>Ga0209164_1003321_pt1 | contig 15418 bp, 13 predicted proteins | sample MTBNYHSulfiMetaG_FD_187458 | JGI IMG/M metagenome (GOLD analysis project Ga0209164, IMG submission 187458) | Enrichment culture microbial communities from rom New York Harbor, USA that are MTBE-degrading - MTBE-NYH (New York Harbor Sulfidogenic)... | ecosystem: Environmental > Aquatic > Marine >...
CATGCCAAGGTTAAAGCTTGTTCAGGGCAAACGAGAATCCAACCAGGCACAGGAGCGGAGATCGGAAAACGAGCTGCTTTTGATGGCGAGGGCGGTCCTCGAGAGTGATGATATTTCGGCAAGAGTAGCGCTCGAACGTAACATCATCGCCTTCTATGGCATGGTGAAGGATTGACCAGCTTGCCTCGAGCTAGGAATCTGGAACCAAAAAGCCTGACCCCTGCCGGCCTGCTCGGGGGATTCTTTCAGGGATGAAACGAAGGGGGTTTCAGGTATGGGAATGATCTATCAGCGCGGAAAGACTTGGTGGATCAAGTATTACTACAACGGCCAGCCGATCAGGGAGAGCGCGCAGACTGAGTTGAAAATGGTTGCGAAGACCCTGTTGCAGCAACGCGAAGGTGAAATCTCTCAAGGCAAGCTGCCGGGGATCTTTTTTGAGAAGACCACCTTTGACGACTTGGCCGAAGACTTTCTTGCCGACTACCGCATTAACGAAAAGAATGTGACCAGAGCAGATTTGAGCGTGAAACACCTTAAAGCCTTCTTCGGCGGCATGAAGGCCAAGCAGATCACCACGCCAAAAATCAAGCAGTATATCGAGCAGCGGCAAGAGGACCAGGTTAGAGGCGAGAAGACCATTAAGGCCGCATCCAATGCTTCGATCAATCGGGAATTGGCAGCCCTGAAACGTATGCTCAACATGGGGGCCAAGCAAACGCCACCAGTTGTTGACCGTGTGCCCCATATACCGATGCTGAAGGAAAGGAATGTCAGAACAGGCTTTTTTGAGTTCTCAGAGTTCCTTGCACTGCGTGAGGCTATGCCCGAACATCTGAGGGGTATTTTGACCTTCGGGCACAAGACCGGATGGCGCATAGACGAGATTACAAGCCTTTCCTGGGGCAATGTGGATTTGCAGACGGGCACAGTAACGCTCAATCCCGACGACTCTAAAAACACTGAAGGCCGCACTATCTACCTGGACTTCGAGCTTAAAGAAGTATTCAAGCAGGCGAAGAAGCGCCAAAAGAAGCTAGAAACGGCCTTGCCCTGGGTATTCCTGAACGAGAAGGGAACGGACCGCGTTAAGCGCTTCGACAAGGCATGGAAAACGGCTTGCAAAAATGCGGGCATTGGTTTAAGAATCTTCCACGATTTCAGACGAACGGCCGTAAGGAACATGGTCCGGGCAGGGATTCCTGAAAGGGTTGCAATGCAGATCAGTGGGCACAAAACAAGGTCGGTTTTCGAGCGCTACAACATTGTGAGCGAAGCTGACTTGAGGGCCGCAGCTCAGAAGCAGCAGGAATATCTTGAATCTCAGCCGACGGGCACAATTTCGGGCACAATCGTTGATCTGAAATCCCGCAAACCCGCAGCGCGCCTGTAGCTCAGGTGGATAGAGCAACGGACTTCTAATCCGTGGGTCGGGGGTTCGAATCCTCCCAGGCGCACCACTTTACAGCCCATCAATATTTTGCGTGCACGAATAATCAGAGAAATCCAGGACAATGAAAAAGCCGAAGCCGAAGGCCCTGCTCGATCAAAAAGCGGGTTGAATAGCGATCGACACACAGTTACAGATTTCTCCTCCCACGGTGCAGGTTTACCAACGGCATTGTAAATTCTCTTTAGAAGCTTTGATGCGCTTTCCGACTGAGAATAGGTAGTTTCCACAATGTGAAATAGGTATTTTTACGAATAGTAGTGCTGCAATTTTGGATTAACATAGGAAGCATTTTCCCAGATGTTGCTGCTTGCCATACCAAAGAAGAGGGGCAATCATGTTTCATCAAAACCGTTCATTCATGATCGTGGTGTTACTTTTACTGTTTTCAGGGTGCGCCACAATGATCAGGGGTACTGAGGGAAAGCTCGATATCACAACTGAGCCGTCCGGATCTCTTGTGGAGTTGTCAAATGGACAAAAAGACCAAACTCCCTGCCAATTCATTCTGAAGCGCAACCAAACGGTTAGGCTGGTGACTAATCCTCCATCGTTGGACTCATCTCCTCGAAAAATACTGCGACCCATTGCCACGAATGGGGTGAATACCTGATTTCAAATCATTAACAGATTCGTACAATGGGGCCGTCGTTCTGTGTCTGTACATACTCCGTCAGCAGAATGCAATCCGCCGTACAGCTCGAGAAAGCTGTAAGCTGTTGCCGATCAGGAGAAAAGATATGCAACTGGAGCACATGCCAACGAACTCGCCGATGACCAATCTGACTGAAACGAAGAATCCTGAGAGCAAGCAAGATGATGATCTGCAAATACAATATGCGCAGAGATTGGCGACGGTGGGCACCCTAGCCGGTGGCATTGCCCACGATTTCAACAACTTGTTGCAGGTAGTTCAGGGCAATGCCGAACTGCTGCAGTTGAGCAAGAACCTGAAGCCTGAAGACTATCGGCGCTTGCGCGATATCAAGAAGGCTGCCCGGCGAGGGGCGGAAATCATAAGACATCTCCTGGCATTCAGCGGTAAACTGGAATGTAAGCTCAGTCCCGTGAATCTCTCGTTTGAAGTGAAAAACACCTTCAGCATGTTGGAAGGGATTCTTCCCGAAAATATCAAAGTAGTCTTGGATCTGACCGATGATTGCGGGCTTATCAACGCCGATACCTCACATGTGAGCCAGATATTGTTCAATCTCGCTATCAATGCCAAAGCTGCCATGCCCGAGGGCGGCCAACTGATTGTTCAAACCCGCAATCTGTTCGTCGATGATGAGTTTTGCCGCAGATTCGCATTTCCCAAATCTGGCGGATACGTGTTCCTTTCCATGTCAGACACAGGCTGCGGCATGGATGAAAGTGTTCTCAAGCATGTTTTTGATCCATTCTATACAACTGCCGGACGATCTGTTAAGCAGGGGCTGGGGCTGTCCGTTGTGTATGGTCTGGTGAAAAAAAACGGCGGTCACCTGACGTGTTCGAGCGCCCCGGGTGAAGGGACGACATTCTCAATATATTTTCAGGAAAGGTTAAGCAGTCCTGATCAGTTGTAGGGAAAACAGTAGCATCTCTTGTCACTTGCACGGGACTGAATCCCGAACGGCAACTGCCGCCGTTTTGAGACCTACTCCGATAAACAGCTGCAGCCAGCACGTCTGCAATCGTTCCTATCCGCATTGTAATTTAATTATTGTAGGGCGCAAAAGGCGGGGCAAAGTTGCCGCCATGAGAAATCGCTCTTTTGGAATCGCAATTCAATCTCTGCCGACACACAAATGCAGCCACGCATGGAGACTTGCGTCCTGCATACAATCTCTCAGCTTCTGGCAGACTAACAAATCAGTCGGGAAAGCCATCGCTACAGGCAGATCATCCAATGGGAAATAGCGCGCTTCACTGGCATCCGATCCGGGTTGGAGCACACCGCCAAGCCGCTTGCCCCAGAACCAGATACCGACAGTTTGATGATCCGGATCATGAAAATTGGAGTGGACGGCAAAGACCGGACCTATAGCCGCATCCAATCCTGTTTCTTCCTTCAGCTCACGTGCTGCTGCATTCCGCACTTCTTCCCCCCATTCCACATGTCCGCATGGAATACACCACATCCCTTCATATGAGCCCAACCTGCGCACCAGAAGCAATTCGGACCGCTCCACCAGAACAACCGCCACACCTACTGTGGGATTCCTGTAATGCACTCTATCGCAGAACCTGCAGTACAGGCGAGATCTCGCATCGGTACGGAGGTCAGCCAGCTGAGTTCCACAAAAAGAGCAGAAACGGATCTTCATGCTGGACCCTCACCTGATACCCAGATATTATTCCGGCCACAAGAGTACTCTGTTGGCTGAGGTGAAAAGAGGAAAGCCAATATTTGGCTCTCCGTGCGGGAGTCAAAGGAGGTCAATTGATCCGGATTCCTTCAGTGAGTCTACGATCTTTTTCACTTCCTGGCTGCGTTTAAGATCTGCCACCAGGATTGCATCATCGGTATCCACTACGAGGATATTCGTCAGTCCCAAAGCGGTAAGCACTCTTTTTCCGCGGGAGACCAAAAATGACTCCCTGCAATCTATCTGCAACGTGCTTCCTTCCGTCACATTGCCAAGACCATCCTGCTGATCGAAAATGCGGACCTCATATAGACTAAACCAGGAGCCGACATCGCTCCAACCGCAGTCACACGGAACCACATATACCGGCCGGGTGGCCTTTTCCATGATCGCGTAGTCGAAAGAGATACCTTCTGTGCTGTCATACAGAGTCGCGAGCTTAGTCTCAAACTCCGGTCGATCGAAGCTGGGCTGCAATTGCTCGAGTCCTCTGGCAAACTGTGGCATTCGTTCTTCAAATTCCTCCAGCAGTGCCTGCGGGGTTGCCACGAAGATTCCTGCATTCCAATAGTAGTCTCCGTTCAGCAGGTAGTCTCGAGCTGTCTCCAGGTTCGGCTTCTCGACAAATTTCAGCACGCGGTAAGTGCCATCCGCTTCCGGCTGGGAATAGCGCCTGATGTACCCATACCCTGTTTCAGGTCTGGTCGGCACAATCCCAAGAGTTACAATCCCTCCGTCAGCTGCGATCCGAGTTGCTTGCAGGAGTGCTTTGCGGAAAACCTCGGAATCGCCGATGTGGTGATCGGCTGGAAGGATTATGATTGGCCCTTTTTCTCCCAAACGGTCGATGTATTTGGCCGCCAGTCCTATGCAGGGAGCCGTGTTACGACCTTTTGGCTCTGCCAGTACCCGAACCGCCCGGTCAGCAAAAAGCCGTTCGGTCTCTTTTCTGTGCTGCTCACCGACAACGAGCAGAATGCGCTCATCCGCGACCAGTGATCGGATTCGCTCGTAAGTTGCCACCACCATTGGCTTGTCGCCGATGATGTTAAGAAACTGTTTTGGCCGAAGCTCCCTGCTGACCGGCCAGAACCGCGTGCCGGAACCTCCCGCCATGATAACAATATGCATGCTTGCCCCCCTACCATAAGGTACATGACCAGCAGTAAGATTCAGATTTTCCTGGCGAATAAATCTTGGATTTGCTGATGCTGCAAAGAGAGGTGCAACGTTTCTATGATCTGTTTTCGGAATAGATCTTGAACCAAACAAAAAGAATGATGCCTAGCCGGTAATGGCAGGATGCCAACAGAGCCCCGCTGAGCAGTGAAGCTCGTTACATGTGAGCTCGCGTTTTCACTGTTGCCCTCAATCTTCGAGCTGCGTAGCCCAGAAGGGATCCAATATCTTTTGATTCTCCAGCTTCAGACAAGCGTAGATGGCTTGATTCAGGGGAGTTCCGACTCCGACTTCTTTGCCTAGCCTGACTACCATTCCATTCAGTGCCTCGATCTCCATCGGCCTTCGCCACTCCAGGTCCCGCAGCATAGAGCATTTGAACTTTTTGTTATACGATTCAGCCAAAGTAACCGCTTCCGCCAAGACCTTTTCCGGTAGGTCGACCCCCTTAGCCCGTGCCAGTATCTCCACCTCATGCATGACACCCACCACCAACTCCCTTGTCTCCAGGCAAGACAGAACAAGGCCCAGCGGTGCTCTCGAAAGAGTACTGACCCCGTGTACGCCACAGATAAAAAGGAATTTCGACCACAACACCTGCTCTATGTCATTGCTCAATTCCGCCTCTATTTGAGCCCTTTTAAATAAATCGAGAATTTTAAGGGCTCGCTCCATCTGGCGTCCGGTCCTCTCCCCAAATAAGATTCGTCCCGGGTTGCCGACGTGCGCTATTACTCCCGGGGATGCGATGGAGGCTTCAACATAGCAGGTTCCCTGCAAGATTCGCTCTTCGCCATAGAATCCACTGATCTTTTGTGCGTTGTCTATTCCATTCTGCAGGCTTAGGATAACGGTATCTTCCTCGATCATCGGCGCGGCAAACCGAGCGGCATCCATGGTGTCAAACGATTTCACGCAAAACAGGAGCAGATCAACGGGTCCGATCTCGTGAGGCTCTGAAGTGGCGTGGATCATTACACGAAAGCTCCCCTGATTTGAGACCACCTGCAGGCCTTCTTCCTGAATCGCTTGAAGGTGTTTTCCGCGCGCTACAAAATGAATATCCATTCCAGCCCGAGCAAGGAGACCACCGAAGTATCCGCCTATACCCCCCGTGCCAATCACTCCAATTTTCATGGACCGCTCCTCGTGCACTTATTTTAATCAAGCATTATCAAAAATGTTCCCCTTACAGCGCGATCATCATTCGTTGGAATAAACTCAGTGGAAAGAACGGGCGCAGCATCAGTCTCAGGGCGAAACGTGGGTAGTTATACATTCAACACTCTTGTGCGTCAAACCAAACTATTGTCCAATCTTGACAATCAGAGCCGACAAATACAAAACCATTGGGAAAGACTTTGACAAAAGTTAAACGTAACGCCTATAAATGGACGCTCAAATAGGACCGGGAAAAATAATGTATAGAAAAGATATGGTTTTGGAAGACGATCCAGCCGCCTCGGTTTATTCGAGTGAGCCCCGCTTCGGCGAAGCAACCTCAACCTAGCGAATTATAATGAAGTAGATCGACAATGACGAAAAATGTCTTTGACAATGTCCTGGGATGCATCGGCAACACTCCGCTCATCCGGATAAACCGAATAAACCCGAATCCAAACGTCACCATCTATGTAAAATGGGAAGCCAAGAACCCTGGCGGCTCGATAAAAGACCGGCCGGCACTGGTTATGATCGAGACCGCTGAGCGCGAAGGCTTACTCACACCTGATAGAATAATTATCGAAGCCACCAGCGGAAACACCGGAATAGGGCTCGCCATTGTGGCTGCAGTTAAAGGCTATCATCTTCTGCTTGCCATGCCCGAAACCGCCAGCCTCGAACGGCAAAAGATTCTTAAGGCACTGGGGGCCGAACTGCTCCTCACTCCCGGCTCATTGGGGACTGACGGGGCCATCGAAGAAGCCTACAAGCTGGTCCGTCGGAATCCCGAGCGTTATTTCATGCCGGACCAGTTCAATAATCCAGCCAATCCATTGGCTCACCAGATCGGCACCGGCCCAGAGATCTACGAACAGACCGAGGGAAAAGTCGATGCCGTAGTACTCACTTTGGGAACAACCGGCACCGCCATGGGGATTCTTCAGGCGATCAAAGAGAGAAATCCTGCAATAGAAGTCATAGGGATTGAGCCCTACCCCGGACATAAAATACAGGGCCTCAAGAACATGAAAGAATCCTATGTCCCTGGAATCTTTGATCGTTACAGCCTAAACAGAATTATTCACATAAGAGATGAAGAAGCCTTTGAAATGGCTCGGCGACTCGCGCGCGAGGAAGGTATTTTTGCCGGGATGAGCTCCGGTGCTGCAATGGCCGGTGCCGTTCAAATAGCACGAGAGCGTGAATCAGGTATGATTGTTACCGTGCTGCCGGATGGCGGGGATCGGTACCTGAGTACCAACCTTTTCACCACTCTGCTGGAGCCGGACCTCTGTCTTTTTGACGTCCTGGAAAGGAAAAAAATTGATTTTAAACCCCTACAAGAGGGAAAAGTACGCATTTTTGTCACCGGCCCCCCTCTGGATCAACACCTTACTTTGCAGGAAGCCAGGCGCTTCCTGCTGACTGATCTACTGGCACGCTTTCTCGCTTTCAAAGGCTTCTCGGTCAATCAGGTAATTCAAATGCCAGATTTGGACAGCCGGACCATTCAGGGAGCCTTCGCGAGGAACTCGGATTTTTCCGATTATACCCAACAGCAGATAGACGATTTTCTCTGCGACCTGGACTCGTTGGCCATTCACAGAGCATACAGCTACCCCAGGACCTCGGAGAATATTGATGTGATCACGGATTTCGTGAAGTCTCTTATAAGCAAAGGCTTCGCCTATGAAAAGCTGCGCTCGGTATACTACAACCTTGCCCAGAGCAAAGATTATGGCAAGCTCTCGAAAATCAATCTGAAAAAAATCCGTCTGGGCACTACGGTTGATCTGGATGCCTACGAAAAGCTCAATCCTCGCGACTTTACACTGTTGAAACGGGCCACACTGGCAGAGCTCAAGCGTGGCACATGTATAAAGACAGACTGGGGCAACGTGCTGCCGACCTGGCATATAGCGGCCGCAAGCATAGCCATCCACCATCTCGGGTCGCCCATCGATATTCAAGTCAGCAGCGTCGATTTTCTCTTTCCGCACCTGGAAAATGTCCGCGAAATAGGCAGATCCTTAACCGGTCATCCCTTTGCCAACGTCTGGCTGGTCTGCGCAAGAGTATGGGGCAAGAAGGAGAAGCAAGAGGAAGATCATTTTGATGAGAACCTGTCAATTCGAGAGCTCATATTGCGGGGCTACTCTCCTCTGGAGATTCGCTACTGGCTCCTCACTACCCATTATCGCAAAGCCATCAATGCGACCCTGGAAAACTTCAAAAACAGCCTGCGAGGTTATCAAAGATTGAAAGACTTCATCCATCGACTCCAGCAGACCAGAGGGCAGGGAAAAGAGCACAAGCTAATCCCGGAAATGATCTACGGGCTGGAGCAGAATTTCTTGGAGGCGATGGGGGATGATCTCAATATGCCTAACTCATTGGCTGCCCTCTTTAAGTTCATCCGCCAGGTCAATCCTTTGCTTGACAGCGGCGGTCTGAATCAAGAGCAGCGCCTGCAGGTTATCGAGAGCATACAAAAGATGAACAAAATCCTCGGGGTGTTCGATCTTGAATTGCAGCCGTTGAGCGCCGAAGAGGATTCTCTGATTGCCCAACGGGAGACGGCCAGGAAGCAGAGCAAATGGGAAGAAGCAGATGCCCTGAGAAATTTGCTTGAAGAGAAGGGCATTAAAGTGATCGATACTCTTTCAGGAACTCGATGGGAGCGCGTTAAGAACCTCGCGGAGCACAAAGATAGACCATAAGAGCGCTTTTTGTGCAGTGCGAGCCTTAGTGGCTGCACTGCACAGCAACTTAAAAACTCGGGTTAAAGAGATTCCCAATACAAGCGCCGCAAAAAGACGGCACGATCGTTACAGAAGCTCCCAGACACTCTCTGCCAATCCGATGGATCTGGTCGCCTCAAAGAGACGTATGGCTTCCTCGTAAGCATGATCCGTTACACGTCTTTTAAAACATAGGGGAAGGGCATTCATCTTTGCAGCAAACACCTTGTTTGCTTTCTTAATATCACCACCGGTATTCCCAGTTTTTACCGCCCATTCGCACATTTCCTGCCACAACTCGTCCGGTATCCCTCGGTAGGGGCGTTTGATGTACTCGCGGTTTTCAGTGGTGATGGCATTGCCACTCTGATTCATGGCCAGACCAAAGGAAATGTTCTGCCATAAAGTTCCGACATTTCCTTTGCGAATTCCATATTGAATAAATGTGGAGATTTTCTCCAGAGAAGTTCCCGTGATCCCATGCTGGGCAATATCAACCGACCAGGGCTGTATCGCTTTCCAGATCTCCATGGTCAGGTCGAGCTGGATGCCCTCTTGCGCAGTGCCAAAGTAGGTCCCGTGGATGGAGCCGTTGTTAATCGCCAACAAATCCGGATGAATACCATTGTTATACAACTCACGAATAAACCATTCAGCTTCCTGAGGCTGGGTGAAGCCCTCGCTGCTGCCGCTCTTGGCGCCAATCTCCCCTAACTCCACCTCCAGGTTGAGACCAAGCTCATTGATTGGCCGGGCCAGTTCAGTTGTAGCAGCCAGGTTTTTCTCGTTTTCCATATGGGATGCATCGATGGCAAAAGAGGTGAAGCCGGCTTCCAGCTCTTCCGCTATCAATACCCTGACCGCCTCGACCTCCTGAGGATTTTTGACAGTGATATGATCCCCATGGACCGCGAAAGGGACTTGAATATTACCCAGCCTTTCGTTTTCACTAATGATGAATTCTACAAAGCTTGCGGGGGTAAATTCGGTGTAGGTCAATTCAGATTTGGCTATTTCGTACATGACCGGCGCTCCGCTCGACATCGAAGCCAGCACAATCCCCTCCACAGGCAAACGGCAGCGGATATTGGCAGCCATAATCATGGCACTGTGCTTCCTGGCCGCTTCGATCAATGCCCTTCCGTTAACAAGAGGAACGACGCTGTTGGAGAAGCGCTTTTTTACGTTTTCAGGTCTGACATCTGCAATGGAATTAGCCATTTTGTCACCTCCGCCAAGATTTCAGAAAAAGAATCGAGCTGCTGCCGCACATTGCGGGGCTACTCTCGCATGTTCCCGTTAATTTTGCCTGACTGATTTAGTGAAAAACTTATAATAATTCATCCTCAAAGTTCAAGCGACAAAGATTCAAGGTCGATTGTCCCCTTACAAGGATTGAAATGGTTCCATGCTGTTCCGTTCCGAAGCCTCTCTCTTGCTGCATAATCTGGAGACCGTTAAGCAGAATCTGCTTGATCTGGAAGCTTGGAATCTCTATTGTACTGCGCACTTTGGGTTCTTTAAGCGAAATTTCTAAAACAGTTAGGAAAACATCATAGATGAAATTTAGAGTACGCTCCCTGGTTATTTTAACGCTGATGATTGGGTTGACTTTTCCCTGCCGCCTGTTGGCAGATGATGAATTTACAGCAGAGGTTACCCGCTTTCCTTATCAGATACCCAGCCGGACCGTGATCGGCAATCCCACCTCCTATCCTGTGCCAAACAAGCAAACCATGCTTGATATCGCAAGAACTTTCGGGCTCGGATACAATGAGGTGAATCTGCTTTACCCACAAATGGATCCCTGGGTGCCACCTTATGCCAAAACCATCATTATTCCGACTTTTTGGGTCTTACCTCCAACTCAGCATGAACAGCTCGTAATCAATCTGCCCGAACTGCGGCTTTACTACTTCAACAGATCCAGCGCAACCGTCCAGACTTATCCCATCGGAATCGGCGATGAGGGATGGGAAAGCCCGCTCGGCACCTTCCATATTACTGAAAAACGGCCCAACCCTTCCTGGTACATACCCCTGTCATTGCAAGCCAAATACGGCATGGCGGTGATGCCGCCTGGCCCGACAAATCCCTTGGGAGAATTCATGATGAAGTTCTCTGCAGGACCTTATGGCATTCACGGCACGGCAATGCCATGGGGCGTAGGAAGGCTCGTCAGCCATGGCTGTATTCGGTGTTATCCAGAACATATAAGCATCTTATATCCCCAGGTGGCAATCGGGACGAAGCTCGAAATCATCTATGAACCGATAAAATTCGGCCAAAGAGACGGGCAGATCTTTGTCGAAGCTCATCCTGATGTATACCAGAGAATCCCCGACTACTATTCATTTGCGATGGGAAAGCTCAGTCACTACCCTCTGGCAGAACAGGTCGACCAACGACGGTTTCTGGTAGCCGTCAACCTGAGAAACGGTGTTCCGATGAATGTTTCAAAATCTGCAGGCTATACTAATGAGCAGATAATTGACATGGTACAGAACTGAGCTTAATTTCTGATCATTAAAACTCGGGGTTATTGGAGTATGATTTACAAATAACCTATAACCGTTAGTATTCATTGCTTTTGCTATTTTTTGCGCGACTTACTTTCATCAATGAGACGGCTTTCTGAACAAACAACTTTTTTATTGCTGTAACTATAAATTAATCTTGCTTTTGTTGATGCCCTAGAGTAGCATTTTTTTGTTTTTTCCGAACGTGTTGCGCATTAAGCGTCTTCCGTTAAACAGCTGAGAATCAAGGAAGGGGGTGGGAGCGACATCCGCTTTGCATGTGTTAGACTCGCGTGATTCGGCTATGTAGTTGAGTTTATGTGTTCTTACGTGTTCAGGTGGTTTAGCATGCTTTAAAAGGAGGAGAGAGCAATGAAAAGAATACTGGCTTTATTGTTCGTAGTAGCACTGAGTTTTACAATGATTGCCGGCTGCACCTGCGTGCCCAAAGAATGTCCCCCAGCATGTATGGACGCGATCAATGCCATGAGAGGCCAACCTTGTGACGCCAGCGCTTGCGAAGCAGCTGCTCAGCGTGCTGAAGCCGCCGCTGCCAGAGCCGAGGCCGCAGCTGACAAAGCTGAGTCCATCTTCATGAAACATATGAAAAAGTAATAATTCAAGCGGAAATTCGGTTTTGACAGACAAAGCCCGACGCGATTCGTCGGGCTTTGTCTTATGTAAGCCTGTATCTTTACAAATTCTCACCGGACTGATGATCCTCTCCTGATTTTCCCACGTCCCCAAACACGAATTTACCCAGGAGATTTTCAATGTCGAGCGGAGGCTGAGTGTCTCTTATTGTCCCTCCCGCTTCAATATATTCATCCGAGGCTCCCGGGCTTATGCTCACATATTTCTCACCTATAATTCCAGTTGTCTTGATACTGGCGATCACATCATCGGCCAACTTAACTTCATTACGAATCTCGAGTGTCACCTGTGCCGCATCGTTCACCAGTTGAATATTTTTTACCTTTCCTATCTGGACACCTGCAATTGTAACCGGAGCTCTCACCCGTAGATTCCCGACAGTTGAGAAGTTGGCATTGACGTCGTAATAAGAGCTGCCAAAAAGTTCGACTTTGCCGAGGTTGAACGACAAATAAGCGAAGCATGCGAGACCGATAAGCAGAAACAAACCAACTACCAGTTCGAGGCCTTTTCTCTCCATAGCTGAGTCCTTTGATCAGGTCATAATGGAAGTGACGATGTAATCGCACAGCAGGATGGAAATGGAAGACAGCACCACCGCTTTGGTTGTCGCTTGACTTACCTGCTCCGGACCGAAACTGCCTTCATCCACCCCAGTGTAGTACCCCTTGTAGGTACAGATCCAGATCACTAAAACTGCAAAACACAAGGATTTGACCGTCCCCATGTATACGTCCTGCCATTCGACGCTGGTCTGGACACTGTCCATGTAAACCCCTGGAGTTAGACCAAACAGGCCTACTCCGACCAAATATCCTCCAAAGATACCAATCACGTCGCAAAATGCAGTGAGCAGAGGCAGCGCGATCAAACTGGCAAGGAGCCGAGGTGCTATCAAATAGGCGTGGGGATCAATAGCCATGCATTCAAGAGCATCAATTTGCTCATCGATTCGCATGATCCCGAGCTCGGCGCACATGGCAGAACCAGCCCGTCCTGTCACCATCAATCCGGTCAGCACGGGTCCCAATTCCCTGATAAGGCTCAGAGCCACCGCGGCCCCCAGGAGGCTCTCCGATCCAAATTTGGAGAGGGTGTAGTGGCCCTGCAGTCCCAATACCATTCCGGTAGAGAGTGCCGTAAAGCCAATTACAAAAAGGGATCTGGCTCCGATGAACTCGATTTGCTTAACAGTCGGCCAGAGTTTTCCGGGGGGTCTAAAAATACCTCGCAGCATATGGGAAAAATATATTCCCATTCGTCCCACGCTGCCGACGCCATACATGGTCACGGCGCCAAGAGCTCGAATATGTTGGAGCATACCGTTCTCCTGATCCTTTTCTTCTCTTCACCAGGTCACCCACCTCAAGCACTCCAGGATTTTATTGGACGCCAACCTTCCTGCTTCTTTCGCCAACGAGCCTCTTTATATACGCGTCGTTATCTTCCTGCTTCGGATCCGCTTGTCTTTTTAAAAACTGTGCAACTCTTTCGTCCCGGCTCGCCCGGATTTCTTGCGGAGTGCCCACGGAGAGCAGCCGTCCCGCATCCAAAACAATCATCTGGTCTGCAATATGGAAAGCACTGTCCAATTCATGCGTCACAACGATAATGGTCATGCCGAGTGCATCTCTAAGCTCCAGAATCAGATTATCCAGACCCGCAGCGGTAATAGGATCCAAGCCCGAGGAGGGCTCGTCCACAAATAATATTTCCGGGTCCATGACCAATGAGCGCGCCAGACCGGCTCGTTTTTGCATGCCGCCGCTCAACTGTGAAGGCATATAATCAATGAACTCCGACAAGCCCACCTGATGGAGCTTGATTGTTGTAATGATCCGAATGGTCGATTGGGATAACCGCGTGTGGACCTTCAGCGGCACTGCAACATTTTCTCCCACAGTCATTGAATTAAATAGTGCCCCGCTCTGGAACAACACCCCGATTCTCCTGCGAAATTTGCTCATTCTTGCCGGATCGAATTGCCCCATATCCTCATTGTCCACTAGTAGCTGCCCCGGAGGACTCGGCTTCAAACCGATCAAGTGACGCAAAAGAGTGGTTTTTCCGCAACCGCTCATCCCCATGATCACGGTGATCCGGTTACGGGGTATGCCGACACGTATATCGAACAGCACCTGCCGGTTGCCGTAGTAACTGTCAAGGCCGCGAACATCTATCAGGCAAGAGTCGCACATCTCTAACTCCCGACAGCAGAATGATTCTGCATGTCGAAAATTCTATCCAATCGCGACAGGCGAATCATTCTAACGGCATTCTCATTCAAACCGGTTAACCGAAGCTTTCGATTTCTCCTGTCCAGCGTTCTTAGCACTTCAACAATCATCGCGATCCCAGCAGTATCCAGATGGGAGATCTGCGACAGATCGATCTCCATTTCGCTAAACCCACTTTTCTTCGCCGAGCTAAGCAATTCTTTGCGGATATTCGGAACTGTCTGACGGTCAATTGGACCTTCAAGCCGAACTAAGATCCTGTCTGAATGTGTGCTTTCTGTCCGTGAAGGCACTCTTTACCTCCGTTATCCCTGGCTAAATGATGCGAGCTAATCTGCCCGATGTCAAAAATGGATTCATATATTAACCAAATGAGATTCTCAAGCCGAATATCCACCAAGACGATCCATTCTGCCATTACTGCACCATAAAATCAAACTCACCCCGTTCTTTGAGCAAACAAATCGACTATTTTCAGCAAGTGGCAACATCGAAAGCTCCTAGTGGCTTAAAGTACCGTGTGCAGCGGCAATACCGCATTCAATGTCTCGTCTAAAGCGCCGGAGTTGCCAGCAACTGCCTAGAAAACACGATCAAATCCGATATGCATTTAAGTCCAAGCCTTATCTTGACCCCGCAGCCATAAACTCACTATACTCACTTTTGCACTACAAGGATCACCTGTTGACCGAATAGATCGCTTTTCGAGCTGTTATTTAAGGAGTAGATATGATGCAGCAATTAGAATCTGATAGCACTGTTACGGCTATTTTTGAAAGACGCAGTATCCGCCATTTTCAGGATGCGCCGGTTGAGCGCAAGCTGATTATGGAAGCACTTCGGGCCGCTTCTTGGGCGCCGTCGGGTCTCAATAACCAACCTTGGCGCTTTGCCCTGGCATGGGAACCAGAGCTTAAGGAACAACTCGCAGGCCTCACTCGCTACTCGGCGATCCTGCGAGGAGCAGCCGTACTCGTGCTGGTTTTTCTTGATCGCGAAAGCTCATATGATTACGTGAAGGATTGCCAGGCGATAGGAGCCTGTATTCAAAATCTGCTGCTCACTGTACACACACAAGGCTTGGGAGCCGTCTGGATTGGAGAAATACTGAAGAATAAAGAAA
>Ga0209164_1003322_pt1 | contig 15412 bp, 18 predicted proteins | sample MTBNYHSulfiMetaG_FD_187458 | JGI IMG/M metagenome (GOLD analysis project Ga0209164, IMG submission 187458) | Enrichment culture microbial communities from rom New York Harbor, USA that are MTBE-degrading - MTBE-NYH (New York Harbor Sulfidogenic)... | ecosystem: Environmental > Aquatic > Marine >...
TGGCCATCCTCATCATCGGGACCATGGCAAGCCCCCTCCTGGCGGGGTATTGTTTCGACATATATGGGACCTATCGCCCGGCATGGCTGATGATGGCCCTCCTTCTTTTGATCGCCACCCCCCTCTCTATCCTGGCAAGGCCGCCGAAAACAGAGGCGGCCTGACGACGGCGATGTTTCGCGAGCGGCCCTTTTACCCTTGAACCTGTGAACGATGACGAAAGGAAGAGAATATGGCGGATGAAGGTAAGCGAGTCGATATCAAAAAGCCCCAGGGCCACTCCTGTTTTGCCTGCGGCACCGACAACCCGATCGGTCTCAACCTGCAATTCTATCGGATCGGGGACGCCTTATGCTCGGACGTGACATTAGGGAAGTTCCATGAGGGATGGGAGGGTATTGCGCACGGCGGCATCATCTCGACGCTCCTCGACGAGGTGATGTCTTGGGCCATCATGGTTTCAAAAAGGACCTTTCTCGTGACCCGTAAAATGGACATCAAATACATTCAGAACGTATCCATCGGCATCCCCCTGACCGTGACCGGCCTCTTGGTGGACGACTCGGCTCCCCCCAGAATTCGTGCGAAGGGGGAGATCAGGGACGATCAGGGAAGGCTCCTTGTCAGGGGCAACGGCGAGTATATTGCCCTCCCAGAGGAGAAGTTTTCCTCCATGCCGTCCGACTTCAAGGCCCAGATGGCCTCGCTCTTTGAGTCTTATCAATCGGGGATCGGTTGAAATCGTGGAATCACTGAATGTTGAAATTTCGGCAAGGGAAGCACAACCACACCATCGGTTCACTGATTTCGTCCCAACCGCCACCGGATTCGAGATCAACGGTCATCCTTGTTCCGGCTCTCCCCACCACTCGATGATCGAGCCGAGCCGGCCGTATTGGATCCCCTCCCTCATTTCAATCTCGCGGATCCAGCCTCCCAGACCCGAGGCATGGTGGATAATGAGGGGAATGCTGTGATCTGGAAGGATGTCTGCGGCCAGACCGTGCCGTTCAATGACGGTCTGGATATTCGCCCACGTCTCGTCCGTGTCCCACGGGGTGGGATGGATGAACCCGTGGTTGGCCCCCTCCCATCTGGCGTATCCCCATTCATCCGGGAACTCCGCCTTGAGTCGGCGCATCAGGCCAATGGCATGGAGGTTCGTTTCCGCGCGGAGTCCCTTGTTGAGGTTGCGCAATATGGCATCGTCAAAGGATTCAAAGCCGACCGAGGCGAGGAGGATACGCATTCCCATGGCCCTGGCCAGGCCCAGGGCCTCCCGCAATCTCCCCTTTTCCTTCAGGAACCAGTCGGCCCTCAGGGTGAGGTTGATCTGGGAGAGTCCGATCCCTGCGGCTCTCGCATCCTTTAACAGCCGCGGGAGACTTGCAAGGGCGTTCTCGTTAATCAGTTCGAAGGGAATCTTTCTCCCATCGGCTCCCTCGGGCAGGCATCGGATCTGATGGAGGACCGTGTCCATTCCCAGTGTCCCGTAAAATCCCTTATCCACGGCCACATCACAGAAACTGCACCCTTTCAGAGGCATCCTGACCGGTCGACCGTTCCGCCGGGCCAGGGTTTGCGGGCAGTCGATCTCCACCCATTTCTCCCCGGCCGCATGGGGGCATCCGATCTGCTGAAGCACCTGGCCGGTATGTATCCTGTGCGGAACAAGTGCGCCCCCCTCAACCCGGTAGATATTGGCCCAGTCGATCCTGTTCAGGAACCGCTCATCCCACGCTTTTCTGGGGTGGCGGATCACGTCTGATCCCTCTCCCTTAAAAAGGAGGCCTGCAATCCCACCCTGTCGGCCCCCTTCCAGGTCCTTCAGAAGGTCCACTGCCTGCTCGGCAGGTCCGTGCACGGCAAGGGAAAAACAATCCGAAACCCCTTTGAAGCGATGGGTCCAGGCATCCTGCCCGGTTTCTCCCCCATAATCCACATCGGCCTGGGGCCCCGCCAGGAGGGTAAAGGCCCCCGTATCCCTGAGTTCCCGGGCGAGACCCAAGAGGTCGGGCCTGCCGCCCAGGGTAGAAAAACCGACAACCGGTCTTTCCGCCCCGAAATACCCTGCCAGGGCCTCCTTAAGGACTTCCGGTTTATCCTCCCGTGCCACGCCTGCCACAATGCATTCACAGGAGGCGTTTTCCTGAATGATGGTCGCGGCCATCTGAGGACCCAGCAACCCATAGGTCTCACCCTTGAAATAGCCTGCGACAATGACCATCTTCTTTACATTTGAGAATGTCATATCAGACGGAGACTGGGCTGCGCCATGAACCCTGTTTTCCTTGATTGCCGAGAGGATACACCGAACCTCAGCCCTCTCAAGCCTTGAACCCGTGAAAGGTTACAAAAGGAGTATGATTTGTCTGTCAACGTATACATTCACAAAACCCATCGTCAGCATACGGATAATCAAGAGGTCGTGGAGGTGGAGGGAACCACCGTGGAAGGCTGCCTCAACCACCTGATCCGGCAATTCCCGGCCATGACGGAGGCCCTTTTCGACGCCGGGGGAAGACTGCGGCGCAATATTGAGGTCTACATTAACGCCAAAAGCGCCTATCCGAATGAACTGGCGAAGAAGGTCTCGGACGGCGATGAGATTCACCTGACGGTCATGCTGGCCGGGGGCTGAGCAGCACCCCTGTGCGACCGCGATCAGACATCCCCCCGGTGACTATTTAAGGCCCGAAACGAGCCGGTATGCCCAGTTGATAACGACCGTCGCCGTTATCAGCCATACAACGGGGCGAGATTTCAGCAGACGGAAGAGGCTGCTCCTGACCCTGAGGCCTGTTATGAGGGCCGCCAGATGCCAGGCAAACAGGAGGGCGGTCGCCACATATATCAGGCAGGCCAAGGGTGCATGGTAAACCGCGAAGGCCCAGTTTCCATGGGCAATCGCCCAGAACGACCGGGTCAGGCCGCAGAAGGGACAGGGATATCCGGTGAGGCTTAAAAACGTGCATTTTATCAGGGGAAGATCGTCGCGCACCACCGCGTGGGGAAGCATCAATGCAATGCCGGTGATGAGTGCGACAGGGAGATGGGCTGCCACCACATCCCAGTAGGAATCAGGCCGGGCCCATGACACAAGCAAGGCCCGATCCGCCCTCCCCTTCCCCCTTTCCTCATCCGCCGCCTCGATCTGATGCACTTCTGCCACATCCATAAGAGAGACCCTACACAGGCTGGACCGGATCAACAGGGTTGACCTCGCCCCCATTCGGATCTTCCACCCGCGTACCGGGCGCATCCCCTCCGAACAGATCCCGGTAGGCCACCGTCAGGATGCAGGCCTGGATCGGGAGGGTGAAAACCACGCCGATGCCGCAGGCGATCGCGCCGATACCGCCGATGAGGTTTGAAACGATCGCAAAGCCCAAAAAGGGCCAGAAATTGGGCTTGACCTTGTTGAAACTCTCTATGGAAGCGGGCCAGAATTCCGTCCGCCTGTCAACGATGAGAAACATGCCGAACATGAGGAGGGCATGGGCCACAAAGACCACAAACAGGGAGGCGAGTTGCCCGATACAGGGGACCAGCCCCACGATCACGGACACGACAAAAAGTGCGATCCCCCATACGATCATAAAGAGGAACGAATTCAGGAAATAGTCAAACCCCCTGAACAGGGTCCCCACCTCCGGTCTGGGGGCCTTCTTGTCCATAAGTCTGAAGATAATGAGGAGAACCCCGGCGGCCATGGGACCGGCAAGGACGCCGACCGTTACCGCGCTGAGAACAACGGCAATCAGGGAGGCCAGCACCAGTATGGCAAAATTCTCCTTATACAGACTGAATCCCTTTTCGATCCACTCACCGAACTTGACCTCAACAGTTTCCATATGGCACCTCCCGATAAGTAACATCCCTGGTTGACCGGTCTCCGCAACCGGTCGGCAACTTCCCGTTCAGAGGTCCGTTCCCCCTGTCAGGACAGCCTTCAAGAAAACGGCTTGGGGGTTCTGGCTCTGAATCGTCTTGTTTCCAAGCCCTTATTCAATCGTGGTCACCGGCATCGCCCCCGCGGAGAAACAGGAAGGCATTACCTCTATTCTTGATGCCGACCCTATCAGTTACGAACGGATTTTGCAACACCCTGCCCGCGACACCACCCATGCCTCCATTCACGTCCTTCAAAAGGGGAGGCGTCATATAAAGACAACCGCATCAGGGTCATAACAGAGGAGGACCTGCCGCCCCGGCAGAAGGCCGCGGCCCTCCACCTCCCTGCAGGATGCCCGCACGGTCAGGGTCAAATGGCCCGCGGCCAGGGTCACTGCAACGGCCTCACGCTTCTGCTCCAGTATCAGGCGCGACACCCTGCCGAGGAGGGTGTTCGCTCCGGCTTCGCCGCATTCGGGTCGGGACAGGCTGAAATCGATGACCGCCGACGCATCGGGAAACGGGGGCCGCGGCACACGGATCCGCCCACCGTCGGAGAGGTGCTTTTCCCAGCGGCCGTCACTCCCGGGGCGCCACGGGCCCGGCACCACATTCGTGTTGCCGGCCTCCCAGATCCCGCCCCTGTACATCTGAAGCAACCGGTCGGAAACCTCGTACATCCACTGCAGGTCATGGCTTGCCACCAGCACGGTGGCGCCCCGATCCTGTCTTGCCGCAAGAACGGCCTCCTTGATGAGGTGAGCGCTCTCCGCATCCACATTGGCGGTGGGCTCGTCGAGCAGCAACACTTCGGGCTCGAGGGTCAGCCGGGCCGCCAGGGCCACCCGCTGGGCCTGGCCCCCGGAAAGTGCTTCGGGATGGCGGCTTCGAAACAGCTCCGCAGACAAACCCACCACGGCCAGGGCGCCTTCGACCCGCCGGTCCAGATCGTCGGTTATGCCCCTTATCTTCAGGCCATAGGCGATATTCTTATACACGCTTCGTTTTAGGAGGTAGGGGGTCTGGGGAAGAAAGGTAACGCAGAACCGCGCATGTTCCGCAAAGGGCCCTGCAGGCCGGTCCTTGAACCGGATCTCGCCCTGCACCGGTTTTTGCACAAAGGCCAGCAGCTTCAGTAAGGTGGTTTTCCCGCTGCCGTTGGGACCGATCAGGCCGGTGATCGTTTCCCGTTCGATCTCCAGGCCCGGCACATCCAGCACGCGCGGCCCATTGCCGTAGGCGTAAACAAGGTCGGAAACCCGGTAGATGACCGATGACATGTCAGGGTCCCTCAAAGGTTGTACACAAACGGTGGGGGCCGTGTCCCCTCCGCCGGGCGATGACGGGCCGGTCACGACCGCCGCCTCAGAAACGTGACGCCAAGGGTTACCGAAAAGGCGATCAGCAGCAGCACCAGCCCGAGGGCGATGCCCATGGCAAAAAGACCCTTGTTGGTTTCAAGGGCAATGGCCGTTGTGATGGTGCGGGTATGCCACTTGATGTTGCCGCCCACCATCATGGAGATCCCCACTTCGGTCATGACCCTGCCGTATGCCACGAGCCCGGCCGTAATGATGCCATGGCGGGTTTCCCAGAGACTCGTCAATAACAGGTCCCTTCGAGCGGCGCCCAGGGAGATCAGGGTGGTGCGCAGATTACGGTCAGTCGCCTGGGTGGCCGTGGCCACAAGGGAGATGACGATGGGAAGGGCCAGGATGGCCTGGCCGATGGCGATTCCCGGAAGCGTGAAGAGCAGACCCATCCCGCCAAAAGGACCCCGTGAGGAAACAAACGCATACACCATCAGTCCCACAAAGACCGTGGGCAGGGAAAGGAGGGTGTCCACGAGAATGCGGACCTGCCTTTTGCCGGGAAAATCGTGGTGCCCCAGCAGAAAGCCCAGCGGAATGCCGAGAAGGAGGCTCGCCGCCATGGAGGCCGTGGTCACCCGCAGTGTGGCAAAAACCGCCGAATAGGTTTCCGCATCGCCGGAGGTGAGCAGCACAAGGGCCTTTAAAAGGCCGGAAACGATAAACTCCATGATCTGTCAACCCGCAAAAAATGTACGGAAGCGGGACGCGCCTTCGGGTGATGAGGGTCTATTTTGCACTCGGGAAAAAGAGCGGCCTCCCCATCAGTTCAAACCCCTTGACATATCCCTGCCCTTTCTCGTCCGCCAGCCATCGGGCAAACGCCACGGCCCCGCTGACGTTGATCTTCGGGCACCGCTCCGGGTTCAGAAGCACTACGCTGTACCGGTTCTTGAGACCGGCATCCCCCTCCACCATGATTTTCAACGGGGGGTTATCCTTGTGATCGGCGCTGTACTTGATGTAGGTGCCCCTGTCTGTAAGGGTATAACCGCCCCGCTCCGCGGCCACGTTGATGGTGGTCAGCATGCCCTGGCCGACCTGCAGATACCATCCCTCCCCTTCGGGCGTTGCCAGGCCAGCCCTTTTCCACTGGGAAAGCTCCATTTTATGGGTTCCCGAATCATCCCCCCGACTGGCAAACACCGCCTGTTTGTCCATAATGGCGGCAAGCGCTTCGGCCACGCCCTTTCCCTTCACTCCGGCCGGGTCTGCATCGGGACCGATGAGAATAAAATCGTTAAACATCACTTCCATGCGGCTGATGCCGTAGCCTGCGGCGATGAACTCCTTTTCCGCTTCCGGCGCATGCACCAGCAGGACATCCACGTCGCAGTTCTGACCCAGCAGCAAGGCCTTTCCCGTGCCCACCGAGGTCCAGCGAAGCTCGATGCCGGTATCCTTCTTAAACAAGGGGGCGAGGTAATCCAGCAGGCCGGTGTTGTCGGTGCTGGTGGTGGTGGCCATCATCAGGGGCGCCCCGAACTCCTGGGCCCCGCAGGTCAAAACCGCCATCCCGCAAATTATCATGAGCGTGAACAGCGCAACCGTCTTCTTCATCCTGTGTGTCTCCCTTTGTCCGCACGGGTCCTGCAAGAGCCGTCTTCGGCGAGTCCTACAGCGCCTCCTCCGTCCCGCTCCGGGTCGCTCAAATGGGGGTGTGTCTTCCCGATGTCGTAGAGGGTGACGCAGTCCCCCCGTCGCAGGATCTGGCGCCGCGCCCAAGGATCTTTATAATCCCTATGGTTTTGTTGAAGCCGGTCTCCATGCAGGGCTTGTGGCATTCTATTTCCCCCCAACCAGCGTGCCGTAAGGGCTGCAAACGTGGACGTAGAGGATAGCGGAGAACCGACGTACCTTGATCGGAATCCGATTTGGGGGCCTCGAAACAGCGGCATTCAAAGGGGTATCTGATGGACCCGATCAACGGGAAAGCATCCAACAAGCCGGATCCGGGTGCTTTTGGGAAAGAGGGTTGCGCTTTTGATATAACTGGCGCGCCTGAGAGGATTCGAACCTCTGGCCTGCGGATTAGAAGTCCGCTGCTCTATCCAACTGAGCTACAGGCGCAATTGCTTATTTGTTATCCGACCCACACAAACGGAAACCAGAAGGTCTCGGACGAGCCTCAAATGCCTCTCCTGACGGACACACTGGGAATCTCGTCTTCATGGTGCCCGTTCAGCACTTGCCTGAGTACGGCATTGGTCTTCTCTTCCATCTGCCCGATGATCTCGGCAACGGCCTTGAGACGAATCAGGCTCTTTATGGACTTATCCTTAAAAGGGAGTTCAAAATAGCCGCTGTCGAGGACATGCACCAATCGCTCCACGAGATCCAGATCCACCGCGTCTGCGTTCGCATAGAGCAGATCGACCCATTCGGCTTTTACATGCTCCGGGATGCTGTTGTAGGCCGCGAGAACATCCGGGGCCTTGCCCAGATAAAGAGACTCTTTCAGATCCTCGATCCCCTTCCGGATCGATTCCACGGTCTTCTCGTCAACTATCCCCTGACGGATCAGAAGATTCCATCGGTCCTCGATCTGCATACGCAGCCACTTTTCACCTTGCTCAGGAGGCAAATGGATATCCAGGAACCGATTCTGCATATTGGTCAGGTCCGTCTGTATTGCATTGTGAGAACCGGAAATGCTTTTTACCGCATCGTTAAGGCCATCAATCGCATGGCGTCGCATCTCCCTCTTGTCGGATTTCTCCAACACGATCCTTTCCCACTGCTCTCTCAAAAAACCGAGTTCCAGCTTGATAAGCGAAAAAATCAACCCGTACTTGGTGATGACGTTTCTGAGAGAATCCGCAAGAATATTGCAGGAACTGAGTCTGTCCTCCGCGAGATGATGCATGGCTTCAAGGGACTGCTCCCTTAACTGATACGACAGAAGCTCAGTGCCCAGCGCCCGGGAGAGCCGCTTGATGACCCTCGTCTCAGGGCTCCCTATCTTGATGGTATAGGGACGGAAATGGATCTTTATCACCGCGGCGACAACATATTCGCTATGTTCCCAGAGGGATTCTCCCTTATAGTTTTTACAATAGGCGTCTTCATGTCCGTTTCCAAAACGGAGATCCTTTTTCCGGATCAGGACCGGTTCCATATGGTGAAAATCGGCCCAAACGCCCTCCACCTGGAGCCGAACGCTGCGGGCGTCGTTTTTGGGGTCCTCGGCCGTCCAGCTTTCCTGCCTTTCCACGCACCATCCCATGGCCTCCAACGCCCGGCCCGGTTCATCCCTGTATTCCCTGAACGGTTTTCCCGGGGGGTTATAATCCGAGTTCTCAGGCAGACCCCACGATATGCTTCGCCTCTCCTCATCGATGATCCCGGAGGTAATCCGCTTTGCAGTCAACTCAGGGGGGTCCCCGATCCGGTAAACCGTGCCCTTAAAGGCGTTGGGCAGGCAGATCAGGATGGTTTCGATAATCTCCTTGCACGCCTTTTCTAACGCCTCATGATGTATCCGAATGGCCACTTGTCATTCCCCGGGTCTATCCCGCGGTCTCCGTTCGTTTGACTCAGGGCGGATCGACAGCAGATCTGCCCCGTATCCTTAAATCGTGTAACTTTATACTTTTTTACACCATTGTCAATAAAAATGATGCCATCCTGAAAAACCAATGGATACGAACTGTTAGAAGCACGAACCCTCCTCCCGAAAACTGATTCTCTTGACAATCCCCCGGACGGATGCCAAACTTGAATTATGCGTGAACAAGGAATCGAGATACAAGAGATGCCCAAGCTGAAGAACCCGCTGTTCATAGCGGGATTTGAGGGCTGGGGAAACGCCTTAAACGTTTCAGAAGGGATGGTTTCCTTTCTGATACGGAAACTTGACGCCAAGTGCTTTGCCACGGTGAATCCCGACCTGTTTTATCGGTACGACAAGAGCCGGCCTTTTGTGGACATCAAGGAGGGGATATTGAAAGAGATCTCCCCGCCCGGGGGAGCCTTCTACGTTGCAGAGACCCGGTCGTGCGGGAGAGATATCGTTCTATTAAAATCTGAAGAGCCTCACCTTCGGTGGGGCTACTTCATGGATATTTTGTTCTCCCTCTGCCAGGATCTATGTGTCGAATCCGTCTTCACCGTAGGAAGCATGTATGACAATGTGCTTCATTCCGACAGGATTGTCTCGGGAGTTGCATCCGATGAGGCTCTCTTTGCCCATATTCAACAGAAGCAGGTCATCCCGATCAACTACCAGGGCCAGAGCGCCATTCATTCGTCCATACATGTGGAGGCCCAGAAACGGGGATTTCAGAGCTTGAGCCTCTGGTGCCACTGTCCCTATTATCTCGAGGGGGCCGTCCATTTCGGCCTTCTGGCCCACCTGGGGAATCTGCTGTCCTTCTTTGGCGGATTTGAACTGGATACCCAGGAGATGGAAACCGAATGGAAGAAGCTTAACCGCCAGATCCAGGAATTGATTGACGGCAATCCTGAGCTTCAGGCCATGATCAGCGAAATCCGAAAGGCAAAGGCAAGGGCATCCTGGACAGGCATGAAGGGAACCCTGAAAAAAAGCGAAAAAGTCATCAAACTGGACGACTATATCAACTCGAGGTAACCCCTTCCCTTTTCTTCCTTGCAGCCGCCACGACCTGAGGCATGATCTCTCCGGCATTTCCCTGAAGAAAGATATCGGTCAGGGTATCGGTCAAGTGGGTCCGTTCCTTGTTGACCTCAACAATCTTTGCCCCGTTTCGCTTGGCAATGGATGGGATGGTGTTGACGGGCGAAACGACCGCCGACGTCCCTATAATGAACAGGACCTGGGTCGATGACGCAAGCTCAAAGGAGCGGCGCATGGCCTCTTCGGGAATGGCCTCGCCGAAAAAGACGACATCCGGTTTCAACACCTTTTGGCACGTACATCTGGGAGGGTTTTCACCCCTCTTTTCTTCAGCTGCATATCTCTTTCCACACCAGAGGCAGGAGAGGGTGCTCGAATTGCCGTGGTATTCAATGACGTTTTTCGATCCCCCGGCCTGGTGCAGATTGTCGATGTTCTGCGTGATGACGCAATCGAGCAGGCCCATCGCCTCAAGCTCTCCCAAGGCCAGATGGGCCTTGTTGGGCCTTGCCGCTCCCACGATCGCATCCATTTCCGCAAGCATTTGCCATACCTTCTCGGGGTTGGCCCGAAATGCCTGGATGTCGGCATATTCGGCCGGGTCGTACCGTGACCAAAGCCCGCCCGCGCTGCGAAAATCAGGGATACCGGACTCCACGGAAATCCCTGCCCCGGTCAACGCCAGGGCCGCCCGCGACCTGATTAATACATCCGCTGCCTGCTCTGCCAACCCCTGCATCATTGAATGCGCTTTCCGGGGATCTCCAACCATAAAATGTCACCGTTCGATTCCGGGCCCATCCCAAAAAAGGATAAGAGCGGGACCTGTCATTGCAAATCGCCAATGAACCTAAACCGATTCGAAAACAATCTTTCCTTCTCGGCTGTTATACCGGTTAAGCCGTGCCTTAAGGATCTTCTGTTCGCCGAAAATGTTGACCAGTCTTACCTCGTCGCCTTCAAACTCCACCAGGTCAACGCTCTCTAAGATTTTATTCTCGGCATTATCCTTCAGGAGATACGCATGAGCCTCGCACATCTTCCACCCCCCTCATTACTGATTGCCGGATACTCGATGCTGGATGCCGTCGTCTTTGCCATCAAACATCCCACTTCTCATCTCTGCCTTTAATGCTCATTATCAACCTTTGACAAGGTCTTAGGCATTTCTTCTACTCGATCTCTTTCAATGCACTTCCTAGACAGTCGCTCATCCTGGACGACAGTTCAATCATTTCCCGGATATGCGTTGCGCTCTTGGTTTTACCGGCGTCTTCGAGTTGTTCGGCAAAAAGCTGGTATTCTTCATGGTGATGATCATTATGCGTCTTCCAGTGTTCCAACCGAATCTTTGCCTTTTCAACAAAATCCATAGGTTACCTCCATGGTCCGAATCCATAGACAGTCTGCAACACACGAGGCATGTGAAAAAGGCCGGTCATGTTGCGGGGCCTCCTATCAGGAGGCTGAAAAGCCACTCGTTTATTAACGTTAAAGAATGTCTGCCCGTATGTCAATGGAATTTGGATATGCGAACCATGAACGGGGAAGCGGCCATAAATGTATTGACGGATCATCGATTGCGGGGTTAATATCCGGTTCAGCATTTTGAGGTCAACAACTAAGGAGGGCTAAACATGGAGGATCTTCTTAAAGGGAAAAGGATACTGATTGTTGACGATGAGCCTGATATACTGGAAACCTTGGCGGAAATTCTTGATATGTGTCTCATTGATACGGCCCCCGATTTTGAAACAGCGCAGAAATTTCTTAACAAAAACCAATACGACCTGGCAATCCTCGATATCATGGGTGTCAGGGGGTATGACCTCCTGGAACTGGCCAACGAGAGAGATATCCCCGCCCTGATGCTCACCGCGCACGCTGTCAGCCCTGACAATCTTGTAAGATCCATCAAGGGGGGCGCCCAATCCTATCTGCCCAAAGACAAGATCTCCGATATTCCCCTCTACATTCGCGACATACTGGAAATTCGCGAAAAAGGCGACACGGAAAAGGGCGCCAAATGGTTCGAAAGGCTCGAACCTTACTTTGACAGGAAATTTGGAGAGGGCTGGAAACAAAAAGACCGGGAATTCTGGCAGATTTTTGATCGGAAATATCGCGCTCGTCGCGACGAAATTGAAAAAATGCTGTAGATCGTTAAGGATACACCCTGACCCGAATAGCAGCCGACCGGATCGAGGGGGGAGCCTCCACGTTTCGGAGGATCTCTCCACCTACGACCGGCATCCCTGAAACCCGCATTCACCAGGCAGGCAACCTCCCGACGTTAAAGGGCTGCGCGAACCGGTCATTATGGTGTATTTTCAGTCGTCTTATTTCAGGGGAAGCTTCACCAGAAATCTTGTTCCCTGGCCCTCATCGCTGTCGAGAAACAACTTACCCCCGAGATCTTCCACCAGAACCATCACGCCGGCCAGACCCAATCCGTGTCCTCTGACGCTGCACGACCCCTTTGAATCGGGTTCCATCTGAAAATAACACTCAAAAATCTTTTTGTGATAGGCTGCAGGAATTCCCTCACCGTCATCCTTGACAGAAAAATTGAGAGAGGTATCTGTCCTGTCAAACTTTAATTCAACCACCTTTTTACGATATTTCAACGCATTGTTCAGGAGGTTCCTCAGGATCTGATTGACCTTTGCGTGGTCCTGACAGATCTCCTCGCCCCACAGATCCTCCTCCACGCACAACACCACGCCCCTTGCCTCCAGGATTTCTCTGAATCGCGAAAGCCTGGTGCAGCGCTTGAACTCCTCCGAGGCACTGGCATCGGTCAGGTCAAAGATCTCCTCAAGGGCCTCCTCGATCAGGCTCGACAGCCTGAATCGTGATATATTAACGACCCCCTTTTCGGATCTTCCCAGCTCCAAGGCGTCGTTGACCAGCGTCTTCAAGACCTTGGTGTTCCTCAAGACGCGGGCAAAGACCTTGGCCTGTTGTTCTGTAACAGGCCCGTACTTGTCCTGCTTGTTTAACAATGAGACGAGCCCTGCTTCAATGACCGCAAGCGGCACCTTGAGATCATGAATCAGGAGGTCGATCTTGATCCTCTCGCGGCCTGTAGGCATATGTCCTCTGCTGTTTGGGCGGTTGACAGTTAATTCCGGCATCGTGACGGAATCGGGTTGTCTCTTCTCTATCCCGGAAGGCCCGTTTCCCATATCCCTTCCAAGTTTTTTCAGCTTAGCAATTCCCTTAGAAAAAATCAACTCAGAGAGTACCCCCTCAGGAAATCTCGTTTCTCGATTGAAATGTATCCCATGTACCGGGCGCAGTGTCGCAGCGTCCACGCCGAACCCCATATCGGGGGTCACGGACCCGTCGGGCATATTTACCATTTGGCGCCCGGCATCCAAGATTTTCTCTCTTGCCGTAATCTCAGTTTGTTGATATGTATCGGTCTAAACCCCAACGGTAGAAAGGCGTCCCCATGTCCTTTGACATCACCCAGTGGATCATCAAGATACCGGTCCTCTTATTTGCCATCACCATTCATGAATATGCCCACGGCAGGGCGGCGTTGGCCCTGGGAGACCCTACAGCCAAGAGCATGGGAAGGCTCTCGTTCAACCCCCTGATACACATTGATATCCTGGGGGCGATCTGCCTGTTTCTCTTTAATTTCGGTTGGGCAAAACCCGTGCCGGTCGATATCAGGTATTTCAAAAACATGCGCAAAGACGTCATCATCATGTCGCTTGCCGGTCCCATCGCGAATCTCGCAGCGGCCTTTATCGCCGGCCTGCTGATCCGGTTTTTCATGCTCCCGATCGAGATCTATCTGCAGTTGCTCCTCTGGCTGATTCTCATGAACATCGGGCTCGGGGTTTTCAACCTCCTCCCCCTTCCCCCCCTTGACGGATCGCATGTCCTGGAAAACATCCTGCCTCCCAGGGCAGCCCAGAGGTTTCGGGAATACGGTCGCTACGGGCCGTTCATCCTCATCGGAGTTGTCTTGCTCGACAACTTCGCCCATACCGGGATCATCGGCCGCATCCTGATCGGCCCCATGTTTTATCTGGCCCATCTGTTTGCCGGAGACAACCTGTTCTATCTGCTCCCACTCCTGCGGCAGTGACAGGGGGGTCAGGATTCCCTTTTCCGCGTTCGATGTTCAATAGCTTAGGCCGATCCACCCTTTAACCTCACATCATCTCTTTGTCGCCCGTGTCGATGGCCTTGTCGATCTCAGCCTTCAGGGCCTCGGGCAGGCCGGGGATATCGACATTCAGAAAGCCCCGCACGATGGTGGAGGTGGCCGCGTCTTCATCAAGTCCCCTGGACATGAGATACGAAATCTCCTCCTGGGCGATCTTCCCGACCGCGGCCTCATGAGACATCTCCACCCCGTCCACATGACCTTCCAGTTCCGGCACCGCGTGGATGACGCCCCCGTTCAGGATGAGGCCTTTGCACTCCAGGTGGGCCTTGATCTCCGGCGCCTCGCCGATGAGATGCCCCCTTGCGATGATCTTTCCGCCGTTGCTGATGGTCCTTGCGACGATCTCGGCCCGGCTCCTGGGCTTCTGGAGGAAGATCCTGCCCCCCACGTCGTATTCAGAGCCCGGACTGCCGACGATGATGCTGTAGAACCGGGCCACCGCATCCTCTCCCACCAGATGGGTGACAGGGTACATCTGGAGGCTTTTAGCAGGCTTCATGGAGATGTAGTTGTTTAGGAAAAGGCCCCCTTCTTCCACCCTGGCGGCAGACCGAGGCCGCACCACCATATCCTCGGCCCAGTTGTGGATCATGGTAAAGCTTACGGTTGCATTCTTTTTTATATAGAACTCGGAAATGCCCAGATGGGCGCCCTTTTTCAGGTGAGGGGACGTGGCGCAGCCGGTGATGATATGGAGTTCTGAATCCTCCTCTGCGATGACAATATTGTGAACCGTCTGCCGGAGGCCCTCCTTATCCATATAGAGACATGCCTGAACCGGATAAACGCTTCGGGCCCCGGGCAGGGAACGTATCACATAGCCGTTATGAAGATCCAGTTCCGCTGCCGCGGTATATTTGTCCGTGTCCACGGAGATCAGTTTCCAATAGTAGTCCCGGATCCAATCCTCTGTTTCCAGGGCCTCCCGGATCGGCAGGACCTCGATCCCCTCCTGGTCGCTTCCGCAGTGGACCACCGCCGTATCCTTCTGAAAAAAGGTCCCTCCCCTACCCTTTTTGGAAGTGTCCATCCCTGACATCAATAACCGTTCCTGCTCCTCCTGGGGGAGTTCCTGCATCCCCTTGTCGGACAGATACGCGTGAGGGACGGGCCCCTTTTGATACGCCTCCAGATCCACATCCGGGCCGATGGAACCCTTTTTGTCTCTCGCCTTTTCGGCCTGCTTCCTCAAATCCGTTCCGACATGCATTTGACACATTCTCCATAACCGCACTGGCTGATCTGTTTGAAGATCTCCCGCGGGTTGTTGGTGCAGCTCAGGACGCCGTTAAACAGCACCTGGCCCTTGTCCGCGGTCACGTAGTCCAGAATATACCCGGTATGGGTGATAATCAGGCCCAT
>Ga0209164_1003325_pt1 | contig 15386 bp, 12 predicted proteins | sample MTBNYHSulfiMetaG_FD_187458 | JGI IMG/M metagenome (GOLD analysis project Ga0209164, IMG submission 187458) | Enrichment culture microbial communities from rom New York Harbor, USA that are MTBE-degrading - MTBE-NYH (New York Harbor Sulfidogenic)... | ecosystem: Environmental > Aquatic > Marine >...
GGGCCATCCTCCTTCCTCGTTACAATTATACGTTGTAACGAGGCGCACGGCAAGAGAATTCGCCCCTTACCGAAACATTTTTAGGTGGTTAGCCGAATTCATCGTTACAATCTTCCGGGAACTCAGGGTACAAGGCGACGCCGGTCATGCCTGGCATCAGTATACCGTGCGCATCGGCGGCGGGCGGCGGGACAGGGTCCAGCGCGTCCTGGCAGAGCGGGGAATCGGCACCATGATCTACTATCCCTTACCGGTGCACCGGTTGCCGGTCTACGCGGCACTGGATGTGTCCCTGCCCGAAAGCGAGCGGGCGGCGGCCGAGGTGCTCAGTCTGCCTCTCTGGCCCACTATTGCAGCGGATATCCAGGCGCGAGTCGTGGACGCGATCCGGGCCGCTCTGAACGAGATCTAGTGCCTGGTGTACACGTTGGTAAATCTCGAAAAATGGGAATCCATGATTCTCCCGTGTGGTGAAAAATCAGCGAGCAGGTGAATATGAAGCAGGAATTCTATGTCCATGAGTCCTCATACATTGATGAACCGTGCCGCATCGGCCCGGGCACGAAAATCTGGCATTTCTGCCACGTGATGAAAAACGCCCGGCTCGGCGAACGGTGCATTCTGGGCCAGAACGTGTTTGTGGCCAATGACGTGATCGTCGGGAACAACGTCAAGATCCAGAACAATGTTTCCGTGTATACCGGTACTGTCATCGAGGACGATGTGTTCCTCGGACCCTCGTGTGTATTGACCAATGTCACCAATCCCCGCTCCCAGGTCAACCGGCACGAGCTGTACGAGCAGACCCTGTTGCGGCGCGGCTGCACTGTCGGCGCCAACGCCACCGTGGTCTGTGGCGTGACCATCGGCCGCTACGCCTTCGTGGCGGCCGGCGCCGTCGTCACCCGCGATGTTCCCGATTACGCACTCATGGCGGGTATCCCCGCCCGGCAGGTGGGCTGGATGAGCCGACACGGCCACCGGCTGGTGGCTTCCGACGCAAACGGAATCTACACCTGTCCCGAAAGTGGCTTGCGCTTTTGTGAAACAGAGCCGGGAGTATTAAGGTGCCTGGATCTGCCGGAGGAAGAATCGCTGCCGGATTACCTGACTTTAGGTCAAAAAAGATATAGAGATGTCCGTAGTTTTAAAAACAAAATATAAAAAAAGGCCATGCATACTGCATTATTGTAATGAATAAGTGATTATGTGATTTCGATTTAACACTGAATATAAAAAAGATGACATCTCGGAGTTCCCTGGATCCTTCACAAGGAATGTATCAGATGGATAAGTCCGTACCCATTAAAACGGAGCTGTCAAATATCATCTTCAATCGATACACAATTCAATCCGGAATTTGACAAAGGTTCAGGGAAAGGTGCCCTAGGTAAACTTTCTTCAAGTGCGTGCTGGTTGTTTTAGAGAGTGTCCGATTCAATTAAGTTACTGTTTGTCGGAGATATCAGCTTGGGGGGAGATTACCATGCGCGCTATGGTCACCACCGCTCCGGCCTGATGGAGCCCTTTGCCGACGTGTTGCCGGTCTTTCAGGCGGCCGACCTGCGGATCGGCAACCTGGAGGATCCCCTGTACCGGTCCAAGGCGCCCCGAAACAAGAAGAACCTGCTGGGCAGCCCGCCCGAGGTTGTCGAGGTGCTCGACGAACTCGGATTCTCGGTGCTCAACCTGGCCAACAACCATATCACCGATCAGGGCGCCGAGGGGATTGCCCGGACCCGGGAAATCCTGGCCGCCCGGGGCATCGCCTCGTTCGGCGCCGGAGCGGATCTGGAACAGGCCGCTGCACCCGCTGTGGTGCGCGTCGGGGACATGTCGTTCGCCTTTCTGGGGTACGCCGAACCGCGACAGGATGTGGGGGCGGAGGCGGCCACGGATACCCGGGCGGGGTGTGTTCCCTTGTCCCTGGACCGAATGATCCAGGACATCGCCGCGGCGCGTCCACAGGCATCCCACGTGGTCGTTTCCCTGCACTGGGGCTATCAATACGACCGTTATCCGGCCCCGGAGCAGGTTTCCCTGGCCCGACGCCTCATCGATGCGGGAGCCTTGATCGTCTTCGGGCATCATCCTCATGTGGTGCAGGGGATGGAACGATACAAGAGTGGTCTGATCCTGTACAGTCTGGGCAATTTTTTCTTCCCGGATTTTGTCCGGACGGACGGGGTGAAATGGCGCTTCCCGAGTGAATCCTGCCGCACGGTCGCCATCCGGTGTCACGTCAACGCTGATGGCGTGCAAAGTGCCGTGCCCGTACCGGTGATCGTGGGCCGCCATCATCGCTTGCGGGTTCCGTCCGGACGTCCCGCCGCCAGGGCCATACGTTCGTTTGAGCGCTTGTCGCAGGCGCTGGATGAGCCGGAATACGAGTCATTCTGGCGGGTCCATCATCAACGGACAGAAGTTCGCCGGCGCCGGCAGGAGAAGCGGCTGCAGTCGCGGGCCGAAGTTGCCCGGCTCGGCCGCCGGGTGCGCACGGAGGGCGTCACAGGAACGTTGAAATCCGTCAAGGGGCGTTCCGTCAAAGAGATCGCCCGGATTCTTATACGTTTCGTAAAGCCAGGCTGTTTTTGATCCTGTTTGTTTTTCACCAATGATGGAGCTCATCCGTAAATTTTGGAACATTCTGGTGAAAAGGGAGAGGGTGCGTGTTCTCCTAACCCTCCTAATATTGCTTTTTTCCAGCCTGATGCAGATGTTGGGTGTAGGATCAATTCTTCCCCTGATAGCAGTTATCGCCAAGCCGGAGGTTATTGAGAGTAACCATTGGTTGCAGAATCTATATACTTTTATCGGATTTACCTCGGTCAATGAGTTTCTTTTCTTTCTTGGTCTTTGCAGTTTGGGCATCCTTCTTCTTTCCAATGCATTTCTGGCTTTGAATCAATGGGTAACTCTACGTCTGGCTGGAGCGGTACAAAGAAGACTTGAATTCTCACTCTTGGAAGGATACCTGCACGCGCCATACGTCGCTCATCTGCAGCGTTCGTCAGCGGAGCTTAAGCGGAATGTTCTCGAAGAAGCTCAGCAGTTTTCCGGAATTGCCACCCTGGGTCTCCAATTGATCGCATCAAGCTTCCTCATTATTTGCATTACGGGCCTCTTCCTGGTAGTGAATCCCGTTCTAAGTATAATATTAAGTCTTTTTATAGGCAGCGGTTATGCGTTGGTTTACTTCGTGGTTCAGCGTCATCTGGGGCGCATCGGACGTGAACGATTGGAAGCTAACCTGCAGAGATACAAGATGGTTGATGAAGGATTAGGCGGCCTGAAGGAACTGCGATTACTGCAACGCACATCTTGGACGTTGAAACGCTATACAAGCGCCATGAATACTCTCTGGGAGACAAGAGCATCCCAATCCATCTTGGGGACTCTTCCCAAGCATTTTATTGAGGTTCTGAGCTTTGGCGGCATGCTTATAGTTGTTCTTTATCTTCTTGCTAGTCAGGAAGACATCCGAAACACTATCCCGCTGATCAGTCTTTTTGCTTTTGGCGCTTATCGTATATTGCCGGCAATGCAGGGCGCATACAACAGTGCGATGAGCTTGCGGTTCTATGCGCCGGTTTTGTTGACGATAGAAAGTGAGTTGAGCAAAATCAAACAAGCAGGGTCCATCGACGGTGAAATGACCGGCGATAAGAAAACGCTGTCCTTCAGACAAGTCATTGAATTACGTAATGTAAGTTTCAGTTTTACTCAGGATCGGGGCTATGCATTGCAGAATATTTCCCTGACCATTCCCTGCCGATCGTTTATTGGATTTGCTGGTGAGACAGGAGCGGGCAAGAGCACCTTGGTCAATCTAATTTTAGGCCTGCTCAATCCAGATAAAGGCGAGATACGTATCGACGGCATCCAGTTGTCTGGCGAAGTTGGCAAGAGATGGCAACGGATATTGGGTTATGTTCCTCAGGATATTTATTTGGCCGACGATACAATTGAACACAACATCGCTTTTGGTTTACCTCCCAGCAAAATCGATGACGGTGCTGTTAGAGAAGCGGCTCGTTTGGCCCAGATCCAACACTTCATTGAGCAGCAATTACCAGATGGTTACCAAACTATCGTGGGTGATCGGGGCGTGAGGCTGAGTGGTGGTGAGCGCCAGCGACTAGGCATTGCTCGCGCACTTTATCATCGCCCGGAGGTTCTGGTCCTTGACGAAGCGACCAGTATGCTCGATGGAGAAACTGAGGCAAAGATTTTCTCGGCCATCCAAAGTATCGCCAAGGAGGTCACTCTGATCGTCATCGCCCATCGTCTGAACACCATCAAGCACGCAGACACTATTTATCTGCTAGATAAGGGTGTGGTTACGGCGAGTGGCACGTTCTCCGAATTGCTGGCGGATAATGATCAATTTAGGAAAATGGCTCAGGGCTTTGAAAGAGAAGGATCGAATAAAACAAATAGCTGAATCAGAAATAGCGGCTAACGGTTCAAAAAGCTTAACATCTGGCATGTGATCACTTATCGTGAATGCGGATTGTCTATGATTCCCATCGTGTTTGATCCGCTTGGCTAAGAACTTAAGCGCACTTGGTATTCGCATTCTACTCGATATTCAGTGGCGATCATTCCAGATACCGGATGTTGTTAATCATGAAAAACAAAGAAAAATTAATGCTCATTCATCCTGAGCCTCGTATTCACAAGGGTGACGTAACGGAGATTGCATGTGTGTTCGAGATCACTGGCCGTAAGCCGGAACGGTTGTGGTACCAGATTCCCGCCTGGGCCGAAGGGTGGGTGACGGAAATGAGCGATCCGTTTGTCATCGCCCTGGTGCAACGGGCCATGCATGAACGCACTCCGATCCGGGTGCGCGGCACGGTCTCGCCGTCGCTGATCCGTAATTTGCACGATTTCCAGGCTGTCTGGGCCATGTGGCGCCCCGGATTCTACCATCCGGTGGACATCCGGGCCGAAAGGGAAAGGGAACATGACCATCAACGGCCGATGGAAGAAGCCGTCTTCGGGTTTTCCGGTGGCGTGGACTCCGCCTTCACCGCCTTTCGGCACGCTACGGCGACGGGCATCCACCCTCCTTGGCCGCTCAAAACCGGGGTGATGGTGCACGGATTCGACATCCCGCTGGATCAGGAAGAGGGATACCAGTCCGCCTTGGACAAAGGCCAACGGATGTTGGACAGCATCGGCCTATCCCTTATCCCCGTCGCCACCAACTACCGGGCGCACGAGGTGCTCTGGAGCAACCAATACGGTGCCGCCGTCGCATCCTGCCTGGCGCTGTTTCAGGGCCGATTCAGCACGGGCTTGATCGGTCAGGGCGTGCCGTACAAATGGTATCTGCATTTTCTGGAAGGTTCCAATCCGCTGTCAGATCCGTTATTGTCATCCAGCGGTTTCCGGGTGGTCCCGGATGGATCGGGCTATCAGCGTGCCGACAAGATCGACCTGATGGCCGGCTGGCCGGAGTTCCGGAAATACCTCCGAGTTTGTTGGGCCGGGACGGAAAAGGACCGTAATTGCTGCCGTTGCGAAAAATGCATTCGCAATATCCTGGTTTTCCGCCTGCTGGGGCACGGCCTGCCCGAATGTTTTCCCGAAGACGTCTCCGTGGAACAGATCCGCAACCTGAGGGGCATCAAAAAGATCAAGCTTAATGTGGAGTATGACAACATCCTACGCATGGCCCGGCTTGACCAATGGAAGCATGAGGCGTGGGCGAAGGAGTTGCGGAAGACCATCAAACGCAACTGGAAAGCAGTGAAATTCCACCGCTCCAGCTGGTCGTATCAGCTGCGAAGTGTGGCTGATCTGTTCACAAGGCGTTGACGAAACATCCACAATAATCATCTCAATTCTTTCTCAAGACACGATTTCGTGAAAAAACTGCTGGTTATCAACGATAATTCGGCCCACCCCAACTGGGGCGCGCAGGCGACCGTATATGCCCTCCGAAAAATGCTGGAAAACGCCCTACCAGACACGGAGATCCGTTACCTGAGCTGGTCCCGGCTTCGCGAGGAGTACCGGGTCGGCCGCTGGCCGGGCGGCCGTAACTTGTATTTTCGGCAACGTGAAGGCCTGTGGGCCAAGGTGGTGAACCGGGTGACGACGTTTCAACGCGTGTCACCGGAAATATTCGATGACTTCGAATATTTCGCGGATGTATGGCTGGCCGGGCAAGGGGGCCCGCTGGCGGACGATTTCCTGGCCGATGCCCGCTGGGCGGACGTAGTAGTGTATAACGGCGAAAATTCACTGTACCGAAACACGCCAGAGGGCTGCCGGGCCCTGTTCATGCTCTGGCTGGCCAAAGTGAGGTTGGGCAAACCGGCGGCAATTATCAATTTCACGGCCCATCTCACCGGCGTACGGCCCTACATGAACGCCATGGTGACGCATGTTCTGCCGCTCCTGGACCTGGTGACAGGCCGCGAACCCCGGGGTGTTCAAAATGTGCGACAGCTGGGTATCAGAAATATTCAACTCGTTCCGGACGTGGTTTTCTCCCTGAAGGCGGAAGATTATTCTGATGATGCCCTGCGGCGGTGGGCTTCATTCCGGGATTTGGCCAGGCAACCGTACTTCTGCTTCAGTACATCCGGCATGCGGGCCAGCGAGCCGCGGGACGGGTACGACGGGGCCGTCACCGAACTGGTGCGGGAGATCAAGGGGCAGACTGGCTGCCAGGCGGTGCTGGTGGCCAGGGATCCTCATTGCCAGTTCCTGGCCGATGTGGCCCGTCGCAGCGGCAGCCTTTTCTTCGGGCCAGATCATGAATGCACCGATTTGTTTCCATTGTTCCGATCGGCCCGCTGCCTGGTAAGCGGCCATTATCATTACGTCATTATGGCCGCCATGTCCGGTTGCCCCTTCGTACCGCTGTCGGCTTTCAATCACAAAATGGAAGGGGAATGCGAGCACCTGCAATGGCGCCGCCGGGTACCCTTCGACATCACCGATTTGCGAACGCAGATGCCGGACATCCTGGCCGAAGTGCAGGCGATTATGCGGCAAAGGGACGACCTGGCGGTGGAGTTGCGCCAAAGGGCGGCGGAGTTGCACGAGCAGTCGTTTGAAAATGCCGAGCGGGTGAAGGGGCTGTTCGGCTGATGAGGATGTTCAAATCATGACACCCCAGATCAAGAACGCAGCAGTCATCGCCATCATCCCCGCCCGGGGCGGGTCGCAGGGGATCCCGCTGAAGAACATCCAGCCGCTGGCCGGTGTGCCGTTGCTGGCCTGGTCCATTGCCCAGGCCCAGCAAACGCCCGAGATCGATGGGGTATACGTTTCCACCGATCATGAGCGAGTTGCCCTTGTCGCCGAAGAGAACGGGGCGGAGGTGATCGTCCGTCCCGCTGACATCAGCGGGCATACCGCATCTTCCGAGACCGCCCTGCAGCACGCCCTGGATCATCTGGCCGTTGCCGGCGTACCGGAACCAGAAATCGTCGTCTTCTTGCAGGCCACTTCACCATTCCGCCGACCAGAGGACCTGTCGACGGCGCTGTGCCGCTTCAGGCAGGAAGGCGCCGATTCCCTCTTTGCGGCATCCCCGCAGCACGGTTTTGTCTGGCGGCGCCGGGGGACAGCGCTGGAACCGCTTACCTATGATGCAGCCTGTCGGCCCCGCCGGCAGGAAATCGGTGAAATCATGGTGGAGAACGGTTCCTTTTATCTTTTCCGTCCGGCCGTTTTGCGGAACAATAATAACCGTCTCGGCGGCAGGATTACGGTTCACCCTATGGGCTTCATCGAGGCCCTGCAGATCGACGAACCGGCCGATCTCGAATTGGCCAACTGGCTGATGGCGCATCCCCGGAATCCATGGCGGGAGGTTTTGTACGGTCGCAATCCCACCCTGTCCCCAGGTGATTATCGGTAACAGGAAAGCGAGGAGCATGACGCAACAGATTACCATCGGAACTCGACGGGTCGGTCAGGGGGAACCTTGTCTGATTGTGGCCGAGATCGGCATCAACCACAACGGCCGGCTGGATCTGGCTTTACAGCTCATCGAGGCGGCCATGAAGGCCGGCTGCGATGCCGTCAAGTTTCAGAAGCGGACCGTCGATGAAGTCTATACCGCCGCCGAGCTGGACCGCCCCCGGGAGTCTCCCTTTGGCGACACCAACCGCGCCCTCAAAGAAGGGCTGGAGTTCGGGCTGGCGGAGTACCGGCAGATCGACGGGTATTGCCGCAGCCGGGGCATCCTGTGGTTCGCCTCCTGCTGGGACGAGGATTCCGTCGATTTCATCGAACAGTTCGACCCGCCGTGCTATAAAATCGCTTCGGCTTCCCTTACCGATCTGGATCTGCTGCGCCATCACCGTCGCACCGGCAAGCCGCTCATCCTGTCCACCGGCATGAGCACGGCCGCCGAGATCCGGCGGGCGGTGGAGGTGCTCGGCCCGGACGACCTGGTCATGTTGCACTGCACCAGCACCTATCCGTCCCGCCCCGCGGAGCTGAACCTGCGCATGATCGAGACGCTGCGGCGGGAATACCGCTGCCCCATCGGCTATTCGGGGCACGAAGTCGGGCTCCAGACCACCCTGGCGGCGGTGGTGCTCGGCGCCTGCCTGGTGGAGCGCCACCTGACCCTGGACCGGGCCATGTGGGGCAGCGACCAGGCCGCCTCTGTGGAGCCGCCGGGCATGGCCCGCCTGGTCCGGGACATCCGGGTGGTGGAGGCGGCCCTGGGCGACGGCCGCAAGCGGGTCTACGACAGCGAGTTGCCCATCCGCGACAAGCTGCGCCGCAAATGATCGTGAGGACTTCATGACGGATAACCAAGGCATCAAGGTGCTGGCCCTGGACATCGACGGCGTGTTCACCGACGGGACCGTTGAACTGGCCGCTGATGGCGTCGAACGGAAACGGATCTTCTACCGGGACCTGGATGCCGTCGGGGCAGCCCTGCGACAGGGCCTGAACGTGGTCCTGGTGACCGGCGAGAGCACTGACTGGGTGGATGCTTTCTCCCGACGGCTTGGTTTATCGAAGGTGTATAAAGGAGCCAAGGACAAGCTGGCGGCCATGGAACGCATCGGCGAGGATTTCGGGGTCGGCCTGCAGCAGATATGTTATGTCGGGGACAGTGACCGGGACGCGCCGGCCCTCCATGCGGTGGGGCAGGGGATGGCCCCGGCCGACGCCAGCCGGCTGGCGCGGGAAGGGGCGGCGGTCGTTCTCGGGAAATCCGGCGGTCATGGAGCCGTGGAAGAAGCGGTGCACCGCCTGCTGGAAATGTGACGAGGCAGCACTTTCGTCCGGGCCGACGAAAGGCAGGTCCGGGAACGAATAACACCATTCCTGATATGGATTTGGCATGAGAAACATCTATCTGGCCGTCAGCCAGGGGATCCTGTACCGCAACTTCGTTCGTCTCGGCTTTCTCCGGCACCTGCTGGACTCGGCGCCGGATATCCGGGTGATCCTCCTGACCCAGGCATCGGCGGTTGAGGATGTGCAGAAGGAAACCGCCCACGAGCGCCTCGTGCTGGCCCACCATGACCTCTTTTCCTCCGGCCGGCAGCTCAGCCGGCTCATCGCCTACCGCCGCAACGCGAAATGGCGGTGGTTGTCGCGGCTGTTTCATCGCCTGGAGGTCAGGTTGGCTGCGCCGCCCCATGGACTCGCCGAGCTTTTTCGCCAATATCCGCCTGACCTCGTGGTTTCCACCCACCCGTACGTGATCTGGGAATGGGACATCATCACCTACGCCCGGAAGATGGGGTATCCGACCCTGGGCGTCGTCAAGAGCTGGGACAACCTGTTGCGCAAACTGGCCATCCTGCCGCACCGGCTGGCCGTCTGGAGCGAGGCCAACCGGCAGGAAGCCATCGATCTCTCGGGCTACCGGAAGGAAGACGTCGACATCGTGGGTTCCCTGGCCTTCGACCGCTACTTCAAACCCGCGGTGCTGAAACTCCGCGCAGAATTCTGGCGGTCCATGGATCTCGATCCCGCGAAACCGGTCATCCTGTTCGGCACGGCCGGTTCGTTTTCGCCGGACTGGGATGAGACCTTCATGATGGACGTCCTGCTGGATCTCGCGGAAAAAACCGCGGAGCTGCAGGATGTCCAGTTCGTATGCCGCCTGCACCCCATCACCCATCTCGAATATTTCTGGCCGTACCGGAATCATCCCCGGGTACGGCTGTCGTTCGGATCGTATGTGAAGACCCTCGGCTGGTGCATGACCCGGGACGAGGTGGACGAGATGGCCAACCTGCTGGCCCACGCCGATCTCATCATCACGCCGGCCTCCACCCTGACGCTGGAAGGGCCCATTTTCGACACGCCGACCATCGTGACCCTGTTCAGTACAGTCCGCCCGGAGCTGCACGCCGCGGCCACCCGGCGGGACTGGCTGGATATGCACTTCAGGCCCATCGCCGACAACAACTGGCTGCCGCTGGCCGACGACGTGGACGAACTGCGGCGAATGGTCATCACCGCTTTGGCCGATCCGGGCTGGTACCGCGCGAGGCGGCGGCAACTGGTGAATCATTTCGTCCATTTCACCGACGGCTGCTCGTACCGGCGGCTGGCGGAGCTCATCCATCGCCTGTCCGCCCAAAAACTGCCGGGGCGGGATTGATTCCGAGAGAGGTTATCTGCCGATCCCCGCACCATGATGATCGTTGAGGGACTCATGTTCGTGGTGGGCGCGTCCCTGGTGGCCCACCTGCTTTTTTCCCGTCACGGGTTCAATCCGACGGACGACGGATTCATCCTGGCCGGCGCCCGGCGGATTCTGGACGGACAGGTACCGCACCGCGATTTCATCAGCATCCGCACGGCCATGTCCCATGTGCTGCACGCCTGCGAGGTCCGGCTGGGCGGTTCCTATTGCCTGCTGCTGTCCCGGTTTGTATTCTGGGTGGAGGTGGCCGCCACCTGCTGGGCCTGGGTAGTGATCCTGCAGCCGGCCCTGCCGCTTCCCGCGGCCATCATTGCCTTCTGCCTGTCGGCCAACATCTTTCCGGCCATGGCCTGGCACACGGTGGACGCGCTCCTTCTGTCCGGCATCGGCCTGGCTCTCGGCCCGTCGCTGGCCGGGTATCTGCTGGTGGGCACCGCCGGATTGTGCCGGCAGAATTTCCTGCTGCTGGTGCCGCTGCTGGCCGTCATTCATTGGGACGTGTTGGCGCTGACAGCCTTCGCGCCGGTCCTTCTTTACACCGTCGTGGTCATGTTTACCGGGGGGATGGGTCCCCTGCTGAGGCAGCTGCGGACGCACACCATCGGCCAGGTATTCAGGGTCGGCGTGCGCGGCTACATCAACCGGGTCGTGTTGCTGGGGATGTTGTATGGCGGGACCATGATCTGGTTCGAGGCCGGGTGGGCTCACCTGGTCCTGCCACCACTGGCCATGGCCTACATCGCCCACACGGGTAACGTCATGCGCCCGGCCTGGTTTCTGTTCGGGGCGGGGGTGCCCCTGCTGCTCACCCCCTTGTGGCCGGAGGCCCTGCTGGCCCTGGGCGTGGCATGGATCAGTTCCCTGTCCATCGGCTATTTTTTCCCGGGGCTGACCACGGGAACGCTTTACCTGCTGCTGGCCGGCCTGTATCCGGCCGAGACCACTCTGGGCTGGTTGGTCGCCGGGGTGACGCTGCTTCTCACCACGGCGGCGCGCTGGCGCTTCATTTACCGCCAACCGGCCCGCTCACAGCTGACATCGCCTTTGGGCGAGGTGCTGCCGGGCGGCCGCGGCATCCTGACCGACGAGACCACCCACGCCTGCCTGGCCGACCTGCGGCGGATCGCCACGGACGCCGTGACGGCGGGGCAGGCCTATGCGGTGATTCCGGATATGGCGGCCGAGTGGATCCGGAGTCCGCAGCCGAACCCCCTCACCTGCGACTGGCCCCAGGACACGGAGCTGGGCAGCGAGCGGCTGCAGCGGCAGGTTCAGCAGGAGATCTCTTCCCAAAACGGCCTCCTGGTGGCGGTCCAGAAGTATTACTCCCTGCCGCTGGGGCGCCAGCGGGTGGCCCTGCCCGACCATTACAGCCTGGTCCGTTACGTTCATCAGCGGGGCCGGCGGACCGGCGAGACGGAATTCTTTGAACTGTATGAAATGGAGTCGGATGACGTTGACAAAACATGATGCGAAACTGACAATTTTGACGGTCATCGGCGCCCGGCCGCAATTCATCAAGGCGGCGGCGGTGAGCCGGGCCATGGCTGAGGACGGGCGGATCCGTGAAGTGATCGTACACACCGGGCAACACTTTGACCAAAACATGTCGGAGATATTCTTCCAACAGCTGCAGATCCCGGAGCCGGACTACAACCTGGGCGTGCACTCCCTGACTCACGGCGCCATGACGGGCCGGATGCTGGAAAGAATCGAGCACCTTATTTTGCAGGAAAAACCGGATATGGTGTTGGTTTACGGCGACACGGACTCCACCCTGGCCGGCGCCCTGGCCGCCGCCAAGCTGCACGTGCCCCTGGCCCACGTGGAAGCCGGGCTGCGCAGCTTCAACAAGCGGATGCCCGAGGAGATCAACCGCGTGCTCACCGACCACGTGTCCGACCTTCTTTTCTGTCCCACGGAAACCGCCGTGACCAATCTGGAAAGGGAAGGGATCACGGCGGGCGTTCACCAGGTGGGCGATGTGATGTATGACTCGGTCCTGTTCCACAGCCGCCAGGCGGAGGGGGCGAGCGATATCCTGGCCGCCCTGGATCTGGCGCCGGGCGGTTACTTTCTGGCCACCGTCCATCGCGCCGAAAACACCAACGATCCGGACCGCCTGGCGGCGATTCTTGATGGTCTGAACCGGCTGGACCAGCCGGTGGTCCTGCCCCTCCATCCCCGCACCCGGAACAGCCTGGCCGGACATTCCCTCGACGCATACGCGAACATCCGTCCCGTCCCGCCCGTGGCCTACCTGGACATGCTGCAGCTGGAGCGTCATGCCGGCCTGATCCTCACCGATTCGGGCGGGGTGCAGAAAGAGGCCTACTGGTTCAATGTGCCGTGCGTCACCCTGCGCAAGGAGACGGAGTGGGTGGAAACGGTGGCCGCCGGCTGGAATCTGCTGGTTGGTGCCGACAGCGGGAAAATGGTGGCCGGCGCCCGCCAGGTCATGGCCCAGCCGAAATCCGATCTAAGCCAGGCGTATGGCAATGGTTATGCGGCCAATGTTATTATCCAACTTTTGCTAAATGAATATTCTCTCGATTCATAACCATGACATTGAACAATACAAAACCTCCTTATTTTCATCGACGGTTTCATGGTTTTTTCCGACGAAATCCGTATTGGTTATTGTGGTGGACGATAATTTTTGTGACCTTGTTTGTGTGGGCTTGGCTGTTTCAAGGTTTTTTTTATGACGACGCGTATATCGCATTTCGATTCTCGGATAATTGGGCCAAGGGTAATGGTCTGGTATGGAATCTTGGTGAACCGGTAGTCGAGGGTTTCACCAGCTTTCTTTGGGTAATGGTCGGTGCATTGATTCAGTATCTGGCGAACATACCTCCCCATCAGTCTATGGTTTACGTTGGTATCGTCTCCTGGTTGGTTATGGTTGGTATTGTTATGCCCCTTTTGGCTAAGATTGTGGCCCCCGACAAACCGGATCATGACCTCCGCCCAACCCGGGTAATATGTGTTCTCTCAATAATAGCGATTCCTCAGGTGGCTCTCGGTGCTTTCCAGGGTCTTGAGACGGCGCTGCATTCGCTTCTGTTTGCTCTCCTGATCCTTCTGGCTTTACGAGCAGATTCCCCTCGGTTCCAGATTATACTTGTCCTAGGCTCGGTCGCAGCATACATGAATCGGCCCGATGCACTGGCCTTCATTTTTCCGCTCTGGATGGTGATATATGTTTTTACCGACAGGAATAGCAGGCGTGCTGCTCGCCTAATGTTTGCCATTTTACTGGTGTTGCTACTGATATATACGGCCATGAAATGGCACTGGTCAGGCTATCCTTTCCCCAACACATTCTATATCAAAAAGGGAGCTGGCCTTCAGGGCCTAGGCTATGTCAAAAATTATTTCATGGCCCTTACACCAGTTTGGCTATTTATTGCTTATGCAATAGGGCGGATTAGTGCCCGCAAGTTGCTTACCGACCGACGCTTGTGCTTGCTATTGATACCATCTATCATATTCTGCTGTTCTTACGCTATGCTTAATCCAACAATGGGCGCCGCATTCCGTTTTCTGATTCCCACTTGGCCATTTTTTACCTTGGCCGCCCTCCGTATCGAGGCCCTTCGGCAAGAAAAAGAAATGATAGACCGTAATCCCATCATGACCATCAAAACGATTGTAGTTTTTGGCCTGATCCTAGGGGCGCTGACTCTGAACTCTTGGCGCCTCATGAGGGGAGAGTATCCTGGTATCACCGAGTTGTGCGCATTGACCAGACAAGCAAATGTCTCTGGTGGTATACGTTTCGCCGCGACCTCATCTCTGAAGCCTGCGCCGGTTTTGGCAACGGGGGATATCGGTGCTTTGGCCTATTTTTCCGAGCTAAAAACTATTGATCTTATCGGATTGACGGATACCACTGTAGCCCATCACGGATTGACACATGAGTATTTGTGTCATATTTCTCCCGATATCTTTGTTCTTCAGGATCTTCACATTGAAACCTGTCCGACGGTGTTTCCTTCGGGCGCCCCACACCTTACATTAAACGGTACATCTCGCTGGCTGGATCTCAGACAATATGGATCGGTTCTTTCAGACCCCGCTAATGCTCATAACGGTTTGGGATCCACTTATCAGGTGGTAACGTCTCCGGGATTTGCTGAGCGATATGTACATGTGGGTCATCTACCATTTGGATCTAAAAATGGCTATCCGGTGTTTTTGCGGAGAGATTATGTGCATTTTGATAAAATTGTTGAACTTTGGCCAAGCAACAGATAACCTCAGTGCTTAATTTTTCTTTCACACTCTCTCGAAGAATATTTTTTTCAGAATGTACGTTATGTAAACATTTCCATGCCACTGATGTGTAGACAAAAGGATTTTCTAAATAACGGGTCATGGCCGACGGAGGAATGTGATATCGTTGTTTTGTTTAAACCTCATCTCGATTTTTTAGAAGTGAATGAGAAGTAAATGCCTTTCATGATGGGAGATACCGTTTTGCCCTGATTCTAACTTATCTAGCTGGGTGATTTTCCGGGTGGGATACAATAAATGTTCATCGATGCTTGAGAATGGCATTATGGGTTCAATATTTATTCTATTTCCAGTATTTGACGATTCTATTTGATGAACTCGCAAAAAGTCTAACATATTGAAAAAGTGAAACATAGTGAATATTTCGCTTGACTCTAGGGTCCTTGGGTGGTACATTATCGTTTTAGAATCAATAGGATAAAAGCCGTTATATGAT
>Ga0209164_1003326_pt1 | contig 15386 bp, 13 predicted proteins | sample MTBNYHSulfiMetaG_FD_187458 | JGI IMG/M metagenome (GOLD analysis project Ga0209164, IMG submission 187458) | Enrichment culture microbial communities from rom New York Harbor, USA that are MTBE-degrading - MTBE-NYH (New York Harbor Sulfidogenic)... | ecosystem: Environmental > Aquatic > Marine >...
TTCCTGCTTGTCGATTATATGAAAAATGCGATTACAGAATCCAGAAAATTGAGTATTATTATCATTTCTGGTTAGGGCAAAACTAGCACTTAGTGGATTTATGGCATAATTGCTGCGAAATTCCTTAAATCTTGAGGAGAAAACGAGTGTCTTATAAAACCTTGTGCGTTTTAGGTTTGGGGTATATCGGATTGCCAACCGCCAGCACATTTGCCACGCATGGCTTGCAGGTTATCGGCGTGGATACAAACAGCGAAATTGTAAATGGCTTGAATAATGGACAGGTGCATTTATTCGAGCCTGGATTGCGCACGCTGGTGCAAGCAGCATTGCACTCTGGCAATCTAACCATTCGCCGGCAGCCTCAGGCAGCAGATGCTTTCATTATCGCTGTACCCACACCTTTTAAAGAGAATAAACAGGCAGATCTCAGTTTTGTCACGGCTGCCGCAGAATCCATCGTCCCATTCCTCAAGGCTGGAAATCTGGTCATTTTAGAATCCACTTCACCTCCGCGCACAACAGTAGATTTGCTGGCGCCTATTCTTGAGAAAAGTGGATTGAAAGCAGGGCAGGAATTCCACTTGGTTTATTCGCCTGAGCGTGTCCTGCCAGGAAAGATCCTGCATGAACTGATCGAAAACGCGCGCGTGATTGGGGGCATTAATCCTGCTTCGGCTCAAGCCGGGTGTGATCTCTACAGCATCTTCGTCACAGGCGAGATCATTCTGACGGATGCCACCACGGCGGAAATGGTCAAACTGATGGAAAATACCTACAGAGATATCAATATTGCCGCTGCCAATGAGTTCGCTCGCTTGGCAGATGATTTTCAAGTGGATGTTTGGGAGGCTATTGCCCTTGCTAACCGTCACCCGCGGGTTAAGATCCTGCATCCCGGCCCAGGAGTCGGCGGGCATTGTATTAGCGTAGACCCATGGTTCCTGGTAGAAGCCGCGCCCGAGACTGCGCAATTGGTTCGGTGTGCGCGCCAGGTAAATGACAGCCAGCCTGCTTATGTAGTTGATTTTGTTTCACGCAAGATTGGTACTCTTCGCAAGAAGCATATTGCCGTATTAGGATTAGCTTACAAGGCTGAGGTGGATGACCTGCGTGAAGCCCCTGCCATCCACGTGGTGCAATTGCTGAGAGACGCAGGCGCTCAGGTGATCACCTTTGAACCTTTCAAACCAGACTTTCACATCGATGGGACGCAAGCTGCTGATTCCCTGCAGACCGCTTTGCAGAATGCAGATGCCATCATCCTGCTTGTCGGGCATAATCAGTTCCGAAACTTGGAACCGCAAAAGATCAAACAGATCACACCAGCGCGAAAGATCATCGATGCGGTGCATGTCTGGCAACGAGAAGAGTGGCTTTCGGCAGGTTTCGAATACTATCACATCGGGGATGGCAAGCATTAACACATGAAAAAATTGCGCGTAATGACTGTGATCGGAACCCGCCCGGAAGCCATAAAACTGGCGCCGATCATACAGCAATTAGAGCAGGATGCTCACTTTGAATCAACGGTAATTGCCACAGCCCAGCACCGCGAAATGCTTGACCAGGTGCTTTCCCTTTTTGGCATCCGGCCTAACTTTGACCTGAACCTGATGCGCGATGACCAATCCCTGGCGCAGTTGACTGCAGCATTGTTCACCCACCTCGATCCGCTGTTTGAAAAAATCCAGCCGGATTGGATTTTGGTGCAGGGGGATACCACTACGGTCATGGCTGCTGCTCTTGCAGCCTTCTATCGGCACGTGAGGGTTGGTCATGTGGAAGCCGGTTTGCGCACCACAGATAAATGGCAGCCCTTCCCGGAAGAAATCAACCGCCGCGTGGCTGGTGCGATAGCAGATCTGCATTTCGCGCCTACGGATTGGGCAAAAGCCAACCTACTGCGTGAGGGGATTTCCCCAGAAAACATCAAAGTGACCGGCAATACCATCATTGATGCGCTTGAGCAGGTCAAGCATCTGCCCATGCCGACAGAGATTGAACAGTTGCTTGAGGAAAACGAGATCCTTTCCGGCAGGCACGAATTGATCGTAGTCACCGCCCATCGGCGCGAATCATTTGGAGAACCTATCCGCAACATCTGTGCGGCTCTGCGGGAAATCGCTCGAACCTATGCCGGGCGGATTGAGCTGGTTTACCCGGTGCATCTCAATCCGAACATTCAACAGCCGGTACATGAGCTGCTGGATGGCATCAGCAACATCCATTTGCTGCCTCCGCTGGAATACCTCTCATTGGTGCACTTATTACAGCACGCCAAACTTATTCTGACAGATTCGGGCGGCATTCAGGAGGAAGCTACCGGCTTAGGTGTGCCCTGTCTGGTTCTGCGACAGATGACCGAACGCCCGGAAGGCGTGCAGGCCGGTGTGCTGAAACTGGTGGGCACTTCCAGTCAAAGGATCATCGTAGAGACCAAACGCCTGCTGGACGAACCCGCAGCCTACCAGGCTATGGCGCAGGCTGCCAACCCTTTTGGAGATGGGCACGCGTCCGAAAGGATTATTGTTGAATTACTGTCACACATTAGTTAAATCCGGGCAAATAATCAAACCAGATAAAAAATTGTTCAGTCCAGAATTTATTCCCGCACCAGATAGTCACCCCGCGCTACCCATTTATAGGTAGTCAACTCGCGCAGCGCCATCGGTCCACGCGCATGCAGGCGCTGGGTGGAAATAGCAACTTCAGCGCCCAAACCGAATTGGCTGCCGTCCGTGAAGCGCGTGCTGGCATTGATGTATACCGCTGCTGAATCCACCGCTGCAACAAAACGCTCTGCATTAGCAGCATCTTCTGTTAAAATTCCATCTGAATGACCGGTGGAATGGGCAGCGATATGATTGATCGCCTCCTCTAAATTCGCTACCACCTTAATACCCATCACTAGGCTAAGCCATTCTGTGTCAAAATCATCAGTGCTTGCTTCCTGTACACTTTCGTCAACCGCCAAATTCAATGTTTGCAGGTTTTTGGTCATAATTTTAAAACTGACCCCATCCTGTTTTAGGGTAGCGATTACTTGGGGAATGAAATCACGCGCAATAGCTTGATGCACCAAGAGCGTATCCAGAGCGTTGCAAACTGTCGGTCGCTGGATCTTGGCATTGCGGATCAACGGTAAAGCCAGCTGCAGGTTCGCGCTGGCATCCACAAATAAATGACAGATGCCAATGCCGCCTGTGATGACCGGAATGCTGGAATTCTCACGGCAATATTGGTGCAGTTTTGCACCCCCGCGTGGGATTAACATATCCACATACTGATGCATCCTAAGTAGTTGGGTAACCAGCTCTCGGTCGGGATCATCGATGAATTGCACAACCTCTTGTGAAATTTGCACCTGAGACAGGGCATGGTGGATTCCCGTTACCAGCACACGATTGCTGCGGATGGTTTCACTGCCCCCGCGCAGGATGACGGCATTGCCGCTTTTAAGCGCCAGGCTGGCCACATCCACCGTCACGTTAGGCCGTGATTCATAGATAACCGCCAATACTCCCACGGGGACGCGTTGTTTATGCAGCTGCAAACCATTGGGGAGTTTTTGTTGATCAAATCTCTCTCCCACTGGATCAGGTAGATCTATGACCTTGCGCACATCTTGCGCGATTGCTTGGATGCGGTCTTTGGTAAGCGTCAGACGATCAATCAGCGCAGGGTTCAAGCCAGCTTTTATGCCATCCTCAATATCCAATTGGTTAGCTGACAATATACTATCGGACTGTGCATTCAGCCAATCTGCCAGGGTTGACAGGGCTCTATCTTTCTTCTTACGCGGCAACACTGCCAGTGAATGGCTGGCTGATTTTGCATTCTGGCAAATAGCTTGAATATCCAAATCCAATCCCTAATTCAATAGAGTCATATTATTATGGTGGATGACCTCATCCCCATAGGCAAAACCAAGCAGAGGCTCGATCTCTGCTGACTTGCGCCCCATGATCTTTTTAACATCAGCGCTTGAGTAATTTACTAATCCCAGCGCACAATCCTGCCCGTCATCGTTCTTCACGCGGACGATATCACCCCGCTCAAACTGTCCATAGACATCTTTGATTCCAACCGGCAGTAAAGAACCGCCACTGCCAATCGCTGCTGCCGCCCCCGCATCCACGCGTATGCCTGCCCGCGCCACCACCCCAGCCAGCATAAAGCGTTTGCGGCTTTGCAGCTTATCCTCCAGGGGGTAAATGCGCGTTCCAATAGCTTCTCCGGCTGACAAGCGCAGCAAGACGTCTTGTTCTGCTCCTTTGGCAATGATCACCTCTGTTCCCAAGCGGCGCGCTACATCAGCCGCCTGCAATTTTGTGATCATACCCCCGGTGCCCAGGCTATTCTGGCTCCCTCCAGCGGCCAGCCAAATTTGCTCGGGGATTTTTTTCCCGCGCACTTCCGGAATCAAACATGCTTGCGGGTCTTGTTGGGGATTGGCAGTGAAGAGACCTTCTTGGTCAGTTAACATAATTAAACGGTCTGCTTCGATTAGGTTAGCAACCAAGGCGGAAAGGTTGTCATTATCGCCAATGCGGATCTCATCAGTCGCTACAGTATCATTCTCATTAATGATTGGTAAAATACCTTGTTCCAGCAGGGATTCCAGCGTGTTGCGTGCATTGATGAATCGTTTGCGGTCACTGATATCTTCACGCGTGAGCAGCACCTGAGCTACTTTTAAACCATAGATCTCAAATAATTGTTCATACACATTCATCAAACGCGGTTGTCCGATTGCTGCCAGCATCTGTTTGGCTGGGATGGATTTGGGCAATTCCGGATAACCCAAGCGTTCCCTGCCCACCGCGATTGCGCCAGAGGAAACCAGGGCAATTTGTTCCCCGCGGGTAGTCAATTGTGCAATTTGCCTGCCTAAAGAGACAATCTGCGGCAGATGTAGTCGGTTGCTTCCCACCGTCAACGTGGAAGTTCCTACTTTGATCACAATACGTTTTATTGCTGTCATATTAAATTGTCCAATTGTAACGCCTATTTTTATTTTATATGCGGATTGCAGGAAAAGAATGAAAGAATTGAAGGTATAATCCCCATACTTCGCCGGGAAGAAACGAGAAAAATCTTTGTCTGAATCCTCCATTTGTATTTTGCCGAAATTAAAAGGTCCTGGCGGACCTTCCTCTTTTCAAGCCAAATTGATCGCGGGATTGCGGGCAATGGACATACCTGTACACCACGATCCGCATACTACCGGGACGCGTGCAGTGTTGGTTATTGGCAGCACGCGTCAGTTGGGAAATCTGCTTTACGCCAAAAAGCAAGGCTTTCGCATCGTTCAACGTCTGGATGGTATGAACTGGCTGCACAAAAGACGAAAAACTGGCTGGCGGCATTTTCTGCGTTCTGAGCGTTTGAACCTGCAGCTTTCATTCATACGCCGTTATATTGCCGACGAGATCGTATACCAAAGCAATTTCACGCGCGACTGGTGGAATACAGTCTATGGCTCTATGCAAAAAACAAGCCATGTCATACATAATGGAGTAGACTTGAAAGTCTTTTCTCCCAAAGGTCTGGGAGATCTCCCAAAGGACTTCATCCGACTGTTGGTTGTGGAGGGTAGTTTTAAAGGCGGGCACGAACGTGATTTATTCAACGCTGTGGAAGCTGCTTGTTTGTTATCCGAGAAGCTGAACAATAAAGTTGAGTTGATGATCGCCGGAAATGCGCCGCCTGAATTGCGCGCTCAGGTTCAAGTTGCGCACAATGTCTGTGTGCGCTGGATGGGATTGGTGCCGCATGAACAAATACCCGATTTGAATCGCGGAGCGCATCTGCTCTTCCCTGCTGAAATCAATGCCGCCTGCCCCAATTCAGTTGTTGAGGCGTTGGCTTGCGGTTTGCCGGTCGTTAGTTATGCCACCGGCTCTCTGCCTGAACTGCTTGGAGAGGATGGCGGTATGGTAGTGCCCTATGGCAGCAATTATTGGCAGTTGGAAGCCCCTGATACAGAAGCGCTGGTAGCGGCTGTAATCAAGGTTTTGAATGAACGCCAAAAATACCATTTGTCCGCCAGAGCGCGGGCAGAGAAGTTTTTCGGGTTGGAAAAAATGGTTTACGCCTACCAAAAAATTCTCTTGAGAGAATAATTTTCCCTTGTAATTAGAGATATTAGTTTATTGGTCAAATCCATAGGTGAATGCGCGTTCATTGCCGCGCTTGCTTTCCCAGGGATAAACGATATAAGCATCTGTAATGGCAGCATAAAAATCCGGACGGAAATTTCCAAACAAATTGCGGTAGGGATTAAAATGCAAAACACATGTATATGGAATTCCTCCCGCCGCTGAAACACGGTTTTTAACCGCAGTGATCGTTCTACCTGAACCCCACACATCATCAATGATTAAAATACGTTTGGCCGTCAGAGTGTTATCCTCAGGGAATTGCAGGAATTTTGGCCATGCTAAAAAACGGTTGCCCTGTCTGTTGGCATCCATGTCCGATTCAGCCGGAAAATCAACCGCAGCGGTTAGAATATGCTCAATTTGTAAGACAGCCGCCAGCAAACCGCCAGGCACAATCCCACCGCGCGTTACGATCACCATCCCATCAAATTCATGATTGAATTGCGGAACCAAATGGTCAATTAATGCATCAACGTCATCCCAAGTGAGTCTTTCTCTGCGCATACAAATCCTAACAAGCTTTATAGATTATACAAAACATTCGCGTGTCTAATCCATGACAGGTAAAGCAAAAACAGCCTGACCTTCTAAGGAAATCAAAAAGTCAATTCCCAAGGTTTCACATTGATGAATGAAATCATCATCAATAGAATAGTGATTCTCGTCTAAAATGATGTAGCTAACGTCAATCTCGCGCAGAGCATTTACACTGGTTTCATCAGGAAAATTCTTCAACAATGGATCCAATTCAAAAAACCGGTTTGAAGGAAAGGTGCGTATCAATCCCAATAAGGGCTTCTGATTATACAGAGTATAGAAGAGGCTGTATTCCTCAAAGGATTGCTTGAAAGGCAGTTGCACTTGCCCGCCGTAAGGTTGTTCAGCTAGCCACAAATCCACTGCCCGTGGTTTGACTTCTGATAAATTATTGGGCTTTACAAAGAAATCCATCAGGATGATTAGAATTGCAAAAATCGAAACAGGAATTTGAAACAGTTTTTTCGTCCGACCCAATATCCAGTTCAATCCCAAACCAGCACCCGCACAGCAGAAAACCATGCTGAATACAGCCAGGCGCATCCAAGCTCGCATGATGGAATAAAAAGGCAGATACTTGAACAAAAAGTATCCCGGTAGGAATATCAATCCCTCTTCGTTGCGGAAAATTTCTGCAATGATTGAGGAATCAATCACACGCACAGGTTTCTCCATCCAGGTTAGATTAGTGCCCATTGCTAATATGATACTTGCCACAAAACCTACACCAAGCATTTTAAAAAGGTACTCATGACCATCCACCTTGCGATGCGCATAACCTATCCCCGCCAGAATTAATGCGAAAATACCCAAATAGAGGGTAGCCTCGTTCCATAGATCGCGCGGAAAATTTTCCCATACCCATTCTCCCCATAAGAAATGCCGTGCGAAGGGCAGTAGAAAATCAGTAGGGCTGGCGGAGAAGGTCATTACATCTTCCAGTGTTCGTATGGAACTTGTTCCCTGATGCACCCGCAGATAGGGAATGATACCAACCGCTAGCGCCGGTAAAGACAAAGCCCCTGCGTAAAAGAACTGCCGCCAAATGGCAGAATTTTTCATCTGACTGCGCTGGAGAAAAAGGAAATAAACCACCAGCATAAAAGCGCTGATCAGCAAGGTTGAATATAAATAGTATTGAGAACTCAACGCAATTCCAGATAATCCTATCGCCAGCCGCACCCAATCGCAGCTCTTTCTTTTTCCATCTATCAAGATTGAAAATAACCCCCAGAAGAATAAGGGGAACCACTGAATGGCTGAGATATTGAGGTGGCCTGAAAGAAAGTGAGCCATATGATAAGGCAGGAAAGCATACGCGCTTCCCGCCAGCAATCCTGCCAAACGGTTAGCACTAAGTTGGTGGATCCAGGCAGACATGAACATTCCCGCCAATATGAAACTGAGCAGCATGGAGAAGTTATAGCCTAGTACAAATTGATCAAAGATCGCAAACGGCATGGCGAAAAGAAGCTGCAGGGGAGCGATCTCCGTAACTGCCAAGTTATATCCATAGGGGAAATTCAACAGGTGTGAATGCAAGGGAAATTGTCCCAAATCAAATAGTGCCTGCTTGAACCAACCAATCTGCCAAATGAAGTACAGGTTATCTCCTAGATTTCCCGCAACGTGAGTGGATATTTTAGAAAGCAATGGACGTGTAAAAATCAATGTCAGCAATGTGAAATAAACTAGCTGCACACCCATCCAGATCAGGTTTTTATTCTTCTGTGAATTGATCATGCTTGACAGATTGGATTGAAATATTACGATAAAATGATTTAATATTCCCTTACAGTTTCTTTATTCTAAATGAACTCTCTCTTTGAAGCAATTCAAACTACCATCCAAAATCACACGCTCGCTGGAATTCCCAAATCAACTGAACAGGTGCATCCTTGCTATGATGGTTATTCGATCGCGAATATCCCCGCCAGCATCTGCGGTTGGCTGGGATGTCCATTGCCCGCAGGCCGGTCTTTAGCACCCATCATCACTGAGAAATTTCATGATCAATACAACCATATAATCCTTGTGGTTATCGATGGGTGTGGGCTGGATTTTCTACGGTTTCATCATCTCGATCCCAATTCTCTGCAGCCATCTTCTGATTGGCAGAGAGTCCTAAATGATGGGCTTTTTTTTCCATTAACCAGCCTTGCACCCAGCACTACTGCAGCAGCGTTGACCACTTTTTGGACTGCCAAACTACCGGCAGAACATGGCGTCATCGCCTACGAGGTATTCCTGAAAGAATATGGCGTAATTGCCAATATGGTCACTCATGCAGTGACAGCCATAAACGCGACGCAGGGCAATCTTGCCCAAGCGGATTTTAAGCCAAAGCAATTCCTGCCTGTTACCACGCTTGGATATTATCTAAAGAAAGCCAACATCCATTCTTTTGCTTTGCAGCATCAATCAATTGCTAATTCGGGATTATCCCAGATGCTCTTAGAAGGGACACACAGGCTACCCTTTCAATCGCTGCCCGAAATCTGGAAGACAGCGCTGGATATTCACCACCGCTACAGCCGACAACGCACATATACCTATATCTACTGGGGGGAATTGGATACCCTGTCCCATCGTGTTGGACCGCATAGTCAGCAATTGTTTGAACTTTGGCGTAATTTCTCCACACTGTTGGTTGATTTCATCCTGCAGCTGCGCAAGCTGAAAGTTCCGCGGACATTGGTGGTTCTGACCGCCGATCACGGACAAATTGGAACGGAAATTTCATCAAATTTCGAAATGCGGCATCATCCTGAACTTACCCGGCACTTGATCATGCAGCCCAGCGGTGAGGGGCGCTTGCCATTTCTGTTTGTCAAATGTGAGCATGCAAAGGATGTGGATGATTATTTAAAGAACCATTGGGATCAGCAATTTTCGCTGGTGCCCTCAGAAGTTGTGCTGAAAGCGGGTTTGTTGGGAAATTGCGAACCATCCCCGGCAGTCCGAGATCGTTTAGGGCAATTTGTCGTCTTTCCCCAAAAGAATGCCTACTGGTGGTGGGCTCCAAAAGAGAATCATCTGTTGGGCAGGCATGGTGGCTTGTCCCAGGCTGAAATGTTGGTACCCTTGATCGCGTACGAGATATGAAGAAGCCCCCGAAATGGGGGCTTCCTTGAAATATCTTGTTTATCTAGGCTTTTTTCTTTTTGGTCTTGGCCAAAGCCAGCCAGAAAGCGCCAGTTCCGATCAGGGTGGCGGCTAATGCTGGCAGCCAGCCAATCACGGGTATTGCGCGAATGAACACATACAGCAATACTCCCACCAGCAAATTCAGCCAGTCTTTTTCTTCCGTTTGCTTGAAGACAGCCTTCATTAGCCATTTTCCGAACATATAAGCAGCCAGCAGCTTGCTGATGGCAAAGACTGCAAAGAAGAAAAGCATGGCTGCCAGCAGGAGACTGGTGCCGATCAAGCCAAACCAAACTGACAGCAGGCTGCCCAAACTGAGAAAACCGATCAGAATGCCTAGCATGATGAACACCAACGGGACAATCAATACAGCCAAGAAGCCTACAGCGATCAGGACAAAACCCCATCCAAAGGAAGCCATAGGTTGCTGGTAAGCAGCATCAATCAACTTCTTGAAAGGCTTTGCCAATAGCCAAAGCGCCAGAGCACCCAGCACAAAGAGCTTGATGAAGGTTCGAATGAACGTCAGACCCTTATTGATTAAGAATTGACCTGGAATCTCTTTCTGGAAGGATTTTACTTCGCCACTAAAATCTTTTTGTGGCTGAGCCTCACTGTACGGTACTGGTGTTTGATAGATTACACTGCCCGCTGCGATTTGATCCAGCTGGCTTGAGGCATCTACCGAGCTGGTTAAAGTGGTATTGCCTGCAATGGAGGCATTGTCTGCCACCCGCAATCCGGGTTGGACAACCTGTTCAACATATTTGCTGATCCAAGGATTAAAACTCATCCAAGTACTGGATTCAGTTGATTCTTCCACCTCGCCTACGTCAATGCTGGCATTTCGTCCGATACTGCCGTTCAGTTCTACAGCCGCTGCGCCAGCCCTGAGGTCGCGCTCTACTGCGCCAGAAAGGAGTGCCTGGTAAGCGGCAACAAATAAATCACGTCCAACGAGCGAATCTGTTTCGGTCGTCAAACTGAACCCGCCATAGAACATATTTCGCGCAACATCCGCACTCCTGGCGAATTTCATCGCAGATGATCCGCCAAACATCGAACCATCCACGCTGCCGCGTAGGACGATCTCCGCTGAACCGATGAAGAGATTGCCTGCAATATGTGCGCTTTCATTGACAATGATGCTTTCACCCATTAAAACTGCATCACCATTGACGGTTCCATTAATAGTAACAGTTTGACCGGTCGCAAATAGGATGCCATTCACTGTCCCGTCCACAACGACATTAGCTCCCGAGATGAAAACGTCGTCGTCAATAGTTTGTGAAGCTGGGATTGTCTCGCCCTTGGGGAATTCCGCTGCGCTCACTGTCCCGACGCCGCCCAATACTGCTATGAATGCTAAGCTTAGGATGATAAGCCACCTTGGCTTTAGATCAACTTGTTTTTTCATTTTCTCTCCTTTTTAGAAAATCGTTACAAATAATATACGATAGAATAGAAAAAATGGTTGCGCCATGCAACCGCTAATTCAATATACAGACTGAAGAGTTTAAGGTCGTTTGGAAATATCTCGTAGCACCATCACCAATGTGCCAAGCAAAATAACAAAGAGTATGATGATAGCGCCTAATAGGATACCATTGGTCTGTTCTGAGCTTGCCGCCCATTCCGGTGGAATGGGTGTAGGAGTGCCTGGTAAGATGGCTGAGGTTGCAGTAGCGCTACTTTCATCGAAGCGGATAGATTCAAAGTAGTGTGAAAGGGATTCGCTCCATAAGACAATGACGGTGAACGCCAAAATGACGATGAAAAAAATCAAGTTTTGAAAATTGATCCATTTCGGCAAGATCTTGCGCAGCTTCTTGCGAATTCCGCGCATTCTTTCTATGAACGTCATTCAAGCACCTCTAAGCTCTCTGCCGCTTTCTGTGCACTTTCCGTGGCTGAAATCTGACCGGAAAAAATTTCTTGTACTGCCGCCTTAACACTGTTATTGAATGCTGAGATGATATATGTATTTGGACGATTTTGCGCTGATAACAGCATCTTGCTGATGGTATCTTGAGCGGTAGAATTCTGCCAGTTTGAAAGGGAGGACGGACGCACAGGCAGATAACCGGATACTGGCGCCCATTCTGCCATAAAGTCAGCTTCCACCAAATATTCTAATAAGGTAGCCGCCGCTTTCTTCTTTTGTTCATCAGATTCTACCAAGCACCATAACCAACCGCGAGTCAGCGTTGCAGGGTTTTCACCTAATGTTGGCATCAAAGCCAATTCCAACTCTTCGGGATTCTGCAGCTGCCGGCTAGCCCAGGTGATTAACCCTTGCGCGGTAGAAGTCTGGAATGCATCCCAGGCTTGGTCATCGGTTTTTAAATCGATCAAAGTTGGTGAAAGCATCCCTTTCTTCAAGCCCAGGTCATAGGCAGTTAGTACCTGAGCCAATACCTCTGCATTGATCGATGGATGGCCTTGCGCATCCTGCATCAAGCCTCCAGCGGATAGATACAGCGCAAGCGTAAAATGAATATTCTGATCTGCAGCTGGAAAAATCAATCCTTTCATTTGCGAGAGCACATTTTCCCAGCTTGGTTGATTGCTGTCTAGCCTAGTATTACGGTAAACCAAGCCGAGCGCGTCAGCAGCAAGAGGCAGGCCATAAGCAGTGCCCTGAACAATTCCCAGAGATTGGGCAAAGGGATACCAATCACTTTCGTCAATGCTCTTTGAGATCTCTTCAATAGGTTGGATTAATTCACTCTGAACAGCCTGTTCGAGATCGGAACGGGAAATCAAAACTACCGCTGGCAATGCCTCCGGCGCGACCTGGTGAGCGGAGAGGAGTGTTTCGAAAATCCCTGCAGCTCCGCTGGCTGGTTTTACGCGAATATCCAACGAAACGTTTGGATTTTCCTCAATGAACCTTTGCAGGTGTGCATTAAACAAAAGAGAAGCCTCATCCTCTTCATAAGGGCTGAATTGCGGAGGCACCCAAATGGTCAGTTCGATGTAAGGCAGCGCAGTTGGCGTTGCTTGTTCCGGCGTGCCTGCTATAACCGGCGAAGTTCCTTGATGTGTGGGCGTTGTGACCGGGGCGCTTTCATCTGTTGGCAAAAGTGAGTCAAGAATATTCTGACCTTGGCAGCCGACCAATGCAACTACTGCCAGAATCAGCATTGCGATAAACATTCGCAGGGTTTGATGGATGCTTCCATCTTTGGGAGTTATCATTTTCCAAAACATTATTCTACCAACAATCTGCTTCTATAATGGCTGCGAGGGAGGTAGATTATACAGCTTTTTCTACTTTAGGATTCATCACCAGTGGATTCAGTTGAGGGCAATAGAGTTTCGATTGTCGCGGTTTCCGTAGGCTGCGGCGTTGAAGTTGGGGAGGGTTCCAAGGTGAAGGTTGCTGTAGGCTGCAATGTGGCGGTTTGCGAGGGCGTTAGGCTGGGAGGAATGACGTAGGTGATCGTAGCAGTGAATGTTGGGGTAATTGTCGCTGTCGGGGTTGACGTCAAGGTACCTGCAGGAAAGGTATATGAAGGCGTGATCATTCCCGTGCCTAATTCAGTTGCGGTCAGAGTAGGTGTGCGGGTGGATTTACGTTCGGCGGAGGCAGTTCCCCATAAAACCAAACCACCCAGACAATAGCAAGGGATGCTGAGCAGAATAATGCCAAGCAGAATCATACGCGTTCTGTCCAATTGACCAAGATCCTGCATCCATTTTGAATTCATGGGTTAATTATCCACCTTTTTCAATTCATCACTCGCTTGGCGTACTGCCATATACAGGTGTTCCGCTTTCAGTTCACTGATGGATAAACAGGGAGCGTTCAGATGATTCGCTAATTCCAGAGCCAACCCCTGATCATACGTCGCTGATTCCATGTTGATGACAATAGCTGGGATTTCATCCTTGGCGATCTGGTCCGCGATCAGGTGCGATTCTTCCAGCGGGGCAAAATTGCCCAACGGGACATTTCCCGCGCCATCCGTCAGTACGATCAATAGCGGCATGATATCGGGATGAAGCACTGCTTCTCGCTGCAGAATCTCATGTGCCAGATCCAAACCGGCAGATAGGGGTGTTTTGCCGCCCACCGGGATGTTGCTGAGCGCGCGCTGGGCAAGCTGCACCGAATTTGTTGGAGGCATTACCAGGGTTGCGCGGTCTTTCTGAAATACGATCAAGCCCACCCGGTCGCGGCGTTGATAGGCATCCGTCAACAGCGACATGATTGCGCCTTTCGTCGCGCTCATGCGTTCCGCCACCGCCATTGACCAGGAAGCATCCACCACAAACAGAATCAGGTTGGCTGCGCGCCGCACGCGTACCTTGCGCATATAATCAGCGGGTTTAACGTGGAAAGCAACCGGCAATTTCTCTAACGCTTCTTTGCGTTTTTTCTGAAAAGGTGCCGCCGCCCGCAATGTGGCATCGAAAGCCAGATCGTAGGTTTCGCCATTGGCTGGGCGGGCTTGAACATAGCGTCCGCGCTTGCGGTCGGTTTGCGTGCGCGACCTGCGCCCGCCATAGCTGCGCACCATTTTGTCTAAGGGTGTATCCAGACGGCGGGGGGTAAATGCCTCGCCTGTCTTCACCTTCTGACCGCCCTCCCACCAATTCGCATTGTATTGGTCAAAAACGTCTTGGGGAGTGAGAGGTTCGTCGCCTTCCTGGGGGGGAAGTTCCCCGGCATCTTCCCCCCTCATGCTTTTTTTGGCGAGTCAACCTCCTGGCGTGGCTCCTTATCATCTTCTATCGCTTGGTCGTCATCTCCCTGCGAGCCGATCAGTTGTTCGATCTTCTGACTGATCTCTTCAACCCCGATATCATTTTGTTGGGATGGTCCGCCTTTCAATCGGTGGGGCAGCGCCAACTCTGCAGCCAGCGCGATATCTAGATCGTTAATTTGCGTGCGCCCTTCCAGGGCAGCATGCGCGCGTGACGCTTTGAGGATGACCAAATCTGAGCGGTGTCCATCCACGTTGAGGGATGCGGTGAGAGAAGCAATCGCCAGCAAATTCCGCTCTGTGTAAACCACTTGATCGACCAGTTTGCGTGCCTGGTCAATGCGCCGCGATAATTCTTCCTCGCGCGCCAGCCATTCTTGCCGGAATACCTCGGCGTCTTGTTCAAAAGCCAGATTGCGCTCCATGATTTGCACGCGTTCACGTGCAGTGCGAATGCCATGGATTTCCACCGATAAAGCAAAGCGATCCAGCAATTGCGGACGCAGTTCTCCTTCTTCTGGGTTCATGGTGCCGACTAAAATGAATCGAGCCGGGTGCGAAAAAGAGATCCCTTCCCGTTCGACAATATTCATGCCCATAGCTGCCGAATCCAGCAGGACATCCACTACATGGTCATCCAGCAGATTGACTTCATCGATGTACAGCAAACCGCGATTGGCGGCTGCCAAGATGCCTGCGTCGAAGCGGCGCTCTCCTTTTTGAATAGCCGATTCAATATCCAGCGTTCCAACCACGCGGTCTTCAGTGGCAGAAACCGGCAAGTCCACAAAGGGTGTGCGCCGCAAAGCAACCGGCAGGTCTT
>Ga0209164_1003327_pt1 | contig 15382 bp, 11 predicted proteins | sample MTBNYHSulfiMetaG_FD_187458 | JGI IMG/M metagenome (GOLD analysis project Ga0209164, IMG submission 187458) | Enrichment culture microbial communities from rom New York Harbor, USA that are MTBE-degrading - MTBE-NYH (New York Harbor Sulfidogenic)... | ecosystem: Environmental > Aquatic > Marine >...
TACCATGGCAGGCCCGAAAGAAGCCATTTCGACAGATTGAAAGAGTTTGAAAAACTTAATCAGTTCTGACCTTTAAGACTAAAAAAAGAGCCCCCTCCATCGAGGGGGCTTGAATTGCTTCGTCGATCAGGCAGACAACTCTTTCAGCGAGTCCAGTACTTTTGCCGCGTGCCCGGCAGCCTTGACATTATTCCAGGTCTTTGCCACCTTGCCGTCGGGTGAGATCAGGACGGTGCTTCTCACAACCCCCATGGACTCCTTTCCGTACATCTTCTTGATTCCCCAGGCGCCGTATGGCTCCAGAACCTTCTTTTCAGGGTCGCTGAGAAGAATGACCGTGAGATTGTGCTCGCCTATGAAGCGGGCGTGGCTTTCGCAGGTGTCGGGGCTTATGCCGATCACCACCGCACCGAGTCCGTGGAATTCCTCCTCCAGGGCTGAGAACTCGATGGCTTCAAGGGTGCATCCGCTTGTGTTGTCTTTGGGGTAGAAGTAGAGGACCACCCACTTTCCGGAAAACTCCTCCAGACATCTTTCCTTGCTGTTGCCGTCCTTCAGGCAGAACGTGGGTGCTTTCATGCCTTCCTCGAACATGACCGGTGAGCCTCCTCTCAATTGCCTCTGGGCGGAAGATGTTTTTCGGGGTCCTTGTGCTTGCCGTCGATAACAACTTCGAAGTGCAGGTGGGGACCCGTGGTCCTTCCCGACCTTCCAACGGTTCCTATCTTTTGCCCGGCAGATACGGTTTCGCCGGTTTTGCATATCATTGTGTCGCAGTGGGCGTAACGGGTCATTACACCGTTGCCGTGGTCAATAAGGATTGACCTTCCAAAACCGCTGCGCCATGCAGCCCGGACAACAGTGCCGGCCGCGGCCGCGTATATCGGGGTGCCCCTGGGGGCTGAAATATCAACCCCGGTGTGGAATCTGCCCCGCCTGGGGCCGAAACGCGAAAAGACCTTGCCCTCCACCGGCCACGAAAGCGAAAAGGAAGAAGATCTCGAGGGAGCAAAAGGGGTGGAGGGTGCCTCGGCCCTGGCAAGGGCGAGCAGTCCATCGAAGCCGGGGTGATCCGAAACCGGTTCCTTGAGCCTGGTCAATTTTGCCGGTTCGAAGTCGGTATCTTCGCGGATGTACAGACCCATGGTGGTCTCTCCATTTCGCCTTGCCCTTACCTCGGCAAGGGTTTCAATGAGGAGGGCGCCGTCTCGGGGGACGAGGATCATCTCCTTTTCCAAAGCAGCCTCGCTGCACTGGATCTCGTTGGCCCACTTTATGCAGGAACTCTCCACGCCGTATTTATCTGCGATGGCCTCCAGGGTCTCGCCCTGCTTTATCGGGTGTTCAATCCAGGGCAGTTCTTCTGCATAAGGGGTTCCGAAAAACAAAAAAATAAAAAAAGCCGTAAAGGCGGGAAACAGGGTTCTCCGGTATGGGTGCATTGATCCGTCATCCTTCCGTTCTCCTGAATTCCGAACCTGGTACATAAAATGATATTCCAATAGAGCCATTCAAAAAATGGGCAAATATACCCATTCATTCACGGGAAATGTCCTGTCCGAAAAAGCACCCGCCTTTCCAGGGGCAGACAGGGCATCTCTCCCTTGAAGGAGAGAATGGCCCCGAAACAGCCTCTGCTGCAGCGGCCGAAATGTCGCCCTCGAGTTCTTCCGGGGCAACTCCCGGATTTTCTATTCTTATCTCGGAGGTGTCCCTTAATGATACCAGGGCAAGATCCATCGGAACATTGCCGAAATGCCTCCGGGCCGCGACCGAGTAAAAAAGGATCTGGCTGCTGTAAAGGTCTTTCGGTGAGCCGTCGATCTTTCCTGTCTTGAAGTCCCTGATGAATACCGTCCCGTTTTCCCTCCACAGAATGTCGATGGCGCCCACCATAAGTGTGCCGCTTTCGAGGCGTATCCTGAAAGGCAATTCCTTCAGGCAGCACTCAGCCCTCCTGATCCTTTCCGCGATCGGAGAGGCAGCGAACCTGCCCAGCCAGTCAAACAGGGGGCCGCTCCTCGCTCCGTCAGACCATGGGGGCCTCAGTTCAGGCGGCAGGATGGCGGCCAGTCCCGCCCCTTCCCCGAGGGGGTCGAACCTGGAGAGGGTCTCGGGGCGCAGATCCCATCGCCTGAGGATCCAGTGGGCAAGACTGCCGAGGTCGGATCCTCCTGCGCCTTCGGAATAGAGTTCCCATGAAATGTACAGGCCCTGCCGGTGTCTCATCCTGAAGGCGTAGGGGCAGTACCTGATAAGAGCGTAGGCCGTCGCGCTGATCCTTTCGAGGGTTTCACCCGCCCTTTCCGGCAGCCTTGCGGTGCCCCCCCTGATGACCGAAGGCGCAGGGGAGAGGGGTGGAACAGGAACGGCAGCTTCTGTAACCGGGGAGAGGCTGATGCCCCCCTCGATCTCCATCCAGTCCCTGACGGTCTCCAGCCAGGAGTGTTTCCTTGCCCTGGGGATACCTTCCTCTATGGGGCATGCCCCCAGAAGGATCAGGGAATCCCTTGCCCTGGTGGATGCCACGTAGAGAAGGCGCTGTTTCTCCTCCCGGGTCTCGTTGGTCTCAAGTATGTCGTGGATAGTTCCCGCCAGCGGTTTTTCTTCCCCATCGGGGCTCCACCCGTCGGGGAAAACCGTGGCGGCTATCCCCAGGTGCGGCGACGGGATCAGCCTGATGCCCTGGCCCCTGGTCCGGAGCCCCTGCTCAAGCCCAGCTACGGCTACGACAGGAAACTCCAGCCCCTTTGCCGAGTGGACCGTCATTATCCTGACCATGTCGTCCTGGTCCCCCAGGGTGTCTGCCTCCCTGGAATCTATTCCCTTGACGGTCATATAGCGCAGGTAGGATGCGCATCCGGAGAGGCTCATCCCCATGGAGGCTTCGTACTCCCTTGCCAGGTCCACGGCCCTTCGGAGATTCGCGGCAACCCTTGGGCGTTTCCAGGCAGGGCTGGAAAGGACGACTGAACTATCCTCCAGCAGTTTTGCCAGAGCGCTGGATGGCCCTGCAGCCAGCCCGGTCCTTCGAAGGGCTTCGAATCTCGCCTCTTCATCGGGGCATTCCGCACGGAATAGTTCCCTTAAGGGGACCTTTGCGCTCACCGAAAGGGATATAAGGCCTGTTGCGACCTCCGGGGAAAGGCCGCTCAGGGGTGATGCCAGGAATGATGACATGGCGAGGGTATCATCGGGGTCTGCCGCTGCCTCGAGGAGCCTTACCGCGTCTCGCACCTCGCCCCTGCCGAAGTAGTTGCGGTTCCCCTCGAAATAGGTGGGTATACCTCTTTCTTCTATGAATACCTGTTCTATCTGGTCGTAGAATGCCCGCGACGGTACAAGGACCGCGAAGTCGCGGAATGAAACAGGTCTGGCATCGAACCCCCCGGCCCCGTCGGAGTCCCAGACCGTGGAGCCTTTATCGATGGCCTCCAGGATCCTGTCCGAAAGCATCCTCAGGACGGCGATCCGGATCCCCTCGGTATTCAGCCCCTCTTCAAGGTCTTGTGTGTCGGGTATCAAAAGTTCGAAGGGGGTTACGGTGGTTTCCTGGCGTTTGGCCCACCAATCCCTCGATCCGGGGGGAGCGAGGGGGGAGAATTCCATTTTTATCGATCTTGCGACACCCTCCCTCCATGTGTGGCCAAAGAGGCTGTTCACCCTGTCCATGACGCTTTGCCTGCAGCGAAAGGTCACGTCGAGGGGGATCAGTGAGTCGGGGTTTTCGGCAAGGGCTTCCCTGATCCTTCTCCAGAATATAGCCGGCTCGGCATGCCGGAAGCGATAGATGGACTGCTGCAGGTCGCCTACCAGGAAAAGAGTGCCATTCTGGGGCGCCAGGGTGCTGAGCAGTTCGTCCTGAATGGAATTGGTGTCCTGGAACTCGTCCACGATCACATGAAGGAATTTCCCGGCGAATGAGGGTTCGGCTGATACGGCGTCACGGGCTCCCCGGATCATGTCGTCGAATGACAGGGTACCTCTTGCCGCTTTCGCGGAATCGAAAAGCCTCCAGCACAAGGCGATGATCTTCAGGATGTGGCTGCGGAGTCTGGTCTCGGCGACGGTGAAACCCTTCATGATCCACTGCGCCGCCGGGACCCAGGGCCCCCTTGAATTACGGAAATCCTTGAGCCTCTCCCCGGTTGCCGAGAGGGAGGCCATCTCGACGGCCTTCATGCACTTGCCCGTGGCCCCGGCGAGGTTTCCCAACAGGCCCTCCTTGCCCAGGAGGTCCATCACGAAACGGGGGAGTTCATCCTCCTTTGGTCCATTCTTCCAGGTCTCCATGAAAGCCGATGCCCTTGCAGAGAATTTCGTGCTGTCCTTCCTGAAAATGCCCGGTTCCCCGGCCTCGGGGAGGATCCTTTTCATCCAGGTCTCCCAGGCGTTCCGCCATTCCGGGGCAAAGACCTCCAGGAGTCCGGTCGAAATTTCAGCATCCCTTTCAGGAAGTTCGTCGGCCCAATTCCAAAGTTGCTCGGGGTCCAGGCCGCGGCTTTCGAAAAGCGGGATGGCCGAGGATGCGGCATCACAGATGGCACCTGCCCCGAAGGTGTTCACCAGGTCGGACGTTCCTTCGGCGGAGAAGATCTCATCGGCCCTTTCACGCCATTGCCCCCCGAGGGTTTCTGCAAGGATTTCGGTTGTTTCCCGGTCTATGGACCTTTCGAGGTACTGCCAGAAGGCATTCTCCTCCGGCGGGGTTATCACCCGGATACCGGGGTCGACGTCGGCGCTGAGGCCGCACTCCGTCAGAACCCTCATGGAAAAGGCATGAATGGTGGAAATGTAGGCATCCTCCAGTCGTGAAAGGGGATCATGCATCAGGGGCGCGAATTCGGGAAGCCCATCCCTGACCTCCTCCATCAGACGCCGAATCCTCTCTCTCATTTCCAGGGCGGCCTTCTCGGTAAAAGTGATGGTGAGGATCCTCTCGACGGGGACCCGGTTCACCGCCACGAGCCTCACGTACCTCCACGCCAGGGTAAGGGTCTTTCCCGTCCCTGCCCCGGCGCTGACTACCACCAGGGGGTCGTCGGCCAGAACGGCCTTCACCTGCTTAGGCTCCAGGCATGCCGTCTCTTCAAGGTATCTTCTGAAGATCTCAGTCGGCATCGCCGTTCCCCTCCTCTGCAGAAACCGTTACGGGTGATTCTTTTCTCCGGCAGATCTCCTGGAATTCGCAATACCGGCAGACCTCGGTGTTGGTGTAGTCAGGGGGAAATCTGCTTTCCGTAACCGAGACAGACATGGCGCCGAGGGTCTCCGAAGCAAGGGAGATCATGTCAGTCAGGCCGTTTCGGGACCTTTTCTTCCACCGGGCAAGGATTGCCCCGGCTGAGCCTTCCAGGCGGCCAGTGACGGAACAGTCGGCCTGCGAGAGGAAGGCATACCCCGATGTCTTTATACCCTTTGCCTTCTCCAGGAGAACTGCGTAGGCTGGAAGCTGCATCGATCCGGCAAGGCCGTTGCCCCGCCCCGTCTTGTAGTCGAATATGACCGCCGTGCCATCCTTCAAAATGTCTATCCGGTCGAACTTGCCACGGAAAAGAACTCCATCCAGATCGATCTCTATCATCTGCTCCCGTTCCTGGGAGACCCTGTCATCCGCAAGCCCGGCATCTTCCATCTCCTGCTGGAGTGATGCCATCCTCCATGTATTCCTCTTAAGCCTGGACAGGTGCCTGGGAAATTCCTTCAGTGAAGGGTAGCGCTCTTCGACCGCCTGAGCCCAGCAGTCTTCCAATAGACAGGTGAGGTTCCCCCCTGTATCCATTCTGTGGTTCCATACCTTCTCCCAGACGGCATGAACGAGGTTGCCCGCCTCAAGGGGGTCGAATCCGTAAGGGCGCCCCTGTTCTATCTTCAGGACCCTCGAAGCGTAGAACTTGAAAGGGCAGGCTTTCCAGGTGTCGATCCCGCTTACGGGAACCTTCTTCAACATCCCGGAGGGCCAGGGTGTCGCAGGGGGTATCATTTTTAACCTTGCCGGCACCCGGGGCGGGTCGGAACTTCTTGCCTCCACCTTTTCGATGACTGTTTCCTCGTCCCTCGGCAGCACGTCCCTCATCGACCTGGAAAAAGGAGGCTCACCCCCGGCAGGTACCGTCCACGGAGGAGTCCTAGAGGTTGCCGACTCCAGGAAACGGGAGGGCTGCAGGGGTCTTCCGGAAGCGTCCTGAGAGGGGCGGGAAGCAATGCAAAGCTCGTCTGCCGAGGCTATCATTCTCAACAGCAGAGCCTCGCGCTGTACCCTCTTTTCCCTGAGAAGGGGGAGGTGGGACGGGGACAGCCCCGTATCGGGGTTGTTGTGAATTGCCTCTTTGTGACTGTCGTCCAGCAGGGGAGATTCCCGAAGCCGCCCCGGCCAGGCGTCAGTTGTCAGACCCGTGGCTATGAATATCCCGTGCCTGGCCAGCACCGGGGGGCTTCCGGCGTACAGGTGGAGGCTGTTGCGCCTTCCGGGCGGCTGCCAGACCGTCGACCTCTCGCTCCAGGCGGAGAGAAAGGCCACGGCGTCGCCCCCCTTAAGGGCGTCAACACCGGCGGGTCCTATGCCAGTCTCCATCTCGGCCATTCTGTCGAGTTTCTGGTCCAGTTCCCTGACAGCCGCGTTGAGGCGCCTGGCCGTTTCGTCCAGTGAGGGATGATCGAGAATGAAACGCGAGATGGAAAGACCCGTATCCGGAGGGTCTCCCTCCCCGGAAAGTGACCTGAGAGATCTCAGGAGCTCCGAAGGGGTACCGCCCCTGGCAATGGATGATACGAAGGAGACCATGCGCTCGAAAAAGGCCGACACCCCGTTATCCCCTTGTCCCTTCAGGAAGTTTCTCCAGGCGTTCTCTCCCCGGGGGCCTTCCTGGAGGCACTTCGACAGGGGAAACCCGTCGGGCGAGATCCAGGGCTGTGAGAGGATATGTGCCGTCTCCTCCGCGGGGTAACCCAGGGAGCCAGCCTCAATTGCCGAAGAGGCCGTCTTCCAGAGGGGTGTTTCCGAGACTCTGGGACCCCCATTCACGGTATAGGGGATCCTGTACCTGGCAAGTATCTCCTCGGTGCATCCAAGGCGCAAAGGATCGACGGAGAGTCCTATGTCACCCCAGCCCGGGAAAGGCTTTTCAAGCCGCATGCGGAACTCTCCCTCCCCGGAGCTCCAGAGTGCCAGGTTCCTTGCAAGGGTCTCCAGTTCCATACGATGGTCCCCTGCAGAGACCGTGAGAAGGGGTACCGGTTCCGGGATCGTCCCGGAATTGCCGCCCTGTAGATCGGCAGTAAGCTGTGCCCTGGCATCATGTATATCCAACCCACTCTCGGGCATGAAAACGATCACCCTGGCCCCCAGGCGTGAGAGTTCCCGGATAAGTCCTGTCTGGGAACGGGTAAAGCTCATGAAACCGGCAAATACGAAGGCTCGTCCCGCTACCCAGCGTGTGGCACGGGCGGGGTTGCCGGAAAGGGTAACGCGTGTTACCGAGGCCGACTGGGCACTGTCCGTGAGGGAGTGGTGTTCCAGGTAGGAGAGGTAGTCCCTGTAGAGGCGGCAGAGCAGTGCGCCCGGGGCGGGGAGTCTGGTGCACCCGGAACCTTCCGTGCATGAACTGCAGCCCAGGGAAAGGGCCAGCGCTTCAGGGGGCACTTCCTCCCTCAGGAGTTCCCTGAGGTCCTCCCCGAGGGTCCACACAAAACCGCTGTGCCTGGTCCCGGGTGGTATCGAATTTTCTTCCTCGCGGGCAATGAAACATTTTAGAACGTGTCTTACGATAAGCCAGTGGTCGGGGGGATCGATCTGCCTTCGTCTCTCCTCCCGCGGTGTCTCCATCTCACGGGAGGTCACGCGGTAGAGATCTTCCCACCTCAGGATAGATGGTTCCGATGCGCCGAAGGAGACGCTGTCGGCCAGAATATCGCGGAGCAGTCCCCGGTCGCCCGGGGTCGGTACCAGGAAGAGAGGCGACGGATCACGCTCCCTTCCCAGTTCGGCCAGTTCGGCCTCTATCTCAACCACCCTGTGGTATCCGGCAATTCTGACAGGCATCCGCTTCCCTCCCACCTTATATTAGCAGGAGGGGGGCGAGTTGCGTGAGACGTGAATCGTGAGAGGTTGAACGTGAACCATGTACCGTGAGTCGTGTTTTGCTTTTGCTATTAACGATTCACGAATAACGGTTTACGAAAAGGATTTTTGCCCCTACCTATACCCCTCGAAGGGACCTCTCCACCTGGGGCTGTAAAGCTCCTGGGACTGGTTACCCTGCATCTGCCAGTTGCCTGCCTGATTTACAGTCGTCCCCTGGGTCATGGTGTTTCCCTTTCCGGTGGTCTGATTCGTGAAAACGTCTCTGCTCTTCTGCATCTTTTTTCTCCCCTTCCTGGATTTTCCCAGATGTGGCCGCATTCCCATAAAAAAACCGGGGCCCCCTTTTGCGAGGGGGCCCCGGCTCCGGTTTGCGGTTGCGCGCCTACAGCGCGACGGCCGCCCCGGGAGGGGACCCCCACGTAAGAACGAGAATAATTATTACGATGGCGCCGATGGCTACTGTGCTGCCGGGCATAACGTTCTTCACGCGGTTTCCCTCCTTCTTCAAGGCTGACCGTATCTGGATATTTCGAGCATTTTATAACGCCGGCCCGGCACTTGTCAACGGGCGGGCAGGCCGAGTGGGCTTTAATACAAGGGGACAGGCCGCAGGAGACAGGAAAGTCAAAAGCAAAAGCTTTGCGCCACAGAGGACACAGAGGTACACAGAGGGAAAATCTGTTGCGTGAGATGTAAGAGGACGAAAAAGAAAGGCATTGCTTGTCATTCCGAGAACAAGGTTCAGCCACTTCTGCGGGAGTGAAGCGACGAGGAATCTCGGTCTGATTCCTAAGGTGACATTTTCGCTGTCCCAAATACCCGCTCCACCCATGACATTTTCGCTGTCCGTTGACATGTTTTTGGCTTCGAGTGTTTTTGGCTTCGAGTTGTGGGTAATTCGTATGGTCGGATCTGATGTGTTTTGCAGCAATTTTTGGGGATAGAAAATTAATTCTGGCGAGAGGCATCGGCTTTTCAAATTTTGTTCCAAAGGTTTTTCCTGTCACTTGTTACGCGCCACGCTCTTGGTTTTCCTGCACCGTCTCTTCCCCTCGCAAACCCACTCGGGACGATGACTTCGTTGTGTCTTGTCAGTGGCTTGTCGGCCTCGGGTTTTCGTTTGTCATCCCGAGAAATGCAATGACGAGGGATCTGTTTTTTTATCTGGGACAGGATCAGATTCCTCGCTCCACTGACGCTCCGCATCGGAATGACAAGCGAAACAGGCACGGTCACATGTCACGAGGTTTTGACAACCGCGTTCACCGTTTACAAGGTCCCTCGTTGAACCGCTCCCCTTGTTAAATCACCTCGGGATCTCGTCGGGAGAGTGTGCCCCGAGCGCATAGTCCCGAGTCGATTCTCGAGGGGAAGCGAAAGGGCGAGCCCCTCGTTAATACGCCCCCCTCGTTAACCCACCTCGGGACTATGTCGGGACCAGGTCCTTCAGCTTGTCTGGAGGGTAGGCTTCGCGCTGCCCCGAACGCAGCGACAGGGCATGTTCTTCAGTTTGACTGGAGTGCACTACTTACGGGTCCTGCCTTTGCCCCTTCTGTCATCCCGAGAAATGCAATGACGAGGGATCTGTTTTTTATCTGGGACAGGATCAGATTCCTCACCCGCCTCCGGCGGTTCGGAATGACAAGCGAAACATTCACAGTCACATGTCACGAGGTTTTGACCGCCCCGCCCACCGTTCATCCCCGCAGGAACCCCGGGACTTCACGTTGCCGCTTTTGACTTTGTTTTTTCGATTCACGATTTACGATTCACGATTTACGATTGACGAGTTTCAGGTTTTTCTTCTCCCCTTCACGCCTTAAAGATCTTCCTATCCATCTCCCTCACGAAGCTCTCCCTGTCACTGAATAGAATGGTCTGCAACCCCATCGAGGCCGCCCTTTCGATGTTGCCCTCGTTATCGTCCACGAAAAGGATCTCTTCCGGTTTTACTCCCGCCGCGGCGGCAAGGTCCGTGAAGGCCGTGGGGTCTTTTTTCGTCTTGCCGGTGTCCCAGCTGTTGAGGACAGGATCAAAAAGGTGCAGGAATGGGGTCTTTGCGTCGAGTTTCCTGAGCCACTCCGCCTGGTCGGTCAGCATGGCGACAATATATCCCTGTTGTTTCAGAGCCCTCACCTTTTCAAGCATCCACGGGCGCACTATGAACCGGGAGAGGACCATCTCCCTCAGGGTTTCGTCTGAAGCCTCAATGCCGGCCCTTTCCCTTAACAGGCTCCACATTTGCTCCTCGGTGCACGCCCCCTCTACAAAACGGGCCTCGAAGACGAGTTGGAAGGCCAGCTTGACAGTCTCCGAAGGGTCAAGGCCGAATTCTTTGGCGATGGCTATCATCCCGTTTTGGAAACCTTCCTCCGCTATGACACCTCCGAAATCGAAAGCAATGCACCTGATCATGAGATCCGTTCCTCCATGTCGAAAAGTTGTATAGTATGCCTATTATCCTTGGAACATCTTGAGGATACTACATTTCACCGGAAGGGGCTGCCCCTATGGCTCCCGTTTTGAGAACCCTGAACTGGCTCAGGGCCAGCGCGCGCAGGTACAGGTGGGTCGTCTGGTGCACAATGGCCCTTGCTTACATAATAGTTTTCTTCCACCGCCTGGCTGCCGGAGTGGTACGGGAGGACCTTGCCGCGGCCTTCGGGATATCGGGAACGGCCTTCGGCAACCTTGCCTCCATGTACTTCTACTCCTACATGGTCATGCAGATCCCCGTGGGTATGCTGGCCGACTCCCTCGGCTCAAGGATCACCGTCTCGGCCGGTATCTTTCTATGCGGGGCGGGGTCGCTGATATTCGGCCTCGCGCCTTCTATCGGGTGGGCCTACATGGGAAGGTTCATCGTGGGCATAGGAGCATCGACGGTCTTTGTCTGCATGCTTAAGATGCTCTCAGTATGGTACAGCGAAAAGGAGTTCGCAACCATGTCGGGGGTGACGACCCTTATCGGAAATTTCGGAGGGCTCATTGCACAGACCCCCCTGGCTCTGATGGTGGGGCTTTTCACCTGGAGAACGACCTTCGCGGGAATAGGCGTACTTTCCTTCATCATAGCGGGGGTATGCCTGTTCCTTATCAGGAACCGCCCTGCGGAAATGGGCTTTGCGCCTGTCTCGTCCGGAGGTCCGGAGGAGTCGGTTCACGCAAGGGATCTCATGCCCGCCCTAAAGGCTGCGCTGAGGTCGAAGGGTATCTGGCCTGCCACTGCCCTGGGTGCTCTCTTTTCGGGCGCACAACTGGCGTTTACCGGCGCATGGGGGGTTCCCTGGCTTGTCGATGTCTACGGATTGTCGAGGAACGAAGCCTCTGCTATTGTTTCGCTTGTGGTGGTCGGCGCAATGACAGGGGGCGTGATGATCGGTAAGCTTTCCGACATGGCGGGGGCAAGGAGATGGCCCCTTATACTGGCAGGGTCTTTAAACGTGGCGGCATGGAGCGTGATAGCCTTCTGGGGTTCAGGGATGCCTCCCCTGGTCATACTGAAGCCCACCCTTTTCATGATGGGCATTTTCTCCATGGCGATGGTCCTCTGCATAGCCGTAACAAAGGAAACGAACGACCCCCGCTACACGGGGGTCGCACTTTCGGTCCTAAATATGGGTTTCTTCGTAGGCATTGCCGCCTATCCGCCTGCCATGGGCGCCATTATAGACTTGCTGCAGGGTTACCCACCTGCGATCCAGTACAGGGGTGCCCTTGCCCTATGTCTCGTCGGGGCGGTTGCCGGCCTGGCTCTTGCCTTCAGGGTCCCCGAGACCCACTGCCGTAACATAACCGTTATTCCTCACGAGGGGCCGGCCGGAGGTATCCATCTTAACCCGTAACTTCAGTCCTTACCGGCGTTGTACCTGTAGCGGAAGCCCTCAAAGGGATTCGGCAGGCTCCTGCTTTCCAGTATGACCCGGTCTTCTTTCTGTATCACCGACCTCAGTGTCAGGGGGAATATGAACTCGTTGAGGTCGATTATCGGCTGTATCTGCCCGATGGCTCTCTCCGTCAGTATCTCCGGGACGTCGACCCGGTTTACCTTCAGTGTGTAATCCTGGAGCCAGACCTGCTTGCCCCCCACTATCCCGAAGCGTCCCTCTATCTCTATCAGGATATCCAGCCTGACAATTAACTTCACGATGTAATTTCCCCTGGCATAGACCCCGTTCTCCCTGAGGTCCAGGGAGAGGCTGTGCCAGTTGCCGTCGTCGTCTCCGAAGGCCGCGTCGGAGATGGCTTTGTTGACATCCTCCTCCAGGATGATCGCCCTGGCGTTGACCGAAAGCATGTTGTCGATATCCGGTCCGGACTCCTCCCATTCGCAAGGGGATGTGAACTGTATATCAAAGGCCTCTATCTCGAGCCTGTCTATCCTGACCCCGCCCAGTTCACTCCCGTAAAGGTCGAGGTAGAGGTGACGGACGCGCCCCGTCTCGTCGGGCTCCTCGTCGAGGATCATCTCCATCGACTCCGGTTTGAGCCCTTCAGCGAATGCCCTGAAAAGAACGGCTCCTCTGGTGTAGCCGTCGACCCTGCCGTTGAACTGGTAGCCATGGCCGGCAAAGGCCATTCCTGTAAACATAAGGACCAAACAAAACGCTGTAACCGCCGATCCTGGATACCTCATTGGAGCACCTCCGGTGCGTTCGGGAATGATAACGTTCGAAAATAATATCATACTCCTCTTTGTACACAACCGTATTCTTGGTGGTATGCTGTATACGTATTTTTCCGAAGGGTCGGTGCTGTACTTGGACGAGAAGAAGAGGGTTCTTCTGGCAGATGGGGCCATGTTCACCATCGCCATATTCTGGGGGTCAGGATTCGGGGCGACAAGCTGGCTTCTGGGTTTTCTCTCGCCGATGTGGCTTCTTGCCGCCAGGTTCCTTCTGAGTTCGGCCATACTGCTTGCCCTTTTCCGCAAACGTCTCAGGTTCCTGACCAGGAGGGATATCACCCTGGGGTGTTTCCTGGGCGTATTGCTTTATTTCACCTTCGTGGCACATATTATCGGCCTGGTTTTTACTACGGCGGGAAAGCAGTCCTTCATAGCCTCGTCAAATGTGGTCATGGTGCCGTTCCTCTTCGCCCTTTTCTATAGGAGGCTCCCCTCTGTCATCGCGACTTTGGGGGCATTCCTGACGACCGCGGGACTTCTGGTCATGGCCTTTACACCGGGCATAACCTTCAACTTCGGCGACTTCCTCTCCCTGGTCCTTGCCTTCGGAATAGCGCTGCACGTGCTTGCAGTGGGGAACCTGAGCCGCAGGATGGATCCCATTGCCCTTACAGTTATCCAACTTTCCACGGCAACGGTACTTTTCCTGGTCACCGCCATGGCATTTGAACCCTTTCCGGATCTTCGCGCCCTTGCTCCGGGGGTCCTGTGGGGGATCCTGTACGTGGCGGTCTTTGTGACGGTGATCCCCTTCCTTGTCCAGACCGTGGCCCAGAGATACAGCCCCGAGGTCCATGCGGCCATACTCCTCTCCCTTGAGGGTCCCTTCGGTTACCTGATCGCCGTAATTATCGGGCAGGAGGTCCTGAACTTCCAGGTGGTCCTTGGGGGCCTGATAATCCTCGCCGGGGTGATCCTGGCCGAGTTCGATACATTCCTCAGGAAAGCCTTCCACCTCCCCGGTCTGGATGAACATGGCGAAAAGGACGGGAAGGAAGTTTCCGATGCATAGGGTCAGGAAACTGCTCCCGAGGATGGCAGGAAGCAACTTCGCCATCATGAGCTTCAGCTACGTCTATTTTCTTCTGCCCCTTTACCTTGACCATGCGGGCCTGAAATCCCAGGCCACCATAGGGTGGATCCTCGGGGCCTACTATGCCGCGGCGACCCTACCCAGGCCTTTCATGGCACTTCTCGTGGAACGGCTGCCATTCAGGGTCAGCCTTTCGGGGGCAGCATTCATCTGTGCGGTTGGCAGTGCCGGCCTGGCGCTATCGGGCGTTTCCGTGCCGCTTCTTTTCCTTTCAAGGGTCCTTATGGGGTTCGGGTTTGGACTCTTCCTCGTATCCCTTACCACATACCAGACTATGGTCATCCCCCGCGAAGTAAGGGGAGGGGCCTTCGCGCTCATCACCATAGGGGCGATGGCGCCCTTCCTGTGCGTGGTCCCCTTCGTAGATTGGCTCCTTCGCCACGGAGGCTTCGGCCTCTACGTGTGGCTTGGTCCGGTAGTGGCAGTAGTATGCGCCTTTGTGGGGGCGACCTTCTCAAGGGTCGACAGGGAAAGGACGGCGGGCAGCGGTAAGTGGGGGACCTACTCGCAGCTCTTCCGCCTACCCGGGGCAAAGGTGCTCTTCCTGGCGGTTTTTATCTATGCCATGACCGACGCCGCCATCATCTCCATATCCACCCTGGCCATGAGCAAGGGGCTGGTTTCGTCTTTCTTCATGTTCTCCTTCGCTGTCGGGGCGATCGCGGTGAGGCTTGCCGGGTTCAGGCTCATGGACGTCTTTCCCAAGGATGTGATGTACACCACGGTGACATCCCTAACTTCCCTTGCGCTCTTCGGTACCTCTTTTTCAGCCTCCCCGGCTGCCTTCGCATTCTGGGGGTTCATCTACGGTCTCGGGATAGGAGTGGGGTTTCCCCTTTCACTTGCCATGATCGGGGACGTGGCACCGCCCGAATTATGCCCCAAGGCCACAGCACTCGTATGGTTCATTCTTGACGGCTGTTTCTTCATAACTCCCGTCGTTCTTGGTTACGCCTCCTCCTTCCTCGGAGTTTCCGGGGCCTTCAGGGTCGTTCCAGGCATTCTTTTCTTTGCGGCACCTGCTGTCTATTTTTTCCTTTGGAGACCTCTGAAGAAATGATCCAACATCCATAACCATATCCTTTTTTTAATCCAGACCTGGAATATTATTTCATTGCCCTGTTTGTTGTTTGCCTTCCCTGTGAGGATAAGGAGGGGAAACCTGAGCTGCAGGCACGGCACATAACAGTTCAGGTAAATTCTTCTACGGGAGGTTGAATAAATAACTTCCGTTAGATCCGGGATGTCTGTAAGGGCGGCAGGGATACGTTGCCCTCTCGTCAGAATGACCGCAAGTTTCGGAGTGGCGGCATCGACAGGCGGTGAGGATACAGACAGCCTCATCGGCAGAGCCGATGAGGCCATGTACAGGGCCAAGGCCCTGGGCAGGAACAGGGTTGTCAGGCTGGATTAACCCGCCGGCTTTTCCTGAGGGACATGCCTGGATCTTCTTCGTTCCTCGAGTTGCCCTTCCCGTATCTCCCTGTCGATCTTCATCCTCACCGAGACCTCGTCGTCG
>Ga0209164_1003329_pt1 | contig 15378 bp, 15 predicted proteins | sample MTBNYHSulfiMetaG_FD_187458 | JGI IMG/M metagenome (GOLD analysis project Ga0209164, IMG submission 187458) | Enrichment culture microbial communities from rom New York Harbor, USA that are MTBE-degrading - MTBE-NYH (New York Harbor Sulfidogenic)... | ecosystem: Environmental > Aquatic > Marine >...
CAGCCTCTGCAAATCTGTCCTGCACCCCGGCAATCTCCTCCAGTTCAAGCGCCCGGGGAGTCTCTCCGGTCAACCTGGAACGCACCGCCGATGAAGAAAAGGGCTTCCTCCCCCCGATCATGGCGGAATGGGTGTACCTCCCGGCCTGGTAGAGCTGAGCCGCTATCTTTGCCCCCCCTCCCTTAACGGCGGCCGTCAGTCTCTGGAGCCCGGGGATAAAACGATCATGGTTGAGAGAGACCATGCCCAGCATGCCCCCGTGTTCGTCGATGGGACATCCCCCAACTATTACAAGACCAACACCACCTCTTGCCCTTTCAGCGTAGAACTCCACCAGTTGATCGGTCACTTCTCCCTGGGGAGTGTACCCGAGGTGCATGGCCGTCATAACGATGCGATTCCTGAGTTCCATGTTGTTGATGCGAATGGGAGAAAAAAGAAAGGGGTATGGCGTATTATTCATCGTTCTTTCACCTCGCAATCAGATCGACGGCGCACGGGACAGGGGACCCCTCTAGGAGGGAAGGGTCTTTGCCTCGTGCCGTGCGCCGTTCACCTTTATTTTCGTTGTTTTTTCGCATAGGAGACGGCTTCAAGCCCCGCCACGGCTCCCTGGCCCACGGCGACGGCCATTTGCCACGGCGGGCCGCAAATATCCCCGGCTGCATAAACCCCAGGAACATTCGTCTCCTGCCTCTTGTCAGTTTCGATATATTTCATGGATTCGCTGTCGAGGGCTACACCGAGATTACCTGCCAGTTCAATAGCGCCTTTAGCACCCAGTTCGATGAACACTCCCTTGACAGGCAGAAAGGTTCCGTCGTCGAGAAGGATCCCTTCGAGGACGGACTTTCCTGAGAGTTCCTTCACCTTCCGGCCTTCATGAAGATGCACGGAGCTTTCCGCAATCTGTCGCGTGAGAGCCTCACTCCCCTCGATGCTCTCACAAATGAGATGTACTTCAGAGGTGTAGAAAAGCAAGGTCAGGGCTCCGGTGAGGGCGGCGCTGCCGCCGCCCACCACGGCCACCGGCTCGTCCCTGAAAAAATTGGCGTCGCAGTCGACACAGTAACTCACCCCCCGGCCCAGCAGTTCCTTTTCACCGGGCACATTGAGCTTGTTGCGAAAGATGCCGAGGGCGAAAATTATGGCACGGCACCCCATGTTTCTGCCGCTTTCCGTCCTGACCCGGAATCCTGTGCTTTCACTGGAAACTTCGACCACTTCCTCCTCCAGAAACCGGGCGCCGAACTTCTCAGCCTGTTTTTGGCCGTCCTTGAGCAACGTTTGCCCATCCACCTTGGAAAGACAGCAGAAATTTTCGATGTGGGCCTTGTAAAGACTGCTTCGGTGCTGCTTCCCCAATATCAGCACTGAAGCCTTCGCGCGCGCCGCGTGGATAGCCGCCTGAAGTCCGGCAGGACCTGCTCCCAATATGATCACGTCAAAAGTGTGTTCAGTCATGGAATTCTCCCTAAAAGGTTCAGACACAAAGACTCTGAGCCACCAGGATCATGTGTGTTTGAGAAGGGCTCGACCATCCCGTCCCTTCTTTGTACCTTCGCAGTTTGCCTGTTACAAAATTCAGCTCTTTGGTCATAATATGGAAATCGGCAGCCGAGTGCAAGGCGCTCCCCGCCTCCGCTTTCATATATCAGGCTGCCGCTTTTCGAAGGTCAGGCCCGCCGGTAGCGGGGGGCTTTATCCATAAGACCAGAACGACAGCTAGGGCACAGATCATCGAAAGAGACAGCCATACCACCGTGTAGGTGCCGACATGGTCAAAGGCATAGCCGGCAAGGGTCGGCCCGACAATCCCTCCGATGGAAGCCGAACCAAGCACTATACCGATCAATTTGCCGAAAGAGGCCATGCCGAAATATTCCCGGAGAATGGCTCCCCGAATAACCATGCTGCCTCCGAACCCCGGTGAAAAGAGCAGCAGAAAAAGAACAGTCATCCCCGGGTTCCGCACAATGGAGAAGGCGGCGAGACCGGCAGACATGATGAAAAACGTGAAAGCAAGCACGTATCGCTTGTCAAACCGGTCGGCCAGCCAGCCGAAACCAAACCTGCCGAGAATGCTCACGAGGGGAAGAGATGCAGCCACCACCCCGCCCGTGGATCTTTGAAAGCCAACACTGCCCAGATAGGGCATGAGATGCACGACTACGGCTGTGACCGCCATCATGCGAACGGTCTCTGCGGCGTTCAGGAGGAGAAAGGGTTTCGACTTCATCGCCTCCCTCGGGCTCACCTCCGCGATTGAGTCCTGAAATTCACCACGCCCGTTTTCTTCCTGCGGGGAGTGGTGCCGGTCGCGGATCAACGCCGACAATGGTGCGCCGATTGCCCACATGCCGAGGCCCAGGATGATCAGGGTCAGCCTCCAGCCGAAGCGATCTATCAAACCCACGATAATGGGGATGATCAAGCCGCTCGCTCCAAAGCCCGAAGCCGTGATGCCCAGAGCAAGTCCGATATTGTTTTGAAACCAGTTGGCCACCGCCGTCATGGTGACCACGCTCGTGCATCCGCCGGCCCCCAGGGCGATCAGCAGAAATGACATGTAGAACATGGCGAGAGACCGTGTCAGGCTAAGGGTGAGGAGGCCCAAACCTATGACGATGCTCCCGCCGAACAGGAGCTTTCTGGAACCGAAACGGTCAACAAGGAAACCGACAATGGGAGCGAAGACGCCCATTTCCAGGCCGCGCAGGCTGCTGGCAAGCGAAACCTGTCCGTAGCTCCATCCGAACTCCCTCTGGATGGGCTCGAAAAAGGCGGTGAAGCTGAAGAAGACTATCCCTCCCACATACAGGTTCATCAGAAAGCAGGAAAGAACAATCCACCACCCGTAATACACTCTGCCGAACATATAAAGGACCTCATTCCCCGATGATCTTGACAAGGACCCTTTTCTTGCGACGGCCGTCGAATTCGCCGTAGAAGACCTGTTCCCAGGGTCCGAGGTCCAACCTTCCGCCCGTTACCGCTACAACTACTTCCCGTCCCATGACTTGCCGCTTCATGTGTGCATCCGCGTTGTCTTCGCCCACGTTATGGCGATATTGAGATACGGGCTCGTGAGGAGCCAGTTTCTCCAGCCACACTTCGTAGTCCTGATGGAGGCCCCTTTCATCGTCGTTGATGAACACGGACGCGGTGATGTGCATGGCGTTAACCAGAACGAGGCCCTCTTTGATCCCGCTTTCCTTTAACGCCTCTTCCACTTGAGAAGTGATGTTGACAAAAGCGCGCCTGGTGGGGACATGGAACCAAAGTTCTTTCCTGTGACTCTTCATGGCATGCTCCTTCCTTCGATTCCGGGCTAACGGAGAGGTACTACCTGAAACGGCAGGCCGAGCGCATCCGCCAGCGACCTGAGAGCTTCGTCGAGCTTCACCATGGTGCCGTCTTTTTGCCTGACGGTGATTTCTTCGTCTCCCACGACGAAAACCTGGATTCTGCGCGGATCAAGAAACGCTCTTGCAAGGTCCTCCAATTCCTTGTCCTCTGCCGTGAGGTAAGCCTCCTGAATTCGATCCAGCGTGTCCATGGGTTCCCCGCGCATGTAATAACGGGCATAGGCTTCAACGAGCTGGGCGGGCGTATCGAGGTTGAAGACGAAGCTGTTGAGAAGATCCATTCGCTTTTGTTCGAGTTCCTGCTGGGGAAGGTGACGGCCGAGGATTTGCATTATTTCCACCGTCTCCCTGAGAGAGGTCGGGGTCTGGTCACCCTTGCATCCTATGTACCCCAACAGCATTCCGGCTTTCCATTTGTAGGTCTGCACAAAAAAAGTTGAGTACACGAGGCCGAGTTCCTCTCTCAGCCTGGTGAAGAGCATGGAATCGCTTCCCCCGAAAACGCTCACCAGTAAGTGCATTTTCCAGTAATCGGGATGGGTCCGGCGCACACTTGGCAAGGCCATGGTAACCTGGGATTGGACCTGGCCCTCCTTAGGGGTAAAAGCAAGGACCGGTCCGGTGGATTCAGGGACCGAAATGGTTCTCGAAGGCTGTTCCGCCAATGGAAAAAGGCGAAGAAGCGCCTGAAGCGAATCGAACGCCTCCTCGCGGTCGATGTCTCCGGACACTGCAATGACCATGTTTGCGGGAATGAAGTATTTTTGCAGGAAGGCTCGCAAATCGTCCTTGTCGACCCGGGGAATGGTTGCGACACCCTGGAGCGGGTCCCTTCCATAGGGGTGGCCCTTGAAATGCCAGATCATGGCCTCGCGCATGGCCACGGCGCGCGCATCCTCGCTCTGCCTCTTCAAGGCCGCAACAGCCTGCTCCTTCGCGACCCTCAAAATCGTATCATCCAATCTTGGCCGCAGCAGGATCTCTTCGAGCATTCGGAGCCCCTGGTCCCAATCGTTTTTCATTACGGAAAGTTTTATCGTCGTATCCTCTTCATTCACGGAAACCGACAGTTTTATCGCCTTTTCATCCAGCGCCGCCGCAAATTCCCCGGGGGAAAAACGCTCGGTTCCACCCTGAACAAGACATTCATTGAGAACCTGCGCGAGACCCTGCCTGGATTCCTCAACGTCCACAGCCCCGGCCTTGATCAGAAGGGAAAGATCAATGAGTGGAAGCTGGCGGTCCGGCAGATAGAACACCCTCGCCCCTTCGAGGGTTGAAGATTCCGCCTCCGGGTACGAGATCCTGGCCGGCTTGCGGCGAAATGACAGAGGGTGCTTCCAGCCTTCAGGTGTAGGGTAGATGGAACGATTGGCGAAATCCTCGGGTGTGTGACTCATTCTCGCCGCGGCGCCGGTGAAAGACCTGACTTCCAGATAAGGCTCGGCCGGCTGTTCCGGTGTTCCTCCAGGCACGATGAAGACGGTGGTCCTTCTTTCTTCCCGAAGGTACTCGTTTGCGGCTTTGCGTATGTCTTCGGCGGTGATGCGGGAGATCCGATCGAGGTATGTGAGAATGTAGCTCCAGCCCACCTGAACCTCGGTGGTGGCCAGCATCGCGGCCAACCCTTCATTGGTCCGCATCCTGTCGAGGAAGTCCCTGTAAGCAAGGTTTTTGATCCTCTCGATCTCCCGGTCGGAGACAAGGGTGGTTTTCAGCGCTCTTGCCTGATCGAGGAGAAGTTTTTCCAGGTCCTCGCAGGCTTTCAGGTAGGCTTTCCTCTCTTCATCCTCTTTGGAAGGATCGGACCTGCTTGCTTCAGGCTCGTTGGGCGTACCCCCGAGAATGACGATGCCTCCGTAACGATTGTCCGGGTTGTAAGCCCAGGCTTGCGTGGCGTAGCCCTGCTGGACGATTTCCTGGCTCATTCGTGCGCTCCGGCCGTGACTCAATATCATGGTCAGCGCGTCGAGGGCATAGAAGTCGTCGCTCCCCATGGCCGCACCATGGAAGCCTATGAGCACCCTTGGCGCCCGGGCGCCTGCCAGGAACCGGATGCTCTTCCTGGGCCCTTGCTGAGGTGGCTCCTGGGCCAGCACTTCGGGAGCCCGTTCGCCGGCCGGATATCTCTGGAAATAGATGGCGGCAAGTTCTTTTGCCCTTTCCACCGTTATGTCGCCCACTAGAACACACACCGCATTCGCAGGATTGTAGTATTTGCGGTGAAAAGCCTCGGCATCGGTCGTGTTGAATCTTTCCATGTCCGACTTCCAGCCGATGGTCGGGTTCCTGTAGGGATGGGCAGTGAAGGACGTTGCGTAAAGGTCCAGGTATGCGGCACCGTCCGGATTGTTGATGTAGCGGAACGCCCACTCGCGGAGCACCACCTCCTTTTCGACATAGAACTCCCTCCACGCCGGTTCGAACAGTTGCTCGCTCGCCATGGAAAACCACTGCTCCATCATGTCGGAGGGCACGGACAAGAAGTACTGTGTTTCGTCCCTGGAAGTGAAAGCATTGATCCCGACGGCGCCGTTCATGGACATCTGCAAAGAGAAGGCCTGAGGGACGTAAATCTCCTGCACTTTTCGGCGGAGCCGTTCCATCTCCGCCTGCTTCGCCAAGATCACGGCGCGGTCCGGATTGCGGCCGGCCTTTTCCTTGAGAATAACCTGGTAGGCGGCCTCTATCTGTTCCTGAAGTCTTTGATCCTCCTCAGGGTCGGTGGTCCCGAAATTCTTGGTCCCCTTGAACATCATATGCTCGAGCAAGTGAGCGATGCCCGTTTTTCCTGCTTCCTCCAGGGCGGACCCGGCTCGAATGGTCACACGGCAAGCAACCTGAGGCGCGGCATGACGCTCCAGGACCAGAAAAAGCATGCCGTTCTCGAGCTGAAACTCCTTCACATCGAGGTTGAGTTGCAGAGGGGTTTCCGCCAGCGAGGGCAAGGAAGGGGCCGAGATCAAGATAAGGAAAAAAGCAAGAACAAGACGCAAGGAACCTTTCATAACGTTCTCCTTGGAAAGTGTCGGTAACGGAAAAAGAAGAGCCTGGTCGCTAAGCCGCAGGTGTCTCGTGTAACGTAACACAGTGCCTGTTGATTTCAAGGTTTGATTTGAAATGCACAACCGGGCGTTCTATAGTCATGCTTAAGACTTTGCCCGGCAAGCTTGGACATGTGCGCCTACCCCGAAAAAGACTTCAGTGCCTCGGGGGCGGTTAAGGCTGATGAGTCCATTTCCGGTTGAGGCTCTGAAGAGACCTCCCGATGGGTCGGGTTCCAGCGAACGCTTGGAGTGTCAATTCAATTATGGGACCGTTAATATGGTGAAGCGGGTGAAGAGGATTATTCCGACAAGGCCGTCCCCGCAAGGAGGGCTGACCCAAAAAGAGGGCGCGCGCGAGCGAGAGAAGCGAGAAAGCTATTGTCGCCTTTCATTCACCTTTGATCTCAATATCGGCGAACACTTGAACGTTATTACTCTCCTCGAGCCGAGCATCAAATCTTCACCGGTAGCGGGGTTTCTGCCCTTCCGTGCGTTCTTATTCTTGACGCAGAACTTTCCGAAGCCGCTTATCAGCACATCTTCTCCGTTTTCCAAGGCTTTTGCCATGATCTCCAGAAGAGACTCGATAAGCTGAGCCGCTCTTTTTTTGGGAATGTCAAGCTGCTGGCACATGGAATTGATGATGTGGTCTTTGGTCACCGTCATAAGCAGTTGCTCCTTGGAGGGGAAATTTCGTTCGCAGACCTAACCGCCTCAGGAGGAAAATTACTGTGATTCACTCATTTTGTCAAGAAATTTATAAAGTTACAGGAATGAGATCCCTCAGGCTGAGGCGGTTGTGGCAGGCCATAGGATGGGGCTATGTCGGCCTGGTGATTTATTACTCGCTGAATCCGTCGCCTCCGGATCTTCCGGGTTTCCAGGGAGCCGACAAGCTGGCTCATGTAGGCGCCTACGCGATCATGATCCTGTGGTTCGGCTTCATCTATCTGCCGGGACCGCGTCTGCTGATCCTGGGCGTTTTCTTTGTGGCACTGGGGGTTTTTCTGGATTTCGTGCAGGGAATGACGGGTTTTCGATCCACCGAGCCCCTGGACATGATCGCCAACGCATGCGGCGTCTTCATCGGAGGCATGCTGGCAAGAACCCGTCTCGCCTCCGCGCTGGTTTGGCTGGAAGGCCGCCTTATTCGATTTTTCCCTTGAGGCCTATTTCCTCTGCGACTTCCCGCATGCCCATAATAGTGTCATTGACTAGCTCCGAGAGATCGACGCCGAGCATCTGCGCGCCCCTCTCGATGATGGAGCGATCGACACCGGCGGCGAATCGCTTGTCTTTCCATTTTTTGAGCACCGACTTGGCCGGCGTATCCATCACGCTTTTGGAAGGGCGGACAAGAGCGGTGGTGGCCACAAGCCCGGTAAGCTCGTCGATGGCGTAAAGGGTTTTTTCGAGATCCGTTCCGGGCTCCACATCCGAACATATCCCCCATCCATGGCTCACAACGGCGCGGACGTATTCCTCCGGCCATTCGCGCGCTCTGAGAATCTGCTCGGTTTTCTTGCAATGCTCGGAGGGAAACTGCTCGTAGTCAAGGTCATGAACCAGCCCGATAACCCCCCACTTCTCTTCGTCCTCGCCACGTTTTCGTGCAAAATAGCGCATCACCGCCTCAACGGCCAAGGCGTGCTTTATAAGGCTGTCGCTCTTGTTGTACTCTCGTAGAAGGAGCAAAGCTTCTTCCCTGGTGGGCCTTTCTGAATACATGACCGTCCTCCTCTGAAATCCTGGCTCATGATGCGCAAAACGCGGGTGGCTACCCTTTGTGATCACTTCATTATCCGCTGATCCCAGTCGTATTCCTTGGAAGTTACGACATGCTCCATTCTCTGAATGCGCCTGTCAAGGTTTTCGAAACGCCTTTTCAGCCGCTCAACGGCTGTTCCGCGGGAGTGCACATAACTGTCGTAGAATTCTTTTTCCCCCCTTTCCCGCAGGGGAAGGGTCGGTTCAGGTTTCATGACCAAGGCGGCGACAAAGTATATGACGCCGATTGGCCAGAATCCGGTCACGAGGAAAAGGAAAAGGGTAATGGCCCGCGTCCAGAAAACGGAGAAGTCAAAATAGTCCGCAATTCCTTTGCACACTCCCATGATGAGGCCGTGACGTGAACGGTAAAGGCCTTCCCTCAGAATTTTTTCGAATCTTCTCATGCCTCATGGTCCTTTCTTTCCTGTTCGAGAAGGATCGTTTCCAGGGCCTCAACCCGTCTTTCCATCTCGGAAAGGCCCCGGTACATTTCCTGTATAATCCGGGATTCTTCAGCCTGCGCCTCCTGGCCTTTGCGGGAGAACCCTCCCTTGAGAATCCTGACGGCCACCAGGATGGTGCTGCCCACGATGGCCATAGCAAGCACAATGCCTCCAAAGACGATCGCCACGATAAATACGCTGTTCATGCCGCAATGGACTCCCTCTTGTTCCCTTCCCAGGATACGCAGGCCATATTAACCCTCTTGCTTCCGGTCACGATGGGGACCCTTTGTGTTCCAAACTGAGTTGTCCTTTGACCGAGGATTTCAATGTTTGTAGCTCCTTTTCTATCTCGTCGTCAACCACGAGTTCCTCGAATTTTGCATCGAGAGCGGGCTTTCTTCCGTAGTTGATCAGGTCCGCCTCCGCTTCCATCCTTTCAATCCGGTTCTCGAACTCCTCGAACCTCATCACCGCCTCGGTGCTTTCCACGCGGCGGATTTCTTCCTGAGCCCGCCTCTTCTTGTTCGCGTGGATATGCCGCTGAACGAGTGCGCGCTGTTTTTCCCTGGCCGAGCGAAGCCTTTCCTCGAGCTGGCGGATATCTTCCTGATATTGTTCCACCAACCCATTCATGTCCGCGCACTCCCTCTCGAGGGAAGCGGCTCTTTCTGCGTATTTTCGCTTCTCTATGAGAGCTTCCCTGCCGAGGTCGTCCCTTCCTTTGCTGACTGCGAGTCGGGCCTTCTGCTCCCAGTTGGCTGCGTGGACCTGAGCGTCGGACAGCTGTCGCTGCAGTTTTTTTCTGCTTGCCATCACTCCTGCGCAGGAAGCTTTTATTTCAACCAGCGTGTCTTCCATTTCCCGGATCATCAGACTGATCAGCTTTTCCGGGTCTTCCGCTTTGTCCAGCATGGCATTGATGTTTGAACTTACGATATCTCGAAAACGCGTGAAAATTCCCATTTCTATCCCTCCTGACTTTTTGACGGTGTGAACACATCCTTTCCCATGTTGCCACCTTCAATGGAAGGTGCGCGACTCCTCTCGGTTTTTCCTCCTGATTCTCCTCCGGGCTTTTATGTTTTCTAAAGGCCCGGGACTCCAATAGTCTCGACATCGGCCCTCACTTAATTTTCCCCCGTTGCAGAGACTGTGCCGAAAGCCCTGTTGACCCAAAACCCGCGAGGGTCATGGGTTGATTGGTTCTTTTCCTGTTGACTATGTGGTAAATTTTGCTAATTTATGGTAAAAAAAGACCATAAGTTAGATTTTTAGCCATAAAAACGATGGAAAAAGAGCGAAGGATCAGCAGAGACGCCCATGTGAGAATTCCGGAAGCGCTCGGCGAATCGGAGAACTTTCTGGAATTCCGGGAACGGTTGTCGAGGGTGGCCCCCATCGATCGGCCTGTATTGATCATCGGTGAAAGGGGAACGGGAAAGGAATTGGCTGCATCGACGCTCCATTTTCTTTCCAAAAGATGGGAGAACCCCTTGGTGACACTCAACTGCGCCGCGCTCACGCCTTCGTTGATCGAAGCGGAGTTATTCGGATACGAGAAAGGGGCCTTCACGGGAGCCCTTGAACGCAGAATGGGGCGATTCGAAAGTGCCCACAGAGGGACTCTCTTCCTAGACGAAATCGGCGCCATCCCCATGGAAGTGCAAGAAAAGATCCTGAGGGTTGTGGAATATGGTTCCTTCGAGCGGGTGGGCAGTTCCAGTCGTGTTGAAGTCGATGTGCGAATTGTGGCGGCTACCAATACGAACCTGCCTGCAATGGCCGCAGAAGGCCGATTCAAGCAAGACCTCCTGGACCGACTGTCTTTCGATGTCCTTTTTCTCCCTCCCTTGCGGGAGCGAAAAGGAGATATCATGCTCCTTGCGCACAATTTCGCCGCGAAAATGTCCCATGAACTGGACCGGCCGCAAGTTCCGCGTTTTACCGACGAGGCGGCGGCGGCCCTGGAATCATACGGGTGGCCCGGAAACGTGCGGGAGCTGAAAAACGTCGTGGAGCGGGCCGTGTACCGGTCCGATTCCTTCCTGGTGGGAGAAATCGTTTTCAATCCCTTCACCTTCCCGAAGTTGCTGTTGGAGGGAGGCGATGCCGGGAGGAAGAAACCCCTAGCCGGGTTTGGAAAGAGGCCTTTAACGGAAGCCGTAGAAGAACTGGAAGTCAGCCTCTTGAAGCAGGCGCTCGAAGAAGCCAGATTCAACCAACGAAAGGCTGCGAAAATTCTGGGGCTTCGTTACCATCAGCTCCGCGGTATGCTCAGGAAGTTCAAGGCCAAGGGGTACATAGACGAACTCTTCTAGTTCATCTTATCATGATTCGCTTTTCCAGGGGTGAACCTCGCGAGTATTTCTCTCTTTTCGTCTTTCCACCCACTCAACCTCCGACACAGGCCCGGCGGCGCTTCGGCAGACGCACTTGCACAAGAGATGAAATTGAACGATTTCCATGATATTGTGGGAGCCTTCTGAAATCTGCGAAGAGAAGATCACCCATTGGAAGCTGAAACGATTCACAAAGCCCTGACCGAAAATGTGCAGCGCATTCTCCGGGATGGGCGCATTGTCCTGACTTGCCTTCCCGGAATCCCCTCCATTAGGCTCTACCTTCTCAGCGAAGACTATCATCGAGGCCGGCTATCTGCCACGGAAGCGGAAAAGATCATGTCCGAGCCGCCATACTGGTCATTTTGCTGGGCCAGCGGCCAAGTGCTGGCAAGATGGATCCTTCAGCACAGGCATGTCGTTGCAGGAAAAACGGTCATGGACTTCGGAGCGAGGTCGGGCGTGATCGCCCTTGCTGCGGCCCAGGCCGGTGCGCGCCGGGTCGTTGCTTTGGACATAGACCCTCTCGCCTGCGAGGCGATCAAGGTCAATGCGGACGTGAACGAAATCAATGTCCAGGTCTCAGAGGATTTCGAGAAGGCGACATCTTCCGGGATCGAAGTTCTCATTGCAGCCGATGTTCTCTACGATGGGGAGAACTTCCCCTTCCTCGATCAGTTTGTTCGTGTGGCTTGCCAGGTCTACGTGGCTGACTCCAGAGTGAGGAATCTCTCCCACCCCGGCTACAAAAAAATAGACAGCGGGACGGCAGTCAGTCGACCTGACCTTGATGAACCCGCGGAGTTCAGGCAGGTGAGCATTTACCACGCCGAGGGTGTATTGTCTTTTGTTCCGGCCGCCGCCCTGCATCGGGATGATTAGAGTTGAGGGAATCGGCCGTATCTGCTACACAAAGCGATCGAGTGCCCCGCTTGACGGGAGCCCGGAAAGGAGACAGCAATGGAGCTTAAGGTGCAGAGCATGGAAATCCCTGAAGGATGCAACGTCATTTTCGGCCAGACCCATTTCATCAAGACCGTCGAAGACCTGTATGAGATCATGGTCGGTGCTGTTCCCGGAGCGAAGTTCGGCCTCGGCTTTTGCGAAGCCTCCGGCCACTGCCTCGTTCGAGGAGAGGGAAACGACGGAGCCCTCAAGGAAGCGGCCATGAAGAACGCGTTCGACATAGGCGCGGGCCACACCTTCGTGATTCTTCTCAGGGACGCTTTTCCCATCAACGTACTCAATGCCGTGAAGATGTGTCAGGAAGTGTGCTCTTTGTTTTGCGCGACGGCCAACCCCGTGCAGGTGATTCTGGCCGAGTCCGAACAGGGAAGGGGAGTCATGGGCGTGATCGACGGATCCTCTCCGAAAGGCGTTGAGAAAGAGGACGGCGTGGCCTGGAGAAAGGACCTTCTGAGGCAGTTCAAGTACAAACTGTAGTATAAACTGAAGGAGATTTTTCTATCGTTGCACGAATTCACTGCGGTTCGTTCCGATCAGAGACGATCAAGGAGGTCACGGCGATCGTGAAACCAAATTCTTACAACCTCGTCATGTCCGCACTTTTCGGGGGGAGGAAAGGCCCGCGCCCTCCGGCCGGCACCCCCACCTCCATTGCCTGTCACGGCCTCATGGACAAGGCTGGAGTGTCTTTTCCCGAAGCTCATCTCGACGCCGGTGCCATGGCGGAGCTAGCTTTGGCGGGCCACGAAGTTCTGGGCTTCGACACGGTCATGCCCGAGTACTCCGTCGACCAGGAGGCGGCGGCCCTGGGGGCTCAAGTGGACTGGGCCGACCGCAACCGAATGCCCGACGTCAAGGCCTTTCCAAATTCCGATTTTTCCGACATCACGGTGCCGGAGGACTTTCTCGAAAGGCCTTCCTGTCGTGTGGTGCTGAACGCGCTTGCCATTCTCCGGCGACACGTGGGCGGAAGGGTGGCCGTGGTGGGAAAGGTCATGGGTCCCTGGACTCTGGCCTACCACATGGCAGGGACACAGAACTTCCTTCTTGCAGTGGGAATGGGCGAGACGGCCAAGGTGACGAAGATGCTCCGGCAGCTCATGCCGGCGACCGTCGTCTTTGCCTTGGGGCGGACGCCGGCTCGAGCGTCGACCTGGCAAAGCAGTTGATAAGAGAATAGAGGGAAGGAGGAGAGCCCATGCTGATTGTGGGAGAACTCATAAACGCAAGCCGGAAGGCCATCGCAGGGTTTATCGAGGCGAAGGACGGCGCCGCTCTGCAAGCGGTTGCAAAGGATCAGAAGGAGGCTGGCGCGAACTACATCGATGTTAATGCCGGGGTCTTTGTCGATCGCGAGGCCGAATACCTCCGGTGGCTCGTGCAAACCGTCCAGTCCGCGGTGGAGACTCCCTGCTGCATCGACAGCCCGGACCCTCGGGCCATTGAGGCGGCTCTCTCGGTGCACAAGGGTACGGCCATGATCAATTCCATCTCCCTTGAAAAGGAACGCTACGACAAGCTGCTGCCCGTCCTGGCAGGGACGGATTTGAAGGTTGTCGCCCTGTGCATGAGCGACGAAGGGATGCCCGAGACGGCCGATCAGCGTTTACGCATAGCGGACAAACTGGTCAACGGGCTGGTGTCGGCGAAGGTACCCGAGGAAAACATCTATGTCGACCCTCTGGTCCAGCCAGTGGCCACAAACGTGAGCTACGGCAAGGAATTCCTCGAGGCCGTGGCGAGAATCAGGCGCGAGTTCAAGGGGGTCCACACCATGTGCGGGCTTTCCAATGTCTCCTTCGGTCTGCCCGAAAGAAAGTTTCTGAACCAGACCTTCATGGTCATGGCCATCACAAGCGGTTTGGACGGAGCCATTGTCAATCCTCTTGACAAGAAGATGATGGCCGCCATTCTGGCGGCCGAGACCCTGATAGGCCGAGACAGTTTCTGCATGAATTACCTCCGGGCTTACAGGTCCGGAAGATTGACTCCCGATTCAAAATAGATGGAGTCGGGCCGGTGCTTTTTCCCCATGCTCTGACCGAATTTCTCAGTAATTCTCCGCTGACGGAAGGCACAGAAAGGAAACCGGAATGACTGAGACCCGTGGGGGCAGAAACCTTTTTGATCCGGCGGCGGAGACAAGCGACTGGTGCGGGCAGGAAGATTGGGTGTCCGAGGGAGATCGCGTCTATCGCTGTTCCGGGTGCGGCAAGAGGCTGCATCCGCGCAAGACATATGGTGCGGACGGAGAGCTCAGGGGCTGGAGACTCCCGCCCCATAAGCGGAAGGGGCACAAGATCAGAGCCGCAAAGGCCCGGCAGCGAAATATCAGAACCGGACGGAGATAAGCTCATGGCATGAAGCAGAAGGGATCGCGGTCTTTGAAAATGTCGAGGCCGAAACTGTGGGAGACGGCAAGGCAGCCCCCGCAGACGGGACGGACCGTACAGCGAGTGCACGCCGCGCAGCCGGATCTATACCTTCTCGCGGCCTCTGAATCGTAGACGGCCGCAATGCCCTCTTCAAGTGCGTTGCCGATGGCCGAGGGGAATTTTCGGCACGCGTGCGCTTCGCCGTCGGGAAGAAGGGCGATGAAATTGAAGGCGGCCCCGCATCCGTAGCCGGCGCATCCACCGAAAAGGTCCGCCCCCTGTCTTTGCAGCACAATGTTGATCAGGTTGTCCTTAAGGGCAATGACGGGATTGGATTTCGACGCTTCGACGTATTCCTCGAGAAATGACGCAAATCGTTCCTTCGAAGGGAGCCGCAGTTTGGCGCCCTCTCCCACCATGGAAAGACGGTTGAAGGTGAAAAGATCGGCCCTCTCGCGGAGCGCTTCGGCGAGAGGGATGACCTGGTCGATATTGTCACTGGTAAGGGTGAGCATGACCATGGAGTATATCCCCAGGTTCCTGAGCACATCGAGAAAGGTCATTACCCGGTCATAGTGCCCCGGCCCTCTCACCTCATCGTTGTGATTTCGCAGACCTTCGAGGCTGACCTGGTAAAAAACCGGGGATTCCACGGCGACGATTCTCTCGATCTTGGTTCGTGGCGCGGGGTTTCCCAGAACGGCAAGGGCAAAACCCAAGTGGGACGCGGCACGGTAGAGTTCCATGAACCGGGGATAGAGAAGGGGGTTTCCGCCGGTAAATGAAACTTGTCCCCTGACGTTTCTGCTCCTGCAAAAATCATAGAAGTCTTCAAGTATCTTCAAAGCTTGACGAAACTTCAGCGAGTGCCTGTCGCTTCGGTCATAACAATGCTTGCAATGAAGATCGCATGCCTGTGTGATATGCCACTGCAGGGTAAAAACGGGGACGGAAACGAAGGTCTCGTCAATATCCCCGCTCAGAGGGAAAGCCTGTGGATCACGCCTGATTCCAGAGGGGGGTGAAATGAGAAGGCCGTCCCGGGAAGCGCGCGCCATGGCTGCATC
>Ga0209164_1003330_pt1 | contig 15376 bp, 10 predicted proteins | sample MTBNYHSulfiMetaG_FD_187458 | JGI IMG/M metagenome (GOLD analysis project Ga0209164, IMG submission 187458) | Enrichment culture microbial communities from rom New York Harbor, USA that are MTBE-degrading - MTBE-NYH (New York Harbor Sulfidogenic)... | ecosystem: Environmental > Aquatic > Marine >...
AAAACCAGTACTTTCAACGGTTTATCGGATTCCTTGGTATAATGTTCCGGGAATGCAGGATAGTATTAGGACAGTTCATTGAATTTCAAGGTTCTCAAAAAAACGGAGACCAGCTTTGTCCAATACGCCCCCTGAATACGTTACGTTTACTGGGTCAGGTCCAATCTTTTCTCTGAAGCCAGAACTTCATGCGCTTTACTCCCCAGCTGGGGTGCTTCGTGTACTGCCTGTCCATAAGATCCATCAAATACAGGTTCTCACACGTTTCTTCGCCATTTCCTTTTCTCTTTACGTAGATGCCGGAGCGGTTTAGTCCCAAAAGCTCGCACTGCCGACGCATGGAGAGTTTTACTTCTCCGGGTTCCAGGGCATCTCTGAGCTTTGAGACGGATTTAACAGAGCTCCTCAGATTTTTTTTTCAACCAGTCGACCTCGTATTTCAACTGGCCGATCTGGCGGTAAAGTTCCGATTCTCGCTTCTTCAGGGTCTCCGTTTCGTCATCCTTTTTCTTCGAGAAAACCTCGGGGAGATTCTTGAGGAAGGTCTTCTTCCATTGGGTTATCTGGTTTGGATGAATGCCGTATTTAGAGCCTATTTCCGCCAGTGTGCCCTGTTCCCGAAGAGCCTCAAGTACTACTTTGGCCTTGAATGCCGCATCGTATCTCTTTCTCATGGCTGTATCTGTGCCCTCCCCGAATTTGTTCCACCGGGGTTATCCTATCACCTTAGACCCTGGTCCAGTTTTCGGGGAGTAGCTCAGTTCTCCTATTATTCCCTCCACCCAGGAGAATACGCCTGTGTTTTCCTGTTATTACAGTTTTGTTAATTGCATAGATCTTGACACCTTTTGGGACTCTTAATTGATTCCAAAAAACAATGAGGCCATTTGACAAAAAAAATATAAGTATTAGACTATTTAATAGCTCATCTACCATATACCGTAAGGTAGGCAGAAGGAGTATCGATGCCGTTCCTCAACAAATGGGAGCGGCATCATTCATGTAGTTCTTCCATACCATTTTTGATATTCCTCCACCAATTTCCCCTCTCTATGTTTTTCAAAAACTGGGTAAGCAGTGTGAAGAAGACCGTAGTCTTTGTACTTTCTTATCAATACAAACAGCTTGGCTTCTCTAGAAAAAATACAAATGTTGTTGTATCTGCCTCTTTGATTTTCCCAAACCATAACCGATTTGTCTTGGTGGAGATCAATAAGAATACGAATCCATGGCATTCTTTGACAACGCCAATAATCCAACTGCCTTCTTTGGATTGGCCCTTCTGTTATCAAATGCCAAAATCTCTCTCTTTTTCCATCCACTTCTGTTTTTTCTACGCCAACAAATCGTCCACAAATCATCGTACGGTCAAAAACAAAATCCTGAAGAAAAATTCTATATAATCGATCAATGTAAGTATTATCATCCTCATTTATGTCCTGGAAAAAAAGAGGGAGGTTAGCAATAAGATTAGACATCTTTAACACTCCATTGCTCGCCAAACTAATATATTGAACTTAAAATCTTGATATAAAGTTGTTTTCGTTAATTGCTTACCCGATCTTTTTTTTATGCGCCCGATCAACTTGTTCTTTGCATCGTTGGTGTCGAGATTTCTGTGAACATAAGACAGTGCACCAATAAAAAGATCGCACAATTGCATAATATCTAACTCATTGGATCTAGCTTGTTGGATTTTTCCTATGATACGTTTGTCAAAGTCGTACATCGAATTACACAAACATTCTCTTAGCTTTTCCACCTTCTGCTTACTTTTAGTATCCTTAATGTCCAAAAAAATATTGTAAGTATTAGAAGGTTTTAAAATAACTTTCAACATTTCAAAATACATCTTGTAATACCAATCATCATGGGTTTGAGAGAAAAGCTGATGGTTTAATTTTCCTTTGTCAGTGATAACCACAGCCCGGAAATTTAAATGGTCGCAATCGAAAAAGAAGTCCACTAAGTCCATGTAGAACAAGATTTTTCCTTTAGATACTTTTGTCCATTTAACCTCGAAATTGCTACTGAGCCTATTTACACCATGTTTTTCTTTTATCTCTTTAATTCTTAGAGAGATTTCCCTTTTTTTATCCTCAGGACAAAAAACAGCGCCAATAACCATTGCCTTCTGGCAATCGTTCTCTAAATGACAACTCTCATCACAATAGATATTAACAATTTGTGTCATAAGACAACTCTACCTCCAAAAAGAAAATCAATTTTGTGCTAATTGATTTTAAATACCAATCGTGTAACGCATGAAATGCATATGTCATTACCGGTTCTCGGCCTTCTTTCATTAAACCACTTACAAGCCATTCTAATTCACAGATTTTTCAAAGATTCTATTAAGATTATGGTTTATCCCCCCCTCTGAATTAACCGGGACTGTTCTCTTATCGCAAACAACCACTCCGGAAAGGGAAAACCTTAAATAACAATAAGGTTAATGCATGTCAAACTTCCTATGTAAGCCATCCCTTTTATCAGGAAGTTAACGTTTTCAGAGATTTCAAACGCAAACATATTTCTAAGAATTTACAACTAACTGAGAAATCCTCTTTTGTGCTTCCAATACCCTATCCTGGGCCCAATACCTTGTTTTCAGGGTCGAAGGGGCTACATTTGTTTTCTCTAACGGAAAACCTAAAATCTTTATCAAAACTCTTTCCAAAACAAAAATCAAATTATCGGTTGCTATTACCAACGGCTCCAAACAATCGTGAGGCAAACAGCCGCCATGCATCAAGAAGCTCCTTATTTCGTAAAGACCTGCTATGTTATTTTTTTTAAAAAAAGGCCAAAGATCAAGCAAATCAATATCATAATGTTTGCATAGTTCTATAAACGATGTTTGAAAAGGAACTCGATTAAGTTCATCAATTTTTTTGTAGACTTCACTTCTTTGTTTGTTGTTCAATAAGTCTCCCGTGATTTGGCTAAGCCCTGTTTTTATTCTTTTTTTGAGATGTTTCCATTGTTGGCGATCTTGAATAATTAACTCCGAAGATCTCTCTCTCCTGAAAGCAGATATTATTGATTCCAAAGCTGTAAATAGCGAATAAAAGGACTCTTCTATCACTCTATTATGCCCAGGAACCAACGAATAAATGGCTCTGCGTATCACCATATTATCCGGATGTTTAAGAAAACTACCATAACAAGTTCTTAAAAAAACTGGGAAATGCTCCGGGAGGACTATCGCTTCAGGAAAATCAAGTTCGCGAATTGTTGAGGGAAAGGAGGTGTCACCCCTGTAATAATCCATAATACTTTTGTTATCGATAGCCCTCCAACCAGTACATACTGTTCTTGTAAGTGATCCAAGAGAAGCAATCATTAGGAAATCGTCAATGTCTGGAAGTATTTCTTTACAAAAAAAATCAACATCCTCAGATGGAATTTTCTGTTCAGTTACTCCAACTAAATGGGATCGTTGTTGCATTTCTCCTTCTGATGTTTCTTTAGTTCGAAAACGTTTGTCGAACGTCAGAGTGATCCCTTTGTTGAGCTGATAAGTTTTATTGTTTATTCTCTTATTTGAAAGATTCCCAGAATGGTCGTCAATATATCGAACCATCGGAGGATTCAACATTCGGTTTGGGGAAATCCAAAGATCGTATTTTGTTTTCCCAATGCTTTTGCCCATTTGATGTGTGTGTTTTACCCTGAGATGATTTGGAATCCCGGTAATTCGGCCCCATTGCCATCCACCGCCATAATCAACTGAACCATCTTCACTTACGAAAACGCTAGGGGAATAAAATGAGATAAAGGGTTTATTTCCAAGGCCAGATATCTGCGCTTCGAAAGAGAATTCTATAGTTTCATTCATCCACTTACTCTGATTTCCCGTGGGGAAAAACTCCAATTTGGGTTTGTCAACAACACCCACTGGAAGGTAAACGCTGCAAAGGACATCATTTAATTTTTGGTCTTCATAAGAAATGGTTGCTCTAACGTTGTAAACTTCAAAATCCTGGTTTTCTTGCCTCATAATCAAACAAGCCTCCATCCAATCCTGTATCTCCCAACCTTTTCCCAAATTTCTATTTTTTGGAAGAATTATTCCAATAGCAAAGGAACAGATTATTTCTTCCCCATAAGTCAATCCTTTCATTCTTCCAGACTTATCGTAATAAAAATTCAGGTGAGGAAAGACTCTCACATCATTCCACAGTTGCTCAAGGTTGTTTAGCGACTAAAAGGGGACAGAATCAATCTTCTCAATCGAGCGCTATAATCCAGGGACCTCCCACCTCGGGTCGTTAAGTGCAGCATCGATCTCGTTCCCAAGGAGACGTGCTTCCCTGTGGCCCCGGTCAATTCTCTGGATTTGCTCTCTTAGTCTGTTGATAGTGGGGATGTCCCAATCGGGGTATCCACCCAGTTTTTCGAAACATTTCTTAAGCCGGGCCGATCTCGGGCCGCCCTTTTCCATTTCCTTGTAGAAAAGACCGTTTATACCTTCTACAGAGCGAAGGTTGGGATCCAGGCTCAGCAGGAATCGGCCAAGCTCCATTTTTAGCCTCATGGTACAGGCATCTTTCTGAGCCTTCAGGTCAGAGATCCTTCTCTCTTCCGCAATGGAAGAAATATTTTCAACCATTTCCCAGACCTCCGCCTGGATCTCTGAGAGATCTATTGTGGCAGGACCGCTTCCATCCCATGCTTCCAATAGATTGTTGAGTTCCTCCAGATTCCTGACTGGCATAACATGCCCGTCCCCATCTATCCAGAACATTGACGCTCTCTTGAAAGGTCCCTTCTCGAAGGAAATGCACGTAAGGGGGAGATTTCCGTCTGGATAAAGATATTGATGCAAACCTTTAAGAAAGTTGTCAGTAGGAGAGAGTGGGTGCAATCTGTCATCAGCCTCCAGTGCCTCAAGGCCAGTGGCGTATTCTCTTCTGGTCCCGTCCGGGAGCCTAAGGCTCAACTTATCCAGCCGGGTAGAAACGGATATCCCGGAGACGTTATCCAGGGCTCGCAGGGCATCAACAAGGTTTTCTCTCTTAATTGGTGATTGCTCTGATACAACAACCTCTGGATCTGAAAGCCGGTAGGTCTCTGCTGCCAGGAAATCAGTCGCAATCCGCTCCGCCTCTAGGGTAAGGTCGATAAGGTCCTCCTCGGTCTGCCCCAGAAGGATCTTCTGCGCCTTGGCAAGTACTGGCTGCATGGGACCCACGAAGTGTTCGAAGAGGCGACATCTCTCCCTCAACACTTTGTAGACTCTGTCGTCAATGCTGTCACGCAGGAACATATTGATAACCTTAACTTCCGGCCAACTCTGACCGATCCTGTCAATACGTCCTATCCGTTGCTCAACTTTGCTCGGATTCCATGGCAGGTCATAGTTGATTACAGCGCCTGCCTTTTGCAGGTTCAGCCCCTCGCTGGCGGCATCGGTACACAAAAGTACTCTCAGTTCTCCATTCTGCAGGGAGGATGTTATCGCATCCTTGGTCACTGAAACCCATCTTTTCCCGTCCCAGCGCTCTCCTCCCCTGCCGCAGAATGTGGCCAGTTCCTTCCCGTAAAGCGGACTAAGCCAATCCTTGAGGAAATCCATAGTATCGGTGTATTCGGTGAAAACGAGCACAGATCTGCCTTCATCCTGGAGCCTTCTCAATTCTTCGGTAAAACGGTCCCGCTTTGTGTCGATGCCGGGGAGTTCCCTGATCTCGGACAACAGGAACTCGACCTGCTGTAACTCCTGGGCGGCAACAACCGGATCTTCGGGGAAAGCAGACGAAATCTTCCCACCTTCGGCAATGCCCTCAACTTCTTCCAGATCTAGCCAATCGAGGCTTTCGTCTTCGAGATAGGGATCCCAGGACCCTCTTTCTATTACCTGGCGAAGCCCCTCTTTTCTTCTCAGGAGACTCTTCTCAAGGGCGAAGAGGGAACTTGTACATCGCCTTCGGTAGACTGTCATTACGAAACCCTTGCCCCGCTTCTCCCTCTCCAGTGCCTGGAACCTGCTGTCTATATAGTCTTTAATGGCGTTATAGACACGACCCTCCCTGGCATCTTCATACCTGTAACGGATGTCCTGCACTATTCTCCTGGGCGGGGCCGCCTCGAGAAGGCCATCCCTGTAGTATTTCTGCAGGGTCTCCTTTCCGTTACGCAACATCCTTCTACCAAGCGGGGAGGCCTTTCTCATCCAGCTGGCGTATCCCCTCATACCTCTCTCGTCGGCAAAGATCAACCTGTCAATAAAATCCTCTTCCCTTTCAGGGATAGGCCCTTCGGGTGATATGGGTAGATCGGGATCCAGCATCACTGTCCTGTATAAAAACTTGAGGTCCAGCTGGGAAGGTTCCTGTGATCCCTCCAGATTCTGTATTACCGAGTAGTATTTCCGCACAATGTCGAACTCGGCGAGCCATGCCCCTCCTACACCGAGACAACTCAACAGGTCCCAGGGCTCCCAGGGGTGGGTCTGCATGGGGGTGGCGCTGAGGAACATGTAACTGGCGGTCTTTCCCCGTAACTGCAATCTCCTGACCAGGTCAAGAAGAAGGGTCCCTGTGTTGAACTCACCCTCCTCCTGTTTTTTTCTTCTCGCCGCGTGGGCTTCGTCAAGGATAACCAGATCCCAGGAGGGGCCATCAAGGAGCAACACCTGGTTGGCCTCTATCCTTGCCAGTTCGCGACTTATTAGTAGCATGGGTTCCTCAAGGGCCTCGCTAAAACCCGAAACAGCCCTGGAGCTTCCATCGGGCCAGACGATGCGCTGGGACTCGAATCTAGGCGCGAGGATGTTGCCCTTTTCCCGCAACTCGGCCTGCCACTGAAGGACAAGCCCTGCAGGCAGCAGGAAGAGAACACGCCTGACTCCGCGACCCGCCAAAAGGCGTCTGAGTGCAGCTATCGCCTCAATGGTCTTACCCATCCCGACCTCGTCACAAAGAAGTTCCCCCTTGGGCCAGGCTGATAAGACCTCCTGCACCACAGCTCTCTGGTGGGGCCAAAGGGATACGTTCATTGTGGCGTCACAGGCCGTTTCCCCGTTTTGCATGTAGGGCGATTCGACGATGAATTGCCATTGCATCGCCAATTTTTTCCTCTTGAGATCATCTGAAGTATCCTCCGGAGGAAGCGGTTCTTCCAGGGGAGGCTTATCGGGGGCGTATGATATTATGCCCTGCCTGATGGCTTCCGGCAGCCTTACGACTCTTACATCCGGGTGGCTGCCCTCCCAAAGCCTTTCGAACTCTTCGGCAAATTCCTGGTATCTTTCCTGATCATCCCAGGATCCCGATACCTCCAGGTGTTCATAGTTGGCTGTCAGCCCCGACCTTGATTCGTTCCCGCTTCCGCTGAAAACAAGAGCGTTGCCGTTCTCATCATAGAAGAGGCCAAATTTGGCGTGGAGTATTCCCTCTCCGTGCCTTAAAATACCAACCCTGATCTCTACCAGTTCCCTTGATACCAACCAGGCGAGCATCTCAAGGCGGGCTTTCTCTAGAGCGGACTCCGGTGATGCAAACCTATTCATCAGAACCTTCTCAAGCGCTGCTGAATCGGGAGTATCTGACAAAGCCCCCACGTCTTCCCTGGTAAGCTGTTCGTTCACCAGAAGGCGGACAGCAGGTCTGGGCAGAGAATTACCATCCGTTGCAAAACGTCTGATGAGGCCGGAAAAACCACGGGCAGCAGTCGAGAGGACAGAACTGGAGAAGTAGGCACAGCAACGGTCATACCGCAACGACCGCTGAAGGGCCGGAACATACAGATCCTCAAGCAGCCTGGGGTCAGGCCCTCTCAGAAAACGGGGCCATATTCTGGAGGTAAAATCGCTTTCGGGCAGAGCAGAAGATCCTGCCCGCCATGGGCTTTGTTCTTCCGGCATCAGATTACACCTCCATGCCGTTTGTCATACCCTTGCAAGAACTAATCCGATCCTTCTTCCTCCGACTCTTCCTCATCTTCAAGAGACAGATACCTCTGCGGTTCAGCGGTCTCTTCCCATTCTGGCGGAACGATCCCGAAAAGGGGCTCCAGCATGGAGTGCCAAGCCCTGAATTCAGGATAGAGAGCAGCTGCGCTCTGTTTGCCCCTGTCGAACCACAGCGCGGGCGGCGCGGCTTTGAGGAGGGCGTCCATCAAACGGGAGACGGCGGAGCCATCTTTCCAGCCTTGCCTTCTCGCCAGGGCGCTGGCTGCCCCGATCCCGGCGGAACCTCCACCTGCTTCAAGATATGCCAGGGCCAGTGCGTGGCATCCATCCATGGCCGTCCTGAAAGAATCGTCCTGGGGGTGAACCTTCAGAGAAACCCCTCTGCGACCCCTGCCGCCTCCCGAACTGCCCTCCAGGAGCAACTGCTCTGCCTGTTGGGCGTTCAGAGGCCTTTCCCTACGGCGTTCCCCAGCCGAGAGGATCTTTATATTGTCCCCGGACTTCACGACCAGGCCGGCTGCTACGAGTTTGTCTATCTCCATTCCTACCGCATTCCCCAACAACTTGGCCTCGTTGAAGCGAAATTCGGCCGCCCTCAGGACATCCCAGCAGAGAAGAGCGAAACGTCCTTCCGGCTCAACTCCTTCGAGGCCTCTCTTGGCTAGCTTCTCCACCCTCCAGGCACTGACCGCATCGGAGGCGATCCTGATAGCCTCTCCCACGCGAACCCTTTCGCCCGTATCGGTTTTTACCTCGTCGTATCTGCTGAAAGCTCTCATCGCTGGCCCAAAAGTCCCAACCAGCTGGTCGACGGGGTTGAGTCCCTCTGCCTCGAGACGTTTAGCGGCTTCAGTGGCGTTATAGTTAATAGCCTCGATCATGGTCCTGTCGAAGTAGCCCGTTCCTGCAGCATCCGGCCGTTTTCGTGCGACCAGTATGACCGTGCTCTGGGCGGCGTTCTTTTTGGCCTGGTGGAGGCTGTGCTCGCTCTCGGTCTTGATGGGCCAGGTTGCGGTAACTATGAACCCGGCAGATATAAGGCTTGCAAAGAGCGACTCCCAGGCCTCCTGCTTCTTGTGGGTGAACATCACCGAAAGGACCCCGTCATCCTTAAGGATCCTGCGAATCTCCTTGAAACTCGATGTCATCTGCTTCTCGTACTCTGCGTAGGCGGAATCTTTGGCCTTTACTCCGGACAAATCCGGAAGGGATGCACGCACACGGGCCTCGTTAACCACCATCTCCATGGTGTTGGGCGACAGGGGGGTCATGTACCACTCTGGGTAAATGTCCCCGACGGTGCGCTTGAGCCATACGTAGAAAAAGTCCGCCAGTTCGCTATATTGAACGTTGTCTGCGTAGGGGGGGTCCACAACCACCGCCGTAACGGAACGGTCGGGGATCGTGAAAAGATCCGAAGCGGAACCCTGCATTATCTCTACCGGTCTCGCATCAGGGTTTTTGGGGAGCCTGCACATATCCCGATAGGCTTCAAGGCTGTTCATGATCGCCCAATCTAGCCCTGAACCCGCGTTGCAGGGTGCCATTTCTGCATTGGTACTTTTAAAAGAAAAATCATGCCTCTGGAATAAATGCTTAGCAATCCCCCGAGAAGATTCCCAAGTCGTAAGTAAGTTATTGTAATCAAGAAACTTATCTATTCCAAAAGCCAGCAATGAAATTACAGCATTTCCCTTCTCTTCTCCCTCGCTTTTGCGGATCTCCTGTTTGAGTTTCTGGAGTTCCTCAACAAGCACTCCGAAACAGAGGAGTTGCCTTGGGGAGAACATGTCGGCCCATTTAGGCATTCCGTAAATCCTGGGACGAGGGTCAGTCGTCACATCCGGATACAATTCTGTGGGTATTATGTTCCTCCGCTCCCACTCGGGGCGAAGATTATTCAGTTCCTCCTCAGCCAATACTATTGATTTCAAATCCTCTTCGCAAGGCGGTCGAAAGATCAGTTCGCCCGGACCCTTTTTGACGGCAACAGCGTAGAGAGCGCTCCCCATCTTTCCTTGTTGTGCCATGGCCTTGATGTATTCGGAGTCCATCTGGCTTCCAGTAAAGAGAGACACTCCCTTGCCGTGGCTGTATGTGGGAGCTGGGAGTACAACGCCCTTACCCAAGGGAAGAACTTCAATGGGCCATTGTCCGGTTTCTTTGTCCGGCCTGGGGAAAGCGGCCCATCTCGTCCCGCTTTTCGGCTTCAACAGGTGCCAGTCGGGAACCAGCGGCGTTGGATGCCCTGTGTCGGGGCAAGGAACAGTCCGGGCAAAAATATATGCTTGGACCGATCCGTCTGAGTGTTTTGGATAAAACTTATCAAGCCTTGCAGAAATGGTTTTCATCCAGACGGTTTTCCAATGCCGGACCTGTTCAAAAAGGCCTTCTCCGAAAGAGAAGGGGTACTCATCTGACGCTTTGAGGATCGTGCATGCGACCGGGTTGTATTCATTGGCTATTGTCTTTATCCCAAGCCGGGCTGATTCAAAGGGTATGGATCCACCCCCGGCCATAGGGTCCATTACTACGATCTTATCTCCCCATAAATCATGCATGGATTTAAAAGCAGATAAAGCTTCATTTTCAGGGATAGGTCCCTTGAAAGCCCTGTCGCATCCGAAACCGCCATCAACCCTGGCGCCGGTGTCCATTAGCTGTCTAATGGACACAATCTCGACTCCGGGTCTTCCGAACCCCAGCAATCTTTCAAATACGTCTCTGGGAAAATCGGCCGGCAAAAGGGACGCAAGCACCGCAGCCCTGCTCACTGTCAGGGGGCGCCTTGCCCACCAGACATGTAGAAAGGTATTAGGAGCCAAGGCGCTTGCGCTTCCCCTTTCCCTCATACACTCCACTCCAATTGCTGCAGCGGGGAGCCACTCCTCTATAAGAACCCTTGGATGATCTTTCCCAGGCACGATGGACACCATCCCCTTCGATTCGAGATGTATCTATTGCCGTTTCAATCCTGCCTTCCCACGGCTCCCACAAGTATTCGCAGGGCTCTGATAGGGCGGGAGGTCTGGCTGTTCCAGATCTTCCCCAACCACCAGGCCGCCTCGGATCCATCGGTGTGCTGCAGATTGATGGCTGCCCGGTAGATTTTTTCGGGATCGGCCAGGCCCGAGGATACGAATCCGAAACAGGCTATCCTGGCACCCCAGTCAGCATCAAGGGACTGGTGATGGCCGTTGGACACAACAGTATTACTGTTTCCGCGGATGTCCTTTACGGCGGCATTGAAGAGCCCCCTACCGGCTGCAAGGGCCTGGGGCGACACAGCAACGATCCTCTGGAGGGTCTCCCTGGATCGCTTGTCCAGCATCCGGCGGTAGATTATCGCGGCTTCTCCGCCCTTCCTGAACGTGATGCGGAATGAGAAAGGTGCATTTTTTAGTTCTATCATTGTGCGGCCTCCATGGGCCCGAATACTGCCTCTCCGGAGATGTTCTCAATATCCTGTTCTTTAATAGTCTTGAGCATTGCCTCAATCCTCTCCTGTGCTCCTTCGCAACCCGTTTCCGCGAAAGTAAGGTTCATCTTTGCTTCGTAAGTTTCAACATTCTCTATTGCGCTGTATAGTGTCTTGGCAACGACAAAGGGCTGGACAGGGCTGTTGGCCTTGAAGCCGGAGACCTTGTAGTTGGCCTGCCCTCCACCCCTGAGCCGGCCTGAGATGTTCACAGTCATCAAAGCCTCTCTGGCCCCAAAGGGCTGTCCCAGGGCTGCCAGCCTGAGCGATGCATCGGGGTGCATGGCCTTAAGGTTGAGAGTCAAAAGAGGTCGCCGCACAGATTCCTGGATCATCAGATCCCACTCTGTAACGGTGGTGTTCCCGTCTCCACGGTCTGGATGAAAAGAAGGTGGCGGAGGAGGTGTATCAGGAGGGCCGTCAGGCCTCTGGTCCTCTTTCAGCCAATCCGATGAGCATTCGCTTGTGGGGAGAGCGACCAGGGTTTCATCATCCAAATCAGGGAGGGGTATTCTGCCCCCATGAGGGGAACTCCTCCTTTCCCCAAGCGGGCCTGAGATCTTTTGTTCTGCAGTCCATACGGTGCCGTCGCTCATATCCTTTACAAGGATCCTTCCCTGCTGAATAGACCTTTGGAGGGTCCTGCGGACAAAACCCTTCTCCGGGATCAAGCGCATGTTCGGAGCCGCGTAGAGTCTTTCCATTACTGAACTCGACTTCCATGCCCCCTTCACTTCCAGGGAGGGGGTGGCCCCCTTGAGCAGGTCCACGAACCTGTTGGGATCCAGGGAGTCGCTGTCCTTATATATCAGTTGATTTGCCTCCAAAAACTTATGAAGGGATTCCTGACCCTTCGGCTGAGCCAGGGCGGTCTCCTCGGGGAACTGGAAATGTTCGTATAGTTTCCCCCTTTCGCCATCGGCCATGACAACCACATCGTAGGCCCTGAAAGCCTGGATCTTCAGTTGCTTCTCAAGGGCTGGTTTGATACGGGCTATCTGCTGTCTTACAATCTTCCCCGATTCTCCCTGGTTTTCGTTATCTATCCTTTCAGTTGCGATCAGCTTCTTTGCCCGGTCCAGGGCGTCGGCAAAAGAGGACGGGCTAGGGGCAATGGCAATGATCGCATTCCGAAAGCGCCTTGGCATCGGGGCCTCAACATTCGCATCATCAGAAAAGGAACACACTCTTCCCGCAGAGGAAGGATCCAGACAGAGGGCAAGCTGCAGATCAGCCACATCCTGGACCGCCCGGGGAGAGGTAGGCCACGGAATCATTTTGAACCTCGGGCCCTGGAAATACCTCTGCACAAGGCTCTGTACCTTCAGGCTTGCGTCTGCATCGGGGATCCTCGCTTTGAGCTCCTCGATCTGTTTGATGACGTTGGGCTCGTATCTGAACTGCCACCCTCTCTCGCCCGGCATGGGGTAGGTGTGCCAGCATGCTGACAGTAATCTCTCCAATGCTTCTGATGGTTCCGGTCCCGCATCCTGGAGCCGGAGAACAGACAGGGTCAGCTCCGCTACATCCAGGCCGCTCCTGCTTTCAAGGGGCAGGCTTTCAAGCAGCAGCGCTCCGGCGACTCTACGGTGCAATCCGTTCGGATCCGTTCCGTCCAGGTTTGAGGCATGGTTCCCTATGTCGGCAGTGACGGCAGAACTGAAAGGATCCCTTTCGAGGCGATGCAGGAGTTCTCCCTGGATGGCGCTGTCCATCCAGTCGATATCTCCTGCTGTGATAATGTCGGGGTTCCAACCGTGCTCCCATACGTTGCGGATGATCCTTGCAAAAAGACGAAGGACGCCCCTGCTCTTCTGGAAAGCGGGCATGCTGCCCAACCGCCCCTGCGCCGTAAGCAGAAGTCTGGGGTGAAAGGGATAACTTTTTGCAAAGCCATCCCGGTATTGCGGGGTGCAATATTCTCCGGAGAGGATCTCAGGATACTCGTCAGATACCCTTTTATAGAGATCGGAGTATCTTTGAGCGACAATACCTGCGGCAGAAGCATCGACAGACTTGAAAAGGCGCCTTGCGATAACCTGGGCCGTTTCGTCCCCGATGGGATCATAATCTGTCGCAGAACGGCTCAAGACTTCGTCGAGCCGGGTGGTTGTCTGCGGCAATATCTGGTGTATACGGCCCGCTTCTATGGAGTAGGCAGACTGCCCGGCCGTATCCGTAACCACAAGCACGGTCTGGGGCCGACTCTGCACGATCGAAGCCAGCGAGTTGATATATCCCAGGAGGTTCCCTTCTCCCTGTTCGCTTAACTTGGCCATGTAGATGACAAGCTCATCCAGCAGGATCAGGAGAGGACCATCGGGAAGGACCGATTTTATCAATGCGTTGCTGGGCGAAGCGTTAATGTCATCCGCCGCCCCAAGTCTGTCCAAGCCTCCCACACCACCGAGCTGCCAGAACATTTCGCCCCACAGGCTTCGGACCTGCTCCCCTCCGTGTTCCTGGAAGATCGGAACTCCTGCCTTACCCGCATCGATACCGATCACTGTAACTTTCTCCGGTCGCATATCAGGCGGCAACAGTTCGCTCCCCAGGTCGGGGTTGTCGATACTTTTAGCAAGATGCCATAAGGCCATGAGGGTATGGGTTTTGCCTCCCCCAAAACCTGTGCTGAGTCGGTAGACGGCCCCGCCCTCAGTGGGATCGGATAACCTTCTAAATACCTTATTTACAATATTCTTAAGCTCTCTGGCAGGGTGGGTATTAGCGAAGAAAGTGGCAGGATTTCTATAGACCTCCGGGGCACCATCTGAAACAAGATCTCCAAAATCGGCTGCGAAGATGGCATCGTTTATCTCCCCCCGAAGCACATCCTCTCTGGGTACACAAAAATCCCTTACTCCCATGGTTTCACCCCTCAATCTTTTCTCCCTTTGCGGGGGCGAATCAGACAATACCAGCTAGGTATTCCCTATTAAAAAATGGTGGAAATACCTGGCGATATGATACCACGTGATATAGAGGTTATCCAATGCCCTATCTCGACATTTGCCCTTCCTTCATTATCCGCAAGTCGTTGATATTGCCCTACGGAAAACGGACCGGCCCTGAAAAAGACACAGGTACCCAAATGGGAACAGATTCCTGGATGGGTACAGGTTAGAGGTAGGAAATGACTGGTAGCGGAAAACGCGAGGTACGGGGATCGAAATAATTGGCAACAAGGACAGAACATGTTTCAAAATGATAGGTTTATAAATAGTTCAGATTTGTCCAAAATAGCTTTTTGTAAAAATTAAAAGTGCCTCCCGCAACCTTGGGATATCATTGGTTTGCCCAACGCAACAAAACCCCAGGAGGAGGAGGCAAACCAATGCTAAAGGTTGCAAGCCTGTTCAGTCAAATACTGAAAACGAATTAGCAGAAAATCGAATTAGCATGAAATATTGGATCCCTGTATTCAAGACTCCGGAGGTTTTCCTTTTCCTAAACCTTCTGCTTCAACCAACTTTTCACCCTATTCCTCATTTCTGCAGGTGAGATGTCCGTCTTCATCGATGGATCCCCCATTCGAGAAAACATTTTTCGGACAAAGGATTCGACTCTGTTTGCTCTCTCTCTGGCCTCTTCCAGGATGGAAGTGCGCAAGGTTACCTTAATTTCTCTCATACCGATTCTACCCGATAATCCCGGGGGAATGGCCCTTCGATAGTGGTATATTGTTCCAATTCTGACAAGGTGACTCGGAGTTTTGCCGGATTTTCCCATTTTGTACAACTCCTTTGTACAAAACCTCCGGCGGCTTCAAAATTCATCCAGTTAAAGAGCATAAAAAAGCAGTCCCTGGAAGGATTTCCAAGGACTGCTTCGGGGTTTCCTGGTGGAGGTTGGGGGATTCGAACCCCCGACCCCTTGCATGCCATGCAAGTGCTCTCCCGCTGAGCTAAACCCCCTTCAAGTGACGGCGCTCATTATACGAAGCGACAGCCCAAGTGTCAACAATTCTGTAACTCGCAACT
>Ga0209164_1003333_pt1 | contig 15359 bp, 14 predicted proteins | sample MTBNYHSulfiMetaG_FD_187458 | JGI IMG/M metagenome (GOLD analysis project Ga0209164, IMG submission 187458) | Enrichment culture microbial communities from rom New York Harbor, USA that are MTBE-degrading - MTBE-NYH (New York Harbor Sulfidogenic)... | ecosystem: Environmental > Aquatic > Marine >...
GAGATGTTTGGTCCACGATTAGCAGAAGTCGGCCGCCGGGAGCGACCGCCTGACCGATTTCCACATTTCTCTCCACGACAGCGCCGCCGATAGGCGATCGGATATCTGCATCCTTGAGATGTTCCAGTACGGTCTCCAAGGCAGCCTTTGCCTGGTCCCTCTGTGCTCTGGCGAAGGACGCCGCTTCCCTGGCACTTTTAAAACCCGCCTCTGACGCATCAAAGCGACTTTGCGGAATCACCTTTTCTTGCAGCAGTTCGATTGCGCGGCGGTATTCTTTCCTGGCATGTTCAAACTGGGCTTCAGCCTGCGGGACCGCTGCTTGCGCAGCGGCAAGCGCCGCCCGGGCCTGTTTGACACCAAGATCAAAGTTCGTCTTATCCAGTTTTATGACGACGTCGCCGGCTTTGACACGATCCCCGATATCAACCATCACTTGGCTCACCGTTCCTGCCACTTTGGGACTTAGCGGACTCATTTCTCGGGCTTTCAGGGTACCGACGGCGCTGATTTCATCAGCGAATTCGTGCTGGACAACAGATGCGATTGTGACAGGCAACGCCTTGCTCGCCGCGTTCGGATCTTCATCTTTTTGCCATTGTTTTTTTGAAACTTGGACAGCCAAGAACGCAATAACAACAGCGGCAATAGCAATGGATAAATAGACTCCTCTTCGTCTCATTCGGCAGACTCCTTTTCCTTGATATCAGGCGGCTCTATTACCATTACGCCCACCGCTCGATGAAGGGCGGCAAGGGCAACGTTGTAATCAAAAAGAGCCTGCGTGTGATTTGCTTCAGCCCGACTTAAGGCCGTACGGACGTCCAGCACATCGGTATTTGTGCCTTCTCCTGCCCGGTATCTTGCTCTCGCCTGGCGGTAAGCCTCCTTGGCTGTCTTCAGTGCACTCTCAGCCGCATCGATATTATTTCCCGCTTTCCCAAGGTCCAGGAAGGCTTTGCGCACTTCAAGACGAATGTGATCCGTCGTTTTATCTCGCTGGATTCTTACCTGCGCCCGTTGCGATCTTGCCTCTCTGACCTTGGCAGCGGTTTTCCCCCAATTCCAGAGGGGAAGCTGTGCCCCTATTCCAACCGTCCAATGGTCTCCGCCTTTCAGATCCCGAATATCGCCTTCCATATATTCGTAACGCCCTTCCAGGGCAATGGTAGGCAGGTATTCTCCCCTGGCCGCTTTAAGCGCCTGTTCCGCAGCTGCCATTTTGGAATCCATTGCAGAAAGTTCGGGACGTTGCGAAAGGGCCACCTCGGTGAGAGACGAAAGATCCGCCCCCGGCTTGGGCGACCGCACCAGGGCTTCCGTCAAAAGGACCGATTCTTCAAGGGGGATGCTCAGCAAATTCTTGAGTGCAGAGCATGCCAGGTCGACGGCGTTGTCAGCGCCATTCAGCTCCTTGCGGGCATTGGCAAGCTCCGTGCAGGTGCGAAGGAGATCAATTTCCGGATTCGCCCCTTTCTCCACCAGAATCGCCACGTCATGCTCATGCGCCCTGAGAAGATCGACGGCCTCCACGGCAACACCTTGAAACGCTTCGGCCAACTGTGCGGTCCGATACGCGCGTGTAACCTGGAAAACGACTTCTTCTTCAACGGCCCTGTTCTCTTGAGCTTGAGCGTCTCGTGAATACTGGGACGCCTTGCGCGCCGCATTCAATCGCCCTCCCGTGAAAATGGGCTGCCGGATGACGAGCCCCGCCTTGTATTGATCACGATCCATGAAGGTCAATGATTGCGGCCCCATTGCAAAACTCAACTCCTCGTCCAGTCGTGTATAGGAAGCCTCCGCCCCCAAAAATGGGAGCATAGCCGATCTGGCCTGAGTTATCTTTGTATCGGCTTGAGTCAGGGCTTCCCGTGTAAGGCGGATATCGTAATTCTGTTGCAACGCTATTTTCAGGCAATCGCTTAACGACAGGTGTATATTGCCATCTTTTTCGAGCTTGCGAAGCGCCTCAACGGGAGCAGAAGGACGGTTGCCTGCTATTTCCGGCGATTGTTCGGCGATTGCATCGGAATGGCCGTGCAACGGCTCGGCGGCAGCGCTAATAGAAACACAACCCGCTGTCAGCAGCAATCCACCTCCCACCAGAAGCATAACCATGGTGCGAGCTGTTGTCCTTAAGGCTTTTTTCATTCGGCCATCACCCCTTTGAGAAACATGTCCCTGATCACCGGGGCATTCGCCTCGTATGAATGCCGTTCCGGATCTTCCAGCCAACAGAAGAGAAAAGCGTTGGTGATTCCCTCCAGGGCTACGGCCATATAGTAGGGGCTCAGATCGCGAAGCACGTTTTTGCGAATACCTTTTTCCAGTGTCGAAGCCAGTTGCTCTACCAGTTCGTCATAAAGCTTGCGAATGTCCTGATCGAGACCAGCCTTGATGTTGAAACTCGCCCCCTGTGTTTCAGCAAAATAGAGCCGCAACGTGGCAGCGTCATCGGCAAAGACACCGGCTTTGGCGGAAATGTAGTTTTTGAGAATAGTCAGGACGTCACCTTCTCTTGAAAGGGCCCTTATCAGGGTACGATGATATTCCGCCGCTTTTTCCATTATGAGGGCCTTGTAGAGGTCCTCCTTGTTCTTGAAGAATTTGTAAAGCGTTCCAATGGCAAACTCTGCTCTTTTTGCAATCTCGTGCATGGATACATTGTGATATCCCTTCTCTGAGAAAAGCTCGATTGCAGCAATAAGCATCTGACGACGATGTCTGAGTTTTTCTCTTTCCCGACGTGTGAGCTTTTTGTCTTGCATTACTCGACCTCCATATGCTTGGGCGGTATCAGATACTGCTAAATGACGACAAATTCTATAATGTGACATCTGCTTCAGATTATAAAACAAGATGTTCCCATGTCAAGCGGAAATGTAAAAAAACCTGATATTTTCCTATGGAATAGAACCTCGGGCAGAGATAAGGTGCGGCATGGGTTTCTATTAGGGCATACGGTTCTTGACCAGCTTCGCCCACATCTTGCGCTGGCGGTGCCAATGGGCGACGGCGGTGATGGGGCGGACATCCTTCTCACGGATTGGATTACGGCCTTTGACCGTGCGGGGCAAAAAGAGGAGCGCTTCCTGAATGTCGGGGGCCAGGTTGAGCAGGTTCATGATCTGCGTGATCCTGGCCCGCGTCACGTAACCGAGGCGCGCCAGATCCGCATAATCACGCACTTCACCGCGTCCCACCAGTCCGTCATAGCGAATCGCCAGAGTCATCAGGCGTGAGATGCGGGGTAGGGATCGAGTCTTCGATGAAATAGAGGTTAACCGAGCGTATCGGAAACGGTATCGGGATTTCAATTCTGATGACGGGGCCAATCAGCTTTCACGCCCCCTCACACAAACAGGGCATCCACCGCAACAGGATTGTTCCCGAAGATAATGACCGGGTTGATATCTATTTCTTTCACTGATTCATTTTCAAGGCCGATCTGACCCATTTTAATCAGAATATCGGAAAGCATGTAGAGATCTGCTGCCTCCATACCACGCACCGCCACCAGGATCTTATGCCCTTTTATGTCCTTCATCATCTCTAAGGCATCTCTCTTTTCCAGAGGGCCACGCGAAGCGATATATCCTTCAGGATTTCCGTAAAATCCCCCCCCCCAGCCCGAACATGACGCACGGGCCAAACTGGGGATCACGGGTAAGCCCGATGACCTTTCACCATCTCCTGCACCAGAACACTCGTACCGGTCCCCATCCGAGCACAGATCTCCTCAAATGCTGAAACGGCCTCTTCCTTGTTCCGTAAATCCAATTTGATCAAACCTTTTTTCGTCATGTGAGCGATATCCGATGAACATCCTTTCAAAACAAGCGGATAGCCGATTTCCCGGGTTGCATCCATGAGACCCTTCAGATCTTTTACCAATAACTCCTTCGTACGGGTATCCCATAGGCAGGTAGCACCTCTTTAGATTCGTATTCTGAAAGAGTGCTTTGTCCCTCCCGCAAGGCCAGTTCAGCAATCTGGATAATGGGGATTTCACCGGCTTCGAGCAGGGTATGCGCAGGCCAACCGCCAAAGGCAAATTGCCTGGGGTTTTCGGTAGTCTTTTTTGCATGGCCAGCATTAGACATTGAATCCAACCACCATCCCTTCTCAATAATATTGCCTGATATATCCGAAAGCCTTGTCGAATAGATCCTGGTCCTTGATCTTGTATTTCACATAGATCACCTTGCGCAGGGCTTTTTGAACCTCACGTTCTCCGGCTTTGGTGTTTTGCCAGCCGGGAAATCGAACCAGCCGGACAATCTCGTCGATGTCGGTCACGATCCGCTCGACCACCATCGGCGTATCGCCATTCTTAACCTCGGCGAACAGCTCAGTCAGAGCTGCTTTGGCCTTGGCTTGCTCGTCCACTGGGTCCACCTGTTGCTCGGCCTGGACGACTTCCTTGGCCAGGGTCAGCAGCTCTTTCAGGAAGTCAAGGCTGTGCAGCAGTCCTTGTTCATGTTTCTCCTTGAGCTTTTCCAGACGCTCACCCAGGGCGACGAACTTCGGGTTATCCTTGTGCTTGCGTAGTCGGGCGATGAGTTTGATCTCGATCTCCTTGGACTTCTTGTCCGGGTCCTTGGCATCGAGCAGCCCTTCGAGTACCTCGGCATCCATAACCAGGGTGTCCAGGTCGTCACGCACGGTCTCCAGGTGAACGTTTTCATGGACCAGCTCAATGGTTTTTGCCCCAAGGGCGTGCCAGAGCAGCTTGCCGTTGCCGCTCGGCGGCTTCACCGATTCATATACCTGGGTAAGCCACTTATAGTCGGTTTCGTAGGGTCCAAGGCAGGGGTCCGGCGACAGCGCCTCCCACAGGCGTGAGAGCACCGAATACTCAGCCGCGAACTTGTCCCGCGTTTCGTTATCCGGAAGGCAGTCCTGCGCCGCGATCAAACCCTCATAGCCGCCGACAGTACGATCCACATTCGGAAAGAATGCGAGGCATTTGGTAACCTGGCCCGGCAATTCCTTCTTCAGTTCATCGAGATTGGTGATAACCCTCTGCACTGCCTTTTCATCGAAATCGAGCGCCGTGGCTACATCGTCAAATATGCCGAGGTAGTCCACGATCAAGCCATGGGTCTTACCGGGAAAGACTCGGTTGGTACGGCAGATGGCCTGCAGCAGGTTGTGGTCCTTCATCGGTTTGTCCAGATACATCGCCTGCAGGATGGGCGCATCGAATCCGGTCAACAGCTTGGAGGTAACGATCAGATATTTGAGCGGGTCCTCCGGGTCGCGGAAACGGTCGAGCAGCTTCTCATCTTCATCCTTGGAAAGTTTCCACTCGGCATATTCATCCGCCTTACCGCCCTTGGTGTGCATGACAATGGCGCTCGCCTCAGGCTCAACCAACTCATCCAATATCCGTTTGTAAAGAACACAGCACTCACGGTCAAAGGTGACTACCTGGGCTTTGAAGCCGTTCGGTTCCACCTTTTCCTGAAAGTGCGACACAATGTGTTGGCAGATTGCCTGTACCCTGGTCGGGGCCTTGATCAATACCGCCATCTTGGCGGCTCGCTTGGCCAGGTCATCCCGGTCCTGCTCGCTCAGTTCGTCGGTAATCTGAGAGTACGCCTCGTCAACAGCGTCTCTATCGATGTGCAGCTTGACATCCACCGCCTCGAAGTGGAGCGGCAGCGTCGCCTTGTCCCGGATGGAGTCCTGGAACGAGTAGCGGCTCATGTAGCCCTGCTCATCCTCGTCCGCACCGAAGGCCCAGAATGTGTTGCGGTCTCGTTTGTTGATGGGCGTACCGGTCAGACCGAAGAGAAATGCATGGGGCAGGGCCTCGCGCATCTGGCGTCCCAGGTCACCCTCCTGGGTGCGGTGCGCCTCGTCTACCATCACAATGATGTTCGGGCGATCATTTAGGCATCCATTGGCTTCACCGAACTTGTGGATCGTGGTAATGATGATCTTGCGCGTGTCCGTCTCCAGCAGGTTTTGCAGCTCCTGCCGGGTGGTTGCTCCAACCATGTTCGGGATATCCGCGGCGTTAAAGGTGGCGGTAATCTGTGTGTCCAGGTCGATCCGATCCACCACGGTCATCACCGTGGGGTTGCCGAGCTTGCGGTGCATCCGCAATTTCTGCGAGGCAAAGACCATCAGCAGCGACTTGCCCGAACCCTGGAAATGCCAGATTAACCCTTTTTTCGGATAGCCATTGACCACACGGGTCACCAGCAGATTCGCTGCCTCGTACTGCTGATAGCGACAGATGATCTTGATGCGCCGGTGCTTCTTGTCAGTGGCGAACAGGGTGAAACTCTGCAGGATGTCCAGTACAATGTGCGGTTGCAGCATCGCCCGGATGGAGCGTTGCACATCGGTCAGTGTGCCTTCGGACTTGTCTCCCGCCTCATGCCATGGCCCCCAGATATCAATGGGCATGCGCACCGAGCCATATCGGTAGCACTTGCCCTCGGTGGCAAAAGAAAAGACATTGGGCACGAACATCTGCGGCACGCTCTGTTCGTAGCCGTTGTGGATGTCGCTGGCCCCATCCACCCAGGTGACCGCCGGGCGCACCGGGGTTTTGGCCTCGCCGATGACCAGCGGGAAGCCGTTCACCAGCAGCACCACGTCAAACCGGCGTCCGCCTTCCTTGACCGGATAAACCCACTGGTTGGTCACCACATAATCGTTATTGCTCAGGTTTTCAAAGTCGATCAACCGCACCTGAGTGTGCTCACCGCGCTCGCCGAAGGGCATGGATTTTTCGCCCCTCAGCCACTCGGCAAATAGTTCATTGGCCCGCACCAGGCCCTCGCTTTGAACCGATAAAGGAAGGGTCCGCAGGCGATAGAGCACCTCGTCGGCGCGATCCGGCTGGGCCTTGATTTCCGGGTTAAGGCGGATCAGAGCATCCCGCACCATGGATTCAACAAATACATCGGAATGCCCACGTGGAAGCTCATCGGCGGACACAAAGCGCCATCCTTTGACTTCATCACCGTAGAGTTCCTGTTCCTCGGCGACCATATTTCCCGACACACTGCCACAAAGCGTATCGAGGACCATCTGTTCGACAGTGTTTTCTTCGTTAAACATGGGTCACCTCGCGCTCGTTACTTTGGCCGATATAGCTATTTGCCAGTGCAAAGAGACAGTCTTTTGAACGAGAAACATGATTCCTCTGAAGGAGCTTGTTCTTCTCAATTTCATTGAGTATTTGGACAATCTCATGTTGTTCTTCGAGAGGCGGGACTGGCATTAGTACTTTTTTCAGATTCCCTGCACTTATGTTGGTTTGACTGACACCGGGAGTAGCGTAGGCGAGCAACCTATTCTGGCCAATATCTGAATTCAGGTAGAAATTCAGGTATTCAGGGAGTATCTGATTTAGATCAGCTCTCAAGCGAACCAAATATGACGCGAATACATAGCCCTACAACGATACTTGTCACTATTGATTAAGTTCCCGTAGTCGCCTTTTCCGATGCGATAAATAAGCGCGATGGTTCCGTGCCTGAATCCAAACAATCTGCTCCATCAGGCTTTCAAAAGTACGGCGTTTCATTGGTAAAATGATTTCGACAAGGGTTCTAAGCTGCGACAGCGTAATAGACGGTGCTTTTTTTTCCCATCCTGATTTTCAGGTGCCAGAGGAAGAAATGAGCCATCATGCATGTCAGTATGTGGTGGTGCCATCCTGGAAACTTGCGCACCTCGTAGTGATCCATGCCCAGTTCGGTTTTCGTCTCCTCGAAACACTGCTCGATCGCCCAGCGTAAGCCGCTGAGCCAAACGAGCGTTTTCAGCCGCGCGCTCGACGAGGCGTTGCTGATAAAATAACTATATTGTGGATCATCGCCCAGCGTTCGCCGAATCAGCAACCAGACGGTTTTTTGCGGGAGTCCGGCATTCGACAGGATAACCCGGCGGCGGGTAAACTCATAGACGATGGGTCCTTTGGTTCCTTCGGACACCTGTCGGCGATACCAGAAATAGTCATTGATGTTTTCGGCCAGTTCCTCAACGGTCAACGGCTTGCTGCCCTGGTCGACCAAGACGGTTTTGGTCCGTGTTTTGCCGCCCCAGCGATACGCTTTGCTCATGGTCATCGGTCGCTTGAGCCAACATTGGGTGTCTTTCGCAACCGATACAAAATAGGTTTTTTCCGGCATCGATTCGACCGTGGCGATAAATTCCGGACTTTCGCCGTAGATGGAGTCGGCCAGCACATACTTGAACGGAAGGATGTCCTCTTTGCCCAGATCGGCGAGCATCTTTGCGGCCAGTTGGGGCTTGGTTCTAAAAAAGATGTCCTCCGGCAGTTTGCACTTTTTTCGACGGTCGGAATAATCGTCAGCAAACCATTTCTCGGGGATGAACAACCGCTTGTCGACAAGCGCGTAACCGTATTCGGAAACATAGCCGGTGAAAACGCCCACCTGGCAGCTGTCGACTTTTCCGATGGTTCCGCAGTATTGTTTGGCGACACCGATCGAGTCATGGCCTTTCTTAACGAAACCGCTCTCATCGAAAATCAGGGCTCCTTCTGGACTACCGAGGTCCTCATTAACATAACTACGATACTTGGTGATCATTTTTTCTTCAGCCCAGGGAGCGTCGCTGACAAATCGCTGCATGGCCCTGACATTGCCATCTTCAACGGCCAAGGCGATGGGTTCGATGGATTTGCGCTCAAGTGGACTGAATTGACCGGCCATGTATTTTAGAAAATGATCTCTAGATTCACTGCGTTGGAAACAATCAGCGAACTGTTCGTGAAATCCCTTGAGTTCGTTCATAAAATCTTTAATATCGTGCTTGCCTAAATCAAACTTTGGGACTGGATAGAGGTATTCGTCGCATCGCGTTACGGGTAACATGGCCTGCCTCCTTTTTTTAAGGTTGTTTCGCAGTATGGCAGACCTTGAGCAAAATTTCAAACTTAAAATTACTTAAGTATCGTTGTAGGGATAGTCACCACCCAAATCATAGATCCCTACTTTGCCAACAAGGTCGGCGCTATTTGTTCGATTGAACAAGATGTCTTTTTTACTGAGCTTAAAGGAGTTAAATTCGGAGGCGTTGAGATCCACATATTTCAGATCATTTGCAACGATTCTTCCATCATCGTAATTCATCATTCGAAGAATTGGGTATTGTCCTGATTCATGCAGCGGAATCGATAACCCGTACTGGCAAATAGAAGTCACGTCTTCAACCGTCTTGACTTCCCAATCTATTGGAATATGGCCAAATCGTGTATGTTGAGTTTTGCTCTGCCGGATTCCCTTAATCATCAATCGATTCAGCATTGCACGCTTCATCGACATCAGGTTGTTATAACTATTCCCCTGCTGAGCGTATGCCTCATCCGCCGCCCACAGGATTTCAGCAATACGCTTCTGCTCCTTGATGGGCGGCAGAGGAAATTCAAAACCTTTAAGTGCTTTCCAACTGGTTCGCGGTGAGAGAGAACCAGCCGAGGTACCAAGCGCATGGTCAAAGAAGGCGTCAGACTGGCAAATAAACGGCAGCAACTCTGGCAGGAGAGCTTTCTTGTCCTTCGGTTCAAAGGTCAGGATATCCCCCGAACAGATGCCTTCAAACTCGGCAAAAGCCACCTTTCGCTGGTAAGCACGCCGTTTACCGAACAGGGTTTGCCCAGGTACAAATTTGCGGCTAAACGAAGTGCCGTTCTCAGGGGAATTCCATCGTCGGATGTGAAGGTTTTCTGGATCGAGGTGTTCCAGACCCACAATTCGCTCGATCCCGGCGGCCTTCAGATCACGTTCAACCAGGTTGGCATTCTTTACCACGTCCCCGAACTTCACCATCTTCCAACCGGGTTTCATGGATTGCGCACTCATTTGCCACCTCCCATCGCCCGGGCATCTTCCAGAATCTCAAAAAGATCGCTCATCGATTCCCGCAATGTTGTGGAACTCTGCTGCCAATCAGCAACGGTCTGTTTCAGGCTGACACCATCGTCCGCCACACCACCATTGCCGTTACCGTTGTTCGTTCGCACATAAAGCGGAATGCTCAGGTTGCTGCCTTTCTCCCGGATCTCGTCATTGCCCGCCACTTGGGCGAAACCATCTTCGTCATCAAAGGCCTGATAGGCTCCAACGATGCGCCCGATGTGCTCGTCGGTCAGAAAGCTCTGCGCCCGCTCGCGGGTGACTTCATTGGCCGCATTGATAAACAGGACCTTGTTCCGTCGGGCCTTGGGTTTACTCATCCGGCAGATCACCACGCAGGCTTCCATGGGCGAGTTGTAAAAGAGGTTGGGCCCCAAGCCCAGCACGCACTCAACCACATCGTGGGCGATGAGCTTTTCACGCATGGCCGTCTCTTCGTTGCGGAACAATACGCCGTGCGGGAAAAGGATGGCGCAGCGGCCCGACCTGGCCTTCATGCTCTGGATGATATGTTGCCAGAAGGCATAGTCGGCACGGCCCTGTGGTGGGGTGCCATAGATATTGCGGCCCCAGGGATCAGCGGACCAGGCATCACGGTCCCATTGCTTAATGGAGTACGGCGGATTAGCCAGCACCACGTCGAATTGCATAAGCCGGTCGCCCTTGACAAATGCGGGGTGTGCCAGGGTGTCGCCACGAACGACGCGGAAGTCCTCGATGCCGTGAAGGAAGAGGTTCATGCGACCGATGGCCGAAGTAAGCAGGTTGCGCTCCTGGCCATAGAGTTTGAGATTCCGCCATTCCTTATTAAGGCGTTTCAGATGCGCGACAACCGACAACAGCATGCCCGCCGACCCGCAGGTGGGGTCGTAGACGGATTCACCTGGTTTGGGTTTGAGCATCTCCGTCATCAGGTGAACGACGGTGCGGTTGGTATAAAACTCGGCAGCAGTATGGCCGGAATCGTCGGCAAACTTTTTGATCAGGAACTCGTAACCGACACCCAGCTCATCCTCCGGGCAATTGGCAAGCGAAAGCGTTTGGGAGCTAAAATGCTCGATAAGGTCGCGGAGCATCTGGTCAGGCAGCCTGTCCTTGTTGGTCCACTGAGCATCACCGAACACGCCGTATAGGGTATCCGGGTTGGCTTTTTCGATGTCCCGCAGAGCGTTTTGGATGGCCTTGCCGACATTCTTAACTTTGGTGCGCGTAACCTTCCAATGCGCCCCCGCCGGGATCTGAAAGCGGTGCTGTTCAGGCAGTTCGGCGTATTGCTGATCTCCGCCGGACTCTTCCAGTGCACAGGTAAGTTCTTCGTCATACACGTCGCACAGGCGCTTGTAGAAAAGCAGCGGGAAAATAAACTGTTTATAGTCTCCGGCGTCGATAAAGCCACGCAGCAGGGTCGCCGCGCCCCAGAGGTAGGATTCAAGTTCGGATTGGGAGATGAGCTTTTTCTTTTTGGTCATAGCAGCCCCTCCCGAACCAGCAGTTCTTTAAGTCGGTCTTCAGCTGCATAGGCCGCCTCCAGAGATTCCCTGAGATTGACGATGGCCTGATCGACAGTCATGGAATCCTCTTCGATTACGGGTTCCACATAGCGGGGAATGTTCAGGTTGAAGTCGTTCTCCCGGATTTCATCAAGAGTGACCGCACGGCAAATGCCTTCCACGTCCTGGTAGTTCGCATACCAGCTGTGGATGTTCCTGACGTGCTCCGGCAAGAGCTCATTTTGGGCGCGACCGGTTTTGAATTCTTTGGAACCATCGATGAAGAGGATTTTCTTGCGGTGCTCCTTTGGCTTCGTCTCCCGGAATATCAGAATGCTGGCGGCCAGGCCGGTACCGTAAAAAAGGTTCTGGCCAAGGCCGATTACTGCTTCGAGAATATCCATCTCCAGCAATTTCCGTCGGATCTTGCCTTCCTTGGCCATGCGGAACAGTACGCCTTGAGGGAGCACCACGGCCATGCGGCCGGTTTTACGGGCCATGGACTTGATCATGTGCTGAACCCAGGCAAAATCACCCGACTTGGCCGGCGGCAGTCCGGCAAAATTGCGACCATAGGGATCATTGGTCCAGACATCGTCTCCCCATTTTTTCAAAGAAAAGGGCGGATTGGCGATAACGCAGTCGAATACGGCAAGGCTGTCGCCAGAGTAAAAAGCGGGCTGGCGCAGAGTATCGCCGCGTTCAATATGAAAATCTTCAGCACCATGGAGAAATAAATTCATCCTGGCGATGGAGGATGTGGTTAGATTCTTTTCCTGGCCATAGAGCTTGCCGAGCATCAGGTGCTCATCGCCGCCGTGTTCTTTCACGTGATGCAGGGCTTCCAGGAGCATGCCTCCGGTGCCGCAGGCCGGATCATAGATGGTGTCGCCCGCTTTAGGGGCAAGAATGCATACCATGAGGGCAACAACCGAGCGCGGGGTGTAAAACTCTCCGGCTTTCTTGTTGGTCAGGTCGGCAAATTTCTTGATGAGATATTCGTATGCCTGGCCGAGAATGTCTGCTTTGCAGTTGTCGTTTCCGAGACTCAACGACGAAAAGTGCTCGATCAGGTCTTTGAGGAGGGCATCGGAAAGACGGTCTTTGTTTGTCCACTGAGCGTCACCGAAGATTCCGTGAAGTGTATCCGGGTTGGCCTGCTCGATACAGCGCATAGCCTTCTGGAGCGCATGACCGATATTGGTGCTCCTGGTCCGGGCATCCGTCCAATGACAGCCTTCGGGAATCTGAAAGCGGTGATTCTCTGGAAAATGAGCGAACTCGATATCCCCATCAGATTCTTCGAGGGCAACGGCAAGCTCTTCATCGTAGACGTCGGAGATGCGCTTGAAGAAGAGCAGCGGGAAAATATACGTTTTGAAATCAGCCGCATCGACAGGTCCGCGTAAAATATTGGCCGCCTCCCAGAGATGACCGGAGAGGGCTCCGATTTCCAGATCGACTGGCTTGTTGTTTCCGTTCTTTTTACTCATTCAGACTTATCCTGTCTCGCTTTGTCCGACGCACCGCCAGCTTCGATCCAGGCATCAACCTGCTCTTTTTTGAACTTCCAAAGACGACCCATGCGATGAGCGGGCATGTCGTGCTTGTCAATCCAGCGGTACACGGTGTCGCTGCTGATACCGAGGTACTTGCCAATTTCATCTACTGATAGCCAACGATCTTCCATCTCGGCCATTTCTTTTGCTCCTCATGGGCGATTTGATTAATAGCCACATTCGCCGGAGGCGAAAACGGGATAGCTGAGCACAGCTCTGCCAATTTAAACCTCCACTAATATACATGGGCAAATGCCCGCTGTCAATTGTTTTTGTCCGGATAAAGCCGCACAAGCAGGTTCAGCTACGCTCCCATTGACCGTTGGCGACTCTTTCGCCTTGAAGTAGGCATTCCATCCGGTAGAGCCAGACAGATGTGATGACGGTTTCAGCTCGTGCAGCCACCATTACCCGCTGGTACATACTGTGTTCGAGAGGTCGAAAGCCTTCCAGTCGGTCGATAGGCGGCAGGTCGCGGAGCGGGTCGGTGAATGTGACCAGTTCACCGTGGACCAGATCCCAGTCACCGGGCGGGCGGTCGAAGTCCTGAATATTGATGCGTCCCTGGGTTTCGGCGTCGGCCAGAGGATCACTGGTACCTTGTGCCAGGATAGTGCTTTCCGGCACCTCCAAGGCTGGAAATCCGGCGGGAAGATGGTAGAGCTTTCCCCAGACTGTGGCCGGTTCAAGCTTCTGAGCATGGGCACAGAAGCGGTCATGGTTCCAGAAACCGCGCTTCAGGGTCCCGTAGACAAATAGCTTCAGTATTGCTCTTGTGTTCGCCTTCGATGGTTCTGTTGGGTTCATCGTCTCCTCTCTCATGGTGCCTTCCCCTTCTTTTCCTGGACGATGAACTCGAGAGACTCCCTCGAGAACTCCGTGAGAACCTCGTGCCTGAACACAATCATGCTCATGGGGGGAACAGACAGCTCCCGCCAGCCGCGTTCTTCGGCCAGGACCGCATCCAGAAAGGCCGGATCGGAGGCGTAGAGCACTGCCCGATGCTTTCGGTGGGTGCGGAGCTCGAGCGGTTTGTTCCCCTTGAGCACGAGGATGGTTTCAGGATCGAGCCGGGATGCGAGCACCGCTGTCATCTGGCCCCGGCAGCGCCGGAGCCTTTCTTTGAACCACTCGACATCCATCCGGCCGCTCCGTGCGGCCCTGGCCGCCAGGCGGAAGAGCAGCTCGCTGTCCACCTCGGCGAAGCGCCGCAGTTTGAAACGGCGGAACAGGTAATCTGCGTTGTAGATGGTGCCGTTGTGGGTGCCGATGACGTCCCCGGCCCGGATCGGGTGGTTGTTGCGATTGACCCGTTCATCCCCGCGGGTCCGCCAACGCGTATGGCCGAGCAGAACCGTTGTACGGTTGTCGATAGCGGCCAAGACCTCGTGGAATGCCTTGTCAATGACGAATTGTCCGGCGGAAACCGGCCTTTTGAAAAGGCGGTGCTCGCCATCCCGATTGAGCCAGGCCACCCCGGTTGCGTGGGGGCCCCGGCTTTCGCTCAAGACCAGCAGCCGGGTGAACAGCCAGGCGAGATGCTCCCGTTCCTCGGCCCGTCGCCGTTTCTTGCCTAATATGACGCCAGCCAGCCCGCACATCAGGACTTCCCTCCGTCCGGTTCCACCACGAAGCCCCGGAAGGCACCCTCGGCGTATTCCTTGGGGTGGGCTTCGATCCATCCCGCGGCTTCGCTGAAGTCGAGTTCCCGGGCGATCCGGACGACCTCGGGCCGGTCGAGCATGTTGGTGAGTCCCGAGAGCCGCACCGCGTCGATGCCCTGCCAGACGAGGGCGCGGACGGGTATCCGCACGGGCGCGTCATCTTCGAGGACTTCAGCCAGGCCGTGTTCGATCAAGGCGGCGAGGAGGGAGTCGGCCTTCTCCTCGGGGCTGTCGCCTTTGACCATCAGGTCAATGCCTGCGAGCATCTTGGCGTTGCGCAGGAGCATGTCGATGTAGTCCTCGAAGCTCTCCTGGTCGGAAAACAGGGCCGCCCCCTTCATGGCCCTGACGATTTCAAGGGAGGTCTTCCCGGTAAACACCTCGCCTTCGCCCTCAAGGGGTTTTCCGGCGAGGTCGGTGTTCTTGATCAGAACTCTCACGGCGCACCTCCTTCATCCGTCTCCGCGGTGCCGTTCCCTAAAAACGCCGGAGGCCGGGGTTGCGGCCCGGCCTCCGTGGGGACATCCGCCTCGACGGCGGTTTGTGTCTTTGGTTTCGGTCTGCCTCGTTTGAACGCCGAGTCCCCCGGAAGCGCCGCGAGCAGGTGTTTACGCGCGGTCTTGAACTCGTCGCCGATGAGTCCCAGGTGGAGCAGAAAGACCCGGAAGTCGTAGCGGGCGCTCTGAGGATTGAACCTGCGCTTGCGGCTGGAAGCGGCTCGCCCGTTCAGGGCTTTGG
>Ga0209164_1003334_pt1 | contig 15356 bp, 13 predicted proteins | sample MTBNYHSulfiMetaG_FD_187458 | JGI IMG/M metagenome (GOLD analysis project Ga0209164, IMG submission 187458) | Enrichment culture microbial communities from rom New York Harbor, USA that are MTBE-degrading - MTBE-NYH (New York Harbor Sulfidogenic)... | ecosystem: Environmental > Aquatic > Marine >...
AGATGGATTCGCTTGTATCATCCGGAAAGATTGGCTGAAGTGATTAACGGAGTAAAATTCGTCGATGGTTTGGAAGAAAAACGGGTCGCCGCCTAATTTTCTCATACACAACTATTGACCATAGCTCTCATAACAAGCGCACTGATTTGACTTAGTGTTAATGATCGCTGCTATAGTGCCAAATCGTGATCGCCGAAAACGAGCCACTTTGTGATCGGCGAAATAGCGCCACCTGATGATCGCCGAAATGGCGCCACCGGCTTCCCACTTGGGCACATCAACGGGATGGAGCGCCGGGGGGATTTTGAGGGTCCCCCCGGCGTCCATCCCTCGGTGCATGTTGGGCCGATCGGTTTAAGGCTCCGAAATTCAAAAAGCATCTCGGACAATGACAACAACTGCGCTACTCTTCCGGAAAAACGTAAACCCGGGAGGCGCACCCATGTCAAACAGGAGATTCGAGATGTTCCAATACCGTCACATCATTCATTGCATGCGTATGGGGCAAAGCGATCGCGCCATAGCCACGGCCAAATTGATGGGCCGCCTGAAATGCGCCGAGTTGCGGTCGATTGCCCGAGATCGGGGCTGGCTGGAACCCGGCCCCCTGCCGGAGGACACCGAATTGGCGGAGGTTTTTGAAAAGATCCGGTGTCGCAATGCGACCCGCCAGTCCATGAGCCTGCCGCATGAGGCCCGCATAGAGCAATGGCTTGAGCAGGGCATTCCGGCAACGACGATCCACCGGGCGCTGGTGGAGCAGTTCGGGTTCAGCGGGAGCTACTCGTCCATTCGGCGGATGACGCAGAAATTGAAAGGCCGCCACCCGAAAGTCACCTGCATCCTGGATTTCGCGCCGGGCGACGCGGCGCAGGTGGATTTCGGCAAAGGCCCCACGATCACGGACGCCTTTTCCGGGAAAGCCACCCGGACCTGGATATTCGTGATGACGCTCTGTTTCAGCCGGCACATGTACGCCGAGATCGTCACCGATCAGAAGGTCGGGACCTGGCTGGCCTGCCATCGCGGGGCCTTTGAATTCTTCGGGGGCGTTCCCGCCCGGCTCATCATCGACAACGCCAAATGCGCCATCACCCGGGCCTGTATCCGGGACCCGGAAGTCCAGCGCTCCTATGGCGAACTGGCCGAAGGATACGGGTTCCTGATTTCGCCATGCCCTCCAAGGGATCCGAAAAAGAAGGGCCGGGTGGAAGCCGGCGTCAAATACGTGAAAAAAGGGTTTACCCCGCTTCGCAGCTTCCGTTCGCTTGCCGACGCCAACGGCCGGCTTTCGCGCTGGGTTATAGAAACCGCCGGCAACCGCATCCACGGGACTACGCACCAAAAGCCGCTGACCCTCTTTGCAGAGACCGAGAAGGCCCTGCTGCGACGTCTGCCGGACATCCCCATGGAGGCTGCGACATGGACCCGACTCAAGCTTCATGCCGACTGCCACCTTCGGTTTGAAAAATCCATTTATTCCGCCCCCTTCCGGCTGGCAGGTCAAGAGTTGTGGATCAAGGCCACGGACACCACCGTCAAGGTCTACCACGATCTTGAGATGGTTGCGATTCACCCCAGACTTCGCAAGCCCGGCACACGATCCACTGTTGACGACCACCTGCCCCCGGAAGCCATCGCCTTCAAGATCCGGGATCCCCAATGGTGCCTCCGACAGGCCGAATCCGTCGGTATCGACTGCCTTCGGCTCGTCCGGGCACTCCTGGACAACGGCGTTCTGGACAATCTGCGGGCCGCACAGGGGGTGATCGGCCTGATCCGGAAATATGGCCCCGTACGGCTGGAAAACGCATGCCGGCGGGCGCTCTTTTTCGACAACGTCAAATACCGTAGCGTGAAGAGCATTCTGGAACAGGGACTGGATCAAACCGCGCTCCCGGACGACTCCGACAGGCCTTCTCTCCGATTGACCTATACGGCAGCAGGGCGGTTTATCCGCCATGCCGGCGATCTGCAGGTTCAGGGGGAAAGGAGGCTGATATGAATCCCATGCCCGAGTTGATCCCCATGCTCAAACAACTGCGCCTGTCCGGCATCCTGGATTCGTTGGAATCCCGGAATCGGCAGGCCATCGAGGAGAAGCTCTCCTACATGGATTTTCTGGCTTCCGTCATCCACGACGAGATCGCCCGGCGGACTCAAAAAAAGCTGGCATCGGCCCTGCGACGGGCCAACTTCAGAAACCAGAAAACCCTCGAAGAGTTCGACTTCACTTTCAACCCCGGCATCAATCGGGCACTGATCGTCGAACTGGCCTCCTGCCGGTTCATGGAGGAAAAGGTCTGCGTGCTGATCGTCGGACCCTGCGGCACCGGAAAAAGCCATATCGCCCAGGCCCTGGGGCACTGCGCCATCCGAAGAGGGCGGGATGCCCTGTTCACGAGCGCCTCAAAAATGCTCATCCAGCTCAATGCGGCACGGGCTACCAACAGCTTCGAGAGGCATTTTGCCAAGCTGGCGGCGGTGGATCTGCTCATCATTGACGACTTCGGACTCAAGCCCCTCAAGGGATCTCAGGACGAGGACCTGCACGACGTCATCGCGGAACGGTATGAACGGAAGAGCACCATCGTCACCTCCAACCTGGACCTGCCCGAGTGGACAGATGCCTTCCCCAACCGAATCCTCGGAGCCGCCACCATCGACAGGATACGCCATGGCGCCTACAAAGTGGTTCTCGACGGCAAAAGCTACCGGGCAACCAAAACCGCCCCGAAACCCTCGAAACCGTCTGTCAAAGAACCCAAAAATGACCCCTGAAAGGAGATCAAAAACCATCGTTTGAACAGCCGTCCGAAACCGCTTTTTGAGCACTCCTGAATGGCTCCATTACGGCGATCATCGGTGGCACGATTAAGGCGATCATTGACACTTTAGGGAGGTGCATAACCAAAATAAGCATAAAGGGGGATCGAAATGGTCGTTACCGGTATTCATAAGCGGGCGGACTTGAGGAACAAGGTTGGGGTTTTCAAGGACCGAGAGCATGCCGGGAGCCTGCTCGGCGATATGCTGACTCCTTATCCATTGAAAAACAGCATCGTTTTCGGCATTCCAGCAGGCGGAGTTCCGGTGGGACTGGCGGTGGCGGATCGCTTAGGGCTTCCCTTTGATGTTGCGGTAGTCAGCAAAATCACGCTACCCTGGAATACGGAGGCCGGTTACGGAGCTGTGGCGTTCGACGGAACCTTCAAATTGAATAAAGCCCTGATCGCGCAGTTGCCGTTGTCGGAAGATCAGATCCAGGAAGACATCTGGAATACCCAGTCCAAGGTCATGCGTCGGGTAAAGAGGTTTCGGGGAAACCGTCCCTTTCCGAGGGTGAAAGGGCGACCGGTGATCCTGGTGGATGATGGACTTGCCTCAGGATTTACCATGAGAACATCTGTTGAGGCGTTAAGAAACGCCGGGGCTGAAAACCTTATCGTGGCGGTCCCCACAGCCCATGATCGGGCGGTGGCGGATATCGCTGACCTGGCAGAGGCCGTCTTCTGCGCGAATATCCGAAAAGGCGGCCGGTTCGCAGTGGCGGAAGCATATCAGTACTGGTACGATGTGAGTGAAGACGAAGTGATGAATATGCTGAGGCAGGGATGTCACATCAAAAAGATATAGAACTCAGTCACTTCGAATATGAAGGTGAAAAAGATGGAACAGAACAAAGCCCGAATCAGTGTTTATTACGATGGCGCATGCCCGTGGTTTTTTTTCACCGCGGGCAAAATGTACAGGGTCGTCTATATTTATCACATAGAAGATCCTGTACAATAGTCATGGTAGTCTTGAGAGATTATAGCGTCAGAATACTGAAGTTTTGGATCACTGTTCAGAATTGAAATTATCCGATCTTGGGAAGCAAAAAAGGCAGAGTCTTAAAGACCCTGCCTTTAAAATATCAGCAATTGTAGTCGTGCATATTTTTGTAATTTAAGGCATCCTTATTTGGAATGATCAATCTGGAGCGCATCATTCGCAACCGTAGTAAGTCATGAACCCCTGAATGGCATTGCCCAAGCCTTCGATTGCCGGGCCCGAAACAAAATCAGGTGGAGGACTGATGCCATCAACTTTTAAATACACATCTGCAAGTTGCTGGCATCCTTTAGCCGTTTGCCCGGCTTCCAGAAGATCTCCTGCTCTCTCAATCATATTTATGAGCGCATTAACCCTATTGTCGGCGGACCTTCCCGGCCCCTCAGCATTTAGTTTGCCGGTATCAATCGAATCTTGAATGTAATCCGTTACGGCTTTCACCTGTTCAGAGGGTGCATCCGCGAACACACCTATCCCACTCAGCGGGACTTGGATCAAGGCTTCATCGGCGTCATTGCTTTCGATTACAAGGGAACCTATGTATGATTGAAGAGCTTCAGGTTTGAAGTTAATTACTATATCTATTGATTCATCGGGTTCAAGGTCAATCGCTAGGGATATATTAGGGTCAATAGAGAAGACACCGTATTCATCGTTCAAGAAGATATCCGAGATATTGAGGGTGTCGCTTCCAGTATTGGAAATCGCAATCACTGCAGAACTCGTATTTTCCCAATGGACTTCACCGAAATTATAGGAATCCAAAGAGATCTCGATTTCCGGTAGAAGAACGCCACCAAGATTCCAGTCGTATAAGCTGCATTGACCTGAACCGTTATCTCCCACTGCAACAACGGAACCGTCGGATTTCAGCCCGACGGTATGAAAATATCCAGCAGCTACCTGTATCATGTCCGTCCATCCGGATACCTCCAGTTGACCGTAATCGTTATACCCCCCCACTGCAACAACGGAACCGTCGGATTTCAGCCCGACGGTATAATAACTTCCAGCAGCTACCTGTATCATGTCCGTCCATTCGGATACCTCCAGTTGACCGTAATCGTTATACCCCACTGCAACAACGGAACCGTCGGATTTCAGCCCGACGGTATGTGAATCTCCAGCAGCTACCTGTATCATGTCCGTCCATTCGGATACCTCCAGTTGACCGTAATCGTTATACCCCACTGCAATAACGGAACCGTCGGATTTCAGCCCGACGGCAAGTGAATAGTCAGTAGCTACCTGTATCATGTCCGTCCATCCGGATACCTCCAGTCGACGGTAATCGTTATCCCCCACTGCAACAACGGAACCGTCGGATTTCAGCCCGACGGTATGATAACCTCCAGCAGCTACCTGTATCATGTCCGTCCATCCGGATACCTCCAGTTGACCGTAATCGTTAGACCCCACTGCAACAACGGAACCGTCGGATTTCAGCCCGACGGTATGAAAATATCCAGCAGCTACCTGTATCATGTCCGTCCATTCGGATACCTCCAGTTGGCCGGAATCGTTATTCCCCACTGCAACAACGGAACCGTCGGATTTCAGCCCGACGGTATGCGAATTTCCAGCAGCTACCTGTATCATGTCCGTCCATCTGGATACCTCCAGTTGACCGTAATCGTTAGACCCCACTGCAACAACGGAACCGTCGGATTTCAGCCCGACGGTATGATAACCTCCAGCAGCTACCTGTATCATGTCCGTCCATCCGGATACCTCCAGTCGACGGTAATCGTTATCCCCCACTGCAATAACGGAACCGTCGGATTTCAGCCCGACGGTATGAAGAAATCCAGCAGCTACCTGTATCATGTCCGTCCATTCGGATACCTCCAGTTGACCATAACCGTTAGACCCCACTGCAACAACGGAACCGTCGGATTTCAGCCCGACGGTATGATAACCTCCAGCAGCTACCTGTATAATATCCGTCCATCCGGATACCTCCAGTTGGCCGGAATCGTTATTCCCCACTGCAACAACGGAACCGTCGGATTTCAGCCCGACAGTATGAAGAAGTCCAGCAGCTACCTGTATCATGTCCGTCCATCCGGATACCTCCAGTTGACCGTAATCGTTATACCCCCCCACTGCAACAACGGAACCGTCGGATTTCAGCCCGACGGTATGATCATATCCAGCAGCTACCTGTATAATATCCGTCCATTCGGATACCTCCAGTCGACCGTAATCGCTATCCCCCACTGCAACAACGGAACCGTCGGATTTCAGCCCGACGGTATGATGATATCCAGCAGCTACCTGTATCATGTCCGTCCATATGGATACCTCCAGTTGACCGTAACCGTTAGACCCCACTGCAACAACGGAACCGTCGAATTTCAGCCCGACGGTATGATGATATCCAGCAGCTACCTGCGGCTGAGCTGCCATAGCCACTGCGAAACATAAATTTGTTAAAGATAGAGCTAAAATCATCATAACTGAAATTCGTAAATGTTTCATGAGGTTTCTCCTGAAAAAATTGATTAGAATTCATCTTGAAACCATCGCCATAATTTGACTCCTGTCATCTTACCTATTAAAAGAACAATGCTGTTGAATTAAGTAAATTACTTTAATATTTTAAGCAGTTATGATATCATTGTATTAAATTGACCACCTTTTCTACTGCAAACACCTGGATACGAACACATGGAAAAATTTACAGAAAATTTAAAATCCGGCATGAATCCTGAATTGCCACAACTATGCAAGGCTGATTCAAAAGCTGAAAAAATTCATCAACAATCAAGAGGTTATCTGTGATCACAAAGAATGCCAAAGGATTTTTCCCGAAAACGAGCACTCTCTTTTTCAACTTTGATCCGCTTCCTTCTCAACATGAACAAGGGATCCTATCAGACCGAGCTCGACCAGTTTTTCAGGGCTTAACACAGAGACAACGTTGCAAAACAGATCGTCACCAAAGGGGCGCTCTCAAAAGCAAGGAAAAAATTGGAGCACAGTGCATTCATAGACTTGAACAACCGCATGATCGAAGAATACGAAGACGGATTACCGATTGAAACATAGAACAACTTCCACCTGCTTGCCGTCGATGGATCTACGGCCACGCTTCCTGATGAACAGGAGATTGTCGATCATTTCGGCGTCTGGAAGCCCAACAAGGGGAAATCCTGTCCCAAGACTCGTCTTTCCCGGATATTCGACGTATTGAATCGGGTGACGGTTGATGCGATCATCTCTCCAAAGGGCCGGGGTGAACGAGATCTTGCCGCCACGCACTTTCTGATGGGCTTCGATACCGATCCTGTTACCGTTCGTTTGATCCGCATTGAACTGGATACGGGGAAACCGAAGTCCTGGCCACCACGCTGATCGACAAAAACCGATATCCTTTAGAGATATTCGGGGAGCTGTATCACAAGCGTTGGGCCGTCGAAGACGGACTACAAGATCATGAAATGCCGAATCGAGATCGAAAATTCCACCGGCAAATCGGTCAGATCCGTTTACCAGGACTGCCATGCCAGAGTGGTTTCAAAGAACCTTATGGCGATCATCGTCAACAGCGTAAAGTCGGTTATCCAGGAAAAGACGGCAAGCTGGAAACAGGTTTGCCAGATCAGCATGACCCAGATGCCGACAACCATGAAACATGCATTGGCGCTCCTGTTTATCAGATCCTCTGAAGAGGTAACAAACATCATTTCCGACATCCAGAAAACCATCTGCCGGCGCATCGAAGCATATAGACCTGGGAGAAGCTGTCCCCGCAACCCCAAGATCAACAAAAAGAAATTTTATCCGGCGCACAAGCCGTTATTTTAATTCAACGGCATTGAGGTTTGACTTTATCATGGAAAGAAATAGAAAAGCCTCTTGCTGGATCGGATGATCCATAGGAGGCTCTATTTGGGAAATTTAAGAGGTATCGCTTTAATGTGCATAGTTTCGCCATACCTTTTCGAGCAGAGAAGCGTTATGTTTTCAGGCAAAAACTATCCAGCCGGGGGAAGCTTTGGGAGGCATCAATCTTTGCCTTCTGGTAAAGGTACGTATAATTTTATCATACTGTTATTACCTCAATAAATCAATGGCGTTTTTTTGTAGAAATTTTTTTGTTATCAGCGACTTTTTGAAGTTATCCGGAATAGTGTAAACGCAAGCATACCAATCGAATACCAAAAACATAGCCAACTCATGTATTGTGTCGGTATGTTGCAGTGTTAGCTCCATCCGAACCACCTCCCCGACGCCGGTGCACATCAATGCCACCGGCCCTGATACACACTCCCATCTGGTTGCAGGGCGGACACGAAAGCTGCTGCAGAAACATGCCCTGCCGTTCCCGGTCCCGTCCGTCCACCTGATCCCCAAAGAGAGCCTCGACACGGTCGACGCCCAGCTGAGCGACCTCAAAACGGCATTCCAGGCCGAGGTGGTCAACTTCGAAAACCAATACGTCGATGCCCGACGCCAGGCCCGGGAAATTCTGGGCGAGCTGTTCGACGACGCCGACTACCCCGTGGACATCCTGCCCCGGTTCGGTTTTACCTGGCGTTTCCTTGCTGTCGAGGTGCCTGGAAAAAGCACCCTGCTCTCACCCGAAATCTACGCGCGCGAAAAACAGAAATTCCAGGACATGATGGCGGAAACCCGGGAGCTCGCTCAAACCGCCCTCCGCGAGGAGTTCGCCCAGGTGGTCGAGAGCCTGTCGCGCCGGTTGACCGCGCATGCTGACGCCGAAGATGTTCGAGCGGATGAGCGCCTTTTTGCCAGGCCGCGGCCCGATGTTCAGGATCTTCTGGTGGCCATGCCCGCTGACTTTTCCTTCCCCAGCGCACACACCGCCCAGGCCGCGGCCTTTGCCCTGGCCTGCGCCATCATGGCCGGACGGGACGTTTCCACGGCCGCAGGCCTGCTGGTCTGGGGAAGCCTGAGCCTGACGGCGCTCCTGGTGGGGATTTCCCGGGTCTACCTCCAGGTTCACTCTATCTCGGATGTTGTCGCGGGGGCGTTCCTCGGTGCCGCCTGGGTACTGACTTTAAACCGCCTCTTGAAATGGGCCGCGCACTGCATCTGATCGGCCGTCGTGCTTTTCATATTCTTTTTCTTTCGCCAGTGGATCGACTTTCTGCTCCTAAGGCAGCAACAGTCATGATGCTCCAAGCGGAACTTTTCAACAGCGCCATCGAGGCGGTCTGTGATTACATCACGACCCGAGAGAGCCATCGGGTCAAGGTCATCAAGGACATTGCCGCAGTGGCAGCCGGCATCAGCATCCTGCTGTGGGGGATCATCCTGGGAATCGAAACCTATCGCATCTTTCAACTCCCCTGGGTATTCCACTGAATCATCACCGACATCATTAAACGGGGATTCCGCCTCCTGATTTCAGTTCCGGATTACCCTTTTCCCCGCCCTTCGGCCTTCACGCGAAACCGTCACTCTCGCTGAAGGGGGAGGAGAACCTTCGGATCGGTAATGACGCACACCGAGCATCGGGAGCGAAGACTGACGCCATCCACAGCGCTTCCCATATACCATTTACCATCCTTTTGCTTGGTGTGGGACCCCATAACGATCAGGTCCGCACCTGTCTCAACCGCATATTTCAGGATTTCTTCATGGGGTGCCCCCCTTGCTTTCCCCACCCGGCTTTCATGGGCAACCCCTCCCGGAATATCTCTGCAGAATTCCTCCAGCGCGGAAGCGGCATCCTCTGTTCCGGAAGCCATGTGAAATATGGCGAGTTTCGAGCCTTTTTTTCCGGCCATGTCTATGGCGAACCGCAATGCGCATTCACAGGATTTCGAAAAATCCGTGCTGACCACTATTTTTTTGAATGCCAGCGCGTCTTCGGCCGCCTCCGCATTGACGAGCATGACTGGGCACCGTTCGTGCTGAATGACCTTTTGGACCGTGCTGCCGATGTGTCCGGGGGCTCTCATAACGCCCATCTCTAAAGCCCGCCCGGCATGGGGCCCCATCACGATCAAGTCTGACCGCTGCTTCCTCGCCGTTTTCAGAATCATCATCCATGGGAACCCCGGCATCACGTCGATCCCACAAGTGATGCCCGCACCCAATGCACCGGCGCAGGCCGTCTCGACCGCCTTCTTAACGGTCTGTCCGTATGCGTCGTTGTAAACGATTTCTTCTCCGGTTTTGTAATGCTTGATAAATTCACGGTCGATGGCGGCGGCAGCCCGAACAGGTGATGATATAGACTTTCAGATAATGATTTTGGCAAGGCAGAGGGAGGAAGGCGTATAGGTCATACGTCGACGAGCGATAACACAGCCAACACCTTTTCTGGAAGTCTCTAGTCAGGGCGCATGATACGATCGCTTCCTCTGGTTAGTGTTGACGTTGGGTATGATTTCGATCTTTCGGGCGGAAAATTGCTTAGTATTAGGGTAAACAAGGGGACGGCCTGTGTCAATAGATATGAGACGCCAATTGCCGGAATTCAAGCCCCAGTCATGGGGCCATACCCCGGTTTGAATCTTCGGGGTCTCTGATATCATGAAAACACCCGCGTCTTCCGCCGGGCGATCACCAGGCAGACCATCACGGCGGCCGGTGCTACGACATCGGCCAGCGAGTGTATGTCCACGGCCTTGATCCGACTGCAGGGCAAAAAAAGCTTCATGCCGAACAGGAGAAGGTTGACGCCCAACATCTCGCCCGCCGGGGGCGGGGTCGATTTTCAGGGGGACAGGGTTGTCTGCTGCGTTGACTTTTTCGGTTTTCATTCAAATGATCGGTGTTGCAGAAAATGGGTGACGGTTCTGAAGCGATGTCATCTCACTCAATTCATGCCATCATCTCAAAATTCTTCTTCCGATGCGTCGGAGCCCAAAGCAAGGAGGCATACTCATGACTCACATTCCTCGCCCCAGTTCCCGGGACTATCCCATGTTCATCTACGGCACGGCCTGGAAGGAGGATGCCACCCAAAGGCTCGTGCGGACGGCGATCGAGACGGGCTTCCGGGGCATCGACACCGCCAACCAGCGCCGCCACTACGTTGAAGCCGCCGTGGGGGATGCCGTCGCGGCCGCGGTCGAAGCGGGTCTCCTCCGGCGGGAGGAACTCTTCCTCCAGACCAAGTTCACCTACGCCGAAAGCCAGGACCATCGGGTCCCCTACGACCCGCGGTCGGACCCCGCCCGGCAGGTTCGGCAGTCCTTCGACAGCTCTCTGGCACACCTGAAGACGGACTACGTCGACGCCTACCTGCTCCACGGCCCCTCCTTGCGCCATGGACTGACGGAGCGCGACCTGACGGTGTGGCGAGCCATGGAGGATATCTACACGTCGGGCGGGGCCCTGCGCCTGGGGGTAAGCAACGTCGGTCTGGATCAGCTGGAGGCCCTCCTGGAGGTTGCCGCAGTCAAGCCCGCCGTGGTGCAGAACCGGTGTTTCGCCCAATTGGCTTGGGACCGGCCCATCCGGAACCTCTGCCGGGAGCACCGGATCGTGTATCAGGGGTTTTCGCTTCTCACCGCCAACGCCTTCCTCCTCTCCCATCCCGGCTTACTGCGCATCGCGGCGCGCGCGGGCAGGACACCGGCCCAGGTGGTCTTCCGCTTCGCGATCCAGGCGGGCATCCTGCCCCTCACGGGCACCACTCGCCGGGTGCACATGAAACAGGACCTGAACTGCGGTGACTTTTCACTCACCGACGAGGAGGCGGCCTTTATCGAGGGGATTGCCATCAGACCATCATGAGTGTACGGATAGAATCATTTGAAAGGGGAGGGGCATGAACACCGACACATTGCAGAAACATTTCAACGTCATCCGGATCATCTGGCTGGCCATGTTGGCGTCGCTGGGCATCTATTTTGTCATCTGTCAGCTGGCGGGGGACGCCCTCCGGCAACACGCCGGCGATGAGGCCTTCCTCGACCTGATGCGCAGGGTCCTCATCGGGATTGCCGCCGCTGAACTGATTCTCACGGACTTCTTTAGAAAATGGATCCTCAAGGCTCGGCCCGGCATGACGGCAGCGATGGTGGTTCAGCGATATTCGCTGATGTCGCTGGTATCCTTTGCGGTCGCGGAGAGCATCGGTATCTTCGGGCTCGTTCTCTATTTCCTCGGCGACACTGAGGCCTACCTCTATTTCCTGATCGCCATCTCGGCGCTGGCCATGTTCTATTACCGCCCGAGATTCGGGACCCTGGAGACGCTTGTGGCGGCGGCAGTAACATCGCCCTCGCCGCAGGGTTCAGCCGGATGATTTTTTCATCTTGATCCGGATCTCGCTCCTTGCTCCTTAATTTCGTAATGCCTGAAATCCGTGGCGTCGATGATGGGCCGTTCTGACCTCGGCTCCAGAGCTATCCAAGAACTAACCATTCACGAATGCCCTTCTAACATTCCTCGCCTATAGGTGAGATCGCTTCCGGCAGAAAGCCGATTCAAACCATGGAAAGGAGGGATGCCTGAATTCTTGGAATCTGCCATGAAGGGGATAATGACTGGAACAAGCGACGTTTTATGGATGCAAGGGAATTAATTTGATTACAAGGGGATAAGACATGAGGTTACACAGAATTCCGGGGACCATCGCAGCAGCCGCAATAGTGCTTCTGCTTCTCGCAAACGGGGCCTGCGCCAACCAACCGAAATACGTATTTTTCTTTCTTGGAGACGGCATGGCCAGCTCGCAGATCCAGGCCACCGAGGCCTACCTGACAACCATCAATGGGGGATCGGCGACTGAAGCAGTTGATCTGCTCAAATCGAAAAACCGCCTGAACATGAGCAAAATGGATGTGGTTGGCATGCAGACCACCTATGACGCCCACGCCCTGATGACCGACTCCGCCTCTTCGGCCACGGCCTTTGCCTGCGGTCTCAAGACCCTGAGTGGTGTCATCGGCATGGATGACAAAATGAACACCAGCTACAAGAGCATCGCCCAGCTGGCCCACGAGGCCGGAAAGAAGGTCGGCATTCTCACCAGCGTCTCCCTCGATCACGCCACGCCGGCGGCCTATTATGCCAGCGTGGCGAATCGCGGCTATATGAACAACATCGCCACGCAATTGGTGGAGAGCGGATATGAGTTTTTCGGCGGCGGCGGGCTCGTTGCACCGAACAGTCCGGCGCGGGACGGCGACACAAGCAACAAGATATTTGATATACTGGATAAAAACGGATATAAAGTGCTGAATGATCGCGAATCGATCCTCTCCCTCAAAGAAGACCCCAGGGACCGGGTCGTGTGCATCAATCCCGTGCTGCCGTCTTCCTCCGCCATGCCCTATGCCATCGACAAGCCGGCTGAGAACCTTTCGCTGGAGGAGATGACCGAAGTAGCCATCGAAAACCTTTATAGCGATCGTCGCGACCAAGGCTTTTTCATCATGGTCGAAGGCGGCAAGATCGACTGGGCCTGCCATGCCAATGACGCCGTGGCCACCATCGGTGACATGCTGGATTTCGACAAGGCCATCGGTGTGGCCCTGGATTTTTACAAAAAGCACCGAAATGAAACCCTGATCGTGGTCACCGGCGACCACGAGACCGGCGGCATGACCATCGGCCACGCCACGACAGCGTATAAGGCTTATTATGAAAAGTTGGAGGGCCAGACCAACAGCTACGAACATTTCGGGATGAATCAGTGGACGGAACACAAAGCGAATAACACATCTTGCCCCGCCGACATCAACGAGGACATGAAGGCGCTGATGGCTGACGCATTCGGACTGAATTACGAGGCTCTTAACGACTACCAGAAGGAGAAGCTGGAGGACGCCTACGATACATCCCTTTGCGGGGCCAATGACAACAGCGATGCTGAGAACAAGTTTCTGTATGGTGGCTACGAGCCCATCATCGTGACCATCACCCACATCCTCAATGAAAACGCTAGCATCGGCTGGACCTCTTATTCCCATACAGGCGTACCGGTCCCGATCTTCGCCCAGGGCCGGGAAGCGCGCCTGTTCGCGGGCTTCTTTGACAACACCGACATCGCCAAGAAACTGGCCAAGGCCATGGATCTTGGGGACCTGCCGGTCGAGAAAGAGGATGCGTATCAATAAATAAAGTTCACCGGAGCTCTAAACAAACGGTGACCCTTTTGCGGGTCGCCGTTTTTACTATTTTGGAAAAGGTTTGTTCCTCATGTGTCGTGAATGGCTTTTCTCGCTGGTCATCGCCTGCATCTGCATCGGGCTGGCCTTTGTGGACCTGGCCCGCATTCCGCAGGCGCCGCAGGGCTTGCATGCCCGCGGCCGGGTCGTCGCCGCGGACAACAGCCAAGTCCGCCAAAACCTCATCGTCAAGACCGAGGCACAGTTCCTCACTGTTCGCCTTCTGAGCGGCCCCCACCAGGATCGTGAGATTTCCATCACCAACATGCTGACCGGAAAGATGGAGTTCGACGAATTCTACGAAACCGGCGCCGTCGTGCTGGTGGAATACGACGCCAGGGACGGCAAACCCGCCCACGGCGTGGCCCGGGGCCATTACCGGCTCACCCTGCAGCTGGTATTGATCGGCCTTTTTGCGTTGCTGCTCCTGATCGTTGCCGGCGCCACGGGGGTAAAGGCGGTGCTATCCTTTGTCTTCACGGCCATGTTGCTCTGGAAGCTCTTTTTCCCGCTCCTGCTGCGCGGCTTTCCGCCGCTCTACACCGGCATCGGCATCGTTGCGCTCCTCACGGCGGTCATCACCTTCTCCGTCGGCGGACTCAATCGCCGGGGAGTAGCCACCTTCGCAGGCGCCATGCTGGGCGTGCTCCTCACCTGCGGGCTGGCCGTCTGGTTCGCCAAGGGCTTCAGCCTCCACGGGGCGGTCCGGCCCTTTTCCGAAACCCTGCTCTATTCCGGGTATTATTCGCTCGACCTGACCGGCATCTTCATCGCCAGCGTATTCATCGCCTCCTCCGGCGCCGTCATGGACCTGGCCATGGATATCGCGGCCAGCATGGATGAAATCAAGCGGAAGCACCCATCCATCGGTGCCCTGGAACATATCCGATCCGGCCTGCGCGTGGGCCGGGCCGTCATCGGGACGATGACGACGACGCTTCTTCTGGCCTACTCAAGCAGCCATATCACCATGTTCCTGCTCTTCATGGCCAAAGGGCTCCCGGCGGCCAACATTCTGAACGCGCCGTTCATCGCGGCCGAGGTGCTCAATATCCTCGTGGGGAGCTTCGGCCTCGTGACCGTGGCCCCCTTCACGGCCCTGGTCGCCGGCGTGCTTTACCGCAGAAGCCCGGAATGCCCGGAAAAATCCGACCGGGAAGATGCCGCACGGACCCTCCCTCTCCGCCGATAGAGTACTCCACCCGAATCCAGCCCGCCGCAGTGGACGAGGATCTGCCGCCTCGTCTCGTCCCGCAGGGCGAGGGCTGCATCCCACCCCTGCCCCTCTTCACTCAGGCTAATCTTTAACAGTGAGCGATCGTTCAAGGAACATAACCATCCGAAATCACGATGCCGCTCTTTGAAAAATCCGAAAAAGGTAGTGCCACAGAATTTGGGTTTTATGCTTGATGCATGGTTTTC
>Ga0209164_1003339_pt1 | contig 15341 bp, 9 predicted proteins | sample MTBNYHSulfiMetaG_FD_187458 | JGI IMG/M metagenome (GOLD analysis project Ga0209164, IMG submission 187458) | Enrichment culture microbial communities from rom New York Harbor, USA that are MTBE-degrading - MTBE-NYH (New York Harbor Sulfidogenic)... | ecosystem: Environmental > Aquatic > Marine >...
GCCGTAGGCCCTCTCCCCCCTCATTCTCCTGATGAGGTCGATGCCGGCGGTGATGTTCCCCCACTGGTCGCTACCGCCCATCTGCACCGTGCAGCCGTAACGGTCGAAGAGGACCACGAAGTCGTAAGCCTGCATGAGGAGGTAGCTGAACTCCGTGTAGGACAGTCCCTTGTCGTCCTCCTCCAGCCTCCGGCGGATCCCCTCCTTTTTCAGGAGAGCGTTCACGCTGAAGTGCTTTCCCACGTCCCGGAGGAAGTCCACCGTGCGGAGCTCGCCCAGCCAGTCCAGGTTGTTCACCATGCGGGCGGGATTGGACTTCACCTGGAAGTCCAGGAAGGACTCCAGCTGGTTCCTGATCCCCTCCAGGTTCTCCGCCGCCTGCTCCTTGGTGAGGAGCTGCCGCTCCTGGGCCTTCCCCGAGGGGTCGCCGATGAGGCCCGTGCCCCCACCCACCACCGCGATGGGGTGATGCCCCCCCCGCTGCAGGTGGACCAGGCTCATGATGGGAAGGAGGGAGCCGATGTGGAGGGAGGAGGCCGTGGGGTCGAAGCCGATGTAGGCCGTCCGGGGACCCTGGGCGAAGGCCTCGCTGGTGCCGTCCGTCAGGTCCTGCATCATCCCCCGCCAGTGGTACTCGTCCAGCACGTTCTTCATGCCGCCTCCTGAGGATCCCAAAGCAGCCCGTTCCCGAGGGTCGCGTGCCCGAAGCGGGCGCACCCTCATGCAAAGATGGAAAGCTAAAGGAAAGTGACGCCGCAAGGCTACCGGAAGAGAGCCCTGACGCGCGCCCGGTCCACCTTGCCGTTGTCGTTCCGGGGGAGGGCCCCGACGAAGCGGAACTTCCGGGGCCGCTTCGCCGACGACAGGGCCCCTCGGGCAAACTCGTCCAGCTCGGGTTCCGTGAGACCCTGTCGGGGTGCCACCACCACCGCCGCCACCACCCGCTCTCCCCACTCCGGGTCGGAGAGGCCCACCACGGCCGCCTCCGTGACACCGGGGTGCCCCATCAGGACCGCCTCCACCTCGGCGGGATCCACGTTCACGCCCCCGCTGATGATCCGGTCCGAGGAACGCCCCACCATCCACAGGTGTCCTTCCTCGTCCAGGCGGGCCAGGTCCCCGGTCCGGAGCCATCCATCGGCGTCCCCCAGCCCCGGGGACACCGTCGGTCCCCTCACCAGCAGCTCGCCGTCCCCCTCCAGGCGCACCTCTACTCCCGGGAGGGGAGCCCCCACCGTCCCGGGCTTGCGGCGGGTCAGGTCGGGGGAGGCCGTGGCCACCTGGGAGGAGGCCTCCGTGAGGCCGTAGGTGACGGCCAGGGGGAACCCGGCGGCCAGGGCACGGGCCAGGAGCCCCTCCGGGGCGGAAGCCCCCCCCAGGAGGACGCAGCGGAGCGACCGGGGGGCGCTGCGCCCCCCCAAAGCCTCCAGGGCCTGGTGGAGCATGGTGGGCACCAGGGACGCGTGGGTGATGGCACCCGCCTCACCCAGGGCCAGGAAGTCCTCCACCTTGAACGCCCCCCGGAGGACCACCGTGGATCCGAGAACGGCGGCCCTGGTGAGGAGGGCCAGCCCTCCCACGTGGGCCGGCGACAGGGACCCCAGCCACCGATCCGAGGGCTCCAGCCCCAGCCGCCCCCGGGAGGCGCGGGCGCTGGCCAGAAGGTTCCCCACGGTGAGGGCCACGACCTTCGGGCTCCCCGACGTGCCCGAGGTGAGTAGCATGGCGGCCGTGTCCTCTTCCCTCAGGCCGGGCAGGCCGGAGGGAGAGGGCGCCAGGGCCGGAAGAAGGGGATGCTCTACCCTGAAAGGAAAACCCACCGGTCTTCGAGCTTCATGTCCCCGGGTCGCCTGCATGGGCGGTGGGTACCTCATTCTCGGACGCAAGAGGTGCAGAGCCCGCTGCTCCTCGAAGGGAGTCCAGCCGGTGTTCATGGGAGCTACGATTCCCCCCGCCATCCACACCCCGTGGAGGGTTGTAACGAAGTCCCTGTCGAGGGTCCCCTTCACCGCCACCAAGTCTCCCGGTCGGAGCCCTGCCGTCACCAATCGCCGCCCCGCCTCCTCGGCCCGGCACCGCAGCTCGGTGTAACTCAGGGTGCCGGCCGCGTCGGCCAAAGCCAAGGCCTGAGGTCTGGCCTCCAGAGCAAGAGACAGAAAGGGCACGTCAGTTCACCTCCAGGCCGCCCCTGCTCGCCGACAGGCAAGGCCGGTCCGCCAGCCAGGGAGAGGGTCGGTTCCCCCATACTCATTCTCAACACTCATTCTTCGCCAGGGCCCCCCTGTACGCACTTCGTCAGGTATGCTGCGCATTGTCTTCCTCCGCCACGCAGTCTCAAACCCGATTGATGTCCGATCCGACCCCCTTCCAGGCCCAAATCCCATAGGAGCACTTACCCAGGGCCATACCAACCCATGCGACAGTGTGCCGGGCCATGGTCCCAATCTGACAATCTAGACCGCGGCCCTCATCGCGTGACAGGTTGGGGGTCGTATACACCCCCAGTCCGCCACTCGACGGGCGCGCGTAGGGTCCGTTGTCAGATTGGGTGTCGTATTTGCACCAAACCTGACAGGGGATCCGGCGGTCTGCAACGGTTGTCACGTTGGGGGCCCCCGGGCGGGGCAGACGCCCTGCCGGAAGGACCCCCACCCCTCCGGACCAGGAGAATACCCGACCCCCAGAGCGCCCGAAGTCACGGCCACGGCCACGGCCGGCAGCGGTACTTAGGCACCACGGCCACGGCTGGCAAGGGTAGCGAGGCGCTACCTCAGGGGCAGCCGCGGTCACGGCCGGCAGGGGTCATTAGACGCCTAGGCCACGGCCGGCTCAGCGGTACCGAGGGCCCGCCATAACGGCAGCCAATGCCACGGCCGCGGCCAGTCCGCCGCTGCTACCGCCCCCACCGCCCTCGGGGCCTGACACAGAGGCCGCTGTCGGCAAGGCGGCACCCAATCCCGGGCCGGTGGCACCGAGCTCCCGGCCCGGCCGGTCAGGAGGATGCACCGCAGCGGATGCGGCTGGGAACATGATGAACTGATTCAGCCCAGGGCCAGGGCGGCGCCCAGGAGGAGGCCGTAGAGACCCGCGGCCTGAGCCGTCCTCCCCAGGGGGGGGATGAGGGTGGCGGGGTCCGTGGCGGAGGAGGAGGCCATGACCACCGGGACGACCTTCAAGAGCGGGAGGGCAGCCAGGAGGGTCGCCAGGGCCGGGAGCGGCCATCCGAACAGGAGCACCCCCAGGACCGGCACGAGGAACCCCGCAGCCAGAAGGAGGAGTAGCTCTGCCTTCGTTCCTCTCCGGCCCAGACGCACGGCGAGGGTGCGCTTCCCGGCGCGCCGGTCCGTCTCCAGGTCCCGGAGGTTGTTCACCACCAGGAGGGCCGTGGAAAGGGCCCCCATCCCCGCCCCTGCCAGCAGGACCTCCGGGGTGAGATGGAGCGCCTGCACCCAGTAGGTCCCACCCACCGCCACCAGCCCGAAGAAGAGGAACACAAAGAGGTCCCCCAGCCCGTGGTAGGCCAGGGGGAAGGGGCCGCCGGTGTAGGCCACGGCGCACGCCAGGGAGGCGAGACCCACCGCCGCCATGGGCCACCCCCCAACCCACACCAGGTAGATCCCCACCAGGAGAGCGGCCCCCAGGACCGTGAAGGCCCCGTTCCGGACCGTCTCCGGGGGGATGAGCCCCGCCTGGGTGACCCGGAGGGGCCCCACCCGGTCCGGCGTGTCCCCACCCCTCACGTGGTCGTAGTAGTCGTTGGCCAGATTGGTCCCCACTTGGATGAAGAGAGCCCCCAGGAGGGCCGCCGCCGCCGGCCAGAGGCGGACCGCACCCCGGGCCGCCGCCAGCCCCGTCCCCAGGAGCACGGGCGCAGCCGCCGCCGTGAGGGTCCGGGGGCGGGAGGCCAGAACCCAGGCCCGCAGCCGCCCCTCCGTCACCATGGGAGCCAGGGGAACTTCCGGAAGTCCGGTTTCCGCTTCTCCAGGTAGGCCTCCTTCGCCTCCTGGGCCTGCTCCGTCATGTAGAAGAGGAGGGTGGCGTTCCCCGCCAGCTCCTGGATGCCGGCCTGCCCGTCCACGGCGGCGTTGAAGGCGGACTTCAGGAGCCGGATGGCCAGGGGGCTCCTGTCCAGGATCTCCTGGGCCCAGGCCCAACCTTCCTCCTCCAGCTTGTCCACGGGGACCACCTTGTTCACCAATCCCATCTCCAGGGCCTCCGCCGCGGAGTATTGCCGGCACAGGTACCAGATCTCCCGCGCCTTCTTCTGGCCCACGATGCTGGCCAGGTAGGAGGCCCCGAACCCTCCGTCGAAGCTCCCCACCTTGGGGCCCGTCTGCCCGAAGACGGCGTTGTCGGCGGCGATGGTGAGGTCGCAGATGACGTGGAGGACGTGGCCGCCCCCGATGGCGTACCCGGCCACCAGGGCGATGACGGGCTTGGGCATGCTCCGGATGTACCGTTGCAGCTCCAGCACGTTGAGGCGGGGCACGCCCTCCTTCCCCACGTACCCGGCCTCGCCCCTCACCCGCTGGTCGCCGCCGGAGCAGAAGGCGTACTTGCCGTCCCTGGCCGGGCCGTTCCCGGTGAGGAGGACCACGCCGATCCCGGTGTCCTCGCCGGCGTTTCGGAAGGCCTCCTGGAGCTCCAGGAGGGTCTCGGGCCGGAAGGCGTTCCGGACCTCCGGGCGGTCGAAGGCGATGCGGGCCACGCCGTCACACTTGTGGTAGGTGATGTCCTCGTACTCCTTCACCTGGATCCAATCGGGCCGGCTCATCACAGCATCCTCTCCGTGCTCGTCACGTTCCATCGGCATCCTCCGCACCTCCCAGATCCTCCACGACCTCCACTACCGCCTGCACCAGCCTCCGCCGGCGGGCGTGGGTCTCCACCCGGCGCGTCCGTACCTCCACGATGGCCGGGCCACCGCAGGCCACGGCCCGGGGGAAGGCCGCCTCGAACTCCTTCAGGGACGCTGCCGCGAAGTAGGGAATCCCGTACAGCTCCGCCGCCTTCCCGAAGTCCAGCCCGTGGGGCATGGCGAAGAACCGGGTGAAGGCGGGCTCGTGCTCCCGGACCGGGAGAACGTGGAAGATCCCGCCTCCATCGTTGTTCACCACCACCAGCGTCACCCAGAGCCCCAGGGACCTCAGAGCCAGGAGCCCGTTCATGTCGTGGAAGAACGCCACGTCCCCCAGGACACCCACCGTGGGAGGCGCACCCCATGAGGCGCCTCCCTCGTCGCGGGCCCGCCCAGATCCGGAGACCCCTTCCCCACCCTCCCCCTCCGCGGCCACCGCGATCCCCAGGGTCGTGGACACGAGCCCGTCGATGCCGCTGGCTCCCCGGTTCCCGTACACGTTCAGCCGCTGGTCTCCCGGTACCCCGAAGGCGTCCAGGTCTCGGATGGGCATACTGGAGGCCACCAGGAGATTGGCTCCCTCCGGCAGCCCCGCCGCCACGGCGGCCATGACCTCCCCCTCCAGCAGCTCCCCCGGGCCCCGCCCCTCCACCACACGGCGGGTGCGGGCCTCCGCCTCCTCCCACAGACCGTCCCAGCCGTCCTCCACCGCTCCGGACACCTCAGCGGCGATCCGCTCCAGGAGGGGCCCCGGGGAGGCCCGGAGGTACTCGTGGGCCGTGGCCAAATGGTCCTTCCAGCGATGGCCGTCGTCCACCACGATCTGGGTGGCGGCGCCCCATTCGTCCAACGCCTCCAGGAGGGAGGAGGACGTCGGGGAGCCCCCCACCCTCACCACCAACCCGGGCGCCAGGGCCCGGCGAGCGCCGGGGGAGCGGAGGAAAAGGTCGTACCCCGCCACCACCCGAGCGCCATGCGAGGGGGAGAACCGGGCCCCCGAGAGGGGATCCGCCAGGACGGGGAACCCGGTGGCCTCCCCCAGGGCCAGGACCGCCGGCGCCACCCGCCGGGGGTCGGGGACCGGACCCGCCACGATGAGCCCTCTGCGGGCCGTGGCCACCGTGCCCGCAAGCCGCGCGATCTCCGCCTCCGGGAGGTGGAGGGAGACCGAGGGGATCCGCGTATAGGGTCTGGCGCCTCCCCTGCCGGCGGCCACCCCTTCCCCCAGCGCCTCCGGCGGCTCCAGGGGCTTCTCGAAGGGGAAGTTCACATGGACCGGTCCCGGAGGCGGCCCCAGGGCCGACGCCACGGCCCTCCCAGCCTGCCCCCGGAGGTGCCGGAGGGCCGGCTCGTCCAGGCGAGGGAGCTCCACGTCGAAGAACGCTCGGGGGAAGGTCCCGAAGAGCCGAACCTGGTCCATGGCCTGATTGGCGTCCGTATCTCGGAGCCGGTGCGGCCGGTCCGCCGTGAGGAGGAGCAGGGGCACCTCCCCCTGGGACGCCTCCACGACGGCAGGGTAGAGGTTCGCCGCCGCAGTGCCCGAGGTGGTAATGACCGCGGCCGGGCGACCCGAGGCCTTTCCGATCCCCAGGGCGAAGAACCCCGCCGAGCGCTCGTCCAGGACGGGGAACATGCGAAAGCGCCCGTCCGCCACCGCCGCCAGCACCAGGGGCGTGGAGCGGGAGCCCGGAGCGACGCAGATCTCCCGGACGCCGGCAAGGGCCAACTCGTCCAGGAAGGCCCGGGCCCACCACGTGTTGGCCATCTGCGTGGCGGTCGCTTGCGTGCCGTTTGTTTGCCCATCGGCCACCTGCGCGCTGTCCACCCGCGTGGCGGTCATGTACCTGTCCTCGCAGGAGGGTCTCCGGCGGCCGCCAGCGCCCGCAGGACCGGCTGGAGCTTGATCCGGGTCTCCTCCCACTCCTTCAGGGGGTCCGACCCCTCTACGATCCCCGCCCCCGCGAACAGGGTCCACCCCCTTCCGTCACCCACGGCGGACCGGAGGGCGGGGACGAAGACGCCATCTCCCTCCCCGTCCACCCACCCCACGGGCCCCGCGTACCAACCCCTCTGGAAGGGCTCCTCCCTCCGGAGGAACTCCAGCGCCCTCTCCCTGGGCAGGCCGCAGACAGCGGGCGTGGGATGGAGGGCCTCCAGCGCCGAGAGGACGGTCTCACCGGGACGGAGGCGAGCCTCCACAGCCGTCTCGAGATGCTGGATCGCCGGGAGCGTGAGGACGCGGGGATGTTCCTGCGCCCGGACGTCCTGCGAGAGGCACCAGAGACGGCCCACCATGTCCTCCACGCAGACTCGGTGCTCCATGAGGTCCTTCCGGCTCGCCAGCAGGCTCCGGGCCAGGGCCTCCCGCTCCTCCTCGGAGCTTCCCCGGCCCACGGAGCCCGCCACCGCCGTGGCCCGGAACGCCCCTCCCGTCACCGTGGCCACGGTCTCCGGGGCGGCCCCCACCAGGACCCGCCCGGGGAGAGGCTCGAACAGGAAGACGTGGGACCCGGGATTCTCCCGCCAGAGGGCCAGCGCCACCCCCACCGCATCCCCCGGTCCCTCGGAGGACGCCGGCTGCGTGCGGGCGACCACCACCTTCGCCATCTCGCCGGCGGTGAACGCGCTCAACGCCCGCTCCACCACCCCGGACCAGGAGGTCCAGTCCTGATCGGAGGGGGCTGAAGGCACCCACCCATCCTGCTTGGGAGGCGCCGGGCGGGAGCGCTCGGCGAGGGACGGTCCCTCGAGGTGAGGACCCTGCTTGGGAGGCGCCGGGCGGGAGGGAGCCTGCGGGGAGGGTGCCCCCAAGCGAGCCACCAGAGCGCGGAGCCTGGAACGGAGATCCTCCCGTGCCCGCTCGGGATCCTCCCCCCGGGAGAGGAGCGCTCGCAGGGTCAGGACGGCCTCCCCTTCCCCTCCCATGAGCTCCCACTCGGGAAGCAGGAAGCAGGCGGCGGGAAAACCCTCCCACACTCCGGACGCCTCGTGGTCCTCTCGGAAGGAGAACCCCCCGAAGAGCCGGGGTGCGGGGGAGGTCACCTCGTTGCGGGGGACCGGCCAGGACCCGGAGAGCAGTCTCCGGGCCTCCCGCCAGACGGCGCGGAAGCGCCCAGGTCCGTCGGAGGCGGACGTGACCTCCACCCGGGCCGTCTCACCCAGATGAGCGAACCAACGTCCCTCCCGGGCCCAGAATCCCCGGGGCCCACCCTCGCCCAGGCGGAGCAGGTCCCCGGGGGCGGCACCCTCCAGGGACAGGGACACCGAAACCAGGCGCCGTACGGCGCCTCCGGTCCCGTCCGCAACCTTGGCTTCGGCCATCCCGCTCTCTCTGCATGAATCCGACCGGTGAGGGGCTCCGCCCGGGGGAAGACCCCGGCCCGCGGCGGCCGCCGCCCAGCCGGACCTCCCGCGAAGGAGCGCCCCCCGGGGCCGAGCCGTCCCCCCGGGAGGCCCTCAAAGGGTTGGAATATAGGAGGGGACGCCTTCCCACCAAGGGGCGCTCGGCACCGTGCTCCTACGGAGCCTGGGGCGACTGCGCCCCGGCCGCGCCGCGGCGCCACACCCCGATCCCGTCCTCGTACCGGATCACCGTTCCGAACGGCGCGGACAGCTCCGCCACCCGCTCGATGATCTTCCTGCCGGTGGCCGCGTCCGCCAGCCGCGGCGTGCCCCTCTGGGAGCGAGGGCTCCGCTGGCCCAGGTCGATGGGATAGAGCTTCAGCTCCACGAGCTCCTCTCCCTGGAAGGTGGGCACCGCCACCACACTCTCATACCAGACCGGGCTGGACGGGAAGCCCGTGGTGCCACCCCGGAACCTGATGTCGTACAGGTCCTTCGCCAGGGCGGTGGCCGGGAGCTCGAAGCTCTCGTAGTTGTCCGACGGCATGGGGTCGATGGTCTCGTTCTGGAAGACGAAGTTCCCCAGGCTGTAGAAGATGGGCCGGCCCCTGTAGATCTCGATGCCCCGGAGCTGATGGGGCCCGTGGATGATATAGGTCTCGGCCCCCGCGTCGATGCAGGCGTGGGCCCACTCCCGCATCCATTCGTCGGGTGCCGTGGCGCTGTTGCCCGGCTGGTGGGAGTGCCCCATGACCACCACGTAATCGGCCTGGTCCGCCGCGTTGCGCACCTCCCTCAGGATCCGCGCCGTGTCGGCGGGCTCCAGGACCGTGACCGCACGATCCTCGGGGCCGGGGTAAAGGGTGGCGCCCAGCAGGCGGACGGATTGGCCTGCGGCCGGCCGGCTTCCCCCCATCGCCACCGCCACCTCGGCGGCCTGGGCCAGAGTCTCGGGCGTGCCTTCGTAGCGCGTGGTCGTGCGCAGGGCGTTGAGCCCCGGGCGGCCCGGCGTCTCCGGCCGCGCGGCACCGGCCCGGGACATGTTGGTGAAGGTCGTGGCCAGGGAGATGAGAGCGATGCGGCCCTTGGGGGTGTCCAGGTACCCGGGGCGGCTCGCCCACCCGAGGTTCTCCCCCGTCCCGGCGTGGACGATCCCCAGATCCTCCAGGAGCCGGTTCGTGACCCGCATGCCGGCCACGCCATAGTCCGTGGTGTGGTTGTTGGCGCGGCTGAACATGTCGAATCCCATCTCCTGGAGATCCCGGGCCGCCTCCGGCGGTCCCAGCTCCCAGTTCCCCCCGTTCTCGACTTCGGGCCAGCCGTCGAAGGTCTCCAGGCGGAAGAGGGAGATCTCCAGGTTCAGGGTGGCGGCGTCCGCATCGCGGATGACCCGGGTCATGGCGGCGAAGGCCGGATCCCCGGCGTGGTCGAATTGGGCGATCCGCCGCGTGATGATGGCGTCTCCTGCGGCGGCCAGGCTCCACCTGGCTTCAGGCCCGGGCCCGGCCGCCTGCTGGCCGTCCAACGGCGAGGCCGGTGACAGCGCCAGCACGGCGCACAGAGCGAAACGAGCGATCCATCCGTCCGACATGGGTTCCCCCCGTGTGAAGCGTTCAGGGGAGGCTCGACCCGGCCCCCTCTTTCCGAAACCGCACGTTCCAGACCCTCCCGTCCGACAGGGCGAACCCCTCCACTTCTCCGGAGGGGCCGCGCGTGAAGACGGTCAGCGCCCCCCGGAGGAGGAAGGCGTCCTCGAACGTCGGCGTGAGGGAAGCATCATCCAGCTTCCGATGGCGGGCGACGAGGCGTCCCCCCTCCAGGACCAGCCGGTACTCCGTCCCCAGCTCCGCCGAAGCGTATACGCCCTCGAAGCCCCGCAGCTCGGCCTCGGACGGCTCCCAGGCATCCGACCTACGGGCCCTCCCGAGGCTCCCTCCGTCCATGGTGCCAGCCTCGCCGCCGGAGTCGGGGCGGAGGGTGATCACCGTTCCGGGCCCCTGGATCTCGAACCGGCCCTCCCCCAGGGGACGCAGGGCCTGCCCCGCGCCCATCCCGAAGCGGAGCGTGTCTCCCTCCATGCGGATGCGGAAGGCCTGGTACGGCAGCTCCCCCCGGTACCATCCCACCAGGGCCGCCAGCTCCTGGGGCGGCACGACCACCGAGCCTCCCGTTCCTCCAGCGGCCGGGGACCGGGGCTCCATAAGCCCCTCCAGATACGCCTCCGCCACCCGGTTCGCCCGCCCCCCCGGATCGGAGGAGGGGAAGTTGCAGAGGACCGCCACCGAGAGACCCTGGTCCGGGAATCGGAGGAAGTGGCTCCGGTAGCCAGCGTCGGCGCCCCCGTGGCTCAGGGTCCTGAGGCCCCGGTAGCTCCCATGGATCAGCCCGTGGGCGTAGGGGATGGTGTCTCCGGAGGCGAGGACGAAGCGCTCGTGCAGCCGCTGGAGCGCGTCACGCCCCCCCACGAGCCCCGTGATGAAGTTCCGGTCCCAGGCCGCCAGGTCGTGGACCGTGGTGAAAAGGCTGGTAGCCCCCACCACGTCGAAGTCGGGAATGGAGCCCCGGAGGCCAAAGAGGCCGTCCGGGTCGGGAGCGTACGCCCAGGCACGGCCCCGGACGATCATCTCGTGGTCGTCGTGGAAGTGGGTGGCGTCCATCCCCAGCGGTTTGAAGATGCGCTCCTCGGCGAAGGCCCTCAGCGTCATGCCCGTCACCCGCTCCACCACGACGGCCAGGAGGGTGAACCCGGTGTTGGAGTAGAGGTAGCGCTCGCCAGGGGCGAAGTTCAGGGCCGTCTGCCGGGACGTGATGTCCAGCACATCCTTCTGCGTCACCACGTCCGCCTCCCAGCGCCAGCCGGCCAAGGCCAGCAGGTTCCACTGGTCCCTGATGCCGCTGACGTGGTGGACGAGGTGGCGGAGGGTGATGGGCACGCCGAAGTCGGGAACCTCCGGGACCCACTGTCGCACGTCGTCGTCCCAGGACACCTTCCCCTCGTTCACCAGGAGCTCCACGGCCGTGGCCGTGAAGTGCTTGGAGACCGAGGCGACGTGGAAGACCGACGAGGGGGTGATGGGGATCCCGTGCTCGAGGTTCGCCATGCCGTAGCCCTGCTCGTAGACGATGGCCCCGTCCCGCATGATGGAGGCGGCGCACCCGGGCGTGGTGGGCCCGTAGACGTCGGCGAAGACCGAGTCCACGCGGACCTCCGCGACAGGAGATTGGGCGGTCACGCTTGTGGGCAGGATGAGCGTGGCCCAGAGGACCGATACGGCTGAGAGCGGGATGGTCACCAGGCGCAACATGTGGCCTCCAGGCCCCGGGAGCGGCGGGGTCGCCGCCGCCCGGGACGGCGTGACGGGACGACGAGGGCCTTCACCCGGTGGAACATGCCCCCCGGGGATCCGGGGCGGCAAGGGATTCCGCCGGGGGTTGGCAAGGGGGGGCGGCTCGCCCTACCCTTGCTCGAGACGACACCCTCCTGCCCTGGAAAGGCGACCATGCGATCCGCCCTCCTCGCCGCCTTCGCGGCCCTGATCTCCGGGTGCGCCGGGGAGCCCCCGGACCTCCCTCCCATGCCGGTGGTTCCCTCCCCTGAGCAGCTCCGCTACCAGGAAATGGAGCTGGCGGGGTTCGTCCACTTCTCCATGAACACCTTCACCGACCGTGAGTGGGGGTTCGGGGACGAGTCCCCCGAGCTTCTCGCCCCCGAAGCCCTGGACACGGACCAGTGGGCCAGGGTGGCGGCGGAGGTGGGGATGGGGGAGCTCATCCTCACGGCCAAGCACCACGACGGCTTCTGCCTCTGGCCCACCGCTACCACGTCCCACTCCGTGGCCGCCAGCCCGTGGCGGGGAGGCGAGGGAGACGTGGTGGCCGAGCTGGCGGAGGCGGCCCGGCGGCACGGGGTACGGGTGGGCCTCTACCTCTCCCCCTGGGACCGGAGCCACCCGGAGTACGGGAGCCCCGGCTACCTGGCGGCCTACCGGGAGCAGCTCCGGGAGCTCCTAACCGGGTACGGCGAGATCACGGAGATCTGGGTAGACGGGGCCAACGGCGGGACGGGCTACTACGGGGGCGCCAACGAGGATCGGCACATCGACCGGAGGAGCTACTACGGGTGGCCCGAGACCATGGCCCTGGTGAAGTCCCTCCAGCCCTCCACCCTCATCTTCTCCGACGCCGGGCCCGACATCCGCTGGATCGGCAACGAACGAGGCTTCGCCGGGGAGACGAACTGGTCCACCATCGATACCGAAGGGATCGTCATCGGGGAGGCCGATACGGACTACCTCAACCAGGGCGATCCGGCCGGAAGCGACTGGGTGGTTCCACTCTGCGACACCTCCATCCGACCGGGGTGGTTCTACCATCCGGCGGAGGACGACCGGGTGAAGTCCCCGCAGGAGCTGGTGGACCTCTATTACCGGTCGGTGGGGAGGAACTGCGTCCTCCTCCTGAACATCCCTCCGGACCGAAGGGGCCGCTTCCACGAGAACGACGTCCAGGCCCTGCAGGACCTCCGGCGCATCCTGGACGAGACCTTCGCCGTGGATCTGGCCTCCGGGGCGGAGCCCAGGGCCAGCAACACCCGCCTCGGGCACCGGAAGTTCGCCCCTGCGAACCTGGTGGACGGAAATCCCGACTCCTACTGGGCCACGGACGACGGCGTCACCACGGCCGCGGTGGAGATCTTCCTGGGGACGGAGCGGGAGATCGACCGCCTTCTCCTCCAGGAGCCCATCCGCTTCGGGCAGAGGATCGCCGGATTCTCGGTGGAGGCGCGGGCGGGCGGGGATTGGGTTGCCGTCACCCGCGGGACTACGGTGGGCTACAAGCGGCTCCTCAGATTCCCGGCGCTCCGGGCCGATGCCGTCCGCGTCCGCATCGATGAGGCCCTGGGTCCCCCCGCCCTCTCCGCCGTGGGCCTCTACAAGGCCTCGGTGTTGGAGGGGTGAGGGGTTGAGCCCGCCACCTACTCCATGAACACGTCGTAGAGGATCCTTACCACGTCCCGTTGCACGGGTGCGAAGTCGTCGGCATAGGTTGCGTAGTCGGGGGTGGTTCCGTTCGTCATCATGACAAAGCCGAACTTCTTCTCGGGCTCGAAGAACATGGCGCTGTAGAGACCGTACGCCGATCCGGTGTGTCCGACCATCTCTTCACCGGGGATCAGGTTGGTCGTGCGCTTGAGGGCCAGGCCGTACCGGTTCGTCTCGTTGATCTCCACCACCGGAGTCTGCATCAGCTCCGAATGCTCCTGGGTGATGATCCTCACGCCCGTGGAAGGATCGAGACCATAGTGCATGTGCACGGTCATGTAGCGGGCCAGGTCGATGGCCGAGATCTTCATCCCTCCCGTCGGTGAGAACATGGGCGTGCTGTAGCCCATGACATATCCCGCATCGATCCGGGGAGCCGGACTGTCATAGACGCCCTGGGAGTGCCGGAACCCGATCTTCCCCGTCTCCGAGGCCCCGGTCGTGTCGGGATGGTAGAGTGGAACGAACGTGGCGTCAGGCAGATCGTCAACATTGTAGCTCGCAGCGAGGTTCAGCGGGCGGATGACGACATCTCGTACGTACGTGTCGAACCTCACGCCCGAGATCTTCTCGATGACGGCTCCCAGTGTATTGAACCCGAGATTACAGTAGTCGTACTGGGTTCCTGGGGGATAGTCGTTGTAGCACTTCGCGTAGTCCGGGTTCGTGGCAGGATTCAGGACATCCAGATTGAAGTATCCCTGGGAGTCATTGAGCGACGACGAGTGTGACAACACCATTTTCACGGTGATGGGTATGTCCGGATAGACAGGATTCCTGATGGTGAATCCGGCCAGGTTGCCTACATCGTCATCGAGGCTGATCCTGCCCTCCTCCACGAGCTTCATGAGTGCGGAGGTCGCAAAGGACTTTGATATGGAGGCGATCCTGAAGACGTCGCCATCCTGCAATGGAGCCTCGCTCTCGGTGCTCCTCTGCCCGAACGATCCCGTGTAGACGATCCTGCCTTCCTTGACCACGGCTACCGCAAGGCCCAGGGTACCGGATTCCTCCATGAACGCATGGATTCTCCTCGTCACCTCCTCTTCCGGGGTGCTGCATGATGCAAGGACAACTGCCAGGACATAGAGCAGGATCGATTTCATGAGGGGAGTCGGCTTCTCGGTCATGATGGGTCCGGTTGCTGGCTGTGGGGGGGCACAGCGTGGGTGAGGAAGCAGGTCCTGCACGGGGCGCCTCCTGAGCCCTCGGCGATCCCCGTCCGTGCCTTGGTGTTCGTCATGTTCCTGACCATACACCCTGGCATCGAGCGGCGAAAGGCATGCCCTGGGGGACCTCGCTGCGAGCAGGTGACCCAGGGGCAACCACGCCGCATCTTGCCCGGCAGCCTCTGGTATTGACCTCCTCCTGCACCGTCGGCTTCCTGCCTGCTGGTTCCGCAGTCTCCCTGCAGGAGCCGCACCCGGCCGGCACGCTGATCTGTGCCAAGACCCCTGAAAACGCTGAGTTCTCGGCCTGGCACCGTTGATGGCCATTGTCATCAGTGACGGCATATGCCGCCTCTGGAGTCAATCCCAAGGTCAGCTGCAACTGGAGCGACCTCATCCACTCAGGCAAGAGCATACGTGCGGCTCTCAGGAAGGGTGATCCCGCGTTCCTTCTGGATCGCGGCACGAAGCTGGGGGAGGTGGCGGTGCCCCAGCAGTCTACGCAGCCTCGGTTCAATATCGAGGAGCACGGCCGCGAGCCAGCGATGCTTCTGATCCGAGGTCTTCCAGTGGCCCACCTGCCCGCACCGCCGCCTTGTAGTCCCGGCACGACAGCCCCAACAGCACCTTCCGCAACAACCTCTCCTCCACCTCTCCCGCGCCCCCGTGCAGGCGCTCGTACGACGCCAGGCGTACCGACCCCGGGTCCGTCCCGGAGGATCTCCACGGAGACGGCGGCCACAGAGCCGCCATCCACGGCGCCCCCGGCCACGGCGCTGAGCCACCCCTCAGGGAGGTCGTGGGGCACCGCCAGGCTCCTGACGCCGCGGCTGGAGAGGGCGTGGGCCATGGCGTGAGGGAGGGCCTCAGCCATGGCGCGGGAAAGGGTCTGCGAGGCCTCCGCCTCGGCCCGTTCGGCAATTCGCGAGG
>Ga0209164_1003342_pt1 | contig 15328 bp, 14 predicted proteins | sample MTBNYHSulfiMetaG_FD_187458 | JGI IMG/M metagenome (GOLD analysis project Ga0209164, IMG submission 187458) | Enrichment culture microbial communities from rom New York Harbor, USA that are MTBE-degrading - MTBE-NYH (New York Harbor Sulfidogenic)... | ecosystem: Environmental > Aquatic > Marine >...
GACGGAGTGCTTAACGGGTACAACACCATGAACGCCCTCGGCGCAGCACTTTTCGGCGGCTGGATACTGAAGGAACTGGCGTTGAGGGGAGTGGACGACAAGGATGCCCAGTCAAAAAACCTTGCCTACATTGGACCCATTGTCGCGCTCGGGCTTCTGGTCACTTCAACGGGTATCACCTACCTGGGAGCGACTGCCAGCACAGTTTTCCCCGACGCAGGGATCGGCGTTTACACGGTCATGATCGCGGAAGGTCTTCTTGGAACGGTCGGAAAGGCTATCTTTGCCCTTCTTCTCGCCTTTGCCTGCTTTACCACCTCGGTAGGGCTTACCTCCACTGCCGGTGACGTTTTCCAGGAAATGAGCGGCGGCAAACTGCAGTACAAGGCTATAGTCGCTGCTTCCAGCCTTGTCGGTTTCGGCATCGGAATGGTAGGCCTCGGAAAGATAGTTGGATACACCGTGCCCTGGCTCATGCTCGTGTATCCGGCTATCATAGTGCTGCTGGTGGGCAATCTCTTCGACTTCGGCAAGTTCAAGCCTGCCCTCCAGGCGGGCATGGTGACGGCCATTGTCCTGAGCATCGGTGATTTTCTCAGCGGGATGGGCATGGAGGGCAACCCCTTCAGCACAATGACCGCAAAGCTTCCCCTGGGGGGCCAGGGGCTTGGTTGGCTTGTCCCGGCCGTTGTCGCCGCGGCGGTGGCCTTGGTCGTATCGGGTATGTCGAAGAAGAAATAGCTGCGGGGAGGACTGATAATATTGCAGTTCAAGGGTGAATTGGAATCAGCGAGGATCATTGCTGTCCTCGACGACTATGCGGGGTACGAAACATCATTCCTGGCCCAGCATGGTATAGCGCTGCTGCTGGAAGCATGTTCCGGCGGGGTGTGCAGAAGGATCCTTATGGACGCGGGGCAGTCGGCACTGCCTGTCCTCCATAACATGAAACTTCTGGACATCGATCCGGGGTCGATCGACGCCATCGTCGTCTCACACTGCCATTATGACCACACCGAGGGGCTGGTCGACACGCTTAAGGCCATCGGCAAAAAGCACCTCCCCGTCATTGCTCACCCCGGGATGTTCCGGCCGAACTATATTTTCAACCCATTCATCCGTAATATTGGCGTGATGAAGGAGAACGGCCCCGAAGCGATTGAAGAAGCCGGCGGAATGATGGTGATGGTCGATGAACCTTTTGAGATCATGCCGGGCGTTATAGCCACCGGCGAGGTCCCCAGGAAAAGGGATTTCGAGAAGCAGGGGATCGGCACCTACAACATCGAGGGTGGCAAGGTCGTTCCTGACCAGATCATCGACGACCTTTCCCTTGCGGTGAAGGTAAAGGGAAAAGGCCTTGCGGTGGTCTCGGGTTGCAGCCACGCCGGGATAGTCAACATCATAGACTGGTCTAAGGAGATCGCGGCAGAGCCGAGAGTCGAAGTTGTCATCGGAGGCTTCCATCTCATAGAGGCCTCGCAGGAGCGGATAGAAAAGACGGCCCAGGCGCTGAAGCAGCTCAATGTCGGGAAGGTCATCACCGGTCACTGCACGGGTCTTCCCGCCCTTTGCGAGTTCTCGAAAGTCCTTGGGGACCGGTTCGAACATCTGCACGTGGGGACCACGGTCCAGCTATAAATCCCGGAAAATACTTTTTTCGAGGCGGCATCCTAAAGGGGTGCCGCTTTTTCAAGGTGGAGATGATATTGAAGAAAGTCGTTATTCTGATCCTTGCGTTTTTCGTCACTGTGTCGGCCGCGAGTATATGCAAGGCTGAAGAGGCCCATACGCCTCCCTTTGGAAGTGCAGAAAGAAAGTCGATACTGAACGCAATGAGAGCAGACATCCTTGATAAATTAGATCTGCAGGTAGTCTTTGTCGTTAAATGGCTTAAGGTAAAGGACGGCTGGGCATGGGTGGAGACAGATCCACAGTCGCCGGACGGGAAGGACCGTTATGAACCTTTCCTTGCCTTGCTGAAAAAGGAGAACCAGGTCTGGATCGTCGCAGAGGTCCCGGCACTGGAGGAGGATTCTCCCCCAGTGGATGACGCTTTTTTCAAAGAGCTTCTGGAGAGATTCCCTGGTGTACCCGAGGAGATCTTTCCCTGGGGGAGATGTAAATCCTGAACTTAATTGGAAGTTCTGACCCTCTTCCCTTCCCGCGGGTCGAGGCTGGCGTCGCGGACCACTTTGTCGCCCTCTTCCAGTCCCTCCAGAATCTCCACCATCCTGCGGTCTGTAATTCCTGTCCTGACCTTCGCGACACCGATCCGTCCCTCTTCAACCCTGAAGACCTTTCTCACACCGTCCTCGGTGCGGACCGACTCCACGGGGAGTATGAGCGTGTCCTCCCTGCGAGAGGTCTCAATGAAGACCCGCACTTCGTAACCGGGTTTCAGCAACTCTGAAACAGGAAAGGCTATGATGACTGGAACCCGTCTCTGGGCAACGCCCAGGGGGGAGACTTTCTCTTCCGCCAGGGGGTAGATCTTCTGTACATGTCCCTCCTGGGCAAAGTCCCCCAGGATAGGCGCGGTGATCCTTACACGGCTGCCCACCCTCACTCCTCCGAGGGAATCGCTTAGAACGTCGGAGCGAATCTCCATTTCGTCCTTCACCCCCAGGGCAACCAGGAATTCCCCGGCCATGACCACCTGCTCCTTTTTTACCGGCAGTTCGAGGACATAACCGTCGATGGGGCTTATCAGAGTTAACTCCGCATGTTTCCTTTCCAGTTCCAAAACCTGCTGCTGAAGCCCCATGCTCAGTGCCGATACCGAGGCGAGCCTTGCCTCGGCCTCGATCAGGTCTTTGGCGTATCGCTCCACCCTCAGGCTGGACTGTTCCATTTCGGTCCGCGAGAGGGCACCGGCTTCGAAGAGCTTTCTGTAACGTTCCAGGTTTCGCCTCTCGTCGACAAGAAGGAGGCGGAGGCTTGCGGCGGCGGCTTCGTAACCGTCCCTGCTTTTTTCTGACTGTCTCCAGTAGGCCCTTGTCTCGGCCAGGATCACATCCAGATCGGGGTTGGCCATGTTTATCAGCACCTGGCCGCGGGAGACACCGTCTCCGGCCTCCACGGGCAGTTCTGTTATCCGGGCAGTCTGGGTGGCGTAGAAGTTCCTGTCCTCCAGGGGCTGGACATAGCCATCCTCCTCGACACCGCTCGATACCTCCCCTTTGACGACCCGGACGGTGTCCATCTCTTCGGGCCTGAAAACGAAGAAGAGCGTAAAGACCAGCATGGCGGCTATCCCTGCGGCGGCGTAGAGCTTCAGTCTCCCCTTTTGCATGGCCGTAACCTCCTTAATCGTTTGCCTTGAGTGTCTCCACAGGCTGAAGCCTACCGACGCTCCTGGCGGCCAGCACCCAGGAGACAAGGATGAACGATACTCCTCCCAGGGTTGCAACTGCGTAGGTCAGCGGATAGACAACCGCCTCGAAAGTGAAGAGATCGGTACTCACCGCTACTGCGTAACCCTCTGCCATGAGCCTCCCGAAGGGAAGTCCCAGGATGGTCCCCACTGCCAGAAGCAGCAGGTTCTCCTTCCAGAGGAGCGACGAGACCTCTCCCACTGAGAAACCCAGGACCCTCAGGCTGGCAAGCTCCCTCCTGCGCTCGGAGAAAGCCAGGGAGGATGCGTTGAAGACTATGGCGAATCCCAGCAGCACCGAGAAAAAGATCATGATCCCGACAGAATAGTAGAGGTATTTCATGTTCTTTTCCAGAAATTCAACTTCTTTTCCCTTGCTCGTCACGGAGATGACGTTGATCATGTCCCCCAGGGCAGATTCGATGCTGCCGTTAAAGGCTTCATCAGTTGTAAAGACCATTCCCGAGGCCGTCCCCTGCTCGTTCAAAAGGCGGTTTGCCGCGGGCAGGCTTATGCTGGATGCGCTGCCGAAGGCCTTGCGGCTGATGCCGGCGACACGCAGCACGCTCCTTCTCGGGGGGCCGAGACCCAGGATAGTCTCTACCTCCACGTCATTGCCCGTGTCGGCCCCGATGATCCTGGCGGTGTACCAGTCCAGAAAGAAACCCTCCTCGGGGAAGTCCAGTTCGTGACCGTCCCTGGCAATGACCCTGCCCAGGCTGGAACCGGGGTTCATTGCAAACAGCATGTCCTCCCGGGACCTTCCACGGAAATGAAGCCTCACAGGCAGTTCGAATATGGGCTCCGCGACCCTTACCCCCGGAAGGTTGGATATGCTGAGCAGATCTGCCTCGCGCACGGGATTGACAACCCTGACCATGTAGTCGTATCGCCATTCCTTGTCGAAGTGCCTGTCCATGAGGTCCAGCATGGAATCCCTGGCGAAGACAGATATGACTATCATTCCCACGGCCAGCAAGAGCCCCAGGGTTGTCACCACGGCGCGGAACCTGTTCCTGGCCATGGACCGGAGGCTCATCCGCCAGCTCAGGTTCATCCTCTCCATCAGTCCCGGGATGTTCTCGAAGAAAACCGGGCGGAAAGACCTGGGTGAGGCAGGTCTCATCGACTCGGCAGGGCTTACGGCTAGTACTCCCCTGGCGGCCCAGAGACCGGCCATGGTCCCCACCACCAAGGTGGTGGCGAACACCAGGCCGGCGGCCCTTAAATGAAGGGCTTCCTCGAGACGGGGCAGGTTGAAGAAGATCAGGTACAGTTTCGTCATGAGACCGGCGAAGACATACCCCAGGGCTGTTCCGACAACAGCCCCGACAGAGGCGGCCGCGAAGGCATACCCCCCGTAAAGGGCCAGAAGCGACACGTTGCCGTAACCAACGGCCTTCATAATGCCGATCTGGCCCCGTTGCACCTGCACCATCCTCCCGATGAAGACAAACTGCATCAGCACTGCTATGCCGAGAAAGACCGTGGGGAGGAACCTGGCAAAGGCCCTGAGCTGGTTGAGTTCTCCCCTGAGTATGGCCTCGCTGATCTGGTCCTTCTGTTCGTAGTTGGCGAGGCTGCCGTAAGGTTTGAGGATGTTCTCGATATCCCTTACGACTCTTCCCCTGTCCGCCCCGGGGTTGAAGCGGACCAAAACCTGGTTTATGGATCCCCTCTCCCCCAGCAACTGCTGGATCTGGTTCTGGGGAAGGATGGCCACACCGAAGGAGGAAGGGTCCTCCAGCATAGAAGCGGCGTTCTTTACGGCGTAGACGAAATCCGCCCCTGCAGCTGTTCCTGTGATGGTCAGGGTCTTGCGCCTGCCCTCCGCGGCTATATCGATGATGTCCCCCCGCCTGAAGCCGTGGGCCTCGGCGAACTGTTTGTTAACAAGGATCTCCACTGCTCCCCCCTCGGGATACTTGTCGAAGATCCTTCCTGAGAGTACCTTCACCCGGTTAAGCTCCCTGTCGTCCGGAAGGGGGTAGCCCGTGAGGCGCAAAGTGGTCCTGTCTCCCTCCTCATTAAGTACCGGGACGTCTTTCTGGATCCTCACCGATGCGCGAAGGACCCCCGGAACGGCCTCGATGCGCGAAAGGACCCCCTCGGGGGCCCTCACAACGTGAAAGAAGTTGTCGGCGAAATCGGTCTCCTGGTAGAAGGAATCCCTGGATCTTATGAGGTTGTCAGACATGACCGTCATGGTGACAAAGGCCATGACCCCGGTGGCTATCACCACAGCAGACGCGATGAACTGCCCAAGGGTCGACCGGATCGTTCTCAGGAGTTTTTTCGCCAGTACCGGCATCACCAGGAGATCCTTTCCGGCGGAAGGGGTTCATCGTTGTATATCTCCTCAACGATCCTTCCACTGCTCATCCTGACCACGCGTCGAGCCATGTCGGCTATGGCGGCGTTGTGGGTAACTACCACCACGGTGGTGCCGAATTTTCTGTTGATCTCGTCCAGCTGTGCAAGGATGAGTCTTCCCGTAGAAGCGTCCAGGGATCCCGTCGGTTCGTCACAGAGGAGAAGCAGGGGGTTCTTGACCAGAGCACGGGCTATGGCTACGCGCTGCTGTTCACCACCGCTCATCTGGGAGGGAAAGTGATCCATTCGTTCGGCCATTCCAACCCGGTCAAGCACTTCATCGGAGGGCAGGGGTGATTCCACCAGTTCGGCGGCGATGTCCACGTTCTCACGGGCGGTAAGGTCCGGGATGAGGTTGAAGAACTGGAAGACGAAGCCGACAACATTGCGGCGGTAGCGGGTCAACTGCCCGTCACCGGCAGAGGATAGATTCTCTTCCTTGAACCAGACATCTCCTCCGGAGGGTACGTCCATCCCGCCAAGAAGGTTCAGAAGAGTGCTCTTCCCGGATCCGCTTGGACCCAGGATGACAAGCAGTTCTCCTTCGGGGATATCCAGGGAGGACTCCCTGAGGGCCTCAACCTTGATCTCCCCCATATCGTAGGTCTTGAAAACCTTGTCGAGTCTCCATGTCGGTTCCTTTTCCTTCATAATAATAAATACCCCCGGATGGAGTGAAGTATACATACTGTACTCTCAGAGGGTCAAAACATGGCGGCTGTTTTACTGTAAAATCGACGGATGATACCGGAAAAAAGCTTTTATGACGGAATGGAAAGGAACAGCGGCATCCTTCTTCATATATCATCCCTCCCTTCAAGATGGGGAACAGGGGACATGGGGCGGGGTGCCGACCTCTTTGCCGAATTCCTGGCTTCAGCGGGCCAGGGCCTCTGGCAGATCCTTCCTCTTTCTCCCACAGATCCGGGGCAGGGGAATTCTCCCTACAGCGGTCTTTCTGCCTTTGCCGGCAATCCGCTTTTCATCAGCCCGGAAATTCTCGTTGAGGACGGACTTCTTGAACATTCAGACCTCGACAGTTATGAGCCTTTGTCCCTTGAAAGATGCGATCATGCCGGTTCGGCGCGGATAAAGGAGAGACTGTTCCAGATGGCTTTCAACAGGTTCTCTTCCTCCCCTGACAGTGAGTTCTCCCTGTTTTGTCGGAGAAACAGGGAATGGATAGAAGATTTCGCCCTTTTCGTGTCCCTGAAGGGACACCTTGGCGGATCGCCCTGGTACGAATGGCCCCTGTCCCTGAGGGACAGGGATGAAGAAACCCTGAAAAAGGCCAGGGAGGATCTGGTTTATGAGATAGATCATGCCCGTTTCCTTCAGTATGTTTTTGAAAAGCAGTGGAAACGGCTCAGAGGGCTCTGCAGGGAGAAAGGTATCGCTCTTATCGGGGACGTGCCGGTCTACGTGAGCCACGACAGCGCTGATGTCTGGGCGCACCGCAGTTTGTTCGATCTTGACGACTCCGGCAGGGCGAAAAGGGTGGCAGGGGTCCCGCCGGACTATTTCTCGAAAAAGGGGCAAAGGTGGGGCAACCCGGTCTATAGATGGGATTTGCTTGAGAAAGAGGGATTCCGATGGTGGATCCAAAGGCTCTCCCATGCCCTTTCCCTCTTTGACATGGTCCGGATAGACCATTTCCGGGGCCTGGTAAAGTTCTGGTCGATCCCTGTTTCTGAAAGATCTGCCGTTAAAGGGGAGTGGGTCGAAGCGTCGCCGGACGCGTTCTTCCTCAAGGTGAAAAAAAGATTCCCCTCCATGCCCTTTATTGCCGAAGACCTGGGGTACATAACACCTGATGTGAAGGAGTATATCCACCAACTTGACATTCCCCGGACACTGGTCCTGCAGTTCGCTTTCGGCGAGGGATTTGAAGGGAACCCTTACGCGCCTGCCAATCACGTAGAAAACGCCTGTGTATATACTGGAACCCACGACAACAACACCTCAAGAGGCTGGTTCGAGTCCGAGGCTGGACCCGAAGCCCGAAAGCAGTTGTCATCCATTGCTGGAAGGCCCGTGACAAGCGATAACGTTTCCATGGAGATGATACGTGTCGCCATGGCTTCCAGGGCAAGATTTGCCGTTTTCCCTATGCAGGATGTGCTGGGCCTGGGGAGCGAGGCCAGACTCAATACTCCCGGCAGAAGATCAGGGAACTGGCTATGGAGGGTCGAGGAAGAGCAGATGTCTAATGCCTCAATAGGGGAACTGGCCGAAATGTCGGTCAGGTACGGAAGATACTCCTCATTTGGGCAAAGCAGGATCACGTGAGATAATTTAATTTACCGAGCGTAATAGAATATACGGGGAGGTAACCAGGCAATGCCGAAAATGATCTATGGTAATGACATAGGACATTCACTGCGTTTCATGATGGAACAGGACCCGGCTTTCAGGACAGTAGCCTATTTTTCAATGGAGATAGGCTTGAAAAGCAGCATTCCCACCTACTCGGGGGGGCTGGGAGTCCTTGCCGGGGACATACTGAAGAGCGCTGCTGATCTGGGGGTTCCCATTGTCGGAGTAACTCTCCTTTACCGCAAGGGATACTTCAGGCAGTCCTTCGAAGAGTGTCTTCAGAAGGCCCTCCCGGTGGAGTGGGAACCGGAAAAGGAACTGACCCTCCTCCCCAACGAAGTAACCGTAATGATAGAGGACCGAATAGTGAAGGTCAGGGCATGGTGCCTGGAACTGCAGGGCAGAACGGGATTCACCGTCCCCATTTACTTCCTGGATACCGATGTCGAGGGCAACACTTCCGCCGACAGGGAACTCACATGGTATCTCTATGGGGGTGACGAACGATACAGGCTATGCCAGGAGATCATCCTGGGTTCCGGGGGGCTACGCGTGCTCAGGGATATGGGCTATGCCAATATCGACGACTACCATTTGAACGAGGGGCATGCGGCCTTTATAGCCCTGGAACTGATAAGGGAAATGGGCTACGAGAGTTACGACAGGGTAAGGGAAAAGGGGGTCTTCACAACCCATACCCCTGTCTCGGCGGGGCATGACCACTTCACCTGGGATCTGATAAACCGTGTGATGGACTCATCAATGGCCAGACGCCTCCGGAGAATGATGCCCACCGAAGATGTTTCCATGACGGAGATCGCACTCCGTTACAGCCGTTATATAAACGGCGTCTCAAAAAAGCATACCCAGGTCAGCCGGGCCATGTACGGCAGGAATGATGTGGACTGCATAACCAACGGTATCCATACCCTCACATGGGTAAGTCCGGAGATGGAGAAACTGTTCACAAAGCATATCCCCGGCTGGGATAACGCTCCTGAACGCCTGGTCAAGGCCGTACAGATACCTGTGGATGAGATCCGCGCCGCCCACGCTCCTGCAAAGAAGAGGCTTCTGGACTATGTTGAGGAGAAGACGGGCAAAGAACTGGACCCCGAAAGGCTTACCATAGGTTTTGCCAGGAGGGTCGCCCAGTACAAGAGGGCGGACCTGATCCTGCGTGATACCGCTCGACTGGTCAAAGCCGCGGGGGGGAAAGCCCAGTTCATCTTTTCCGGAAAGGCGCACCCCAACGACGGTCCGGCCCGGGAGATACTGAAAAAACTTCTCTGTGAAGCCCAGAACATGGTAGGTACGGATATCACGGTGGTCTTTCTCGAAGATTACGACATGGACAAGGCAGCGCTTCTTGTCCAGGGTGTGGATCTCTGGCTCAACAACCCCATCCGCCCCAGAGAGGCTTCCGGCACCAGCGGCATGAAGTGTGCCCTCAACGGCATACCCAATTTCTCGGTTCTTGACGGCTGGTGGATCGAGGGGTGGGTCGAGGGAGTGACGGGTTGGAGCATTGGGCCGTCCCCCACCGAGACCATAAACGATCAGTACGATGATGAGGTGGACCTTGATGACCTCCTGGACAAACTGGAAAAGGTGATAATCCCAACCTTCTACGACAAACCCGAGGAGTGGGGCAAGGTCATGAGAGGAGCCATAGCCCTCAATGCAAGCTACTTCAATACCCACAGGGTCGTCCGGGAGTACTGCGAAAGGGCCTATGGAATACAGATGAGAGGGCTATAGAAGTTTGAAGGGTGAAGTCTGTCCCCTTTCACTTCACCCTTCAAACCCCTTCAAACTTCAAACTTTTCTTTCACAGACCTTTCCACCGATCATCCAGTTCTCAGCGGGAGATTCCTCGATCTTGACGGTGACGGCCTCAACGGAACAGCCCACCTTCTCGACCACCACTTCGGTGATGGCTCTGGCCAATTCCTCCTTGAACTCCCTGCTCCTTCCCGACCACAGATCCACTCTGACTATAGGCATTGTTCGACCTCCTTCCTCTTGCGGCTTGAAAGGGCATGATCACTCCCATGCTCCCCTTAATCTGAAATGTGTGTTGAATTATAACAATTAAACTATTAGTATAGTATCTGAAAAAAGGTGCCACCCGCAAGAAAGGAAGGCAATAAATATGACAAGACCCGGTAAAGCACAAATGGAGAACCTGTTCTGGTGACAAACAATAATCAGTTACTGCAGGATCTGGCCTCCAAATGGATCCTCCTGAACCAGGAAGTTATGTCCCTTCATGACAGGGGGCTATACGACCGGGCTGCCAAAACAGCTCAAAAGGCTCTTGACCAGGCTGAAAAGTTCGATGATCCAGAGCATCCATACCTCGCGGCCAGTCTTAACAATCTGGCCGGGATCTACGATGCCCAGGGGCGCTATTCCGAAGCTGAGCCCCTTTACAGGCGTGCTCTGGAGATCCGGGAACGACTCAAGGGGGCAGGGCATTCGGACGTGGCAGCAAGTCTTAATAACCTTGCCGAACTTTACCGGGCCCAGGGCCGCTACGAAGAAGCGGAGCCCCTTTACCGCAGATCGCTCAGGATCCTGGAGAACACCATGGGAGCCGAGCATCCTGATGTTGCCACATGTATGAACAACCTGGCAGGATTGTGCGATGCCCAGGGCCGTTACGGCGAGGCTGAAAAACTTTTCAGGCGCGCCTTCGAGATCCGGGAAAAATCCCTCGGCAAGGGACACCCCGATGTTGCGGTTACTCTTAACAATATCGCCGCACTCTATGAGAGCCAGGGATGGTACCCTGAGGCCAGGCCGCTTTACAGGCGGGCCCTTTCGATCCTGGAAAAGGCCCTTGGGCCCGACCATCCCGACGTGGCCACGTGCCTGAACAACCTCGCGGGGTTCTACCGTGCACAGGGCAAGCACGAAAAAGCCGAGAGGCTTTACAGGCGATCCCTTGATATCCGGAAGAATTCCCTGGGGCCCGAACATCCCCATGTTGCGGCAAGCCTCAACAATATAGCGGAACTCAACTCCGCCCAGGGCCGGTTTTCCCAGGCCGAGGCACACTTCCTTCGCTCCCTGGAGATACTGGAAAAAACCCTGGGCCCCGGTCATCCCGATGTGGCAACGGGCCTCAACAACCTGTCCGGTCTTTACGTCAGCCAGGGGAAGTATGACAAGGCTGTCAAACTCTGCAGGCGTGCCCTTGCAATACGCAAAAAAGCCCTTGGTCCATGGCATTCCCACGTTGCCGTAAGTCTTAACAACCTTGCCGGCATTTACGAATCCATGGGGAAACTCATCCAGGCAGAATCTGTCTATGCACGATCCCTCTACATATTTGAGAAGACCCTGGGCCCCGCTCACCCTGACGTGGCAGTATGCCTGGATAACCTGGCCGACCTATACAAAAGAATGGGCCGCCAGGAGGAAGCCGGAGAGGCCGAGAAAAGAGCCGCGAGGATCAGGGCGGTAAAGGAATAGCAATCAAGTTATTGACAAGGCAAATGAAGTGCAACTGGAGGTAATCATGGGATACGAACTCAGTTATGATGCCGAGAAAAAGATAATAAGGGGCCGTGTCCTGGGAGAGCTTAATCCCTCGTTGGTAAAAAACATGGCTGTGGATCTTGAAAAACTGGGAAGAAAGCATAAATGCCCAAGACTCCTGAACGACCTGAGGGAAGCGGTTATCAGCAAGTCATTACTGGATATCTATAGCATGCCAAGAGTAGTTGAAGAGGCAGGAATGCAGAAATCATTCAGGAGGGCCATTGACGTTAACCCTCCTGTGAATGATTACAGGTTCCTTGAGACTGTCTCGGTCAACGAAGGACAGGAAGTCAGAGTTTTCAGCGATCCTGAGGAAGCGCTTAGATGGCTGGTAGCCGAAAATGATTGAAATTTGGAACGCGAATTGAGCTCTTGGTGTTATGCTGCTATGCTATACTGGCAGCATGAATAAATAAACAAGCAGTGTATTTACAGCAAGAGAAGGGGGTTTTGTTATGGGCGGTGTTTACAAGGTGATCGAGCTGGTTGGATGCAGCGACACCTCCTGGGAGGATGCGGCTCGCTGTGCCCTGGAAACGGCGTCAAAAAGCCTGAGGGATCTTCGTGTAGCCGAGGTGGTATTGCAGGACGTCACCATGAAGGATAACAAGATCGACCAGTACCGGGTCAAGATGAAAGTATCCTTCAAGTACCACTGCGAAGAAGATTAGAAGTTTTTAGCAACAGAACGGGGCGGCCGAAGCCGCCCCGTTCTGCTTTCCATGCAACCTGACAGGATCTGATCTTTTTATAAAAACTCCCACCATGCCCGGGCGCAGCTTTCCTGTTCCCCAGGGGCCAAGATCCGGGTTCTTAAAGAACCAGGCAGGGATCCCTTGTCGCTTCGTCTCCCGGAATAACAAACCTTGCTTTTCGTATTTCAGGTTCCTGCCTTTCCTGTCACCTGATTTAGAGCCCCGTAGGCCGAAGGCCGGAGGTCCCTCGTTGGATCACCCCTCTCGTTAAACCTCGTCGGGACTATGTCGGGACCAGGTCCTTCAGCTTGCCTGGAGGGCAAGACTCACGGGTTTCTTGGTTTCCCTGCAGCCTGATGCCTGCCTCCTGCCGCCTGGGTTTCCAGCCCTTCCCTCTCACATCTCACGTTTAACGTCTCACTGAGTTTTTGCCCTGCCGGACGCCTGCCGCCTTGCATTACCTCTCCCCCATCCACTCATATAACGCCTCCGCCACGGCGATCCTCTTCTCGGAGAAGTCATGAGAGCAGGAGAGAGACACCACGGTCTTTTCCCCTCCGGCTTTCGCAAGCGCCCCGGCCACGGGTACCTGGTGGATCTTCGGGTGTGCACAGGCATCCTGTGATGCAATGACCAGCAGCATCTTCTTGTCGGCATAGGCCCTGGGATCACCGAACAGGTCCCAACTGATGCGGTTTTCCATAATATCGGCCATGAGTGACTCGGCGGTGGCGCCGTTCAGGGGCTTCAGGCCTCCCTCGAAGAGGTCCAGGGTCTCCCTGTGGGCTTCTTCGTCCCCGGAGTGGATTCGCTCGGCCTGAATGCCGAGGTTGTACGGGGCAAGGGGAGCAAAGCCACGGAAATCCATTCCGTCCCTTGCTGCCAGCAGGGTAAGGAATCCTCCCACGCTGTGCCCGGCCAGGTAAATATTGTCCCTGTCGATCCTGTGTTCCCTGGCGAAGGAATCGTCATCAATTGTCTGTCGGACAGCATGGAGGTCCCTGTAGTTCTGGCTGAATGAATAGTTCCCACTGCTGCCCCATGATCCGGAATAATGGAAGATCATCACGTTATAACCGCCGCGCCTCAGCATCTGGGCGAGATCGAGGTTTTTCTCGTTGCCGGGGAAGCCGTGCAAAAGCAGAAGCGTCTTGTGAGGCCCCTCGCCGTCTGCCAGGTAGACCAGACCCAGGAGTCGATCCTCGATAAAGAGGTCGTGCATTTCTGGAGGGAATTTCTCATCCACTATTACGGGATCTTTGTTTATGTCCCTTTTCATTTTATCCTCTCCTCTCCGGAGTTTGCTATTTTTTGTCTCAGTAAAGATCTGTGCTCAGGCATTTGAGCCCCGAGTCGCGGACGAGGAATACCAGGTACTTCCCCTTCCCGGGACCATCCAGATGTTTTCGGACTGCATCATCGAGGGTGCTCGAGGAGAAACCTCGAATATTCCCTCATATTTCGTAAGGGATCGGGCACCCTCGATAGCCTCAATAATGTTTTCCGGCACCTTCGCCAGGGGGGATCCCCCCCGGATGTCCAGGATAACGGGATGAAGATATATCTGGAAGCAAGACCCCGCAAGGATAGAAAACCGACCCTTTCTGTCCGGACAGGGAACTTTTCAAGCGGATATTAACTCGACTATCTTTTGAATATGGATCTGCGTGGTATCCAGCAGCGGCACTTCAAGGTCTCCTTCCCCGATGATCAGGGGTAGTTCCGTGCACCCCAGGACCAGGGAATCCGCCCCTGTTTGGGTGATCATTCTCCTTGCTATGCCGAGAACGGCATCCTTTTCTTCCGGCAGAACTATACCCTCCTGGAGGTGGGGGAAAATAACACCGTGGATCGTCTTCTGGTCTTTTTCGGTGGGTACACAGGCTTCCATCCCGTATTTTGCAAAGGCTTCCGTGTAAAGGCCACTGCTCATTGTGAAGGCTGTCCCGAAAATTACGACCTTTTTGCATTTCCTGGACAGTGCGGAAAGGCAAGTTTCTTCTACGATGCTGACCAGCGGAAGGGGGGATCTTTTGCGGACTTCGTCAAAGACAATATGGGCGGTGTTGGCGGCCATGGCGGCGAATTCGGCCCCGGCTGCCGCCAATCTTCGGGTGGAGTGAACGAGAATGTCCGTAAAAGGCTCCCAATCCTTTCTCGAAGCCAGGTTGTACATCTCGGTGAGGTTCAGGCTGTCTATGACCATTACAGGGTAATCGTCTTTCCCCGTTCTCTTACGGTAACCCTCGATGATCCCCTTGTAGTAATCCAGTGTCGATTCCGGGCCAATGCCTCCCACCAATCCCAACTTCTTCATCTCCATCACCTCCGGAAGATATTACGTGTGCTTTTTAGGGGCGCTCAAATCGGTATCAATGGTTACAATATGAAAATAAACGCACCAGCGCATTCCTGCAAGTAGTCGCCTCTACGGTCGTCGGCCGATACCGGGGTGCAAATATCGGAAGGGGGAAATGTTGAGTTGATACACTTCGAGGATTTCGAAAAGGTGGACATGAGGGTAGGCCAGGTGGTCGACGTAGAGGATTTTCCCAGGGCGAAGAACCCCTCCTACCGGGTCAAGGTCGACTTCGGTGACAGTATCGGGATAAAAAACTCCAGTCTGCAGGCCAGGAAGGACTACACAAAGGAGGAGATGCTCGGTCGTTACGTAGTCTGTGTGATCAACTTCCCGCCCAGGAATATAGCCGGGTTTCTTTCCGAAGTGCTGGTCCTGGGCGTCCCCGGCCCAGGAGGAAGTCTGGTACTGCTGGAGCCGGGCAGAATACCCGTCCCGCTCGGCTCCAGGATATTCTAGTTACCCAAATATGTTAATGACCACACACAGCACACTTGAAATATCAGGCCCGGGCGGAACAGATCCCGGGCCATCATCCTGCGCCTGCTCATTTATCGAGGCAGGCTCTTGTTTCTCAGTAAAGATCAGTGCTCAGGTATTTGAGCCCCGAGTCGCAGACGAGGAATAACAGGGTTTTCCCCTTCTCGGGGCCATCCAGAA
>Ga0209164_1003343_pt1 | contig 15328 bp, 12 predicted proteins | sample MTBNYHSulfiMetaG_FD_187458 | JGI IMG/M metagenome (GOLD analysis project Ga0209164, IMG submission 187458) | Enrichment culture microbial communities from rom New York Harbor, USA that are MTBE-degrading - MTBE-NYH (New York Harbor Sulfidogenic)... | ecosystem: Environmental > Aquatic > Marine >...
CCCTTCGATGTGCCCTGCCTCGAACTCGCTGGGCTCCCGCACGTCCAGCAGCAGCGTGCCGCCGGCATCCCGTCCCTCGAGATCGTACCACTGCACGGGTTTGACCAGGCCCTGGAGGATGTTCTCGGCCACGAAACCCGCGATGTTGACCGGATCCTTGGCGGACGAATACGGGGGGGCGTAGGCGTGCTCCACCTCTTCCAGGTCGTACACGGTCCCGCCCCGCTTGAGGAGCGCGGCAATCACGTCGATACGCTTGTCCACGCCCTGGAAGCCCACGATCTGGGCCCCGAAGAGCTTGCCGTCCTTCGGGCTGAACACGATCTTGAGGCTGGTCGGCTGGGCGTCCGGGTAGTAGCCGGCGTGGGAAGCCGAGTGGGTGATGGAGGAGAGGTAGGGGACTCCCTCCGCCCGGAGCACCTTCTCCGAAAGCCCGGTGGAAGCCACGGTCAGGTCGAAGACCTGGGCGATGGCAGTGGCGATCGAGCCCTGGTAGGTTCGGACATTCCCCCGGGCGATGTTGTCGGCCACCACCCGCCCCTGCTTGTTGGCCGGACCGGCCAGGTAGACCGTCATGGCCCGGCCGATGATCGGGTTCGGGAACTCGATGGCGTCCCCGAGGGCGTAGATGTCCGGGTCGGAGCTCTGGAGGTACCCGTTTACCGTGATCCCTCCGCGGCTGCCGATCTCCAGGCCCGCCTCCCGGGCCAGGACCGCGTCCGGGCGCACCCCGATCCCGAGAATCACCAGGTCCACCAGGAGGGTCTTGCCGCCGGACAGCACGGCGGCGATCCGTCCCTTCCGGCCCTCGAAGGCGCTCACGGCCTCCTTGAGGTAGAACTCCACGTTCTTGGTCTTTAGATGCTGGTGCACTTCCGCGGCCATCTCGAAGTCCAGGGGGGTCATGACCTGCTCGGCCATTTCCACGATCGTGACCCGAAGGCCGAGGCGGTGAAGATTCTCCGCCATCTCGAGGCCTATGAACCCGGCCCCGACGATCAGGGCGTGGCGCGGCCTGCTCTTGTGGATGTGTTCCTTGATCCGGTCGGTGTCCGGTACGTTGCGTACCGTGAAGATCCCCGGGAGATCGATGCCCGGGATCGGCGGTTTGACCGGCTCGGCGCCGGGGGAGAGCACCAGCTTGTCGTAGCCTTCCGTGTAGGTCTCGCCGCTTTCCAGGTTCCGGACCTCCACGCGCTTGTTCTGCCGGTCGATTCGGGTGACCTCCGAGCGGGTCCGGATGTCGATCCGAAAGCGCCTGCCGAACCCCTCCGGGGTCTGGACGAACAGGCGGTCCCGGTTCTCGATGACCCCGCCGATGAAGTACGGCAAGCCGCAGTTGGCATAGGAGATATAGCGGCCTCGTTCGAAGAGTAGGATCTCCGCCCCCTCGTCCATGCGGCGCAGGCGGGCCGCCGTGGTTGCCCCGCCGGCCACGCCGCCGACGATCAGGATCTTGGCCATGGATGACTCCTTAGTGCGGATCGAACGCATCGATTCGGCGTAGATCATCAGCGTTTCTTGCCTCCTCGTCAAGGCAAATCGCCTGCCCTGCCGAATCGCCTGCCCACATCGCCTGCCCATGGCCCGGGTGCGATGTCAGGCGGGGCAGCAGTGGCTTCTCCCCCGCTTCCTGCGGGGGTATACTGAGGAGGTCATGTTCCCGGTATTCCGACAGGACGAACCGGGCGGCCCCGAGCGGCCCGACGGGTCCGGGCAGCCGGGCCCGGGCGGCGGGCCCGGAGATGCCGGCTCCCCGGAGTGGCTGGAGGATCTCCTGGCCTCCCGCCGGGACACGGAGCCCGAGGCGGAGCGCAACCTCTACTGTTTCGTCTGCGGTGAAATCGTGACCTCCGTACACAGCCGCATTTCGATCCAGGGCTCTTTCGAGCACACCTGCACCAACCCGGGGGGGTACCTCTACACGATCGGCTGTTTCAGAGAAGCCGAGGGGTGTGCGCAGGCAGGGGAGCTCACCGAGGCCTTCACCTGGTTCCCGGGTTTCGCCTGGCGTTACGCCTTCTGCGGCAGCTGCGGGGTTCACCTGGGCTGGGTCTACGAAGCCACGAGAGACTCTCCCGAGCGCTTCTTCGGACTGATCCTGAAGCGCCTGGTCGCGGGTCGCGAGGGCTTCCCGTCGACTTCCTGACCCCGCGAGACCCCTACACGCTCAGCACCTCGTATCCCAGGTACTTCTCCAGGGCCTCACGGACCGGTTCCAGCACGTGACCGGGGGTTACGCTCACGTGGTGGCGGAATCCGGCGTAGCCGATCGCCTGCAGCGCATCCTGCAGCCCCTGGATCTCGGCAACTCCGGCGCAGCCGAAGAAATCCTCAGGAATCGTATCCTCGGTGAATCGCCCCTGCCCGAGATACACCCGCAGCTTGCCGGCTTCCGTGAGCAGGCTGCCGTAGGTCATCGGAAGAGGCGCAATGCGGCCGACGTTGCAGCCCCAGGCCCTGCCCTCGCCGAGGGCGTTCTTCAGGATGTCGTGGTCGGTGATGCGTCCCTCCCCGGCCATCATGCTTCGGGGCACGGGCCCGCAGTGGAACAGGATGCACTTGTCGTCCTCGTCCCCGTAGTTGTTGTTCCAGTCCAGGCAGGTGGCCACCTGTCCCGAGGCGAGCGACAGGGCCTTCATCATCACGGCGTTGCCGATGTCCAGCTCGCAGGCGGCCACCACGCCCCGATCGTTCATCTCGCTGAGCAGGACGCAGGGCGACACCCCCAGGAGCTCCTGCATTTCGACCCAGCAGCGGATGGCCACGGCGTCCAGGGCATTCTCTCCGATGATCTGGTCGAGGACCACGGACATGCGGCACAGGGTCCGGAAGGCCGCGTCGGGGACCCCGTCCCAGCGGGCGTAGCCCTTCAGGCGCTCGCCCTTGGCCTGGAGCTCCGGCGAGGCGTCATCGAGCTTTTCCATGCGGGCGAACAGCAGAGACAGGTCGAAGGTCTCGACGGTGACCCCGTGGCGCTGCAAAGCCAGCTCGTCGATGCGCACGGTCTTGAAAGCCGTGGTCCTGGCTCCGATCCCGCCGACCACCAGGTTCCGCAGCCCCCCCACCACCTGGCAGAGCCGGTCGAAATACTCGAGGTTGCCGGCGAAGCGCGGGCTGCCGGGTGCCACCGTGTGGGGCTTCAGCGCCGTGAACCGCAGGCCGTACTGGCAGAACACGTCCATGATCGAGAACTTGCCGCAGAAGGAGTCCCGCCGGAGCGCCGGGGCCATCTTGTCCATTTCGTCCGGGTAGGCCTGGATCAGGATCGGTACCCCGGCATCCTTGAGTGCCGCCACGGCCCCGGTCTCGTCTCCGAAGTTCGGCAGGCAGAGAACGACCCCATCGAACTCCCCCCTGTGCTTCTCGAGGAAACGCGCGTAGGTGGCACCCTCCGTGGGGGTCTCCACGGCTCCGTACCGGGTGGCGTCCGCCTCCAGCATCAGGGTGCCGTAACCCAGGCCCTCGATGGTGGCTGCCATCTCCCGGCGGGCCGCCTCCTGCAGCGAGGCGGGGAAAAACCCCCGGTTTCCGAAGAACAGGGCGAAGGTGGACTTCCGGCCGATCCCGGCTCCACCCCTGGCCACCCGGGCCCCGGGCGCAGGCCGGCTGATGTCGTCACTCTTGTGTTTGCTCATGGCTACCTCCTGGAACGCCTCCAGCTTAGCTGCATTCCGGGTTCCCGGCAAGCACATCGGGAGCGCGACCCGGGCGCGGGTCACGACCCGGCGGGTGTACGCACACGGCCCGGGCCCGTATAATCTCACGCAGCGCGACGGCAGATCATCCCCGACGGAGGCGCATCCCATGCCCAGCAACTCGTACGATGCCGTGATCTTCGACATGGACGGCACCCTGCTCGACACCCTGGACGACCTGGCGGACTGCATGAACCGGGTCCTGGAGAAGGAAGGGTTCGCCCGCCACCCGGTGGATGCCTACCGCTACTTCGTCGGCGACGGGCTCGAGAACCTCGTGCGGCGCAGCCTGCCGGAGGACGCCCGCAGCGGCGACCGGATCGCGATGCTGAAGGAAAGCATGCGGAGCGAGTACGCCGAGCACTGGGCGGACAAGACCCGCCCCTACCCAGGGATCCCGGAGCTTCTGCGTTCCCTCGAGGAACGCCGGGTCCCGATGGCCATCCTGTCCAACAAGCCGGACGCCTTCACCCGCACGATCGCGGCCCACTATTTCCCGAAAGGCCTCTTCGCGCGGGTGATCGGAGCGCGCGAAGGGGCGCCGCGCAAGCCCGACCCCGGCGCCGCCCTGGAGATCGCGACGGCTCTCGCACTGCCGCCGGGGAAGATCCTCTACGCCGGGGACACCAACACGGACATGCACACCGGCCGGGGCGCCGGGATGTTCACCGTCGGGGTGCTCTGGGGGTTCAGGCCGAAACAAGAGCTTCTCGAGGGCGGTGCCCAGGCGTTGGTGGAGACCCCGGCGCAGATTCTGGGCTACTTGGGGGGGTAGCGGTGCGGGATGAGGCGGCCGCGGGGCCTCGGCCGCAGATGCGCCCCCGGGCCGCCGCCGGTCGGCCCGCCGGCGGCGAGCCGGGGGTCGACCGACGAGACGCCCGAAGGGCCAACCCGGAACGGGCTACTTGAACATGTAGTAGAAGCCGAAGTACAGGGGCGGAACGATGTTCGGCCAGTAGTCCAGGAACAGCACGGAGTTCTCCGTGTAGCTGACCCCCCCCTGCTGATACGACCAGAAATTGAGCTGAACTGCGGGGATCTCGAGCCCGCCCCGCAGGAAGAGCTTGTCCATGAGCTTGACGTCCAGGTAGATCGGCAGAGCCAGTTGGATGTCCGCCTCGAAGTAGCGCTCGTAGACCGGAGCCGAAGCCCCGCTGGGCTCGGCGTAGAACACGAGCTCGAGCTTGGGCCCGATCAGCAGGGAGAGGATCTCCCCCTGGATGAAGGCGTAGTACAGCCCGACCCCGGCGCCGAAGTAGGGATCAGAGAGATCATTGGCGATGGCTCCGGAGATCCCGTCCGGATCCTTCTCGTTCGAGATGCCGATCACGGCATACGGGCGAAGCTCCACCTTGGGCGACATCTTCATGACCACGGCCGGCCTCAGCTCGATGTCGGTCTCGGTGGCGGTGCTCGCGTCTTGCTTCTCGGTGTCGATGCTGGCGTACAGATCCACCCCCACCCCGAAATCGATGGCCACCAGGGGCAGACAGGGAACCAGAATCAACAGCAGGATCAAGGCTCTTTTCACAGCAGTCCTCCTAGGAAACGAGTCTGGAATCCATTGTAGTACACCGGCACGGATTTCACAGCCCCCGGAGCTGGCACTCCAACCCGAGCCGCCCGATCACGTAGCGAAATCGCTCCAGCTCCTCGACCGAATACGGCCGCTCCGGCCGCAGCGCCGGGTCCAGGGACCGCTCCGGCCGGAACTGCTGCAGAACGAGCCGCGGGAATCCGGCGGCCGCGAGCTCCGCAGCCAGCTTTCGCAGGCCTGTTTCGCGGTGCAGGCTCGGGACCACGGTGCAGCGCAACTCCACCTCCGGTCCGCTCCGAGCGGTCCCCCTCTCTGGGGACTCGCCGGGGCGTGCCGCCGCCAGGTGCCCCAAGCTCTCCCGCACGGCCTCCACGGCCGCCGCGGCCAGCTCCGGACCGAGCCCCGCCGCCTTGCGGTACGCTCTCGGCTCCAGCGCCCCCTTGAGGTCCATGGCCACGAAGTCCACCAGCCGCTCCCGCAGGAGCCGCCCCAGCAGCGCGGGCCGGCTGCCGTTGGTCTCCAGGCCCGCGAGCAGGCCCAGGGACTTGACGGCTTCCAGGAAATCCGGCAGGCCCTCGTGGAGGGTGGGCTCCCCGCCCGTGACCACTGCGGCCTGGTAGAGGCTGCGATGCCCGGCGAGGTAGTCGAGAACCGTATCCCCGGGTAGATCGGGGGTGTCGTCCGGCTCGAGCACGAGCGAGGCGTTGTAGCAGAAGGGGCAGCGGAAGTTGCACCCGCCGACGAAGAGCACCGTCGACAGCTTGCCCGGGTACTCGATCAGGGAGGTCTTGTGCCAGGCCTTGAACTTCAACCGGAGCCCGTTCTCCCGGCGCTCAGTCCTCGCGCGACCGTGAAACGCGCGACGGCTTGTCGTCGGGGTTGTCCGCGGCAGGGGACGGCCCGGGCGGTGCGGCAGCGGCCGGCTCGCGCCTCGGCGCCGCCTGGGGCTCGGGCTGGAGCTTCTGGTCCCTCAGCTGGCGGTCGTACGTGCGCCGGTCGACGTATTCGGCCTGCTTGCCCGGGTTCCACTGGTCCACGGGGCGCAGGTACCCGACCGATCGGGACCAGACCTCGCAGGGGTCGCCGCACCGGGGACACTCCTGGTGCTCGCCGGCCAGATACCCGTGGCGTTCGCAGATGCTGAAGGTGGGGGTGAGGCTGTAGTACGGCAGGTGGAAGTTTTGGGCGATGGTCCGGACCAGGCTCTTGGTCGCCTCAACCGAGGGCATCTTTTCCCCGAGGAAGCAGTGCAGGACCGTACCGCCGGTGTAACGGCTCTGCAGCGGGTCCTGGAGCTTCAGCACCGAAAATACGTCGTCCGAGAAGCCCACCGGCAGCTGCGTGCTGTTCGTGTAGTATGGCTCCCGCCCTCCGGAGGAGGCTCGGTTTCCGTTGCTTCCCTGGCCATCCCCGCTCCCGCCGCCGTTCCCCTTGCCGTTTCCCCCGTTGCGGCCGTGCTCGGCTGCGACGGCCGAATCCTCGGACATCCGCCCGGGATGGTCCTCGCTGTACACCCGGATGTCCGGGTACAGCTTCCGGTCGATACGCACGAGGCGGTAGCTGGTTCCCTCCGCCGGGGTGGCCTCCAAGTTGAAGATGCAGTCCGTCTCGGTCTGGAAGTCGGCCAAACGTTCGCGCATGAAGTCCAGCACCCTGACGGCGAACTCCACCCCTTCGGGCCGGGTAAGGTCGCCGCCGTTGAGGTTGTAGAGGGCGTCGTTCATACCGATGATCCCGATCGTGGAGAAATGGTTCTTCCAGTACTGCCCCCGGGCCAGCCGGACGTTCCTGAGGTAGAAGCGGCTGTAGGGGTACAGTCCCCGGTCGGTGAATCGCTCGAGCACCTCCCGCTTGATGATCAGGCTCTCCTTGGCCAGCTCCATGCGATCTGAGAGAATCTCGAAGAACTCCTCCTCGGAGTCCGCCTCATAGCCGATCCGGGGCAGGTTCAGGGTCACCACCCCCACGGAGCCTGTCAGGGGGTTGGAGCCGAACAGCCCGCCGCCCCGTTTCTGCAGCTCCCGCTTGTCCAGGCGCAGGCGGCAGCACATGCTGCGCACGTCGTCGGGGTTCAAATCTGAGTTCACGAAGTTCGAGAAGTAGGGAATCCCGTACTTGGCGGTCATCTCCCAGATCGGTTCCAGGCCGGGCTCATCCCAGGGGAAATCCCGGGTGATGTTGTAGGTCGGAATCGGAAAGGTGAAGGGCCTCCCGGTGGCATCTCCCTCGCACATGGTTTCGGCGAAGGCCCTGTTGAAGAGGTCCATCTCGGTCTGGAACTCGCCGTAGGTGTGCTCCAGCACCTCCCCGCCCAGGACCACCGGCTGGTCCTTGAGGAACCCCGGCGGGGTGAGATCCAGGGTGATGTTCGTGAAGGGAGTCTGGAACCCTACCCGGGTCGGCACGTTCATGTTGAACAGGAACTTCTGCAGGGCCTGCCGGACCTCCTCGTACGCCAGGCCGTCGTAACGGATGAAGGGGGCCAGAAGGGTGTCGAAGTTGCTGAAGGCCTGCGCCCCGGCCGCCTCGCCCTGGAGCGTGTACAGGAAATTAACCACCTGCATCAGGGCTACGTCGAAATGCCGGGCCGGCTTGCTTTCCACCTTGCCCCGGACGCCTCGAAAACCCTCCATGAGCAGGTCCTGGAGATCCCAGCCCACGCAGTACGGGCCCAGGGTCCCCAGGTCGTGGATGTGGAACTCCCCCTTGAGGTGGGCGTCCCGGATCTCCCGCGGGTAGATCGAGTTGAGCCAGTAGTTGCAGACCACCTTCTGCGTGATGTGGACGTTGAGTCCCTGGAGGGAGTAGGTCATGTTGCTGTTCTCCCGGACCCTCCAGTCCATCTCCTCGAGGTAGTCGTCGATGATGGCGATGTCCCGCAGCAGGTGGGTCACCTCGCGGATGTTCTTGTGCTGTTCCCTGTACAGAATATAGGCTTTCGCGGTCTTGGCGTGACCGTGTTCGATCAGGGTTTTTTCGACGATGTCCTGGACGTGCTCGACCGAAGGAACTCCGCCGTCATACTTCCGCCGGAGAATCCTGACCACCTCGTCGGACAACCGCCGGGCGCGCTCCTGGTCCCGGCCGCCCACGGCCTGGACCGCCGCCCAGAGTGCGTTGGTGATCTTGGATTGGTCGAAGGGCACAACTTGCCCGTTGCGCTTCCGAATGTGTTCCACGTTGCGAAACATAGTTCCCCTCCCAGTGTGATCAATCAGCTAGAGTGTTCTGGGTTACTGCCTCCTAAAGCTCCGCAACTCCTTCTCGAAGGACTTGAGGTCTGTGAACTCCCGGTACACCGAAGCGAAGCGGATGTAGGCCACCTTGTCGAGCCTGCGCAGCCGTTCCATGACGAGCTCGCCGATGGCGCTGGCCGGGACCTCCCGGTCGGCATAGTTCCACAACTCCGCTTCCACTCCGCTGACACACTTTTCGATCTCCTCCCTGGGTATCGGCCGCTTCTCGCAGGCCTTGGTGATCCCTCCCAGGAGCTTGTCCCGATCGAACGCTTCCCGGCGACCGTCCTTCTTGATGACCGAGAAGCCCGTGAGCTCTACGCGCTCATAGGTGGAAAAGCGTTTCCCGCAGGCCAGACACTCCCTGCGGCGCCTTATCACGTCCAATTCCTCCGGGTTGCGTTTGTCCACGACCCGGGTCTTCGGATGCCGGCAGTACGGGCATTTCATTCCCAAGAATCACAAGATATAGTGCCTCAATTATAGTCGAAAGCACAAGATCTGCAAGACGCTTTCTGCGGTTTTTTAGGAAAAAGTTAGGAGCGGCCGGGTCCGCACCTCACGGTTGTTACCCGGTGTCTGACAAAGGGCTCCCCTGAGCCCGTGGATTGCCGATGAGTACGCGACGCAGGAACCCCCCCGTCGGAAGGGAGTGCCCGCGGCCGGCCGGCCGACCGCGGGCTCCCCGTCCCCGCCGGGCTCACTCAGCCCACCACCACCTCCGGCTGCAGGTGCACGGTGGTCTTCATGGAGTTGGAGATCAGGCAGGCCTTCTCCGACTTCTCCAGGATGCGCAGGGTGCGGTCCCGGGCGCTCTCCTCCCCGATGACCACCCGGGGCGAGACCGTGATCTCCGTGATCATGTAGCCGCTCTCGGTCTTCTCCAGCACTCCGTCCGCGGTGGAGCTGTACTCCTTGAACTCCAGCTTCGAGTTCGCAGCGATGGCCAGGAAGGTGGTCATGATGCACACCTCTGCAGCGGCCACGAAGAGGTGCTCCGGCGACCAGACGCCTGGATGGCCTCCCGGGAACTCCGGAGGGGTGGCCACCGTCAGGTCGGGCAGCTCCGGGGCGCTCAAGCTTCCCTTGCGCTCCGACTGCCAGCGCACGCTGGTATGGTACTCGTGTCGTTCCGCCATGATTGCCTCCTCCTACATCCCGAAGATCTTGCGGTTGACCAGGTGGTCGAGCTCCCCGATCCGGATCGGCGCCCTGGCCACGGCGTCGTAATCGATCTTGAGCCCCGCGATCTTTGACGAATCGCCGGAGGCCAGGGTCCTGGCCACCTCCGGGGCAACATCCCAGATCCCGGCCTGGGCTTTGGCGATTTCCTTGTCCTCCGCCAGGGCAACGGCTTTCTTCTCCGCCAGGCGGTAGGAGGCCACGTCCAGCTCGATGAACTTTCGCCGCAGGGCGACCTTGTGCTCCGCCCCCGGGGCCGTGTCCGTGCGCAGCATGTGGTTGTCGAACTCCACGTAACCCGGCCAATCGGCCCTGGCCAGGAGGTAGAGGATGCTCACGAACTCCTTGAGGCCGTCCATGCCGATCATCGGGGGGTTGTCGTTGTCGAACTGGTTGGGCTTCTGGTTGCCGACGTGGAGGAAGAACAGCTTGTTCATGGCCACGGCCAGACCCACGGCTCCCACCGCCGAGAGGCCGGTCATCTGCTCGTGCTGAAGGACTTCCGTGTTCACGCCCCAGAACTCCGGCGCCTCAAGGGTCGAGATCAGGGCCAGGGCGTGCCCGGTGGAGGGCAGGAACATCTCCCCGCGGGGCTCGTTGGGCTTGCTCTCGATGGTGCCGTGCTTGATCGACAGCTTCTTGTCCCGGCTGTAGCGGGTGACCAGGTTCAGAGCGTCCCGGATGTAGCCGTGAGCCCGCTCCCAGGGCACGGCGAACTGGGTCTCGAAGCCGTCCCGGGCCACCCAGTAGGTGAAGTACTCCGCGCCCAGGAAGTTGCCGATGCGCAGGGCCCGCATGGCCTTCTGGGCCGCCAGGGCCCGCACCCGGGGATCCGGGTTGGTCACCCCGCCGTTCCTGAAGACCGGGTCCCCGTGCAGGCAGCAGGATCCCATCTTGAACTGGATGCCTCCGTTCTCCAGCCTCTCCTTGATGGCCTTCAGGGTCTTGTAGGTCTCACTGGAGGGGTCCTGGTCGTCTTCGGGGTTTCTCGGATCCCACCTCACGAGATCGTCGTCGTGGGCCGCAGTGTAGCTCACCAGCCCATCCTTGCCGGCCTGGGCGATGATGTCGGCGATCTCAAGGGGCGATACTTCGTCCATCACCCCGGGGCCGAAGGGGTCCCCGACCGGATTGCCCACGCACCAGAAGGGCATGGACAGCTTTCGTTCCTTGATCATGGCTTGGCTTTCCTTTCTCGCGTGGTCACACATCTCCAATATAAGAAGCCGGAATCAGAGAGGGCAATCCGGGATTCCGGCTCCGTCGGATTCCGGCCGCCGCAGCCCTCAGCCCTCGATGCCCAGAATCCGCCGGTGCGCCGCCGGGTCGGCTCCGGAGCCGGCGAAGTCGTCGAAGGCGTACTGGGCCGTCTCGATGAGATGCTCTTCGATGAACCTGGCGGCGATGCGGGCGGCCTGGTCGGCACTGCGGATCGGATCCTCCCACTCCAGTACGGCCCAGCCGTCGAAGCCCGCCTCGGTCAGGAGGGTGAACACCCGCCGAAAGTCCACCTGCCCGTCTCCCACGGTGCGGAAGCGCCCGGCCCGCCGGGCCCAGGGCTGCATCCCGGAGTACACGCCCTGCCTGGCCGACGGGTTGAACTCCGCATCCTTGACGTGGAAGCCCTTGATGCGGGGGCCGTAGGTTTCGATGAAGCCGTACAGGTCCAGCTGCTGCAGCAGGAAGTGGCTCGGGTCGTAGTTGATGCAGGCCGCCGGGTGCTGGTCCGTGTGTTCCAGGAACATGTCGAAGGTGGCCCCGTCGAACAGATCGTCCCCGGGATGGAGCTCGAAGTTGACGGTTAGCCCCTTGTCCCGGGCGTGATCGAGCACCGGGCGCCACCGCCGGGCGAGCTCGCGGTACGAAGCCTCGACGATTCCGGCGGGACGCTGCGGCCAGGGATACACCATGATCCAGGCCATGGTCCCCGACAACACCGGCACTCCCCGCAGGCCCAGACGGGCGGAGGCATCGATCGCCTTCCTGACCTCCCCCTGGGCCCACTCCACCAGCGCCGCCCCCTGCAGGGGCGGATGGAAGCCGGCGAACAGCTCCTCCAGTGCCGGGTGGATCGCGATCATCTGCCCCTGCAGGGCGAACAGCTCGGTGATCTCAAGTCCGAAACCCTTCAGCTTCCCTTTCAGCTCGTCGCAGTAGCTCTGGGAGACTGCCGCCTTGTCCAGGTCGATGAGATTCTTGTCCCAGGCCGGGAGCTGGACACCCTTGAATCCCAGGTCCGCAGCCCACCTGGCCAGACCCTCCAGAGTGTTGCGGGGCGCGTCCTGAGTCGTGAACTGAGCCAGGAATACCGCCGGTCCCTTGATCTGCGTTGCCATACGATTCTCTCCCTCGAGGGCCCTACGCCGGAGGCGTGTACGCGGCCTTGACCCAGCCGCCCTTCCGGCCGCTCTCCACGGTCTTGTGGATGAAGCTCACCCCGACTGCCCCGTCCTGCACCGTCGGGAAATCCAGGTCCAGGGCGGCAGGCTTGCCCCCGGTAATCCGCGCGACCATGGTGTTCCCGGCCGCCCTGTAGATGTTGGCGAATGCCTCCAGGTATCCCTCCGGGTGTCCCGTGGGGATGCGGGTGAAGGCTTTGGCGGCCTCGCCAAGGTACCCGCTGCCCCGGGTGTACACCTCCGAGGGCCGATCCAGGTAGCGCACGTGGAGGTAGTTGGGGTTTTCCTGGTGCCACTCCAGGGCACCCGCCTCGCCGTACACCCGGATGCGCAGGTTGTTCTCTTCCCCCGGAGAGATCTGCGAAGCGTAGAGGATGCCCCTTGCGCCCCCCTTGTAGTGGATCAGGACGTTGGCGTCGTCCTCCAGGCGCCTGCCCGGCACGAAGGTGGTCATGTCCGCACAGAGCTCTTCGATCTCCAGGCCTGTGATGTAGCGCGCCAGGTTCTCGGCGTGTGAGCCCAGATCCCCCATGCACGAGGAGACTCCGGCCCGGGCCGGGTCCGTGCGCCACTCCGCCTGTTTCATGCCCTCCGCGTCGAGGGGCGTGGACAGCCAGCCCTGGGGATACTCCACCACCACCTTGCGAATCCTCCCCAGCCTGCCGTCCCTGAGGAAGTCCCGGGCCTGCTTGACCAGCGGGTAGCCGGTGTAGTTGTGTGTCAGGGCGAAAACCGCCTGGTGCTTCCCCACCAGGCGGCAGAGCTCCTCGGCCTCCTCTACCGTCGTGGTCATGGGCTTGTCGCACACCACGTGGAACCCGGCCTCCAGGAAGGCCTTGGCCGGGGCAAAGTGCATGTGGTTCGGGGTGACGATGCTGACGAAGTCGATCCGCTCCCCGTCGGGCAGCCCGGCCTCCTTCTCCGCCATCTCCTGGAACGTTCCGTAGACGCGCTTCGGGTCGAGCAGGAGCTCCGCCCCCTGCTGTCTGGACTTCTCCGGGCTGGAGGAAAACGCCCCCGCCACCAGCTCGATCTTCTGGTCCAGGGCCGCCACCATCCGGTGAACTCCGCCGATAAAGGCTCCGGGCCCGCCGCCCACCATTCCGTACTTGAGCTTCCTGTCGAATGCCATGCCGAGAGACCTCCTCCCCTGGGTTGTTCTTGTGTCCCCAATTATAGGGCAACTCCCGGCGATAGTCCAAGCTCCGAGGCGGACCTCCAGTGCGTCCGGCCGGCGCCCTTCGCGAGGAGCCCCCGACCCGCAGCGGGAGCCCCCGACCCGCAGGAGGGTGGCCAAGGCAGCCAGGGTCTGGTTATATTTGGAGAGGCCCGCTTCTCGGGTACCATCCCAAAGGAGGCATGACATCACCACCGCCCTTCAGTTCGGAGCCGGAAACATCGGCCGCGGCTTCATGGGCCAGCTGTTCTTCGAGGCCGGCTACCGGACGGTGTTCGTGGACACCGATGACACCCTGGTGCGCCTGCTCAACGAGCACGGGCGCTACCCGCTGCGCCTCCTGGATGCCGCCTCGAAACGGGAGCTGGACATGAGCATCGAGAGGGTGAGCGCCCTGTCGGTGCGCCGGGAGGACGAAGTGGCGGAGGCCTTCGCCTCGACGACTGTGGCAGGCACAGCCGTGGGAGTCGCCCATCTTCCCGAAATCGCGCCGCTGATCGCCCGCGGGATCGAGTCCCGGCGCGCCCGAGGCGGGCCGGACGTGGACATCTACCTCTGCGAGAACTCCCTCGACGCCTACCAGATCCTGGAGGACGCCGTCTTCACGCATCTGGACCCGCCCTCCAGGGACTGGGCCGCCCGGCATGTGGGTTTCGTCGGCACAGTGGTGGCCCGGATGGTCCCGGCCGCGGGCGAGCGCTTCCGGGGCGAAGGTCCCCTCTTCGTGGTGGCCGACTCGTACCACAGGCTTCCCTACGACGCCCGGGCCAGGCGAGCTCCGCAGCCTCCGATCGAGGGCTTGGAAGGGGTGGCGGACTTCCAGGCCGTCATGGAGCGCAAGCTCTTCACCTACAACCTGGCGCATGCTGCTCTCGCCTACCTGGGGTACCTTAGAGGGTACACCTACATACACGAGCCTTTCGAGGACGAGGGCGTGCGCTCGGTGGTCTACAGCGCTCTCGACGAGACGGGCCGGGCATTGCTGCGCAAGTTCCCGGCTTCCTTGACGGCAGCCGGGCAGGAGGACGTTCAGGAAGACATCACCCTGCGCTTCTCCAATCCCATGATCATGGACACGATACCCCGGGTGGCCCGGGACCCACTGCGCAAGCTGGGCCCGGGGGACCGCATCGTTGGGGCGGCCAGGCTGTGCGTCGAGCAAGGGATCTCGCCGGACAACATCGCCGCCGTCGCAGGGGCGGCGCTCTGCTACGACTACTCCGAGGATCCCTCGGCGGTACGCCTGCAGTCGATGATCGGCGAGAAGGGCCCGGAGGCGACCCTGGCGCAGGTGGCGGGGGTGGACCCCGGCGGCGCCGGGGCGGACGGGGAGCTGGGCAGAAGCATCATCGCGGCGTATCATGAAATGCGCACACGATTCAGAAGGAGCCATACATGAAGACCAAGGCAGTTCGGTTGTACGGAAAGAACGACCTGAGGCTGGAGGAGTTCGAGCTTCCCGCCATCAAGGACGACGAGATTCTCGCGCACATCGTCTCGGACAGCATCTGCATGTCCTCGCACAAGGAGGCGCTGCAGGGCAGCGAGCACAAGCGCGTCCCGAACGACATCGCCACGAACCCGGTCATGATCGGCCACGAGTTTTGCGGCGAGATCGTCGAGGTCGGCAAGAAGTGGGCCCGTGAGTTCAAGCCCGGCAGCCGCTTCTCCATTCAGCCGAACATGCGACACCCCGCCTTCATGGACGGCCTGGGGGCGCCGGGATACACCTTCCCTTACATCGGCGGGGCGGCGACCTACATCGTGATTCCCCGGGAAGTGATGGAGCAGAACTGCCTGCTGAACTACCAGGGAGATGCCTTTTTCTACGGCTCACTGGCGGAGCCGATGTCCTGCATCGTGGCGGCCTACAAGGCGACATTCCACGTGGAGGAAAACTACATCCACCACATGGGCCCCGTGGCCGGCGGCAGCATGGCCATTCTGGCCGGCGTCGGCCCGATGGGGCTGGGCACCATCGACTACGCGATCCATGCCGAGAAGCGTCCCCGGCTGCTGGTCGTGACGGACATCGACGCGGGTCGGCTCGCCCGCGCCGCCTCCATTTACACGGTGGAGGAAGCGCGGCGGCTAGGAGT
>Ga0209164_1003345_pt1 | contig 15322 bp, 13 predicted proteins | sample MTBNYHSulfiMetaG_FD_187458 | JGI IMG/M metagenome (GOLD analysis project Ga0209164, IMG submission 187458) | Enrichment culture microbial communities from rom New York Harbor, USA that are MTBE-degrading - MTBE-NYH (New York Harbor Sulfidogenic)... | ecosystem: Environmental > Aquatic > Marine >...
TTTCCATCTTTTTAGAAAATTCCTTTATAATGATGGAAAATGAGGAGTCCCATGGAGAATCACGATTCCAATAAGTTGACCCCGCTCCAGCTCGCTGAAGCCGAGCGCGAAATCATCCGCCAGTATGATGAAACCCTGCTGGCGCGCGAGAGAACAATCCCGGCCCTCCCCAACGGACCGGTGCGCAACCTGGCCACTTTTGACGATATGCTCCTGCCCGATAGTAGAGCGGACATTGTCCGGCTGGCTGAGGCTTCCATCAAGCTGCATTCAGCTTACGCTGAAAACGTGCGCCTGGCAGGCATCCAGACCGGATCCACCCCGCGCTGCGCGCCGGAAGAGTTGGTCCGGCGGGTGTTTGAGTACGCACCTGCACTGGGATTGAGCCAGATCGCTTATACCGACATTCCTCAAAAATTCATCTTTTCCGGTAAAGCCATTCCCTACCCCAACGCGTTTATATTTACCAGGGCGATGGAGGTCGATATTTTCAAAAACGCTCCCGACGTGAATTTGCAGGTCCATGTCGCGGAGGTCTATGGTTCCCTGAGCGCGGTGGCCAACCAGCTCACCCGGTTCATTGAAGATTTGGGATATCCGGCTGTCCCCAACCCCGCTCTGGCTGGCGCAGTGTTGTACCCGCCCCTGGCGGCTTATGCCGGGTTGGGCTACCCTGGACGCAACGGGCTGTTGATCTCACCGGATAATGGCCCCTGCCAGCGGGTCGGCCTGGTGTTTGTGGACCTGCCGGTTGAAGCGCAGCACACACAAAACCCGCATACCTGGATCGAGGACTTCTGCCAGAAATGTGGCAAATGCGTCCGCAAGTGTCCCTCAGGGGCTATCCACGAAACACCTGAATCCCGGCCAAATGGTGGTTGGAGCTGCACCGATTATGAAAAATGCAGTGCCGAATATAAAACCAGTTTCTCATGTGGAATCTGCATTAAGGTCTGCCCCTTCACCACCAGCAGCTACGAAAAGTTGAAAAGCCGCTTCTTTTAACCCCCATAATCTGACAATTTTACGAAGATCTGACCGATTTCTGTCCGATTTTTTGCCGAAAACATGCTGTTCCAGAAATTTGCCCTCTACAATATTAATATATTATTGCCACATTTTTTTAAGAGGGAATTCTATGTTCAGCATCAAAGAAAAAGGTCAGGGTTTGTTGGAGTACGCGTTAATTCTTGTCCTGGTTGTGGTCATTGTGATTGTTGTGTTGTATCTCATTGGCCCGGCGGTTGGCAAGATGTTCAGCAACGTCGTTGAAGTGGTCTGATCTGCTCAACTCCCCTTACCTTAAAGCCGCCCGGACATCACACAACACCAGAATAAAATGAGGCGGACTGGTGTTGAATAATTTAACGGATCCACAGCGCAGGTCTGAGCAGGTCAAGATCCGCTGATGTGCTGTCCTTCTCTACCAGCCCCCCATTCTCATAAAGGAATATCGTCAAATCCCCTTGAGTCCCCCGGGTCTGATTGGGCAGGCTTTTCACGTATTTGATTACCTCCGGGTCACTTACCTGATATGCCTCCACCGCCGCCCCCTTTTCTTCCAGATATGCCTGGGAAATTTCCCTGAAAATCCCCCCGCTCAGGTAAATATACGCCTGCCCATAAGTCTTCGGCAAATCCACGTAAAGCATCTGGTGACCCTCTAATGGATCCGGATTCCTGTAAAGCGTGTCCTTAACCACCCGGGACGCGATCCTTTCCGCTGTACGCCACTCATCCACCCGCGCCCGGATCACCAGTGTGCCGGCAACCGCATAAATCCCCAACAAGCAAATCAGCACCAGTTCTAACGTGCCCACCTGCCCGGGCTGGCCATTCAGATCATAAAGCCGGATGATCAGACGTCCTACCAGCAGCGCGTACCCGGCTGCCGCCAGATAAAAATAACGGTCCGCGTTTCCGGTAGGGACAAACAATACATACGGCAGGATCCCCATAACCATCCACACCGCGGCCAGCCTGGGCAGCTTGACGCCCACTCCAAAAGCAGCCACCAGGAAGAAGAAGCACACGACGGCCAGCAAAGAGACGGTAATGTTGGGGTCCAGCGAGCGCAGCGGAATAAATGGCACCAGCAGGTACATGTTGTACACCAGAAAATCTTTTAGCGCGGGCAAACCAAGCGGTTGAAGTTTGTAAGCGTCGCTCAATCCGGAAACCGGCACCGCGCTGCCCGGCATAAACCGGAAACCCAGAACGGGTTCATAGGTCAGCAGCGCGTATCCGGCTGCCAGCACGGCCAGCACCACCAGCGCTTTGCGCGTCCGAGCTTTATGTCGGACAATATCCTCTTCGGGGAAGATTGCCCACATCAGCGGCAGCAAGATAAACAACGCGATGTTCCCCCCGCTCGTGAACAAAGCCAGAACGGCAAACACCACTGCCAGCACCCCCTGACGCTTGCGGTTTTCCTGCTGGTATCGGAGGGCGAAGTCCATGCACAACAAAAACAACAAAGTGCCGGGCACCTTGTTGTTGCTGACAGTCCACATTAAAACCTGGTGATTGCGCGGGTAAAGCGCGAACAACAAAAAAGCAGCCAGCCCCACCCGGTTGTCTCCTGTCATCCGTTTTGCCAGATCGCTGAGCACCACGCCGGTCAAAACATGCAGCGCTAACAACACCAGCCGGTAAGCCATCGGGGTATCCCCACAGATCTGGGATAATCCCCAGTTAAACAACCAGTACACCGCCTGCGCCCGCGAAAAGACAATAATCTGGTTCAGCATTTCAGTGAAGGATAATTCTGGCACCAGCAGCATAATATCCCCCACAGCATACCCGCGTTCAATCACGGGCATATAAACCCACAAAGCAAACAGGCTGACCAAAACCAACCCGATTCGATACTCCCTGTTACTCAGGGAACGTGTGCTTTCCAAGTTATGACTCCGCAACTGGCGCAACAATCATGATTGAATGGGTACGGATAGCCGGTTTTTCGGACTTCATTGATCCCGCAGCGTTCCCTCGCCCGAAATCCTGATCCTGTTTTCAGTTTAACCACTACGTGTACCAGAGTCAAGCGCTGCAAGAACAGAAGCGCCTGCGTTTGAAACCGCGCGGCGCCGCGCGAAAAACACTCCGGTGAAAATTCACCGGAGCGTTACCAGTCTGCCGCAATTATGGTTTCGCCAATCATGAAAATTGGCAGTATATTTCCCCAAAAAAACGCGCCGCCTTAAATACCAGCCCTCGCCTTCAGCTTACCGGAGCAACATGGCGTTCCATCATGGTGCGGAAATGATAACCATACACCGAAAATGTGATCGCCTGTGGCAGTTTGCTGGGAAAATGCCACAAAGTCCAAAACAACAGCTTCCAATATTCCCGGCGTTCACGCCCCAGGATGCCCAACCGGAAAATGGTGCGGAACAGCGCCTTAATTTCCACCCACTCCAGCGGCCCAACATTATGACTGTTGTTATAATCCCACAGAAAAGTGCGCACCCGCTGGTAAAACGGTTCCGGTTCGTAGATTTTCTCCAGGATATTGCGATACCCTTCTTTCAGCTTCAGCAGGTCCATCCGCGGGACGATATTGGTCTCGCCATCCACATTGTCGCCGGACATCCGTCCCAACAACCGCCCCTCATCCGCCAGCCGTTGATAGAGTTTTGTACCATAAGGTGCCTGAAGCAGACCCACCATGGCGGTCACAATACCACTTTTTTGGATAAAATCCACCTGGCGCTGGAAGATGGACTCGGTATCGCTGTCAAAACCAACTATGAAACCGCCCATCACCTGCAAACCTGCCCGCTGCAGGCTCTTCACGCTTTCAACCAGGTTCCGCCCTCTGTTCTGAGATTTGCGGCATTCCTCCAGGCAGACCTCATCCGGCGTTTCGATACCCACAAACACAGATTTAAACCCGGCTCGAACCATAAGGTCCATCAGCGCTTCATCATCCGAAAGGTTAATCGAGGCTTCCGTAATGAAGGAACAGCCCAACTTATCTTTACGCCAATCGATCAGCGCGGGTAGAATCTCCTGTTTGATGAGTTTCCGGTTGCCAATGAAATTGTCGTCCACAAAAAAGACATTCCGCCGCCAGCCCAGGCTGTAAATCTTATCCAGTTCAGCTGTGATCTGCTGCGCCGATTTGGTGCGCACCCGGTGCCCCAGCAGGGCGGTTACATTGCAGAAATCGCAGTTAAACGGACACCCACGCGAAAACTGGATCGCCATCGAATCATATTTGCGGTGATCGACCAGTTCCCACAACGGCACAGGGGTGAGACTCATATCCGCGAATTGGTCCGTGCGGTACACCCTCTGCGGACTGCCCTGTTCAAGATCGCTTAAAAAAGGCGCCAGGGTCAATTCGGCCTCATTGAGCACGAAATGATCTACCCCCTCAAAGCGCTCGTATTCTTCCGTGAAAAGCGGACCGCCCGCGACCACCTTTGCGCCAAGCTGGTTGCAGCGCGCGATCACTTTGTCCACCGATTTCCTTTGGACAGCCATGGCGCTCAGGAACACCATATCCGCCCACTGCAGGTCCGCGTCCTGCAGTGGGGTAACATTCATATCCACCAGCCGCTTTTCCCAGACTTCAGGAAGGAGCGCGGCCACAGTTACCAGCCCCAGCGGCGGCGAGGAGGCTTTCTTGCCAATAAAATCCAGCGCGTATTGAAAACTCCAGAATGTATCCGGAAACCTGGGATAAACCAATAATATTCGCATGCCACACTCCTATCAATCTGTTTTTCAATAGCAACCTGTATCATTAAGCGCGTGTATAGAACCCCTGGTTAAAACATCTTCAATTGTGCTGTTTAGTTAATGATGATCAACCGGATATGATTCAGGCTTACACCGTCAAAACATCCGTTTTCGTGACGCCCAGAGGTAGATTCCCGGACAGCTCGCTGTAAAGCGGTTCAAATAAGGAAAGCGGCCCTGCCGACAACCCCACCATAGATGGGCCGGTGTGCGCGCCCAACACGGGCGCGATCTCCGTAGTCGGTTCAAACACGCAGTCCATTTGCTCGCTGACAGCGGCTTTCAGCATTTCCAGGCCTTCAAGATTGAAGCCATGCAAAAGCTGGATACGAGCTTTTCCAAAAGGATTGAACTGTTTGGCAATCATATTTGCCATGGTACGAATTGCGCGCTTAAGGGTACGTTCCTTGCCAACATCAGCGTACTTCCCATTCGCTTTGTTAATCATGATTATCGGTTTGATATTCAGCACAGCTGCCATCATACCTTTAAGATGGCTGATGCGGCCGCCGTGGACGAGATACTTCAACTCGGCCAGCGTATAGATACCTTCAATCTTCGCGCGGATCTCTTCCAGGTAAGCCAGCACATCCTTGACCGGCCAGCCAGCCTGAAGGGTGCGCGCCGCTGCTTCCACCTGCCAGCCGGCCGGGACCGAGAGAGTCATCGTATCCCAATACGTAATTTTGGCTTCGGGAACCATTTCTGCGGCTTGCAGCGCCGAATGCATCGTCCCGCTCAATCCGGATGACATGTGGATGGAGAGAATTTCGGGATCGGTTTTGGCCAGCTCGCGGTAAAGGGTCGCGAAATCTGCCGGCGAAGGCTGCGAAGTAAGCGGGTACGCCCCGGTTTCTTCCAGCCTGCTGTAGAACTCCTGCGGCATAATATCGACCCCGCTCAGGTAAGTCTTGCCTTCCAGTTCAATCCGTAAAGGGACAAAGTTAAGCTTTAGCCCGGCCATCTGTTTAGGAGCCAGGTCTACCCCGCGGTCTGTTACGATCTGCATGGTAATCCTCCAAGATATTGGCTTTGATCAAGAATGGAATTCTTGTCTATTTTTGCTCCTATATCCTATCAACAGATCGCGAACCTGTCCTGTGTCTGAGGTCACATCCCCCGGCCTATTTTGCGGTAGTACGGCACACTCCTGAATGTGACCCGCGGTGACTTCCTCAGAAATTACAAAGCGCATTATAATTTTTTTAACATGAATTCCGAACAGACTTCCACAGACCGGCTTGGCAGCGGGGTAAACATTGTTTTTGCCCTGGTGGTCATGTCTTCTTATTTCTCGATCTTTGGCGTCCTCCAGACCGCCAGCATGCTGGAGATCTGGCTGCTGGTCATCGCCGGGACGGTGTACATCCTGGCGGGGATTTATGGATTCGATTACTGCGCCGATTCCGGAAATCAGCTGCTGCAGATCGCCTACTTTGCCATCCAGATAGCTACCGGCGCCCTCTTGATCTATCTGGGAAAGGGCACCGGGTTCAACTCGGTGATCCTTTTACCGCTGGCCGGCCAGGCGGTGATGCTGCTGCCCAACAACCTGGTGAACTTTGCCAACCTGAGCATTCTGCTGACGTTTGTTTTCTCTATCGCTTTCTCCAACCGGAGCTGGGGCGCGGTCTGGTCTGATCTGCCGCTTTTCCTGGTGGGGCAGATCCTGATCGTGGTCTTTACCCGGACAACCGTGGAAGAAAAACGTTCCCGTGCCGAAGTCGAGCGGCTGGCCAGAGAACTGGAAACCGCCAACCAGCAGCTCCGCGAATACGCCCTCAAAGTGGAAGAGCTGGCCATTTCCAAAGAGCGCAACCGGCTGGCGCGGGAAATTCATGATGGTTTGGGACACTATCTGACCACCATCCACATGCAGATCCAGGCCGCGCGGGCGGTGATGTCCAAAGACCCGGAACGCACTCAGGAAGCCATGGAGACCGCCCAGCGCCTGACCCAAAAAGCCCTGGTCGATGTGCGTAACTCCGTCGCGGCGCTTCGCGCCAGTCCCGCGGAGAGCCTGCCCCTCTCCGAACAGGTGCGGGAAGCCATCCGCACCTGCGAAATGGCCGGCGTGCCGGTCCGTTTTAATGTGCTCGGCAGCCCCCACCCCCTCCAGCCCCAGTCTCACCTCACCCTCTACCGGGCAGTTCAGGAAGGGATCAGCAATATCTGCAAGCACGCCCAGGCCACCCAGGCCTGGATCACCCTGGACTATCAGAATCCCGGCAAAGTCCGGCTCTTCATCCGCGATGACGGCGTGGGAGCCAGCCAGCTGGATGGCGGCTTCGGGCTGATGGGAATGCGTGAAAGGGTCAAGCTGCTCAACGGAGAAATCAACGTCTCTTCCTCACCCGGTGAAGGGACAACCCTGGAAATTGTGGTGCCCGAATGAAAAATAAAATTCGTATATTAATTGTCGATGACCAGGCCCTGTTCCGTGAAGGGCTGAAGACTCTGCTATCGGTACAATCCGATTTTGAAATTGTCGGCGAAGTCGAGAACGGTCAGGAAGCCCTGCGCATGGTCTTGCAGCATAAACCCCATGTAGTGCTGATGGACCTGCGCATGCCGGTCATGGATGGGGTTACCGCCACCCGGCGGCTCAAGGAAAACCATCCCGATTCCCGCGTGCTGGTTTTGACCACATTCGATGATGACGAAGATATCTTCGAAGGCCTCCGCGCCGGCGCGGTGGGCTACCTGCTCAAAGACGTCTCTTCTGAAAAGTTGTTCGAAGCCGTCCGCGCTGCCGCCAGTGGGGACTATTTCCTCCAGCCCTCCATCACCGCCAAGGTCGTGGCCGAGTTTTCGCGGCTCTCCAGCATCAAATCTCACGAACCGGATGCGCTGGTGGACCCGCTTTCTTCCCGCGAGCTGGAAGTACTCAAGCTGGTATCCACCGGCGCCAGCAATAAAGAGATCGCCCAGGCCCTGGTGATCGCGGAAGGTACGGTCAAGAACCACCTCACCAACATCTTCAGCAAGATGGGCGTCCGGGAACGGATGCAGGCCGTGCTCAAAGCCCGCGAACTGGGCCTGATTTCCTGAGTCAGACCACCGAAAAGATGGATAATTTTTGCGCTCAAATGACAGGATAGAAACAGATGGACGCCAGACCCCAAAACCAGATCGATTCCACAAACCCCAATCACACCCGTTACAACAATTTATCCATCGCCGGGATCACACTGATCGCCGGCGGCGGGCTGCTGCTGCTTGACCAGATCCTCCATACCACCTGGCTCAGCCTGCTGGCCCTGCCGGTGGTGGGCGGCATTCTGCTGGCGCAGGGCATTCACTCCCATCAAATGAACTGGTACATCCCCGGCAGCCTGGCCCTTTTCTTTGGGTTGGGCGTGATGGCAGGTTTTGGGCCGATCTTCAGATTGACCACCTTCCAGAAAATCGGTTTGCTGCTGCTGGTGTTCAGCCAGGGTTGGACCTGCATCGCCCTGGTCGCCCATTTCCGGGTCAAAAGGGATGCCTGGTGGGCGCTCGTTCCTGCTGGTGTCGTGGCTGGCGCCGGCGCGGTTTTAATACCCACTGAAATCGCCTGGTTTACCCTGGTTCTGATCGTCGGCGGTGTATTGGGGTTGGGCTTGCTCCTGTGGGGAACAACTTCAAAGACCTTCGGCCTGATCATCCCCGGCTGTTTAACAATCGGCGCGGCCGTCGGCACCTACCTCGGCTGGTCTAACGACCCCCGCGCCCTCTCCCCCCTCACCAGCACCGGCACCACGCTGGTGGTGCTCGGTCTCAGCTGGGTGCTGGTTTCGGTTTTTTCGCGGGCGGTGACCACCGGCTTCGTATGGTGGCCGCTGGTCCCCGCGGGGATCCTGGTCATCGTCGGCTACGGCCTGTATATCGGCGGCGACCCCAACACCGCCGCCAACTTCATCGGCAACACCGGCTCGGTCGGCCTGATTCTGATGGGCATTTACCTGCTGATGATGCGCCGCGACAGCCATCGCTGAACCAAATCCCAGTGAACGGTATCCGATAACACGCTGCGTTGTGGTGCGGTCAAAAGCGACCGCACCCTACTATTGGCTTTCATCTCAAACCTCCAATGCGAGTTGTCTGGCAGGTTCGATGGCAGCGGCAGATGGACAGAATCCGCGGACGATCAGCCAAATGCCCAAGAACACCTCATTCAAAAGCATGGGAAGTCCAGTGATCATACCGAGCGATTGGCCTAAGTCTGGGTTGAACCAGCCGAGTATGGTGCTAAGCGCCACCAGCGCCGCGGCAATCAATCCCCAGATGGAGATGAACCCGGGAATCAGCCGCGAACGAAAGAGCATGGCATACAACAGCAGGGCACTCAGGCTGAAGACGAGAGAGAGCATTTGAAACGCCCAGAAACGCTCCGCGAGAAGTAATGCTCCGAGCCCCTGCGTTACACTCGTCTGGTCTATATCTCCAGCGAGAGTCAGCAGTGCGAGTGGACTGATATCAGCCAGAATCTGCGTGATGAACTCAATTAACCTGAAACCAACGTATGCCAGGGACAGACTTTCAAAACGCGGCCTGAGGATCGGGAACAGGAGTACGGCAATCCCAACGTAGGCCAGTCCATTAGCAAAACTGAGAAGCACGCCCAGCGCTATCTGCGCTCTGCTCGCGGAGATCAGGCTGAGGTAGTCGGGGGAGCCGAGGGTCGCTTCCACCATCACGATAGTTCCAAGGATGAAGGTAATGTTAGAGAACAAGAACGCAGAGCCTACAAGCGTTGCAGTCTTTTGGTATGTTTTCATTTGAGCCTCCAGAATCTGTCTACGCCGTCGCGCGCGATTGGGTGCGTAGCAACACAATTCCCAGCCAGAGGAACCAGATGATCTGACCCAGGCCGAAGAGACCTGTAAAAGCATTCATGACGGGAATGATGGTTAGAATCCCCACCACACCGACTACAAGGCCGAGAATATTCAATACCTTGGGTAGCCCGCCCGTCCGCAGGGCAGCCAGGCTGGCGATCAGCGTCCAGACGCCGCCGAGGATCTCGCCATTGGCATTGCCAAGTCCGTTGGCCATCGCTTCAATTCCCTGAAAGGTCAAAACAGCCTGGACAGGATCTTTAGCATAGAGCGTGGTGATTGTGGCCAGCCCGGCATTTGCGACCATGCCGCTGGCAATGAGTGATCCAGCCCAGATGACCCCGACCGCTGCTGCCACTTGCATAAGTGCGGGCGCACCAGCCTTCAGCCGGTCGTACAAAGCCAGCGACAGGATGATCAGCGCAAAACCAAAAAACACATACATAAGCAGATTGGTAGAAAAGATGATCATCTGCTTTTCGACGTTCAGTGCCATTTTTTTGGCCGGGTCGGTTATGTTGAGATAGTCCAATATGACGAGGAAGATAACGATGCCGATCAGATGGCTGATTGCCATATACAACGCGGCGATGCCGCCAGATTTCTGTAAGGTCTTCATATTTAGCTCCTTATACTTTGAATTAATCAGGCTGTGACGTTGCGCCAGGTCCATGCAAAACCAATTATCAGCAACAGGCAGAGCGTCTCGACTGTGGCGATGAATATGTAATGGGGATACGAGGACATACCACCCCAGATATAGGCTATGGTGATGATGCTCACCGCGATATTAACCCAGCGGTTGAGACTGTACTTCAACACGCGCGAAAGGATGATCATGGCAATTCCAAGTTGCCCCATGACTGCGCCGGCCAGCATCAACTGGGGAATGGACGCGCCAGCGCTGGCGGATGTCCTTGCCACTTCTTCCGCCGCACCGGGGATGTTCAGCGAAAGGATGTCTGCTTTCAGCATATTGATCATGACTACGGTCCACAGGCTGGAGATCAGGACTTTCGTATCGATCCTTTTCGCAGAGGTTGTACTTATGTTCATTTTTTCTCCTTTTTCAGAATGAATGGATTGGATTTGTATAACCGAGACAAGAGGCATCCCAAGATCGCGCACTTTCCGCAGTAAACCATATAGGGCAGCCTGATCTGTCACGGGTCCGGAAAGAAGTGTTTCGCCATTTTCGTCCTCAGTGATCTCCAGGCCATCAAACCACGTCACCCATTGGGCATCCAGATTTCCTTTGAGGCGGATTTCGTAAACCTTTCTATTTGATGCTGATCTGTCACTCATCATGCGATTCGCCTTTTTCCTTTCGTTTTGAACTTTCAAAAGGATAATGGATGATGTTGTGAAGTGTCATCACCACATGATGTGATTGATATGGTGATTCTTGATAAAAAATAAGAAAGCCCTGGCAGGTGGTTGATCACACATGTCAGGGCTGTGGGGTGATTTGGGGCTGGCTAAAACAGGTCGAGTTCTTCGGCGCGGCGGATGGCCGCCCGGCGGTTATTTACCCCAAGTTTGTTGAAAATGTTTTTCGTGTGGGTGCGTAAAGTGTTGAGTGACACAATCAGGTGTCTGGCAATCTCCGGACCGCTTAATTCGCTGCGGAGCAGCCTGAGTACTTCCAACTCACGCTCGCTCAAAGACTCGACGATGTCTGATTTCTGATGCATGGTTGTTGATTTTGGCGCAGATTCAGATTGGGTAAAGGTAGTTAGGAGCTTATTGATATAACTGCTCAGTGGATGGTCTCGATTGCGTGATAGCTTTTCAATCAACACGCGCATGTCTTCACCTTCATCGACAAAGATGCGGATGTACCCCTCTGGCTCAGCCAGCGTCAGAGCGCGCTCCAGCGCGAGACTGGCCTGGTGATGGTTTCCCTGTGCCTGGTAAACGAGCGCCTGCGTCAGTAGGATTTCGATTACACTCCCTGTCCGTTTCTGGGTTTCTGCCAATGCGAGCAGGCGCTCCAGCAGGCCGCTTACGCCCTCAAAGGAATGTTCTGCCAGCCGAGTCCGTGCCAGCGTGAGATGTTCATACTCGCTGAGATAATTCACCTGATCTGTTACGGAAAGATCGCGTTCCCGCGCCCATAGCTGTGCCTTGTCCAATCGTCCCTGTTTGAGATGAATACGCGCCTCGCGAGCTTCTACAGGTTGCAGCATTGGGATTGGATTTTTGACATAACCCTGCTTGGCTTCGTCCAACGATTTGAGTGCTGCCTCCCACTTCCGAGCGGATTCATTGAGTCGTGCTTGAGCCAATCCCCATCGATACGGCCAGTCAATCAGCGTGGTATGTTTACCCAGATTCGCGACTTTTTGCAAGCGCTGTGCTTTTTCTTGATCGTTGCCGCGTTCATGGGATAGCATAGCCAACCCCAAATGATGATGGGCGGTCACCACTTCCGCTTCGGGTCCCAGAGCTGCTGCCTTTTGCAGGGTTTGTTGAAGAGCCCTTTCCGCTTCGCCCAGATGTCCCAAGATCATTTGCATGTCCGCCACAACAAAGGCGCTGGCAATCACATACATTAGATTGCCCAATTTTTGCATATCATCCATCCAGGTATGCATGGCTTGCAGCGAAGCTTCTACATTGCCCACTGCCCATTGGGTAAACCCCAGTGTGATCGCCGCCTGCGCGGGGATTAACAGTTCGCCTTCCGGAACGAGCTGAAGCGACAATTCTGCATATCTCACCGTCTCGGGCAGGTTGCCTTCGATCTGGGCGTTCCCCGCGCGGATCAGGGCAATGGTCATGGGTATAGCCTTAAACTCCTCCGGCGCTTTTGCACCTGGCAGCGCGGATTCGGCGTATTGCAGATAGGTTTCGCTGGGGTCCAATTCGCCGACATCCGAATATGCCCACCCAATGTGGACACACAACCAGGGATTGGAAAGAACAGTCTCATGAGGCAATTTCTTCACCCAACCCAACCAGGCAGTGGTCTGAAAATTACGTTCCATACCCTGCCAGGCTGCATCAGTCAGGCGGGTGGCCCGCTCGAAATCACCTGCGGCAAGAGCGTGCTGAAAGGCTTCGGCCAGATCGTTGTTGGCCTCATACCAGACGCTGGCACGCAGATGATAATCGGCAAGTTCTTTGGGCTGACCGAGCCGCTGGCGCAGCAAATCACAAAACAAGTGGTGGTAACGATACCAGCGACGTTCCTGGTCGAGCGAGACAATGAACAGGTTAGCGTGTTCAAGATATTCCAGCGTTTCCTGTCCGAATGTGGGAGGATAGCTCAGAACCGCGCCGCATAACGGCCCGCATAACCGGTTAAGAATAGAAGTGCAGAGCAAGAAGGTCTGAACCGCAGGGGGCTGACGGTTGAGCACTTCCTCCAACAGGTAATCCAGGACGAAACGGTGGCTGCCGGTGAAGGATTTGATGAAACTGGCAGTATCTTGCTGCCCTTGCATGGAAAGTGCGGCCATTTGTAGACCTGCGATCCAGCCTTCGGTGCGGGTTTCCAGGGCGGCAATGTCTTCCGTGGAGAGATCCAAGCCCATCACCTGGTTGAGAAAATCAGTAGCCTCATCGGGAGTAAAGCGCAAATCGGCGGCACGCAGCTCGGTTAGCTGGCTCTGGGCGCGCAGCCGCGCGAGGGGCAAGTTTGGATCCTCACGGCTGGCAATGACCAGGTGCATTTGTGATGGTTGATGCCCGATAAGGAAAGCAATGGCCCGATCAATCGCTTGAGAATCGAGCAAGTGGTAGTCATCCATGACGAACAGGAAGTCTTCGGGAATGGTGGTAATTTCGTTGAGAAGGCTGGTCAATATGACTTCAATTTGCAGAGGCTGGGGGGATTGGAGTGCGGATAGCAGTCCTTCACCAATTCCAGCCTTGATTGTTTGTAGCGCTTTCACCAGATAAGCGAGGAAACGCGCTGGGTCGCTATCCCCCTCATCCACTGACAGCCAGGCGACCGGTTTCCCACAACCAGCAATCCATTCACTGACCAGCGTGGTCTTACCAAAGCCGGCAGGAGCGGAGATGAGGGTCAATTTAGTGCCCTCGTTCAGCCGCTCGATCAGGCGCAGACGCGGGACAATGCTGGGACGCGGTGGGGGAATATAAAGTTTGGTGAGGAGAAGAGCATCGGACACACAATTATTATACAGCGCGCTGCAATGTGGTGTGGTCAAATCCGGCCGCACCAGCTGTATCTCTCACCAACAAAAAAACGCCCCCACGCTGTAACAGCGTGGGGGCTTCGACACCACGGCTCCCATCTGTACGGGGGCTGTCTATCATCCTCTGCGGCGCAGAATCTGGAACCGGAATCGCGAGGTGAGATAATAATTGTACGAATAATCAATCACCTGATTTCCCTCCGAAAAGACCTGTTCTTCCAGTAACAGTAGTGAAGTCCCTTCAGGGATCTGCATTTTCGCAGCGATTTTAGACGAAGCGGGAACCGCCTGCATCATGATTTTGGAACGTAAAGGTGGGGTTGCGGGGGCTTGCTCCATGTAATCCAGCATCGAACCGGTAAATTTACCCTTAAAGTCTTCCAGGTCAATCAAATCAGCCGGAATCACATCAACCATATAAGCCAGAACATCGCCTTCCAGCAAACGTCTTCGCGTTACCACAACTGTGGGTTCCCCTACTGCAATCGCCAGACTGGCAGCCATTGTGGCATCAGCGGGCTGTACATCAATTGTCAAATGGTCCATCCCGCACGTCAGGCCTTCCCGGGACGCCATCTCATCCAGGCTTTCCAGGACTTCCAGGCCGCTTTCCATCAGCGGTTTAATGGACGTGGCGAAGGTGCCCACCCCGTGACGGCTCACGATCCAACCCCGCTCTTCAAATACCCGCAGCGCTTCCCGCAGTGTGGCCCGCGAAACGCCCATCATCTGCGCCAGCTCCATCTCCGAAGGGAGTTTATCGCCCGCGGAAAAGCTTTCCAGGTATTCCCGCAGCGCTTCTTCCACGCGCACAGTGAGAGGACGGGTATCCAAAGTGATTTTATTGGCAGGGTCTTGTTGAGCGGCCATCAGCGAAGGCACCTCCTTGTAATCAACCTATAAACTACATTACCAGGGACATGACGGCCTTCTGCACGTGCAGACGGTTCTCAGCCTCATCAAAGATGGCCGAGCGCCAGCCGGGCCCTTCGGTCTTATCCATCACATCATTGTTCACTTCCAGGCCGCGGTCGGCGGGCAGGCAGTGCAGGTAAATAGCGTTCTGGTCGCAGGTTTCCATCAGCTCGCTGGTGGTCTTCCAGGATTTGTAGCTGTCCTGAATCTTCTGCGCTTCATCAAAATCGTAGGTGCCAACCGGGGGCTGGAACAGGGTCACCGGCGCCCAGGCTTTCGGGTACACCACGTGCGCGCCGTCGAAACCTTCTTCGAAGTCGTTGGTGATCTTGAAGGATCCGCCCGCGTCAGCGGCGTAGTCTTTACACTGCTGGATGATGTCGGGAGCCAGATCAAATTCCTTCGGGTGCGCCAGGGTAACGTTCATGCCCAGCATGGTGGCGTACAGGATGGCCGATTGCGGTACCGCGCGCGGTTTGTGGACGCTGGGGGAATATGCCCAGGACATGGTGAAGTTGACGCCCTTGAAGCCGCCAAACTCTTCCTTCACTGTCAGCATGTCCGCCAATCCCTGGAAGGGGTGGTAGATATCGTCTTCCATGTTGAGCACCGGAATATCCGCCCATTTGGCGAACTCCAGAAGCAGTTTGTGCGCTCCACCGTATTCCCAAT
>Ga0209164_1003346_pt1 | contig 15320 bp, 15 predicted proteins | sample MTBNYHSulfiMetaG_FD_187458 | JGI IMG/M metagenome (GOLD analysis project Ga0209164, IMG submission 187458) | Enrichment culture microbial communities from rom New York Harbor, USA that are MTBE-degrading - MTBE-NYH (New York Harbor Sulfidogenic)... | ecosystem: Environmental > Aquatic > Marine >...
GGCTTCAGCGTGCGGCTGTTCGAATTGCACGAGGAACTGGTGGGACGGGCCTATGAGCTGGTCTCGGATTGCGCTTGCAACGACGGCTGCCCGTCCTGCGTGGGGCCGGGGGGAGAGCAAGGCAGCGGCAGCAAGAGTGAAACCCTGGCAATCCTGAAAGCCCTGAGGCAGTAAAGGGAGTTGTTGAAATGTGCGCCGACAAGCTCACCGATCCCGAATATCTGCGTAGCCAGCAATACCGCACCAACGACAACCTGGAGACCCGCATCGCCCTGCACGAGCGCTTCAGCGTGAATCCTTACACCTGGCGGCGCTGGATGTTCGACCAATTGGACTTTCCGGCGGGCGCACGAATTCTAGAATTAGGCTGCGGCCCGGGCGACCTGTGGCTAGAAAACGCCGAGGGCGTGCAGGGAGATTGGCGCCTGTCATTGACCGACCTATCCCACGGGATGGTCGCCGAAGCGCAGCGCAAGCTGAAAGGGATGGAGTTCACTTTTGGGACGGCAAACGCCCTGGCGATCCCCTTTCCCGACGCCAGCTTCGAAGCCGTGCTCGCCAATCACATGCTCTATCATCTCCCCGATCGGGCCGGGGGCTTGGCGGAGATACGCCGCGTGCTGAAACCAGGCGGCTGGCTGTACGCCACCACCGTCGGGCACCAGCACATGGCGGGCCTGGCCGATCTGGTCAACGCCTTCGACCCGGCCATAGACTTCCAGCGTTCCGAATTCAGCTTCAGCCTCGAGGACGGCCACGAGCAGCTCGCCGAGTGGTTCGACAACGTGGAACTGCGGCGCTACCACAACGCCCTGGAGATCACGGAAGCCGAGCCACTGGTGGCCTACCTGCGCTCGATGGCCAGCCTGCCCCAAGAGCGCCTCCCGGAAAGCCGGCTGCCGGAGCTGGCCGAGTTCCTGGGTAATATACTAGACGAGCAGGGTGCCATCCGCATCGAAAAGGCCGAGGGGATGTTCCTGGCGCAAAAGCCTGGTATATAATCGAGTACTATGCCCTCCCTTTCAGACCGGCTCAAGGCCCTGGGCGTGCAGATCGGCGGCCGGGACCTGCCCGATTCAAAGAGGAAAACGCGCCATCCCATCGAGACGGTGGTGGATGGCCGCATCGTGGAGACCGCCCACGGCGAAACCTACGTGGCCGAGAGCCGCCAGCCGCTGGGCGCACCGCACGGCCAGGGGAAACTGGAGATCAACGCCCCATTGGAGATGGTCGCCAATTGGGGGCGCGATACCCGCATCGCCACCAGCGAAATAGAGCAGTTCGCCTTCCTGGATACCGAGACCACCGGGTTAGGGGGCGGGCCGGGCACCTACGTCTTCCTGGTGGGCGCCGGGCGCTTCGAAGGGGAGGAGTTCCACCTAGCGCAGTTCTTCCTACGCGAGCTGGATGAGGAACCAGCGCTGCTGGCGGGGCTGGAAAGCTTCCTGGCGCCCTGCGAAGTGATCGTGACCTTCAACGGCAAGGCCTTCGACGTCCCCCTGCTCAACGCCCGCTACCTGCTCAACAGCGCACCCTCGCCGCTGCCCTCGCTGGCCCACCTGGACCTACTTCATTTGACGCGGCGCCTGTGGCGAGAGCGCTTGCCAAGCTGTAGCCTGGGTTCGCTGGAAGAGCACATCCTGGGCCTGGAGCGGACCGGAGAGGACGTGCCGGGCTGGATGATCCCGGAGCTCTACCTGGATTACCTGAGGGAAGGCGACGCCCGGCCGTTGAAAGGGGTCTTCTACCACAACGCCGTGGACATCCTCTCCCTGGCAGCGCTGATGAACCACATCGCCGACATGCTGGCCCAGCCGCTCACCCCTGGCGTGGAAGACCCGCTCGACCGCGTGGCCATGGGACGGCTGTACGAGAGCCTGGGCTACTTCGAGCAGGCCACGGAGATCATCGAATTGAGCCTGCAGGACGGCCTGCCCACCGAACGCCACCTGACCACCGTCAAGCGTCTATCACTTCTACATCGCAGGATGGGGAATTACGAGGCCGCGCTGGAACTGTGGCAGGAGGCCGCCGACCATCGGCAGGTCTACGCCCACGTGGAGATCGCCAAGCACTACGAGCACCGGCAGCGCGACTTCGAAGAGGCCATTCGCTGGACGGAAGCCGCCCTGGAAATCATCGCCGCGCCGGAGTACTCACGCTTCGAGCGCTCGCGCTGGCAGCCTGAATTGGAGCACCGCCTGGCGCGCCTGAAGCGCAAGCTCGACCGCCTGACAGACTAGCTCTGCTGAATACCCCCGTACAGATACCAATAGGCCGATTCTGGGAAGCCAGCCGTGAGGGCCTGATCCCAGACGAAATCGCCAGAGGCAAAGACCGCCCGCAGGCGCCCATCAGCGGCGGGCAACAGCCCGACCTCTTCGGGCGCCTCTCGCCCCACCTGGTCGCGCAGCAGCTCGAGCAGCACCCGCCAGCGCACCTCGCTGGGGTAATAGCTGCCATGCCGCTCTGGAGCCTCCTCGACCTCGCTCAGATAATTGGCCCACTGGTGAAAGCGTGATTTGAACTCACGTGTCGCCTTGCCCTCCCAGGCCACCTGCCAGCTACTCTGAGTGGCCCCGATGGCACGCTCCAGACGCTGCAACTCGCTGCGCTGGGCAGGGGTGGTGTGGCCGCCCTTTTCGAGGGCGCGCAGGCGCGCCTGGGCCAGCAGCAGGTTGCCCAGGGTCAGGCGGGGATAAGAGGGCTGGTCGGCGGAGGCGCTCACCCCCATGGGCCAGAACAGCTCGTCGGAAAGCAGATAGTTCTCCAATTCGTGCTGGGCGGCACGCAGATAGGTCAAATCGTATTCAGGATCATGCATGAGGGAATTGTACCTGACGAACTGGCGAAGCGCTGAACACCCTTACTTCGCCCGCCCAATTAGGTTGATCCACGGTTTGGGCTGCCCAGCCCCCACCCAGCAGGCGAGTGTCTCGAAGCCGCCCTTTGCCATCAGCTCGTTCAGTTCATCGGGTTGATAATAGCTGAAGAAGCGCGCCCCGTGCTCACCGCGCCAGGCCTGACCGCTGCCCCTCCTGACCGAAATGTAGACCACGCCACCGGGCCGCAAGACACGATGGACCTCACCAATCGTCTGCGGGGCGCGTTCACGCGGCAGGTGCAGCAGGGCAGCGCAGGACCACACCCCACCCAAGCTGTCTCCGGCCAGCGGCAGGTGGCACATATCGGCCTGGGTCAGGGCGCCGTCCACCCGGCGGCGCTGGGCCTCCCGCAGCATACCCAAGGAAAGATCGATGCCCAGCGCTCGCACGCCGCGCTGGCGCAGCAGTTCGAGGTCGCGGCCGGGGCCACAGCCCAGGTCGAGCACCAAGGCGCCGGGGGATAGATAGCTGGTGAAGGAATCAAAAGCCCGCGTCAGGACGATATCCCAGACGCGGGCGGCGAAGTCGGCGGCGGTGTCGTCGTAGGTCTCTATGGTGCGATGGTAGGAATCCTCATGCGGTCCAGGCACATCAGCCTCACAACAACAATCCGGCGGGGTTCTCGAGGTAAAGCGCCAGGGTCTGCATAAAACGCGCCGCCTCGGCGCCATCGCTGACGCGGTGATCGACCGAAATGGTGGCTTTCATGCGCTGACCGATCCCTATCTGGCCCTCCTCCACCACCGGCACCTGGCGCACGGCGCCCACCGCCAGGATGGCGGCTTCGGGCGGGTTGATGATGGCGATGAAATCGTCAACGTCGAACATCCCCAAATTGCTCACCGAGAAGGTCGAGCCTTCGATGTCTTCGGGGCGAACGCGGCCCTGGCGAGCGCGCTGGGCCATCTGGCGCACTTCACGGGCGATCTGGCGCAGGGGCTTGCGGTCGGCGCCCTGGCACACCACGGTGAGCAAGCCGTTCTCCACCGCCACGGCCACGCCGATGTTGACGCGGCCGTGCTGCACGACGTGGTCATCGGCCAGGGAGGCGTTTAGGTTGGGGTACTGACGCAGCGTCAGGGCCGTGGCCTTGATGATGAAATCATTGACCGAAAGCTTCTCCCCACCGGCACCCAACAGGGCATTGGCTTGACGGCGCACCCCCATCAGGGAGGCAGCATCGTATTCGTAAGTGACGTAGAAATGCGGGGCTTGCTGCTTGGCCTGGGCCATGCGACGACCGATGGCAGCCCGCAGTTTGGAAAGCGGCACTTGCACATCGGGGGGCGGAAGGCCAAGCTCAGCGCTGGGCAGCGGGGGCAGTTCCTGAATTGGCAATTGGTCTTTCTCGCTGGCAGGCGCCTTGGGGCGCGGGGCAGCCAGATGGGCCTCCACATCCTTCTTGAGCACGCGGCCACCAGGGCCAGAGCCGCTGATTTGGCGAATATCAAGGCCACGCTCCTCGGCCATGCGGCGCGCCACCGGTGTGGCGCGCACGCCGCCCGGCAAATGCCCATCACCTGACGTGGGAGTAGACACGGTCTCAGCCACCGGCATGGCCTCAGCTTCAGGGGCAGCTTGTTCAGCTTCGGCGGCTTCCTCTGTCTGGGGTTCGGCTTCTTCGGCCCCTGCTTCGCCGAGCAGGGCGTCCAGGTCGATCTTTTCATCCTTCTCGCCGATCACGGCGATAGGGGTGTTAACCGGCACGACGGCGTTCTGATCCACCAGGTGCTTGTGCACCACCCCGCTGTACATCGACTCCACCTCGACGGTGGCCTTGTCGGTCTCGATCTCAGCCAACAATTCACCCTTTTCCACCTGATCGCCTTCCGCCTTTACCCAGCGGATGAGCGTGCCTTCGGCCATGTCGAAGCCCAATTTGGGCATGGTGACGACTTCGGCCATCACAGCACCTCCTTCACGGCGGCGATTACGTCCTTGACCTGCGGCAAGGCCAGTTGTTCGAGGGCGCGGTTATAGGGCAGGGGCACTTCCTTTTGTGCTACGCGCTTGATGGGGGCGTCGATGTAATCGAAGGCCTCTTCGTACAGGCGGGCAGCCACTTCAGCGCCCACGCCATAGGAGCGCCAGCCTTCCTCAGCAATCACGGCGCGGTTGGTCTTCTTGAAAGAGGCGATCACCGGCCCCATATCCAGGGGGCGCAGTGTGCGCAGGTCGACGACCTCGGCCTCGATGCCCTGCTTGGCCAGCTCAGTGGCGGCCTCCAGGGAGACTTGCAGCATCTTGCTGTAACTCACGATGGTCACATCGCTACCGGGGCGCTGCACCTTGGATTTGCCAATCGGCACCAGGTGCTCGCCCTCGGGAACCTCGCCGCGCACCTGGTAGAGCGTGGCGTGCTCGATGAACATGACCGGGTCTTCAGAGCGGATGGCCGACTTGAGCAACCCTTTGGCGTCGGCTGGCGTGCCCGGAGAGACGACCTTCAGACCGGGGAAGTGAGCGAAAATCGCATCGGGCGTCTGGGAGTGGGTGGCGCCCAACTGGCGCCCGCCACCGCCCACAGCGCGAATGACCAGTGGAACCTTCAACTGCCCGCCAAACATGTAGTGCAGCTTGGGGGCCTCGTTGACGATGTGATCCATGGCGGCGAAGGCGAAGTTGATAGTCATCAGCTCGGATACCGGGCGCAGGCCAACCAGAGCGGCGCCGATACCGGCGCCCACGATCACGGCCTCGGCGATGGGGGTATCGCGCACGCGCTTCTCACCGAAATGATCGTAGAAACCCTTGGTGACAGCGTAGGTGCCACCCCACATGCCAACTTCCTCGCCCATGATGAAGACGCGTTCGTCGCGCTCCATCTCCTCCCACAACGCATCGGAGATCGCTTGGCGCAAAGTGATGACTGCCATGCTAGACCCCCTCCACATAGATATCTTGGAACAATTCTTCCGGGGCCGGGTCGGGGCTGGATTCGGCGAACTCGACGGCCGCCTCGATCTGCTTTTCCACTTCCGCCTCGATTTCTTCCAATTCGGCTTTGGTGGCTACCTTCTCGTCGAGCAGGTAACGGTGATAAATGCCGATGGGGTCGTTGGCCTCCCACTTCTTGACCTCTTCCGCTTTACGATAGCGCTCGGGGTCGCCCATCGAGTGGCCGCGATAGCGGTAGGTGACCACCTCTAAAAGATACGGGCCATTGCCCTCGCGCACGCGCTGGAGGGCTTTCTCAGCGGCCTGGCGCACGACCATCACGTCCATGCCCTCGATGCGTTGGTTGGGGATGTTGTAGCCCTCGGCCTTCTGGCGTATCTCGGAGACCGCCGAGGCGCGCTCGACCGCCGTTCCCATGCCGTACTGGTTGTTCTCACACACCCACAGCACGGGCAAATTCCACACCTTCGAGAGGTTGAGCGCCTCGTGAAAGAAGCCGATGTTAGTGGCGCCATCGCCAAACATGCAGATGGTGACGTTATCTTCCCCCTTGTACTGGTCACCCAGGGCCATGCCGGCGGCGATGGGCAGGTGGGCGCCCACAATGGCGTGCCCGCCCCAGAAGTTCTTCTCCACATCGGCCATGTGCATCGAGCCACCCTTGCCCTTCGAGCTGCCGGTGGCCTTGCCCAGCAACTCAGCCATCACCTCGTCGGCGCTCAGGCCGCAGTTGATAGCCACGCCGTGGTCGCGATAAGCGGTGATGACCCGGTCGTTGGGCTGGCGGGCCGAGATCAGCCCGGTGCTGACGGCCTCCTGGCCGATGTATAAGTGCAGGAAGCCGCCGATTTTGCCCTGCTGGTACAGTTCGGCGGCGCGCTCCTCCAGACGGCGGATCAGCACCATCTGGTGATATAGCTCCAAATGCTCATTCTTCTCCATCGCTAATGTTTACTCCTACCATTCATCCTTTCGGCAACGCATACCACAACACCGGGGCAGGCCCGGCGTTGCAGCGCTAATAATTTAATTGATAAGGCCTACAATGTGGGATTATACCAACAATGAAAGCGGCCAAGTATAAAGTCTTTGTTAACAAGGAGTGGGGGCCGCCCAGAGGACAGCCCCCACCCAACCACATAGTGACATTTAGAATTAGTCGATCTCGTAGATCACGTTGACCTCAACGGTGATCTCCATCTCGCCAGCCGAGACCGGCACGCGGGCAGCCGCTTCAGCGAAGTCGGCGCCGCCGCCAAGGCCCATCACAGGCTGCTCGAAGCCACCGCCGTACAGGTAGCTGCTCACGCTGTTCACCGCGCCCAGGGAAACGCCGGCGGCCTCAGCCAGCGTGGCGGCGCGGCTCTCGGCGTTCTGCATGGCGGCTTCCAAGGCCTGGGTGAAGACGCTTTCGCGATCGGCCACGTCGAACTGGATGCCGCTGATGGCGTTGGCCCCGCTGCTCACGACGGCGTCGAGCAATTCGCCGAGCGTCTCGAGATCACGCACAGTCACCAGGACAGTGTTCTGCACGACGTAGAGCGTGCCGATATCCTCACCATCCGGCCCCCATTGCGTCTGGGAGTAGATGGAGAAGTTGGTGGTCTGGATATCCTCAGGCGGGATGCCAAAGCCCTCCAGGCTGGCCATCACGTCCTCCACCCGGCCGTTGTTGTCGGCAACCGCCTGGGCGGCGTCCTCGTCCTCGGTGCTCACACCGATGTAGATGTGGGCCATATCCGGGCTGAGGGTCACCGTGCCGGTGCCATTGACCGACAGGGTGCGGGGCTCCGCCTGGCTGGAGGCAGCCACCGGGGCGCAGGCGCCCACGGCGAGCGCCAGAAGCAATAATGCTGCGATAGTGATCGTTTTCTTTTGCATGGTGTTCTCCTATAAGTTGTTTTTTTGTACAGCACATAGACGACATTCCGGGCTGAAAAGTTCCCGCCTGCTTGTGCCATCCCTATTTTACCTGTTACAATACCGCAAACAAATGTTCTGGCCCGTAGGATAACCTATGCCCGTCAATTTCCTGGACCTACGCCAAAAGATCAAAGCCATCGGGGCGAAAGAGCCTGCCAGACGAAAGCAGCTCGATGAGCAGCGCGAGCAAGTGCGCCAACTGCTGGCCAGCCAGGCCGGCGAGATCGAGCAACTGCGGCGCAAAGTCGAGCAGGCCGTCGAGGCCGACCCTTTCATGCGCTGTGCCAAGCCGGTGAAAGACCGCCTAGACGCAGCCTACGATCCCCCTGCCCTCCCCGAGCAGGCCACTTTGCTGGCAGCCGACGGCTCGCAGATCAACCCCGACCGGCACACCCAAGTTAACTTTTACCTGATCAACGTGGGCACCATCGCCATGCAGTTGGGTGCCGAGAGGGCACCAGAGCAGGACATCCACACCGAATTATTCTACGGCGACGAGCTTTACACCGAGGGCGGCACGGTCTCCAAGGCGCTGGTGGAACTGCGGCGCGACGAGCGCGAACGCACCATCCTGGCCGAATTGGCCGCCGAGGCCGAGGCAAAGCCGGTGATAGCGCTGACCGACGGCCCATTGGAGTTGTGGGGCAGCCGAGCACAGAGCGCCGAGGAGAGCGCCCGCTTCATCAACAGCCTAGACAAGTATAAGAAAGCCTTAGCAGACTTGCAGGCAACTGGTGCAGCGGCAGCGGGCTACGTGGACAAGCCGCGCGCCGATTACGTGGTGCAATTGCTGGAGGTGGCCGCCGCCCACGCCAACGACTTGGCTAAGCTGCGCAAGCAGCGCCCCTATCGCGGCGTGACTGACACTGACCTATATTCCTCATCCCTGGGGCCAGGCCAGCGCTCGGGGGTATTCGCCATTCAATCACGCTCCGCCCACCTGTACGCCGGGCCGCTAGGGTTGCATTTCTTCTACCTCAACGTCGGCTCGGAGAGGCGGCCGTGGCTGGCGCGCGTCGAGATCCCCGCCTGGGTAGCGGAGGACGAGGAGATGCTGGGCGCCCTGCACGCCGTGCTCTTGCAGCAATGCGGCCTGATGGGCGAGCGCGCCTACCCTTACCTGCTGCACCGCGCCCACGAGATCGCCGTGGTGAAGCTGGCCGAAAAAGAGCAGATCGGCGAGATGCTGGCCCAGGAACTGCGCCAGCGCGGCGTGCCCCTCGGGCAGGAATCCCACAAGCAAGCCGCCAAGAATCTTGGAGAGAGAAGGAGGTTCGAGCTTTGACCTCAGCAGAATACATCGTCGGGCGCTTGCTGCGCTCCGGCATCAACGGCTTCGTGGCCGGCTGCCGCATCTCGGAGCGCGAGGCGCCCAGCTTCGGCGCCCTGGTGCGCGCCCCGCTAGGCGACAGCATCCAGGTCTACGGGCTGATCTACGACATCCACGTGGACGACGACGGCCTGGTGCGCCAGTTGGCGACGGCAGAGAACGTGGACGCCACGGTGATCGAAGACAACCGCCTGAACCGCAACGTGCCGATGGAGATGAGCGTGCTGGCAGTGGGCTACCGGCAAGGGGAGGCTATCCACCACCTGCTGCCGCCGCGCCCGCCCCTGAGCCTGGATCTAATTCACCAGTGCTCGCAGGAGGATCTGGTCGAGTTCACCGGCACAGGGCGCTTCGGCTACTTTCGCCACCTGCTGCGCGCCCAGGATATGCCGGTGAGCGAGCTGCTGGCCACCCACGTGGAGCAAGCGTACCAAGCGCACAGCCAGGCAGGAGACCCGGATTGGGCTAAACGGGCCACGCAGGAATTGATCGTGCTGCTGCGCGACGACTACGGCACGCTGATGAGCGTGTTGAGCGCGCTCTCCGACGCGCTGCCCGAGCTTCCGGCAACCGAGGGAGGGCAGGCATGAGCGAGCAACAGGGACACGTCGGCTACATCGTCGGCGGGGGGCTGAAAGAGAACTTGCAGGTGCGCCTGACCGTGCCTGCGCAGCAGGTTCAGGAGGGGGCTTTCCTGGTCACCGAGAGCGGCGATTGGCTGTTCTACGGCCTGGTGACCGACCTACAACTGGGCGCCACCGACCCGCGCTTCGCCGACGAGCAATCCGAGGGCAGGCTACCCCCTCAAGTCGCCAGCCTGCTACACGGGCAGACGCTGTACACCAACCTGGAGATGCTGCCAGCCCTGATGATGGAGCGCGGCCCAGAGCCGGGCACGCCGGAATACGAGCAATGGGTCAAGGCCATCGAGGCGGGGTTGGCCGAGCAGCCGCGCCCGCTGCCGGTCAAGACCGTGCCGCCGCACCACGCCAACGTGCGCTTGGCGGGGCCGGGCGACATCGCCGAGATCTTCGGCAAGCCCAAAGAGAAGAGCAACTTCGTGATCGGCCACACCCGCGAGCAAGGGCACCCGGTGGTCATTAACCTAGAGAAGTTCGTGCAGCGCTCGTCGGGTGTTTTCGGAGCCACGGGCACAGGCAAGTCCTTCCTCACCCGCCTGATCCTGGCCGGGCTGATGCACCACAGCGTGGCCTCCGTACTGGTGCTGGATATGCACAACGAATACGGCCTGGACGACACGGCCTCCGACACCGGCGAACGGGTGATCGGGCTGAAGACCAAATTCCCGGCCAAGGTGCGGGTGGTCGGGCTGGGGGCTGGGGCGCAAATCCGCGGCCAGACGCCGGACTTCAACCTGGAGATCGCCATGGGCGACATCCAGCCAGAAGATATCGAGCTACTCACCCGTGAGCTCAACCTGCGCGAGACCACGCCGACCACGCTGGAGGCATTGGTGGCTAGCTTCGGCCGCCAGGGGTGGTTCAAGGAGTTCCGCGCCATGAAGCTGGGGGGCACCATCGAGACCGAGGACGGCAAACGCGTCCCCTCTCCCGACAGCGTGGCTGCCTGGGCGACCTCCACCGGCGTCAACGTGATGGCTGCCGAGGGGCTGCACTCCAAGCTGGGGCGGGTGTTCCGCAAAGAATATATCGTGGAAGAGCCGGCCGCCGACACCATAGGCGAAATCGTCAAGGCGCTGGAGGGCGGGCAGCACATCGTGCTGTCCTTCGGCCGCCACGAGACCGATTTGGATTATTTGCTAGTCAGCAACCTGCTCACCCGGCGCATCCGCCAGGTATGGGAGGAGCGCACCAACGACTTCCGCTCCAAGGGAGAGGCCGAGCCGCGCTCGCTGGTGATCGTGCTCGAGGAGGCCCACAAGCTGCTCAACCGCGAGATGGCCGCCCAGACGACCTTCAGCACCATCGCCCGCGAACTGCGCAAGTATTACGTCACCCTGCTGATCGTCGACCAGCGCCCATCGCAAATCTACGACGAGGTGATGTCGCAGCTGGGGACGCGCATCTCCGGCTGGCTGGGCGACGATGACGACATCCGGGCGGTGCTCTCCGGCCTGGCAGGGCGCGAGGCGCTGCGCGGCATGCTGGCGCGCTTGCAGCCCAAGGAGGAGGTGCTGTTGCTGGGCTGGGGCGTACCCATGCCTTTACCAGTACGCTCGCGGCGCTACGACGAGGATTTCTGGACCGAATTGCTGGGAAAGAAGGGAAAGCGCAGCGCAGAGGAGGTGAGCAAGGAATTAGGATTCTAGAGCTATCCATCCAATTTCTTTCGTGATTTTTGGAGGCAAAGATGATCACTAACAGCGTGAAATTCGCCCTCGGGGTCGTCTTGTTGTTGTTCGCCCCACTTTTGAGCACCTATCTGGGCTGCAACCACCCACAGTATTATGGTGGATCGCCCTACGTCGAGGTCAACGATTGGACGCCCAATGAGACGGTCAAGGTGCTGGCCAACGGCGTGGAGGTGGGTCAATTCACAACTGGCGCCGACGGGCACGGTTCCCTCGATTTCGGCCAGGCAGGGATGACCTATACAGTGACCCTGGTAACAGCCAACGACCAGCAGATAGCGGCTGGCTCGGTCAGCTGTCCTGTTAATATCTCAGGCCAAGTGGATCGCATTGACCTCTCACCGCCTGCCGCCAATCTCCAAATGGGGGAGACGCAGCAATTCACGGCCACGGGCTACAACGCCCAGGGCGACCAGGTCCCCACCATGCCCACCTGGTCGACCAACGACGGCGCCATCGACTCAAACGGGCTATATACCCCCAGCATGGCAGGTGATTTCACCATCACGGCTACCGACCCGGTCAGCTCGGCCACCGGCACGGCCAGCGTGCACGTGGTTTCCGGCCAGCCCTTCCGCATCGACGTCTCACCCGCGAACGTAACCCTTAAGTTAGGGGAATCACAGCTGTTCACCGCCAAGGGCTACGACGCCGCAGGCAATCAGGTCCCGATCACGCCCACCTGGACCACTACAGGCGGCAACATTGACGCAAACGGGCTGTATACACCCAGCGCGACCGGCGACTTCATCATCACGGCTACTGACCCAATTAGCACGGTCGCCGACACGGGCATCGTGCACGTAGGCCCCGGCCAGTTCGACCGCATCGACGTCTCGCCCGCGAACGTAACCCTTAAGTTAGGGGAATCACAGCTGTTCACCGCCAAGGGCTACGATGCCGCAGGCAATCAGGTCCCGATCACACCTACCTGGTCCACCAACGACGGCGCTATTGACTCGAGCGGTCTATACACCGCCAGCGAGGCGGGCAGCTTCACGGTAACCGCCTCGGTCGCCGAGAGCACGGTCACCGGCCAGGCGTCCGTCGAGGTCGAAGGGGCAGGCGTCCCGATCTGGCTGTGGATCGCCCTGGCGGTGGGCGCCCTAGGGACCGGCGGGCTGGCCCTATGGTACTACCTGAGCGAGGAGCAGAAGGGCTGCCTGTTGTGCCTGTGGATTTTCTGCGGGCTGGGAAGCCTGGGGATCCTGGGCTTCATCCTATGGTATTACCTTGGACAACCGCTGCCGTGGTGGGTATGGCTGCTGGGCGAGGGCACCCTCCTAGGTGTGCCGGCATTCTTCCTCTGGAACCGCCAGAAGGAACAAAGCGAGTAACAGACAAGTGAGGTGGGGGCGGAGCATGCTCCGCCCCTACGCTCTATGTGTGCGGGCAAGAAAGGCAAGTGCAGCGCCGAGGAAGTGAGCAAAGAACTGGGGTATTAGGTAAACTAGGGATGTAATTTTCATGTACGTTAAGCCCACTCAACAAGCTTCCTGGAGGCGTCAAAATGCCAAAGTATCATCCCGGTAGTAGAGGCAAGTGTCTTCATTGCCAAACAACAGTGCGATTTGAGCTTCCCACAAGCAATAAATATCACTTTCCAGTAAGTGCAGATAATCAGCAAATAAATATCATAGTAGCACAATGCCCTGAATGCAAAAAACTCATCATAACATTCCTAGAAGTGCAAAACGGTGATGCTTCCCTTCCGTCCGTTTCAGAGTTCATTGCTTGGCCAATTTCCAGTAGTCGTCCTCCCGCTCCATCAGAGGTACCTACCCAAATAGCAGATGACTACAATGAGGCTGCTCTGGTACTGCCTGTCAGTGCAAAAGCGAGTGCAGCCCTTTCGAGGCGCTGTCTACAAGCTGTTCTTAGTGACGCCGGAAGAAGTCAAAAGAAGTATCTCTCCGATCAAATTGATGAAGTGTTGCCCTCGCTGCCATCCTTCATTGCAGAGAACCTGCATGCAGTACGCATCATCGGGAACTTTGCCGCACATCAACAAAAATCCAAAGTCTCTGGAGAAATCTTGGGCGTCGAACCTGGCGAAGCCGAATTAAATCTAGATGTCTTAGACACTCTGTTTGACTTCTACTATGTGAAGCCTGAGATCGAACGCAAGAAACGCGAGAAGCTTAATGCAAAGTTGGAAGAAGCTGGGAAATCGCCAATAAAGAAACCTCCAAACAACGAGGATTGAATCACCCAAACAGTGAAATGCCCCAAGTGTGGGAGAGAATGCCCAGTAGATAATGCCGACCACGCCTATAGCTGACATGCCTCTCACCATCCTCCCCCTGCAACTCCCCGGCCAGGTGTACGCCAGCCCGATGCCGTTCAGCCGTTTCGACTGGCGGCAAAACGCCTGGGATGAATTTCAAGTCCACGGCGTCAATCTGGTGGTGATGCTGGTGGACGATGAGGAGGCAGAGCGCCACGCGGGGCGCGACCTGCGCGCCTTATACGAAAAGGGCGGCATGCAAGTGATCCAGTTCCCGATCGACGATTTCGAAGCACCGCAAGCGGCAGACGTCAAGCCCATCGTGGAGCAGGTGCTGGAGGCAGCGAACGAGGGGGTGAACGTGGCCGTCCATTGCCACGCCGGAGTGGGGCGCACGGGGACGATGGCGGCCTTGCTGGCGCGCCAGGCCTTGGGGCTTTCGGGGGAGCAGGCCGTGGCGTGGGTGCGAGAACACATTCCGGGGGCCATCGAAAGCCGGCCGCAGCACCAGTTGGTGCTGGAATTCGGGGAATAAAAACCCAATCGGAAACAAACGGTAGTTTAGGGCCTTGTGCCCGTAGGCATCACGCCAAAACGCCCACAAGGGGCTAGACTACAGGTCGTGTATCTGTTCTACCGAGGCTACACCCACCCGAGGCACTAAACATCCCAATCCTTCCGCAGGGGCGGGTTTGAAACCCGCCCCTACGTGCAATTCGTGTATAGCGCAAAACGCCCACGAGGGGCTAGACTACGGCGCTAAATCGGCCCATTTTGCCTCTTGACAAACATCGTACATTTGTTCTATAATCTAGCGCGTTAGAACAAAGGTTCGGTATCTTTCCGTCAAGGAGGATCAAAATGGACTACAAAAGCACACTGCAAGGCTATCTGAGAAGGCTACGGTTCAACCGGGGCTTGATGTGGGGGCTGCTACTGATCGGCGCCCTGATCGCCTTCGAGGTCTTCAACTACAGCACCACCGACTTCGCCATGACCGACCTGCTCGGCGACCTACGCTTCCTGGGGGTGCGCTGGGCGACCATCCTGGCGCTGGCCTTCTGCGGCATCGACTTCGCCGGAATCGCCCGCCTGTTCACCCCTGAGCAAGCCAATGGCGAGAAGCCCAACGAGGTGTGGTACCTGTTCGGCGCCTGGCTGCTGGCGGCCACGATGAACGCCCTGCTGACCTGGTGGGGTGTATCGATTGCCATCTTGCAGCACAGCACCCTGGGCAACGACGTGATCCCGCGCGATACCCTGCTGCGCACTGTGCCGGTGTTCGTGGCCATCATGGTGTGGCTGAGCCGGGTGCTGATCATCGGCACCTTTTCAGTGGGCGGCGAGCGCCTGTTCAGCCAAGCGGCAGCCCCCCAACAGTCTCGTTCGCGCCGGGCGACCGGCCGTGCTCGACGCACGCCAGCGACGGCAGGCTCCTTCCAACCGGCGCCCAAAGTCAGCGCACAGGCTTACCGACAACCCGCCACGCGCGCGGCTGCCGGCGGAAACGGCAGCCACAGGCTGCACCAGTAAGCTCCTCCGTTAAGAGTGGCCCTTCATGCAGCGCACGCAAGCCTGGCGGAACCATGACCAGACTGCCTCCCCCTCTCTAGGGTACGGAGGCAGTTCGGTCATCGGCGTGCTACCCATCGCCGCCGTGCTGGCGGTTGGGGCGCTGTTCAGCCTGGCCATGCGCACTTTTGAGGCACTGCCGGCCATCAGCAT
>Ga0209164_1003347_pt1 | contig 15318 bp, 12 predicted proteins | sample MTBNYHSulfiMetaG_FD_187458 | JGI IMG/M metagenome (GOLD analysis project Ga0209164, IMG submission 187458) | Enrichment culture microbial communities from rom New York Harbor, USA that are MTBE-degrading - MTBE-NYH (New York Harbor Sulfidogenic)... | ecosystem: Environmental > Aquatic > Marine >...
TCAATGTGGCCGTTCCAGATTATAAGCAGTCGTTAAAAAAAGACGTCAAAGGAATTCGTGTCGGGATTCCGGATGAATATTTTATGGAGGGAATGGATTCAGAGGTCGAACGCTCCATTAAAGAAGCGGTTGATCTTTTTAGGAAATGGGGAGCGGAAATTCTGAATATTTCCTTACCTCATACCGAATATGCAGTGGCCATCTATTATATCCTTGCGACCGCTGAAGCCAGTTCCAATCTGGCTCGATATGATGGAGTGAAGTATGGCCTCCGTTCGAAAGGGTATCGAGATCTGATGCAAATGTATACCCAGACCCGCGCAAAAGGATTTGGGGAGGAAGTAAAGCGGAGGATCATTCTTGGAACTTATGTCCTGTCCGCTGGATATTATGAGGCCTACTACCGAAAGGCCTCACAGGTGAGAACCTTGATGAGAAAGGATTTTGAGGAGGCGTTTCAGAAGGTGGATGTTATTCTATCGCCCACCGCGCCCACCCCCGCCTTTCGGATCGGTGAAAAAACGAAAGATCCTCTCCAGATGTACTTATCCGATATTCATACCATTCCTGTAAATCTGGCAGGAATTCCCGCAATCTCTATTCCCTGTGGATTCAGCCATGAGGGGCTTCCGATCGGGCTACAGATCATGGGGAAACACTTCGATGAAGGGATGCTATTAAGGGTCGCCTACACATTTGAGCAAAACACGGATTTTCATCTTCAGAAACCTAAGCTAAGGGCCTGATCAGCCTGTCTACCTTTCGGTTTCTAAATTCCGTAATCCGCATTCCGAAATCCGAATTGATTCATTGGGTCATTTCTTCCAGCCAATGGAGGTAGGATGAAGAACCTTCTACAATAGGAAGACCAATGATTTCGGGGACAGCATAAGAGTGAAGACCCTTCACTCTTTTTTCCAACTCAACATACCTTTTCTCATGGGTCTTGATGATCAATAGCCATTCTTTTTCGTCCCAAATTTTTCCTTCCCATCGATAGATGGAACGGATGGGAGAGACGAGGTTCGCGCACGCCGCCAAATGATCTTCCACCAGGGCATTTGCGATCTTTATGGCCTCCTCTTCTGAACCACATGTCACAAAAACAACAATCGATTCGTTCATCGAATCGTAACATCCTTCCTTTGATGAGACCATCACCAACAATAAAGAACCCCGCCCGCAGGGCGGTGCCTTAAAACCTAAATTCCTAAACCCAACCCTGAGTTTCCGAAATCGATGGACCCTGATCCTAAAAATAAGTTCAGGAAAACAGACCAATTAAATTTTAATTTTTTTTGGTTAGAACTTTTGTAAAAATTTTCAATACTGTCTCAATATCCTCACTGCTCACATCCAAATGGGTGACCAGACGAATTTGAGTCTTGCTAAAAGCGTGGATGAGAACTCCCTCCTTCTTCATTGCTTCAGCGACTTGGAACCCTGTCATCCCCGTATCGGTTATATCAAAAATGACAATATTCGTTTCCACATGCTTGGGGTCAATGGAAACTCCCTTACATTCTTTCAAGCCCACCGCCAAGCGTTTTGCATTTTGATGGTCTTCTTTTAAACGTTCGAGGTGATGGTCTAAAGCGTAAATTCCAGCTGCGGCAATGATTCCGACCTGGCGCATTCCGCCACCAAACATTTTTCGAAATCGATGAACGCATTCGATGAATAGTTTAGAGCCTGCGACGAGTGAGCCAATCGGAGCTCCTAATCCTTTGGAAAGGCAGACCGATACAGAATCCGCCCGTTGAGCATATTCGTGTGGTTTGATTCCCGAGACGACAGAAGCGTTCCAGAGTCTGGCACCATCGAGGTGGACGAGGAATCCCTTGGATTGGGCCAATCGATAGATCTCTGTCATTTTTTCAAAGGGGTAGATGGATCCACCGCCTCGGTTATGAGTGTTTTCAAGACAGACCAATTTTGTGACAGGAAAATGGTGGTCAGCCGGTCTGATGGCTTCTTCGATCTGAGAGGCGTCAAGAATACCCCGAACCCCTTTCAAACAGTGAAATTGTATCCCTGAGAGGGCGGCTCCGGCTCCTCCCTCGAAATTATAGGCATGAGAAGATGACTCAATGATCACTTCGTCCCCTGGCTGGGTATGGGATTTGATGGACAACTGATTGGCCATCGTGCCGGAGGGAACGAAGAGGGCAGCTTCTTTTCCAAGAAGGTTGGCCACTCTTTCCTGTAGGGTATTTACAGTAGGGTCTTCCCCAAAGACATCATCGCCTACTTCTGCTTCTGCCATAACCTTTCTCATGTCAGGCGTAGGGCGGGTCACCGTATCACTTCTGAGATCAATAAATTCCTTCATGTTCCCTCCAGAAAAGATCTCTGGAAAATCTGTGCATTCAGAGGTCTCTGATAAAAAGTAAAACAGTTTTTCCAGGGACCTCTTGAGAATTTGGGGACAGGCCCCCAACTCCCCCATTGAGGTCCTACCCAACCCACCCCAAAATACAATTTTAAACAATAGGTGTCAAGGCTCATAGGGAAAAATCTCTTGCATTTCGATATGTGATGCGTTACTTTGATTTTCAAGGAGGCCGAATTTCTTCGATGTTTAAAAGGGCGATTGCGATCTTCGCCTTTTCTATCATTCTCATCAGTTATGCAACGCCAGTTACCACTCAACCTCCTTCCCCACCCCCTCAACTTGACCCTCTCCCCGACCTTATCATTACCGATTTTTTTCTCAGTTCCCAGAGAAAATTGATCGTAACCATTACCAATATCGGAAGCAGCCCGCTTCCCTTGGGAGGAGGAAGCCTGAAGGTGATGGTCGATGGATTCCTCAAAGGGATTTATACATTAGGAAGCCTTTCTCATCAATTTTTTCTTCCTGTGAAAGAGAGCATCGCCTTGACTACCCCTTTGTCTCTTGTCGGTCGGCATGAAATTGAAGTCCATGTCGAATTCCTTCAAGGGCTGAAAGAGTCGAATGAAGAGAACAACAAGCTTAAGAAAATATTGGAGGGTCTGTCTGTTGGACCGGATATCGTCGTGATGGAATTAGATTTGACAGAAGATTTGGAACTTATGATCATCGTTTCAAACGCCGGTGAAATCGATCTTCGAAAGGGCGTCACCTTTCGAATTCAGATTTACGTGAACGAACGAAAAGTATCGGATTTCGACCATTTCATTTCCGAGGCCGTAAAGGCCAATTTTGGTAATCGTTATTTTATTACCCCTCCCTATCGGGTAAAAATTGCTGGGATCTCTAAGGTTAAAGTTTCCACCTCTCCCAAATTCCATATGGATGACATTTGTTTAGAAAACAATATCCTCGAAAGGACATTCATTATTTTTCCGTTTAAGCTCGGGCCCCATGGAAGAGAGGAATTCTCTTTTTCGTTCCTACGACCCCAAAATGAAGGTCAAGCAGAAAAGATGAAGACAGGGGCGAGATGGGAGGGAATGGGGTCCGTCCTCATGCTTTCATTTAAAAAGCAAGGGGCCACAAAGGGGATTCCGACCCTATCAGGGAAAAGCCCTCTTAAAGTAGAATTTCCCATCATTTTTGAAGAAGTCCAGAAAGAGAGTGTTTGGAGTGTTTTGGTTACCAACCTTGTTGATAAGAGGGTGGAAGGGCACCTCATCATTCAACATCCTTGAGGGAGAAGGTACCCCGAAGGAGTAAAAATGCAAATCCTTTATTGGCTTTTAGGTCTGGTCGTTGCTGTAGTCTTAGCACTCTTCTTCTTGATGGAACAGAGGTGGAGAAAAAGGCTTGAAGAGATCAAAACGGATTTATCATCCCCAGCGATGTGGTCCCTCATGCAGCAGCAGATAGAAAAACTGAGAGAGCAAATGAGCGATGGGCTTGCCAGAAATATTTTACAACTTACCCAGCAACAAGATGCCATCAACACACAGTTGAGGGGCATCACGGACCAAGTCAATCGGCAGCTCCAGAGTTCCAGCGGGGAGATCAGCAAACGATTGGACAACGCAGCCAGGGTGATCGGAGATGTCCAGAAAAACATCGGTGAGCTTTCAGAGGCCAGCAGGAGAATCTTTGAAGTAGGAAAAGATATTTCCACCCTTCAGGAAATTCTTCAACCGCCAAAATTGAGAGGTGGGGTGGGAGAACAATTTCTGGGTGAATTGTTATCCCAGATTCTTCCACTTGAATTCTTCACTCTTCAATATTCATTTTCCAGCGGAGAGAGAGTGGATGCGGTGGTGAGACTTGGGGGGAGGCTTGTTCCTATCGATTCCAAATTCCCACTTGATAATTTCAAAAGGATCATCGAATGTAAAAGTGAGGAGGAGAGAAAATCTTATCAGAAATCCTTCTCCAGAGATGTTAAGAAACATATCGACGACATCGCCAACAAATACATCTTGCCTCGGGAAGGGACTTACGATTTCGCCCTTTTATATATACCCGCCGAAAATGTCTATTACGAGACCATCACTAAAGATGAGGCCTCGGGGGAGGAGAAGGGGATCCTGAATTATGCGCTCAAGAAAAAGGTGATTCCAGTTTCCCCCAATTCTTTCTTCGCCTACCTTCAGGTGATCGTCCTTGGGTTGAGGGGGTTGAAAATTGAAAAAGATGCTCAGAGAATACTGGATTCACTGGCAGGTTTGAATAAAGAATTAGAAAACTTTCAGGGGGATTTCCAGTTAATTGGGAAACATATCGCCAATGCTACGAATAAATTTGAGGATGCCAGGAGACGCCTCGATAAATTTAGTTTAAAATTAGAACAGATCGAAAGCCAACCCCCCTTACCCTTACTGGACAAAAAGATTGATGAGAAAGAAGAGAAATGAGAATTTGGAGAAGAGGATGATCCCTACGAGGGAAGAATGCTTGAGGCTGATGGGTAAATATGGAATGCTGGAAAACATTATCGTTCATAGCCTCGAGGTGGCCAGGGTAGCCCTTTTCATTTCTACCGAGTTGAACAAAAGAGGTGAGAGGATTTCTCTCGATTTAGTGGAAGCGGCCTCTTTATTACATGACCTGACGAAAACAGAATGTCTCAAGACAAAGGAAGACCATGCCAAGACAGGCTCTCAGCTTTTAAAAAGGATAGGATATGAAAGGGTAGGGGAGATTGTGGGGCAACATGTTTGGTTAGAAAAAGAGGATGACCCTTTGTCCATCTCTGAAGAAGAAATCGTCAATTATGCAGATAAACGCGTGATGCACGATCGTATCGTATCATTAGAGGAGAGGTTTAATGATCTCAAGGAACGATATGGAGGGGATCAGGAGGCTATGGATTATTTAGATCGAATGGAAAAGGAGATCCAAGGCATCGAGCAAAAAATCTTTTTTATTTTAAAGATCGACCCGAATGACCTACAACATGTTTAGCGGAAGAGGATGATGAGGATATCTCGTTCCATGAGAGGAAGAGAATAAAATTTAAAGAGACTTTCCTTATTTTGGAGGTTCCATCCAATGACAATATTTTATTTTGAGCAAGGTCCCATTCGTCCGCCCAGTGAAGCTTACAGCCTCCTGTTGCGGGTGACGAGGAATTGTCCCTGGAACCGGTGTGAATTTTGTCATACCTATAAAAAGGAGAAATTTGGCATAAGAAGTGTAGAGGAGATAAAGAAAGATATCGATATCGTTCAAGAGATCGTTTTAGAAATCAAGAGCTTATCGTGGAGACATGGATTTGGAGGGGAGATCGCGGTCCCGCTGGTCAATCTCATTTTACAAGAACCTCAGCATTTTTCGGATGGGTTTCGGAGCGTTGCTTTATGGCTTCATGAGGGGGGAAAGAATGTCTTTCTTCAGGATGGAGACAACTTGATTCTTAAAACCATTCCCATGGTCGAGATATTAAGTTATTTGAAGGAGACCTTTCCTTCCATCGAAAGAATCACCACCTATGCTCGGGCTAAAACGGTTTCAAAAAAGGGGATTGAAGAACTTCAGGACCTCTATCGGGCTGGACTATCCAGAATTCATATTGGTCTGGAATCGGGGTATGATCCTCTCCTTCAATATATCCAAAAAGGGGTAACCGCCCAGGAACAGATTGAAGCGGGCAGAAGGATAAGAGAATCCGGGATCTCCCTCTCGGAATATGTTCTTCTTGGGTTGGGAGGAAAAGGAATGTGGCGTGAACACGCTCTTGAAACCGCAAAGGTTCTTAACCAGATTGACCCGGACTTCATCCGGGTTCGAACATTGAAGGTTTTAAAGACGATGCCCCTTTATCAGAAAATTGAAAAAAAGGAATTTATCATGCTGAACGATGATGAGATTGCGAAAGAGGAAAGACTTTTAATCGAACACTTGGAAGGGATTACAAGTATTTTTGTCAGCGATCACATCCTAAACCTCCTCGAAGAAGTGGAAGGAAAGCTTCCGGAAAAGAAAGAAAAGATGCTAAAATGCATTGACCGTTATCTGGCTCTCTCCAAAAAGGAAAAGGATAACTTTCGATTAGGGAAAAGGGCAGGACTTTATCGCTCCTTGGAAGACCTTTACAAACCTGAGCTCAGGAATCAGGTAGAAATGGCCCTTCTGCAGATAGAAGCAGAGAGACCAGATGGTTTTGAAAAGACTCTCTCCGATCTGATGGAATCATTTATATGAGCAGGTATATGATAGGGCACAAGGAGACAAATAAAAATAACTGTTTTATCTCGGTAGAGTCCATTGAGAGATGGTACTATAAAGTTTTTTCAGCATCCTCCAGGTTTCAAAAACCTCCAGAGATAGGGAGATTACAATTTTTAAAATAAAAGACATTTTAAAATAAAAGACTTGACTTTTAAAATAACGTTGTTTTATTATGGCTTCGTTTTAATTCACCCGATATCATTTCATCCAAGAAAAAATTTTCTAAAAGAGAGGGAGGTGGTTTAAATGACGAAGGCGGAGTTGATCGCCGGCATAGGGAAGGAGGCTAAAATCTCAAAAGCGGCGGCTGAAAAGGCTATTAATGCTTTCACCAGCGCTGTGACGAAGGCGTTAAAGAAGAGGGATAAGTTGACCCTGACCGGTTTTGGAACTTTCTCTGCGGCGAAGAGGAGGCAGAGAACAGGGAGAAATCCTCAAACCGGAAAGGAGATTAAGATTCCTGCAAAATATGTGGCAAAATTCAAGGCAGGCAATCTGCTAAAAAAAGCTGTAAAGTAATCCTTGATAAACAAGCCCTTGTTTTATTAGTTATAATAAAGAGGGGAGGGAAGAAAGCCTCCCCTCTTTTTATCTCCTGAAACGGTTGAAAAAAGTATCTGTGGGAATGTCTATAAACAGGTTATGAACATTTAAGTTTTGAAAACACCCACCAAAACCACAACATGTTGTGTTCGGATAGTCAGAAAACACAAAAATGTAACCAATTGAAATCTTTATATATTTTACGAGGTATCCCATCCACTAATTATTTTTATATAAGAGAATTAAGGACGTATGACGTCTTAAAACATTTTTTTCCACAGGATTTAAACATTCAGGTAACGTAATCCTCTAAGCATTGATTTTCCTGTATTTGAGGAATGCATTACCCTCTTTTACTTGATAGTAAATCAATTCCTCCAGCCATCATGTGGAGACGATGTAAAAATCGATGAAAGATTAAGCCTAACACTGGAACGATAGAAGATTTCAATGTTGGAGAAGGATATATTGACTCTCTATCATGTTTCAGGACATTATGTGAACGACCCTTCCATTGATCGTTAGCTTAAGGGTTGTCTGTCTTGAACGAAAGAGCAATTTTCCTTATTATCTTTTAATGAAGTCCATATGGTTGGGAACCTTTGAAAGGAGAAAGGATTATATTTGAAAGATGAAAGGCTTTTTGTTATCTATTACAAATGAATGGAAGGGGTGAATCACAAGGTAATTTGATGAAACATGTCATTCTCGGAACCGCCGGTCATATTGATCATGGAAAGACCTCGCTCGTGAAAGCCCTTTCAGGTGTGGACACAGATCGATTAAAAGAGGAAAAGGAGAGGGGGATCACCATTGAACTGGGATTCACCTTCTTAGGCCTTCCCAGCGGAATAAAATTAGGAATCATTGATGTACCAGGCCATGAAAAGTTTGTTAAACATATGGTGGCAGGCGCTTGGGGAATTGACCTAGTCGCCTTAGTCATTGCTGCAGATGAGGGGGTCATGCCCCAGACAAGAGAGCATTTGGATATTTGTAAGCTTTTAAAAGTTAAAAAGGGATTAATCGTTCTGACAAAAATTGACTTGGTTGATCGTGAATTTTTAGAGATGGTTGAAGAACAAGTGGTTGATATTGTCCAAGATACGTTTTTAAAAGGCGCACCGATTCTTGCCGTTTCCTCTATGACGGGGGAGGGAATTCCTCAACTTCTTTCGACCCTCGATCTCCTTTCGAAGGAAATTGAGGGAAGGTCTTCTAATGGCCTTTTTCGATTGCCGATCGATCGTGTCTTTATCATGAAAGGTTTTGGAACCGTAGTGACAGGAACCATGATATCTGGAAATCTTTCTTTAGGGGAGACCGTTCAAGTCCTCCCATCCGGTTTAGAAGGGAAGGTCAGGAATCTCCAGGTCTATAATCAAAGTGTCGAAAAAACGGTTGCCGGGGAGAGGGCGGCGATTAACCTACAGGGGATAGAAGCTTCATCCATCGAGAGGGGAGACGTTCTCGTCAGACCAAATACCCTTAAACCGACACACCTCATCGATGCTTATTTTGAGTATTTACCGAACGCCCCCCGCCCCTTAAAACACCGGACCAAGCAGAGATTTCATATTGGAACGACTCTCACTCATGCTTCCATTTTCCTCCTTGAGCAGGAAGAGTTAGCTCCTGGAGAAGGAGGATTTGTCCAATTGAGATTGGAAAGATCGGTAGTGGCCTTACCTCAGGATCGTTTTGTCATCAGAGGTTCTTCCGTGATTCAAACCATAGGAGGAGGAGTGATCCTGGACAGTCACCCCGAGAAACATAAAAGACATTCTTCTTCTGTGGCATCTGACCTCAGGCTTCTCAAAGACGGGACCAGTGAACAAGCCCTTCGCCAGCATATTCATCATTCAGGAATGACCGGACTCTCCTTGGAAGACTTATTGAATCGGATTGAGATGCCCCCTAATGACGTCCAGTCGTTTGTCCGAAAGTTGGCTGGAAGGGGTGATCTGTTATTGATTGATCCTGAGAAGTTAAAAGTCATTGAGAAGGAACACTATCATGGACTGAGGAAGCTGGCGTTGGCTCAATTGGAAGAATTTCATCTACGATTTCCGATGAGATCTGGGTTAGCCAAAGAAGAATTGAGGACAAAACTCCCTCTGGAAGTGGATGTAAAACTCTTCCAAATCCTCATCCATGAGCTCGTCCAATCTAAAGAGGTGGTTTTGGAAAAGGATAAATTGAGGCTCCCCAGTCATCAAATCTCAACGACCGATGAGAAGGGTTTAGTCAAGAAAGTGGAGGGAGCCATTTTAAAAGGTGGACTTCAGCCCCCCTCCCCAAAAGAATTATCAGAGGAATGGGCTGAGATGGAAGAAGAGGTACGCGCTATTTGTGAACATCTGACCCACGAAGGAGTTTTGATCAAGATTAAAAGCGAATTCTATTTCCATCGTGTATCCTTTGAACATCTGAAAGAGGAATTGGTCCATTACTTAAAGACCCATCAGGAGATTACAACCCCCCAATTTAAGGAAATGACGAAGGTTTCGAGAAAATATGCTATTCCATTAATTGAGTACTTCGACCAGATTAAATTGACGCTTCGATTAGGAGAGAAAAGGGTACTAAGAAGTCCCTCTCAACCTCCGGGGAAAAAGGGATGATCTATTAAAGGAAAGGTGATTTGAAATGGCCAAGACAAAAAAGATTATAAAAAAGAAGTTAAAGGCGCCTGATGAATTTATTAGTTTTACCGAAAAGGCCTTTATTTTTATCTCCCATCATTCAAAGTCGATTGCATTAGGGGGGATCATTGTATTGATACTGATACTATCTATTTTCTTTTATCAAAGATGGGAGAAGAAAAATGAAGAAAATGCGTATCAGTTGTTTAACTTAGCCGTGGAGATTTACCAGACCGTTAGCACGCCCTACCGAGAAGGATCGATCCAAGAGTATAAAAACGTTTTGAAAAAATTTAAGGAGGTCATCGAAAAATATCCAAGAACCTCGCCGGGTAAGATTTCTGTATTATATCAGGGAAACCTCCATCTCCGCCTTGGTGAGTATGAAGAAGCCATCCAATCTTATGAGAGCTTTCTCCAAAAAGCAGAAAAAGAAAAACTTTACCATTCCTTTGCCCTGGAGGGTCTCGGTTATTCCTTTGAAGGGAAAAAGGATTATGAAAAAGCAATCAATGCCTATCAAAAAATTATCCAAACAGGTGAAAACTTTCAAATGAGCAATGCCTATTTGGGGATGGGGCGGTGCTTTGAAAAATTGGGAAAAAATAAAGAAGCATTAGAAAATTACAGGTCTTTCCTTAAAGTTTCTCAAAAATCTTTGATGACAAACACTGTATTGAGAAAAATCTCCAATCTTGAGAAATAGGACATGTAAGTTGTTACCCTTCAGTGACAAGGCGCTGAACGGTGGATCCGGCAGGAATGCTTCCAAAACTATATCAAGTGCACGTTTCGTCCTTCCTGGACGAAGTGAATGAAACCAAATTTTTTATACCTTTTGAGGGGTTATGATAAATTAATTATTTCACTTGACAAAAAGGTTGTAAAAATATATTTGTGATATTCAGCACAAATTCATTGAGTCTACGTCTGCGAGGTGATCTATGAGGAAAATATTAAGCGGAAATGAGGCTATTGCAAGAGGAGCATTTGAGGCTGGCGTAAAAGTAGCCGCCGCATATCCTGGCACACCCAGTACAGAAATATTGGAAACCATTGCAAAAGAATATAAAGATATTTATGCGGAATGGTCACCCAACGAAAAAGTAGCACTTGAAGTTGCCTATGGAGCCTCTTTGGCAGGTGCTAGGACCCTTGCCTGCATGAAACATGTGGGGGTGAATGTAGCCGCCGATCCCTTTATGACCCTTTCCTATGTAGGGGTTAATGGCGGCCTAGTGCTCGTTACCTGTGATGACCCAGAACTTTATAGCTCCCAGAACGAACAAGATAATAGAAATTATGCCAAATTTGCAAAGGTGTCCATGCTTGAACCGAGTGACAGCCAGGAAGCAAAGGATTTTATAAAATTAGCTTTTGAAGTTAGTGAGAAATTCGATACCCCTGTTATGGTGAGAGGGGTCACTCGAATCTCCCATGCCAAAGGCATTGTCGAATTACAGGATCCTGTTTTGCCTCCGGTACCCATCGAGATCAAAAAAGATACTGCCAAATATACGATGCTCCCCTCCTATGCACGTGTTCGACATGTTTTTATTGAAGAGCGTCTTCTTAAGTTGAAAGAATTTGCCGAGCAATTTCCGGGAAATCGAATGGAGATCAACGACCCGACGATTGGAATTATTACTGCTGGGATTTCTTATCAATATGCCAAGGAGGTTTATCCAAATTATTCCTACCTCAAGCTGGGAATGGTATGGCCTCTCCCGAAGAATTTAATAGGAGAGTTTTTTAAAAAGGTAAAGAAGGTTTATGTCATAGAAGAATTGGATCCTTTCATAGAAGAAAATATCAGGGTAATGGGGTTCAAGCCCAAAGGAGGAAAAAACCTATTCTCCCTGTGTGGCGAGTTAAACCCATTTCTCGTAGAGAAAGGAATGTTGAAGAAGAAATTTAAGACCTCCAAGCCTTTCATCAAAGAGACGCTTCCACCAAGGCCACCCAATTTGTGTCCTGGATGTCCGCACCGGGGGGTTTTTCACGTTTTAAGGAAGCTGAAGGTCTTCGCCTCGGGAGACATCGGGTGTTATACCTTGGGCGCCTATCCTCCTTTGAATGTGATTAACAGCAATATCTGCATGGGATCGAGCATCGGTGGTGCTCATGGTATGGCCAAGGCTTTGGAAGAAAAGGGGAAGGGGAAGATTGTTGGCGTGATTGGAGATTCCACTTTTCTCCATTCGGGAGTCCATCCTCTCATGGATGTGGGTTATAATAAAAGTTATACCACCATCATCATTTTAGATAATCGAACCACGGGCATGACAGGTCAGCAAGAGCATCCGGCGACAGGATACACGATCAGAGGAGAGAAAACACATCGGATCAATTTCGTTGAATTGGGAAGAGCCTTGGGGATTGAAAATCCAAGGAAGCTGAACCCATGGAATTTGGAGGAGACAGAAAGGGTGATTACGGAAGAACTCGAAACGGACGAGCCGTCTCTGGTTATCAGCGAAGGTCCTTGCACACTCCTTCGAAGGGCTTTTAAGAAATATAATCAACCCCTTCAAGTTGATTCCACCAAATGTATTGGGTGTAAAACGTGTGTCAGCATGGGTTGCCCTGCCATCTCTTATCATTTAGTGGAAGGGGAGATGGCGATGACGGCTGATGGGAAAAAACGGAAAGGCATCGCTTATATTGAATCGAGTCTTTGCCCAGGATGTCATGTCTGCTTTCAGGTATGTAAATTCGGAGCCATTAAGAGCCAGGAAGAAAAACCCATCTTTGGGTTTGAAACCATATAAGCCAATGATAGACCAAACGGAATACTGGAATATTGGAACACTGGAATATTGAAAAACCAAATTAACCCATCATTCCATTCACCCCATATTCCATTATTCCTAATTTTTCAATAGGGGGAGACAATGGATCAAATGACTACAAATATACTGGTTGCTGGCGTAGGAGGACAGGGAGTCATCCTGGCGAGTGACATCATGTCCGAAGTCTTTATGGAAGCGGGCTACGATGTTAAAAAAAGCGAGGTTCATGGGATGGCGATGAGGGGAGGCATTGTGACTTCTCATTTCCGTTTTGGCAAAAAGGTGTATTCCCCTCTGATCAAAGAAGGGGAAGTGGATATTCTTTTTGCTTTCGAACAATTGGAAGGCCTCCGATGGATCAATCATTTGAGGGCTAACGGTAAGATTGTTATGAATGATCATACAATCAATCCGCCAGCTGTCAACTTAGGTGAAATGGAATACCCGAAGGCCATTCCCGAAAAGATCAAATCAAAATTTAAAGATTTCTATTTAGTCAAAGGCACTGAAATGGCACTCCAGTTAGGAGATGCCCGTGCTGCCAACGTGGTGCTTCTGGGCACCATTTCAAAATTTTTTAAGGTCAATGAAGACATCTGGCTCAAAACAATTCTGAGTTATCTTCCTCCCAAAGTCCATGAATTGAATCGGAAGGCTTTTTCCGAGGGGAGGAATCAGATCTCGCCATCCTAACTAACACAAACATTCCTACCCCTCTCCCACATCCGAGACTGTGTCACAATAAGGGGAGGGTAGGAAATCACAACCCATATTTGGACAGTCTACAATTTTGCAAGGTGATAGAGAGACGGCTGAGAGAGCTTTATAGCAGAACCTTTTAACAAATAAAATTAAAGAGTTATTTCCCGTTCAAACACCCCTTGCAACCGTTAGGGCGGTTAACCATACCCTTAAAAAAATCGCAATTCTAAGGCTCCCGAAGCTGGCTCTCTCTCTCCGAGGAGAGGGATAGGGAGAGCTTATCAATTAAGGGCAACCCCCATCCAATGCGTGGTTCGCCCTTTGTTTTTGAGCTCTTTTCCCTTATAATTTTATAAAAACCCTTGCTATCGTATGGCTGAGCTACGGATCCCTCTTTTTTCGCTTCAGCACACCTTGGAATGCGGACAATTTTTTCGATTTACGAAGGTTCTCGATATCTACGTCGTTCAATCCTCGGATCGGATTTTTTCTCTCTGGCAGAGAGGGGAAATCCTTTTTTATGAGGGCGTGGAAGAACCTTTCCTGATCCAATTTTTCAGGCTGGATGAAAATCTTATTTCAATTTATAAAGAAATCGATTTGGATCCGATCGTTCACCAGGCCATACAGAAATATCAGGGGATGAGATTAATTCGGCAGGACCCATGGGAATGCCTGATTTCATTCTTGTGCTCCTCCGCCAAAAGGATTCCCCATATACGCTCCATGATTGAGACTCTTTGTAAATCTTCTGGAAAGAAGGTCTTTTGTGGGAACTACATGGGTTATGGATTTCCAGAACCCCATTGTATTAAAACTCCTCTTCAATTGGAATCGGTTAAAGCAGGCTTCAGAACAAATTATTTGGTCAAGGCTTGTCGATGCATGGACCGAAGTCAGCTACTTTCGTTGAAAAATTTATCTTATCGAGAGGCGAAGGGACAATTGATGGCGCTTTCCGGTGTAGGGAAAAAAGTGGCCGATTGTACACTCCTTTATTCTTTGGATTTTCTTGAAGCCTTTCCGATGGATACCTGGATTAAAAAAGGGTTACAAAAGATTTATTTTAAAGGGAAAAAGGCTGGAGAAAAAAAGATGGAGGAATTTGTTTCCAATCATTTTGGCCCTTATGCAGGTTATGCCCAGCTCTATCTTTATCATTTCTGGCGACACCATCCTTTTGATTAACAAAAATTCGAGGCACTCCCCCCCTCCCAATGGTCTATTATTTTTTGTAAAAGGCTTTAATCCGTTCTACGACCAATTCCTGGTGATCTTCCGGCAACTCGGGATAGATCGGTAAGGCCAATACTTCTTCAGCGGCCCTCTCAGAATTCGGAAGATCCCCCAGTTTGTATTTTAAAAAGGAAAAACATTCCTGTAAATGAAGAGGGAGGGGATAATAGATGTCTGTTCCAATTCCTTCCTCTGCCAGGTATTTTTTCAGCCGGTCCCTTTCAGGAACCCGGATCACATATTGATGGAAGATATGGCGATTGTGATATTGAATGGTGGGGAGTTTTAGTCCATTGGCAGAGGAGAGGACATCTTGGAAGAGCAACTGATAACGCTCGGCCTTCTTTTGCCTCTCTAAGGTCCATGTTTCTAAATACTTGAACTTCACCAAAAGAATAGCGGCTTGCATCGTATCGAGCCGACTGTTGATTCCAATCGATTTGTGGAAGTATTTGGGTTGACTTCCATGGACTCTTAGAAGTCGAATTTTTTCTGCAAAATCAGGATGGTCAGTTACCACCATTCCAGCATCTCCAAAGGCTCCCAGATTTTTTGTAGGGTAGAAGGAAAAACACCCAAGATCTCCTATCTGTCCAGCCCTTCGTCCCTCCGACCCAGGTTGAGGTCTATATTCTGCTCCCAATGCCTGCGCCGCATCTTCAATGACAAAAAGTTTTTTTGTTTTAGCGATTTGAAGAAGGGGGTCCATATCTGCACACTGTCCGAAGAGATGAACTGGGAGAATGGCCTTTGTTCTCGACGTAATTTTTTCTTCGATCTT
>Ga0209164_1003348_pt1 | contig 15314 bp, 10 predicted proteins | sample MTBNYHSulfiMetaG_FD_187458 | JGI IMG/M metagenome (GOLD analysis project Ga0209164, IMG submission 187458) | Enrichment culture microbial communities from rom New York Harbor, USA that are MTBE-degrading - MTBE-NYH (New York Harbor Sulfidogenic)... | ecosystem: Environmental > Aquatic > Marine >...
CATTGAGGCGAGAGGAGATAATTTTTTCTTTTTGGGGGGCTGAACCTTGAGCAACCTCGGAACGCGAAGACAACACCGCCCCTTTAGAGGGCTGAGAGGATTTTGCCCGGTGATAGAGAATGTGAAAACCTATGGATGCGGCCACAAGAAGTACTACTGTTACTACAGCAAGACGAGCCTTCTTGGTTCGAGGCCTCGTGGATGAAAGCAAAGGTTCTTCGGTTTCCTCCAAAATATCTAAGAGGGCTTTCCTCAAGACATTTACCGAAGAAATCCGTTTTCTCTTGTCCTCTGCCGTGGCCTGCTGAATAATACGATCCAATCGTTTCAGAAAAGGGGTATCAGGATTCGAGAGGTGGGCGGCTTTGAGGGGAAAAGCGGTATCCTTGCCCATCTTTCCGATGAGGGCTTCATAAAGAATTTTTCCCAATGCATAGATGTCACCTCGAAAATCGGTTCCCCCCAAATCCATTATCTGTTCCGACGGCATGTACGGCAGGGTTCCTTCCATGTGATGACTTCGGGTAACCCCCTGCCAGCGGGGACCTCCGGCAAGACCAAAATCTGCAATTTTAGGGGTAAATTCGTCTAAAAGTATATTCTCTGGCTTTAAGTCTCTATGAATGATTCCGAGTTTATGGATTGTCTCCACTCCATCCAAAACCGGCAAAAATAATTCTCTTATCCACTTCCGGATCTTTTTCTCATTGCCCCGTAACCCTTCTGAAGGAAGAGTAGATCGAAGGGTTGGTCCGGGAATGTACTCCATCACGAGATAGTCAATGGTCGACGACTCGCCACCCCTTTGAATAACTGCTTGATCCTGGTCGTAAACCTGAAGAATATTGGGATGACGCACCTGAGCCATGGTGAGAACTTCGCGTCGGAATCGCTCCATTGTGGCTTGAATCTCCTCTTCGTCACCATCAAATGAGGAGAGCAAGTCTTCGGAGATGATCTTGACCGCCACCTCCCGCTCCAGGTTGATCTGTCGAGCCCGATAGACTTCCCCCTTTCCACCGGTATGGATATGTTCGACTATTTTCCATTTTCCGTTAAGAATGGTACCTTTTTCTAAAAGAGGTTCCTTTTTATCATTTGTCACGTGAAGTTTTCCTCATTGCTCTTGCCGGTTATTAACCAAGCATAAATATGACCACATAATGCCCCCTCACCTTAATCCTCTCCCCACCGAGGCTGTGTCGTAATACATTTTTTGGTAGTCGCAAGCTTTAGCTTGCGTTTCTCGGATATGTGATTTCAATATGTTACACAGCCTAAAGGCTACGGCTACCCCACCCATCTTGAATTGTGGCACAGCCTCACCGGGGAGAGGAAGTTGAAGTAAAAAATTCTCCCCGCTGGGGAGAGGAAATAATAAGGCTATGCCCAGCCAATCTATTTTTTCAACTCTACGATGTCATTTAGTTTAGCTTCGCCGGAAATTATCTTAGCGTTAGCCATATGTTCGTCAACTATTTCCAAAATTTTTACCTTGCCGACTTCTTTCCTTTCGAACACGGGATATCCTTTCGGATTAAAATTTCCCGTGTTTACAACTCGTATAACCGTAAGCTCCTGTCCTGCCTTTGCTCCATCACTGGAACCCACGCAGAGATATATTGTGCCATCAACAACTTCCAATACTGTTCCCCTCATGAAGTATTTATGATGGTGAAAAAAAACATAACTTATAGCAACAACCAATATAACCAATAGTACCGTATAAATAAAAGATTTCGTTTTCATTTTTCCTCCCTCTTTTTAATGTCCTCTTTTATAACGAAAATTTATTGTGATGAAATTGTTTACTCCCTCCGGAACCGAATTCCCGCATGATCCAGGAGTCGATCGAATCTGATTTTTACAAAGTCGTTGAGAATAAAAAAGGCAAAAGCGTATATCCATACAAAACCCGCAAGCCCCCATCCTATTGGTTCCATAAATATTCCGTAGACTGCAAAAAAGGTAGCTATAACTTGTGTTGTTTCAGCGGTCCAGAATAAGGCGGCTGCGGGATATGGCCGGGTCCAGAAAGGCTCCTCACCGGTTCTTGCAAGATATATCGTCATATGACCAGCTACGGTCAGTTTAAGGAAGATTAACGTCTGTATAGTAATACGATCAAGGTGGAGAATTCTTTCACCAACCCAAAGTAGTAAAAAACTAGCAAAGACACCCATAACACCCAAGACGGTGGCAAGACTCAAAACCCTGCGCATATTCCAGCTCACCGGATCTTGATAAATCTTAGTGTTATCGTAGGCGATCATCATAATGGGAATATCATTCAGTAACGCCAGGATTACGATCATGACAGCGGTTACCGGATAAAAATTAAACACCAGAATCGCTGCCGTCATAAACAGTAATACCCTAATCGTCTCTGCCATGCGGTAAATGGTGTAGCTATTCATTCGCTTGAATATTTTGCGGCTTTCCTTTATGGCGTCAATAATTACCGATAGACCGGGCTTGGTAAGCACAATGGCAGCTGCTGATTTTGCTGCATCAGTCGCTCCGGAGACCGCGATTCCGGCATCCGCTTTTTTCAGGGCAGGAGCATCATTGACGCCATCTCCGGTCATTCCCACAATATGACGGCCGTTCTGAAGCAATTCCACAATATGATATTTATGCTCGGGAAAGACCTGGGCAAATCCATCGGCGTTTTCAACCAGCATCCTGGCTTCCCGGTCTGGTTTATCCAGGAAAGATAAAGCCGGCAAGATGTTTGTGTTCAATCCGACCTCTTGGGCAATTTCCTTGGCGACAGCAATATGGTCACCGGTTACCATCTTTACTTTTATGCCCATGGAGTGCGCAGTCTGTATGGTCTCAGCAGAATCTTCCCTGGGTGCATCGTAAATTGCGAAAAGTCCTACCACCTTCCAGTTTCCTGTAACATCGGTTTTAGCTACAGCAAGGGCGCGCGCGCCTTCCCTGGCAAAGGCATTTATTTGTTCATTTACGTCCGGGGTAATCACATCTTTGTCAGAAGCCAGGGCTAAGATTACCTGCGGTGCGCCTTTAGTTATTTTAAAAGACTTACCATCTTTATACTCAACGCTGGCTTCGGTCCGTTTCGCAACCGGATCAAACGGCTTAAAGGACGTTTGTTTGTAGCTGCTGAGGGCATCCATAATTTCTTTTGCCGCCTTAGCCCTGACAATTATGGTATCATCAATAGGGTCCTGGTTTTCTTCTCTTGAAGCCAGCACCCCCATCATTATAACATCATTTTCCGTAAACCCGTTTAGAGGCCTTATCTCTTTAACGCTTAGCTCTCCCTTGGTAATTGTGCCGGTTTTATCCGAGCATAAAATATCGACCCCCGCCATCTCTTCTATTGCGACTAATTTACTCACGATAGCTTCTTTTCTGGCAAGCGCAGATGCGCCCACAGCCATGGTAACTGTTAATACGGCCGGGAGGGCAACCGGGATTGAGGCGACCATGAGAATGAGCGCAAACTGAAGAATTTCCAGAAGCTTTTCATGACGAAAGAGGGCGACGATAAAAATAATCGACACCAGAAAAACCGCAAGTACAATTAAATAATTGCCTATCTTGATAACTGCTTTCTGGAAATGGCTGCGGGTCTTGGCTTCTTCGACCAGCTTGGCGGTCTTTCCGAAATAGGTATTCATTCCCGTGCTGACGACAATCGCATCCATTTCGCCCTGTTTAACCACTGAGCCTGAATAGCCTACGTCCGAAACTTTTTTTTCTATCGGCAGTGACTCTCCGGTGAGAGCCGATTCATCTACCTGCAGATAATCTCCGTCAATAAGTTTAATGTCAGCGGGGATAATTTCCCCGAGACGCACCCTCACCAAATCTCCGGGAACAATCCCTTCCGCAGCTAACAAAATCCATTTTCCGTCACGTTTTACCCGCGCCTTAAGCGCTAACTTTTTCTTTAATAATTCAATCGCATTATCTGCCTTGTATTCCTGCCAGAAACCGACTCCGGCATTTATGAGCAACATCGTCATGATAATCCAAAAATCCTCCCAGTGATGAACTATTGCGGACAAGATCGCTGCGATTTCAATCATCCAGGGAATCGGGCCCCAGAAATAAGTGAAAAATTTTAGGATAGGATTAATTTTCTTTTCGAGAATTGCATTGGGACCGAATTCCTGCAGCCGCTTTTGGGCTTCCTGCGAAGTAAGGCCGCCCTTGTTAGATGAAAGCTTCCCTATCAGTTCATCTACCGAAAGTTTTTTCGCTTCATCCGCGTTTATCGATGCTCTCCCTGGATCGGGCACCTGAGGGGCCGATATGGATATGCTCCTGGTTTCTCACAGGATATCCTAACCTGGTTCCTTTTTCAGCCGATAAATCGTTTCAAAGGAATTAAATAAATCAAGATACTGCTCAATGTAACGGGTGAGCAAAAAATTCTTTCTCACCGTCTCTTTTGCCTTCTTACCCATCCGCTGCCGGAGTTTCCCATGCTTAATCAATCTGACAATTCTCTCAGCTGCCTCTTCGATGGAAGAAACTAAAAACCCATTTTCTCCATCTCTGATCTGGTAGCGAATTCCACCCACGTTTCCTCCAATGACGGGTGTCCCCTTCCACATAGCTTCGGCAACTGTCAGACCAAAGTCCTCACGGATTGATTTTTGAAGCACGACGGCTGCTTTTCTTTGCAAGGCATTCACCAGGGCGGTGTCCTGATGGCTAAGGATGATGATCCGTTCTTCACGGCAGTCAAGAAGGGATTTGTAGACCTCTGTTCCTTCCGGATCGTCAGTAGCAACATTTCCGAGAAGAACCAAAGTGGCATCTACTTCCTTCCTTGCTATTTTGAAAGCCTTGATTACACCCTGCGGATCTTTCCAGCGATCGAACCGTGAGATTTGAGCGATAAGGGGAAGGTCGGTAGGAATTTTATAATGATCGAGGCGCTCTTTGATCTCCTTCTCGGTCATCTCCCGGTTCAAGATGGAGAAGGGATCGATGGCAGGCATGAAGAAAACTTGCGGAGTTTTGAGTTTCTGTTTGTAATTTTTGATGCTGAAGATGACGACATCGTATTTCTCAATAAATGGCGTGAGGTAATTCCACAATCCCTTATTGGGATTGGAAATATCCACATGACATCTCCAGATCCAGGGACCATTCTTTTTGTAGTAACTGATCATTGGGAGGGGTTGGGGGTCATGAATGATGACCATGTTGTGGTTATCCAGATGGTTTCTGATCGCATTCTCATAGATGACTTCCTCATAGATTTCCATCTTTCGATCACTGAGATTGATCTCCCCGCCCTGCAGAGCATTATGCATCTTCTTGGTAATACTGAAAAAATCCGGTGCGCCTTGAATAACCCTCCACCCCGTTTTGATGCCCACACTGTTCATTAAAAGGGTGAGTGATGTCAAAAGTTCTGCCACCCCGCCGCCATAATAGGTTGAATTCACATTGGCCACATGGAGGTGCTGGAGGGGTCTGGCTTTTTTCCTAATTCGTTCAACGGTCTCTGGTCCGATGAATTTCTCGTAATCATCGATCCGTGTGATTTTAGGGCTTTTCAGCATTTTCAAGCTCCTTTTAATGCCTCATGTGTTTTTTATCTTTACTTGCTGGTTTAGTTGCTCTGTGCCATTTTGACCGAACAATTCTACGCCGGGGGGCATGACGGATGCAACTCCAACAGCCATGCCAACCATGCAGGACCGAAATGATCAATTCACCTTGGATCAATAACGCAATATAGCAGCCAGAGGTGATTCATCCGGCATCTCTCCTGGCTTCAAAGCATAGACCGTTCCTCCATTTAAATAGGTATGAACAGCTGCACAATCGAGAAGGTCTTCATCTCCAAGTTTAGGTTCCAAATGGAGATGAACCGTATGGTTATTTTGATCGAAAACACCCCATTGCTGAACACCCACAGCTACAAATAGGGTATCAATCCGTCCGTCATAAGCGTTTGGAACTATTTCTTTTACCTGGTTTGAAGCTCGCTCATTTCCTGCAATTTGCCTATACTGGGAGATCGCATCCTCCTGAGCCTTGAGATTAATCGGCTCCATAATCCTCAATGCCTGCTCGTGCAATTCTTCCCCTCTCAGACCCTCGGGGTTGCCAGAAATTCCGTTTTCCATCAAATGAGGGTACCGGGATGCTTCTTTATAAATTGGAAAAAGGTAATCCACGCCTGCAAGAATAAGAGGTGCGTTCTCCTTGCCCAATAAGGTATATAATCCCTGATCCAGCAAATGAAAAAATCTCAGGATATTATTTTTCGTATCATTCTTTCCTGCTCCATGGCCGTGAAACATCGCAGCCCGTTCTCCACCCGCCGCCGGAGCCCGGGTATGAAACTGGAGTTGTTTCTCGGAGTCATCATAGTTTAGGGCCTGGTTCAAACTCCGGGGAACATTTTCCAGTTCCAGCTCCTTCGCGCTATACCGGGTGCACTGAAAGAGCCTCACTTGGTTCTGACTGAGGGCTAAAATGTAAAACCGTCCTTCATAGGTGAAGAGAGGAAGTAGAGGTTTAATGTGAAATCTGTCAGTGACTACCAATAATTCATCGAATTTTAGGGGTAGACGATAATGATAAAATAAATCCGAAGAGATGAAGGTAGCCAATCCATCAGCCTGATATTGCCAAAAAAGTCCGTCCTTGACCAGGGTCTTGGCCGGCCTAATTAATTTTTTCGCAGCCGGGGAGCGAAGCCACCCGGTTTTCAAGCGCTCCTCCGCCTCTCGTAAAAGATTCTTGAATCGAATCGGATCTTGCTTGGTTTCCGGAGAGGTCCGGTGAGTGGGCATATAAACGGAGATGCATGGCCCAACAGGGGTCTGTATCAACTTTTTCAGTTCGTTTCTTCGAGGCAAATCCATATCTTTTATTCCTTCACCAAAGGCTATTTCAAAAATTTGCTTCTATTCTGTCGCTCCGGGTAGCGTACAATATGGCTTAAAGATCGGATCACTTGAAACATTCGGTAAGTTGCCCGGGTCGAAAAGCTTGTCGTCAAGAATGCCGTAATATTGCAGCTCTTGTAGATCTAATTCAGTACTTGTCCCTAACATAATGTCCTTTATGGTTCGCCGCATCGCCGTGGGCACTCCATCAATAACCGTAATATCTTCAAAGAGCTCCACTTTCCAGAGCTCACCCGAAGGAGCGTAGTACTCGCGTTTAAGCGGAAGCATGAAATCTTTGGCTACCCAGGTTATGATTTTGGAGTAGTAGGGCATTAGCTTTAACGAAATTTTTTTTTCGATTTTGTACGCATTCGTGTTTTCAAATTTTTCTTCTTCCAGAATCCGGTAATCTCCTTTTAAATCAATAAAACCAAGATCCGAATATGTATAGTCAGTACCCAAAAAAGATTCGTATCGGTCCACAAGTCCAACTATCTTCTTTGTCCTTCGTATCGAAGGCAAATACGTAAACATAGTATCGGCCTCATTCTGACGTTCCATAATTAAAAATGCTACTCCTTTAACATCGGCTGGTTCGAGCATTACCAGAAGCATTCCTTTCCCGTCAGAAAACTCCTTATATGCCTGGGCCATGACTTTTTGTACGCTTATCTTGTTTTTATTCGTTATAGTCATAAGCACCTTCCGTATACTTGGTCGTGTAGGCTCGAGTAGTTCCTTCGTTTTTTTTAAGATGGTCATGGCAATCGGGGACTTTTCCTCGGCCCCCAGAGCGATCCGGTGAATAAAAGACCTTAAACGACCAAAACTGCTATCAAACTGGCCGCAATGTTTTTTTTCATAATAACTACCTCCTTATTGTTTTCTGTGCTTCCCAGAAACAGTGCATCATTCTGTGGTTAATCAGTTCAAAAATTTTGACAAGTTTTGGATAATAAACCTATTTCAGTACTAACTCCATCGTCATCCATCATCTTTATTAGGGAATGAGTTTTCACCTCCTTTCAGGGTAACCGGAGTTCTGGCTTTTTAAAGGTCATAGTAGAATCCCGTCTTTTGTTTCTTTTCACCCACCTTAAAAAGGATAAGGATTTGATATTTTCCTTTTTGATTCATTTTAAAATCAGTTCCATAGTGATCCATCCCTTTCATCCAGGAAGCCATCTTGATCTGATCAGAGCCGTCGGGCCGGATAATCTTGAGATTGATTGCGGCATCGGTGATAGGTTTTTGGGTTGCCTCATCAATAAGGGAAACCGAAATCTCATGAGTGGAGTCAGCATCCATGTTCATTCCTTCCATGGGCACACCCATCTTCTCCATCATTTGATGATGCTCCATCATCGTCTCTACCCAAAACATCACCTTGATTCCGTCAACCGTAATTTCTTTGGTTGGCGGGCTCATCATGTGTTCGGGTTGCATTTGACCATGTTCCATTTGACTAAAACAAGGTGATGGAATTATGATCAGACCAATAAACATGAGTAGGGAAATAAAATGTGAGGTTGTGTTTTTGATCATGGTAAGCTCCTTTCCGCTCTATTGTAGTTTTTTCATTTTTTTATACTTTTATTTGGTTATCCCTTGCTTGCCGCTTAATTTCCCAACCCTTGACTAAAGCGTAAATGACCGGTATGACAATAAGAGTGAGGATGGTGGAGGAAATCATTCCTCCTACCATAGGAGCGGCAATCCTTTTCATCACCTGCGCGCCGGTCCCGTGTCCCCACAGGATGGGGAGAAGGCCGCCCATGATCGCGGCTACGGTCATCATTTTAGGCCTCACTCGCTCCACCGCTCCGATAATGATGGCTTCATACAGATCCGGGATGGTTAGTGTGCCCTTTCTTCTCTTAATTTCTGCATAGGCCTGATCCAGGTAAATAAGCATTACCACCCCTGTTTCCGCCGCCACCCCCGCAAGAGCAATAAATCCGACACCAACGGCAACACTAAAGTGATAATGGAGAAGATACATAATCCAGATACCACCCACAATGGAAAAAGGGAGGGAAAGCATCACAATCAGACATTCGGTTATATTTTTAAAATTCAAATAAAGCAGAAGAAAAATAATCACCAACGTCAACGGAATGACCATTTTCAGCCGGGCTTTGGCTCGTTCCATGTACTCGTACTGACCGCTCCACTTTATGTTGTACCCCGGAGGAAAAGTAATTGATTTTTCCACGATCTTCTTGGCATTGCTCACATACGTTCCCACATCAATATCTTTTATGTCCACATAGATCCAGGCATTCAGCCGGGAATTTTCGCTTTTGATGCTGGGAGGGCCTTTTTTTATGTCTATATCAGCCAGTTGATCGAGAGGGATATGTTCTCCCCGGGGTGTGGGTACTAAGACTCGTTTTAAACTTTCGATGTCCCCACGTAATTCCCGCTCATAGCGGAGGTTTACCGGATAGCGCTCAAGCCCCTCAACCGTTTTGGTGATATTCATGCCCCCAATGGCCGACATGATTACCTCCTGCACATCCATAACGGTGAGTCCGTACCGTGCCGCCTCCCTCCGGCGTATGGTGAAATCAACATAATTACCACCAACCACTCGCTCGGCATAAACGCTCAGAGTGCCGGGTATGATCCGCACGATAGCCTCAATCTTTTTTCCCAGATCCTGGAGAACTTCCAGCTTTGGTCCCGCAACTTTTATGCCCACCGGGGTTTTAATGCCGGTGCTGAGCATGTCAACCCGGGTCTTGATCGGCATGGTCCAGGCATTGGTAAGTCCCGGAAACTTGATCGCCTGGTCAAGCGCCTGGGTCAGTTTTTCCGGAGTACGAGAAATATCCTCCGGCCATACCCAACTCAAGGCTTTTTTCAAAAAGCCAGGAATTCGATAGTTGGAATACCAGCGGTCTTTCTTTTCCTTTGCCCACTCCTCTTCGGGCTTCAGCATTATCGTTGTCTCGATCATGCTCAACGGGGCCGGGTCGGTAGCGGTTTCCGCGCGTCCTATTTTGCCGAAGACGTGATGGGTTTCAGGAAATGTCTTAATGATTTTATCGGTCTGCTGGAGAAGCTCCCTGGCTTTAGTTATTGAGATTCCCGGCAAGGTGGTGGGCATATAAAGAAAATCTCCTTCATAGAGGGGGGGCATAAATTCTGACCCCAGCTTTCTCAGAGGATAAAGTGTGGCTACAAGAATGGTCAGGGCAACGAGGATCGTGGAAATTTTGAAGCGAAGTACGAACTGTATCACGGGACGATAAATTCGTATAAGAAATTTGTTTATCGGGTTCCGTTCTTCCGGGAGGACTTTTCCTCTTACAAACAACCCCATAAGTACCGGAACAACGGTAATGGAAAGAAAAGCTGCTGCCGCCATGGCATACGTTTTGGTAAAGGCCAGGGGTTTGAACAGCCTCCCTTCCTGGGCCTGGAGGGTAAATATGGGGAGGAAAGAAAGGGTGATGATGAGCAAAGAATAAAAAAGGGCTGGCCCCACTTCTTTAGATGCATCCACGACAAGCTGCAAACGATCCTTGGTATCGCCTTCCCTTTCGATGTGTTTGTGCATATTTTCTATCATGACAATGGCAGCATCAACCATGGCGCCGATGGCGATGGCGATCCCCCCTAATGACATGATGTTTGCATTGATGCCCTGATAAAACATGATAATAAAGGCGACAAGGATACCGACCGGAAGGGTAAAAATAGCAACAAAGGCGCTTTGGAAATGAAGCAAAAACACTATACACACCAAGGCAACAATAATACTTTCTTCGATGAGCTTTTCCCGCAGGAAAGCGATCGCCCGGTAAATCAGGGCAGACCTATCGTAGACCGTGGTAATTTTCACGTCAGCGGGAAGCCCTACTTTTAGTTCTTCGAGTTTTTTCTTCACATTATTAATCACCTGGAGGGCATTCTCCCCATAGCGCATAACGATGATCCCTCCGACCACCTCACCCTCGCCATTGAGCTCAGCCAGCCCCCGGCGAAGTTCAGGACCAATCTGTACTCTGCCGATATTTCTGAGAAGGACCGGGGTCCCATACCGATCAACACCCACCGGGATATTTTCAATGTCCTCCACACTTTTGATGTAGCCCAGCCCTCTGACCATAAACTCCGTCTCCGCCATTTCAATTACCCGGCCGCCTACATCCATGTTGCTTCGCTGTATTGCCATCTTAACTTTATTTAACGGTATATCGTAGGCAAGCAGCTTATTGGGGTCCACGATTACCTGGTACTGCTTCACAAATCCCCCTATACCTGCCACTTCAGAGACCCCGGGGACACTTGTTAGCTCATAGCGAAGATACCAGTCTTGGATAGACCGAAGTTGGCTCAAATCTCGGTTCTTGCTCTCCAACGCATATTCATAGACCCACCCTACCCCGGTAGCATCCGGACCCAATGAAGGCGTTACCCCCGCAGGAAGACGGCCTGAGACAAAATTCAGATATTCTAACACGCGGCTACGAGCCCAATAAAGATCGGTCCCGTCTTCGAAGATGACATAGACAAAAGAAAAGCCAAAAAAAGAATATCCTCGTACTGTTTTAGAGTAGGGAACCGAGAGCATGGCAGTAGTCAAAGGATAGGTAACCTGGTCTTCCACGACCTGGGGAGCCTGACCGGGATATTCGGTATAGATAATCACCTGCACATCACTTAAATCAGGAATAGCGTCAAGGGGGGTATGCACCATGATATAGATTCCCCACCCGCTTACCAGGACTGTAAAAAGGATGATGAGGAACTTGTTCTTTACCGAGAGTTCTATTATTTTTTTTAACATAGTTCTTTTATTCCTCTGGAGATCGAACAGGCTGCAGGAAACTCACTTATTCATTTCTTTCATGGACATTCCGTTCATGTCCTTTTTGCTTCCCGCCTCGATATCCTTCATGCTCAGGTCACTCATATCTAAATCAGTATCAAGGTTACTTCCTTTTTTAGGCTCCTGCATCATGGCGATAGCTGCTTTCAAATTGCTCTCGGAATCAATGAGAAACTGGGCGGAGGTAACCACTTTTTCTCCTTCCTTAACGCCTTCCAGGATCTGATAGTAACCCTCTGCCTCAGCACCGACTTTGACTTCTCGGGGCTCAAACCGGCCTTCACCCCGGTCAATCACCACCAGGTTCCTTTTTCCGGAAAAGATGACTGCCTGGGTCGGCACTCCTATCCCCTCCCTGGTTATATCAGAAGAAAGCATCACATCGACGTACATGTCCGGCTTGAGCTCAAAGTCCGGATTATCAAATTCTAACCGCACTTTTATGGTACGGGTTTTTTCTTCCAGGAAAGGATTTATAAAAGTGATCTTCCCCGCATATTCCTTACCGGGATAGTAGGAGAGGGTCATGAAGGCTTTTTGCCCGAGGTGAATCCACGGTAGTTCATATTCGTAGATGGCGCCTTCAACCCACACCCGCGAGATATCGGCAATAGTATAGAGATTCATTCCTGGTTGGACATACATCCCCTCCCGGGCACTCTCCATCTTCACCACGATCCCACGGATAGGGGAATACAGAGTCATGTTCTTGCGAATGTTCCGGGTTTCTTCTAATGTTTTGATTTGCTGAGGAGTGATATCCCAGAGTTCCAACCGTCTTCGAGTGGCATCCACGAGCGACTCTCCGCTTTCTCTTATGGTTTCGAAGCTACTCTCCTTGATACTCTTGCGGTAATCTAATGCCTGAAGGTATTCTTTCTGTGTAGAAACCAGGTCAGGACTGTAAATGGAAATAAGCGGTTGCCCCTGGTGCACACTCTCACCGGTAAAGTTCACATAGAGTTTATCTATCCATCCGGTAATTTTGGTGTGGACGTGGAAAATCCTCTTCTCATCATAGGTGATCCTCCCAACGGCTCGAACATTCCGGTGGAGCGGCCTTTTTTTAACTATCTCAGTTCTCACCCCGATATTCTGAATTGTCACCGGATCAATCTTAACTAATCCTTCCTCTTCACCCTCATCTTCGTACACCGGGATGAGGTCCATCCCCATAGGGGATTTACCAGGTTTGTCGGATATATAAGTAGGATCCATCGGGGCTCGCCAGTACTTAATCTTCCGTTCTCCTTTTTTCTTCTGAGTATCCTGCTTAACCGGAGTCAATTTCATCCCGCAAATTGGACAGTTACCCGGACCCTTTTGCACATAAAAAGGGTGCATCCCGCAGGTGTAATCCTGTTCTTCGCCGGGCTTTTCCCCGCCAACCAAAGTGGTAGGTTCCTTTACTATCTTTTTTTGGGTTATCTCCCCAGTAAAATAACCCATGACAAAAATTATGGTTGCTAAAAATATTATTCCAATAATTTTAGTTTTTTGTTTGGTCATGTTTTTCCCTCAAATCATTTAAACTTATTCGGTACCCAAAAAAGTTCTCGACATTTTATCTCCCTTAAAAAACTCCCTCTCACCTTAAAAAAGACGCTTTCCCTCTGCCAGTTCTAAGTCAGCTAAATTTTTTTCGTAATTGGTAAGAATCCTATAATATTCAAGCTCGGCGTTAAACAAGGCAAGAAGGTTTGTCAGCAGTGTAAGGAAATCAACGGTTCCGACCTGGTAACTGGCCAATGATGAATCTAAGGTTTGATGGGACTGGGGAATGATACCATCCTGATAAAGGTTGATAAGATTGCTATTTTGGTCAATTTCCGTCAGGAGGCTGGAGATTTTAAATTGGAGGTCATTTTTTACGGTCTCGTATTGATTTTCAGAGGCAAAAATAGTGTATTTGGTCTCTTCTACCTTCCGGCTCTGTTTGGTCTTAAACCAGACGGGAATATTGACCCCTACAAAAGCGGTATAAAAATCTGGGCGGTGTTTTTGATTGGGAGCGTCTTCCCGTTGTCCGTAAGCGAAACTCACCTCAAAATCAGGATAGAACTCTTTAAGGGCTAAACGATGGGCTAATTCAGCTTTATTTTGAAGAAATTTGGTGCGTTGCATTAATGGGTGATCTTCGAGCGATGATGCTCTTATTTTTTCAGGATCCAGTGTAAAGGGGGTAAAGGTAACTTCCGGTCTTCCTTCCAGCGGGGCAGTCGGCTCCCGGTCGAGGAAGGTATTCAGCTGAGCTATAACCGTAGTCTTCTGCTGTTTCAACATGACCAACTTTTCAAGCATTCTCGATCGTTCAACTTCAGCCTTCATTACATCCTGCTGAATCCCTTTTCCTACCGCATATCGTGTCCGGGCAATCTCCAGGAAGTTTTCCAGAATGGTTTTATTTTCCTCAGTGACCTTGATAGATTTATCAATGAGGAAAAAAGAATAATAAGCATTTTTTACTTTATTAGTGATTTCTAATTGGTTATAGGCAAATTCTGCCTCCGACAGGTTAGATTCTCGTCGAACAATTTCTCTTGCCAGTCCCAGTTTTCCCGGGAAAGGGAATTTTTGTGAAAGGGAAATTTGCTTCTGAGTCATGGGCTCGTCGTTGAAATCAAGGGCTTCCGGCGCATTTACCACTCCTAATTTTAACATAGGATCAGGGAGAGTACCGGCTTGGGGAATTTTTTCCTGAGAAGCCTTAACTTGATTCTTTTTTGTTAAAAGCATCCGGTTTTTCACTAAGGCTTCATCAATTAACTTCTGCAAGGGTAGAGTGGTTTCTTCAGCTAACCCCTGACTTAGGCCTCCTACAAAAAAAACAAAAGCAGAAAAAACAGTTAAAAGGAAATGCATTAACATTTTTCTCTCCTCCTCTTGCTAAGCCAACCGAGATTAGTTAGGAAAGAGTTTCCTGCGACTACAATTAATTTGCAATCACTCATTATTTAGCGATTACTTTCCCTTTCGCCTTGATGCTTATGGTCTCTACTGCATCTCTCACCAAATATTCGTAAGTGCCCTGCTCGTTAAATCGTAAACTCGCCGTCCCTCCAAAAATGATTGAGTCGGTAAGGTAACATTCTTGTGCCTGGTCAAATTTAAATCCGGTGGGAGCGCTCGTAACCTTCTGGCATTCCTTCCCTTCTTTGAATACTATCTGAACCCTGGGTGTTCGTGCCAGATTATTCCATATCACAATATCACCTTTGGAGATCCACAAAGTCTGAGGGTCGAGATAAATATCACCCGTTGAAAGCGAACTTCCTCCATAGATTTTGACTATTCGAACATCCTGGGCATGAATGGTATCCAAAGTTACTAAAAAAATTATGAGACCAAGAACGAAAGTCAACACTATTGGTAATAATTCACAAAGCTTTTTGTTATTCATATTTGTGACTCCTATTATTACTCCGGCAATTAAACGGCACAATATGTCATTCCCTCTATGTTAAAAAGCAAGTCTTTTATATAGGAGTCGACACAGAATATTTTTATTGGTTTAAATATCTCAAGGCGAAATCAATCCTTAAAATCAATCTTCTATAAGCAGGCAAATCTTTGGTTTTAGG
>Ga0209164_1003349_pt1 | contig 15311 bp, 14 predicted proteins | sample MTBNYHSulfiMetaG_FD_187458 | JGI IMG/M metagenome (GOLD analysis project Ga0209164, IMG submission 187458) | Enrichment culture microbial communities from rom New York Harbor, USA that are MTBE-degrading - MTBE-NYH (New York Harbor Sulfidogenic)... | ecosystem: Environmental > Aquatic > Marine >...
TTGGAGCCGCCGTCCTTATTTTGTTGACATCATTTACGATGGTCATTGGAAAACAACCAAATCAAGAAACCAATGCAAATTCACCATTGTTTGTAATCCGAATACAAAACACAATCAATAAAGAACAAAAATCAGTAACAACTTCCTATCTTGGAAAAGGGATAGACTGTAAGATATCCTTTATACAAAGAGAAACCAAGATTGACCTTCTTCAAAAAATAATTGAGAAAATCACAAACATGAACGACGCTCAATTGGCAAAAATGGCATTCTTAATTTATTCGAACAAAATAGTGAAGGAAAATACACAACAAATCCTTAGACTCCTCTATCAATTGAAAAATAATCCCAATGAAATCAAGAAACAATTGAGTATAATACCTAACGATACGTCACATATCACTAGGAGTTGCACACCATCTGTATTTTATGATTGTCCACTACCATCTTCTCAATGGTTTCCTGGTTGTATCGTATTATGGATAGGGGTATCGTTATGGGTCTCGTTATTTTTGATAGGTTTAATCATTTATAATTTAATGGTAATTAACCTTCTGGAGGCGGGTAATGACCATTCTTAATATATCTATAGGGGGTGATTGTTTAAAATTTACCACGGGACGGAAGGTAATGGTTGGATACAAAACTATTAGGAGCACTTTAATGGTTGGAATCATCTTCTTGCTCCTAGGAACCTGTATCATCCCAGCGATAGCACAACCAAACAAAATCAGTAAACCATCAGAAACACAGATATTGAAAAGAGTAAGTGACTTATTCATAAAACGAGTCATACCTAAACATCCCATACTTTTCATTATTGTGCTTATGCAGGTTGCATTTAGGCTATCTCGGGGTTTTAATCTATTTTTTTTATCAGGGGAATGGGAATGGGAAAATCGATTTCCTGAGTTTAAAGTAAAGTATCCTTTATTGTTCATTCGAGCCTATTGGTTAGTACTCGTTGGAGAAGTTGAGTTTGAATTTTGGGCTATTGTATCAAATTCATTGGGCTGGAACTGGCCCATCTTTGAATTGTAAAGAGGAGTGGAACGAAAAATGAAAAGAAAATGGTTGGCGATTGAAATCATTGTCTTATTACTAGGAACCTGTATCATTCCAGCGACTGCACAGAATACCGAAAAAACATACCCTGCTTCGAAAGGAACTTGGTTGTATGTCGGAGGATCTGGACCCGGGAATTACACAAGGATACAGAATGCGATTGCGAATTCCTCCGATGGGGATACCATCTATGTATTCGACGAATCTTCTCCATATATTGAGAACATCAAAGTGTACAATGAAATCCATCTTATCGGGGAGGATAAAAATTCTACTGAACTGAAAGGATTCAATCCAAATGACGAAGTAATCGCTATTACCACTGCTGGTTTCGTAACCATTTCAGGATTCACCATTACTACTGAAACAAGTAATATTGGAATACAAATTTATACTTCATATAATACGATTTCTGGAAATATCTTTAAGGATAACAGTAGCACCTTTGAAACCTCTGAAATCGGAATAGTGTTACTATCATCAAGTCGCTCTTGCATGATTAACAAAAATATTTTTCAAAATACTTCAAAAGGGATAAGAATGGAGGGTTCTTCGTTTAATACCATACGTAATAATTCCTTTGATAAAAATTGTTTTGGAATCATTAGTTTCTATGGACGAGAACATACTATTGATAATAACACCATGAAGAACGGGAGTTGGGGAATGTTACTTTCTTGTTTCAATGCAAGTAGTATCATTGATAATATCATCACCTCATATGAAAATTATGGAATTGAAATTGGTACTCGTTGTTCAAACAATCGGATTTTACGTAATACCATCTCTCTCTGCCGGGAAGGAATAAGAATCGGTTCACTATCTGACGGTAACAAAATACAAAACAATTCTCTGCAACAGAACCTTCGTGGAATCGTTATTTCGTTATCAAGCAATTATAACCTCATTGAAAAAAACGAAATCATTGAAAATCGGGATTATGGAATTCGTATCCTAGGGTCCTACAATAAAGTACAGTTGAATGTAATTAAAGATAATGAAGAATCAGGAATCCTTATCCAAGGTCAAAACAACGATATATACCATAACTTGATAGAAAATAATAGCAAAGGGGTTTATTTACAAGGCTCGAATTATAATAGGATTACCTGTAATAATTTCATAAGAAATGAAGGGTTTTTTATATATTCCTTTAAAAACCATTGGTCGATAAAAAATGTATGGGATAACAATTATTGGGAGACACTCAATGGGAACTTCAAATTCATCGTCGGCAGATTAAAAATAGTGTTGTATACTTGGACGAATTGGCTTGAAAAGCAGACATACGAGATTGCAGTATATCCATTGCGATTTAATGTTGATTGGCATCCTGCACAAGAACCCTATGATATTCCGGAGGTGAGATAATAGACAAGAACCCCTTGATACGAATAAGTATCTGTGCTGTGGTTTTCATCCTTGTTAGTGTTTCATTTGCATCTACGGTTGGGGTGAGTGGCGTTACATCTGATATGAAGATATCGCCTCTTTTTGAGATAAGACGACAGAGGATCACAGATGATGAGACGAATGCTATTGAACCGGACTATCTTGGCATGCACACCAGATTGGTAATACCTCTGCCACCTGTCAATGACACATTGGAATTACTAAAACGATTTATCCGTATTTTAAATAGGATGGATGAGAAAACAGTTGACAATTTCATTGATGTGTTTAGGAGCCATCTTACTAAGAACAATATGGACCAGAAGTACAGCGAAGAGGACATCTCAATATTTTTAACCCAATTAAAAAATAAGAATAAAGAAAATCCCCATCCACCAACACTTTACACATGCTTTATATATGAACCAGTCTATTGTTTTGGTGAATGGATACGAGCGTTACTTCGATTCATCATTCTTTTACCAGTCTATCTGCTAGCGTGTTTAATTACAACTGAACCAACAATTAATTAATCTAGAAGGAAACCCAAATGAAAACAAAATGGCTAGCAATTATAATCATCCTCTTGTTTTCAGGAGCAAGTATTCCAACATACGCTCATTCCGATAGCAAAACATCTCTGCCTGCATCAAATGTGAATATACAAATTACCAGACCGTTTAAGGTAATTGGATTTGGAAATATTTATGGTTTTTACGTGAATAATGTCTCAATACATCTGCGTGGATTTGTTTATGCGGATATCTTCATAATTAATTGGGAGTCGCTTCCTCCTGGTTGGGGTCAACATTTCATTATGTACGATACAGAGGAAAGAGAGTTTTTTACAGCAAAAACGCTTCCGTTATATTTTCTACTGATAAATTTTAGAGGCTATGTGAACAGTAAACCGTATTATACTCCCCATGGACCATTTGGTTGTGGATACAGAATTCTTGGTAGTGCTGAAAATATCGTGGAAATCTACGATCTTTTCAACGCTCGGCTTCCCCTCCAGCTCTCAAAAAGGGGGAATAATATGAATCTCTTTCCTCTTTAATAAAAAGAAACGACCATCGGTATCAATAATTTATTATATGAATATCTGCAATTGTCGATAATTTTAATAGTATGAATGGATAATTGAAGTCGAACAACCATGTTACCGATGAACTACCCTAGGTCCGCCTACGGGGATGCAGATAACGAGAGCCTACCAAAAATCCATGAAAACGCGTACCTCTACCCAGGATTATACAAAACCAAACAAGAAGGCAATCCCGCCTAACAACACTTGTATCAACTGATGAAAAAATGAAGCATTCTAAAACCATTAACCACATAATCAATGATTTTACTTTTTTTATCCTCATCCGTATAATTTTTATTTTTTCCAAACATTTAAATTACTTAATCTCATACCAATCATCCAGCCTGATTGTATCAGGGGAGGAACAAAAAGATGAATAAAAAAATGATAGGTATGTTAGTTTGTATACTATTGTTGATAGCTACCCTTCCAATAGTGACATCACTATCTACATATAAATCATCAGTAGATAGCCAGATGCATACTGATTGGATTGAAAAGCAAAAACTTCTCGCCTCAGATGGTTCAGCACTAGATTATTTCGGAACTTCTGTCTCAGTGGATGGCGACACCGCTCTCATCGGTGCCTTTAACGCTGATGTAAATGGAACAGCTTGTGGATCAGCATATGTATTTACCAATATAGATACCACCTGGATAGAACAAACAAAACTTGCCGCCACTGACGGAGAGTTATGGGATGACTTTGGCTGCGCAGTATCCCTTGATGGAGACACCGCTCTTATCGGTGCCTCTGATGACGATGACCAGGGAAGTTGTTCAGGCTCTGCGTACGTCTTCCTGCGAAGTGGAACAACATGGACCCAGCAAGCCAAACTCCTTGCTTTTGACGGAGAAGCTCATGATGATTTCGGATGTGCTGTCTCAGTGTATGGCAACACCGCACTAATTGGAGCAAGTCATGATGGTGACAATGGAGAAGCAGCAGGTGCTGCCTATGTGTTCACCCGCACCAGCAACACCTGGACGCTCCAGGCAAAACTCCTTGCCTCAGACGGAATCGCTTGGGATCGATTTGGAACCTCTGTTTCCCTCTATGGTGATATCGCAATCATTGGAGCCCCCATGGATGATGATGGTAAGGGATCCGTCTATGTCTTCATCCGCTCTGGGTCTACGTGGACACAGCAGCAGAAGCTTCAAGCATCTGACGGAAACATGGGGCATTTCTTTGGCAACTCTGTCAATCTCTACGTGGAGACCGTCCTCATCGGAGCATACGGGGACGACTCTCACGGGGAAAATTCTGGAGCAGCATATGTCTTTACACGCATCGGCACTACCTGGGCACAACAAGCAAAACTCCTTGCATTGGATAATGAAGAAGGAGATGGTTTTGGTGAGTCAGTTTCCCTTGAAGATACCACCGCTGTGATTGGAGCACCAGGGGACGACGACAATGGAGATAGTTCCGGCTCAAGCTATGTGTTCACGTATTCTGGAAACCTATGGACACAAAGAAGCAAGATTCTTCCCTCAGATGGAGGAGAAGGGCAATACTTTGGCAATTCCGTCTCCCATCAGATGAACACCGCTTTTATCGCAGCATACCATGATGATGATAAGGGAGATAATTCTGGTTCTGTCTATGTCTTCGAAAGAGAAGAAGACAATACTCCCCCTAGTGCCCCATACATTACTGGCCCTACAAGTGTCAAAGCAAAGACCGCCTACCTATGGAATTTCACCGCAATTGACCCGGAGAACAATGATATATTTTATCGGATTGATTGGGGTGATGGCACCATCACCGACTGGATTGGCAGCTATCACTCTGGGGAAATAATGCGTCAATCGCATGTCTACATGTATAAAGGAGAGTACCAAATTAAAGCAAAAGCCAAGGACATCTACAACAACGAAGGCGACTGGGGAACACTTCCTATTTATGTACCGATTTCATATAATAGACCGTTACTTGTAGGTTTATGGGACTTGTTATTCGAACAATTCCCCAACGCATTCCCGATCCTACGATTTCTACTATGATATTCAACCCCCGCTCTACCTTTATTTCTTTTTTTTCATACAAAAAGACCATTGTCTTAGACTTATCTGTAAGTTGTGTCAACGCAGTCCTGTCTGTTGTCTTTTTATACGTATTTCTTCCATATATTTAAATTAAAAGATGAAAACAAGATAGACGGTTATTTCAGACGACGGAGTTGCTTTTCTTGATCCTTTCTAATCTTGACAAGTGCTTTTTCTAAACTGGTTTCTTGTACGGTCGAGACCGGTTTAGGTTGTTCTTGTTTTTTTCTTGCCATGGGTTTTATTAACTTCAGAGGGCTTTGTTTCTTTTGTTTTTCTTTCTGTTTCTTTTTTGGTTTGCCGATTGCCTTTATTGGTTGAACTATCTTTTTAGAAAGAACCGGAAGAATCTTATTCCTAGGTTCTTTCCGTAGTTTTTTTCTCTCTTGTTTTTTTTCATTTTTATACCAGAGCAACGCGGATGTATATTCATCCTGCATCATGAGCCGTTCTTGTTCATATGCCTCTCTATCGGTTCGTTTCAGCTCCCGGAGATGTTGTTGTTCCTCTGGGATCTTCCAAGGTTTTTCTGGTTTTACCTTGGTTTTGCTGCCAAAGATCCTCTGCCGCCATCGTATCAGCAGAAGGACAATGACGATAAGGAGAGCCAGGACGGCAAGCACATAGACGCTGTTCTCTTCAGAGACATAGACCCCCTGTGTTTCAATGAAGATACGCTGCGATGCGATGATGTTTTCTGGTTGTTCAGCGGAATACGTCTCAAGGATAAGAGAGTGAAGCGTCCCTGTGTCAAGAATGTGTGCGGGAACCGCGACACCAATCAACGCCTGTCCTTGTTCTCCGGGTCGCAGTGTGATGGTTGTGTTTTCTGTTAGAAGCAATGGGTAGCCATATTCTGTTCTGACTTGGAACTTGAAGCTGTCATTGTAGTTGCCGTGATTCTCAATTAACACCGGGATGGTGGTGACCTCGTTTGGAGAGAGTTTGGATGGGGGTAACGCCTGGATTTTCGCTGCATGGAAGGGTTTGACTGTCACAAGGACATCAACCGTGTACATATCTGTTAAGATTTTTCCACTAAGTCTACCAAATCCTCCTAACGCCCCAAGGAACCAAAACAGTGGAGCAGTAAATGCACCAAGATACCATTTATCTCCCCAAATCCAATATTCAGTCCCCTCAGGATCAAGAGGGGCTGGAAACCACAGATTATTATACGCCCAGGTGTCATAAACGGTGATGCGAATAATGGTATCCTGAATAGGCTCATCAGCCATCGGTGGTGATGTCAATGAGATGGTCGCATTGGTGACAAACAGAGTTGTTTCATTTATCGACACGGTTGGCGGATTAAAGTTGATGAACCAGACGCCCCCGGGGTTTCCCCCAAGCACCTCAGCGTCAAAGCGTATGAAACGATCAGCTAAGAAGAACCAATCATCCACAGGCGTAAAGTTACCTGTTTCTAAATCATAGTTACCCAGCTTGACAGTTACTTTCTCATTGACCCCGAGTGTAATGTTTGCAGGGCTTGCTTTAAACCCCTGATCCAAAGAAATTCGTGGTATTGTCAACCCATAAGCCCATCCAACGTAGTTTACAAAAGGGAACGGCCTCATGTCTTTAAATTTTGGTATATCCAATATCTTTGCCTCTACAACCGTAGCCTGCTGGAACATGAGCGGACAGAGAATGAACACAATAAGAATGAACCTTACATGTCTCTGGTATTGTATCGACTGTCCCCCCTGCAAATCAGGTCATACATCACAATCATAAATAATCATTTAAATGTTTTGAAAAAATAAAAATAAACAAAAAAACCAGAGGAGGGAGAAGAAAAACAATGATACGATTAACGTCGTTATGTTTTTTGATAAATCAATGGTTTTATTAAAGAAAAAAAATAGAAAAAAAAGAAAGGATTTTTTTCTTGCCTATTTGTTGATTTAGACTGGATGTATGGTAATTGGTATGTAACTGTAGGGATCACAATAGGGTGAAAGTAAGTTTCTCCCAACCCCCGGCAATGAAGCTATAATAGTATATATGACTTTGAGTGGTGTAACACCTGGTGCACCTCGACACCAAAATTCAAGGATCGTGTCGTTTCCATTCGTTTGAAGATATTTACACTCGACAGTAATATTAAAAGATACTGGATAATCACTGGTACAATATTCTTGGTGTTCGACGGTAAAAATATCAACAGGATTGCCCGGTTGATGTATCCAAAATCGATTTATCCAAGAAAAGCGGAAAGTATTTGGAAACAACCACGAAGCAAAATAGGGCATTCCAGGATAATTTAAATAATGTACGAAATTCAATGTAAAATTCAAATGAACAGTACCATTTTCCAATTCAGGAAAATAATAATCAAGGTTTGGATTTTCGGGCGGCGGAGTATAATTTACCTTCATTCCATGATACTCAGAATACCCGTACAACATAGGTTGGTGTTGTATAGTTATTGTCCCAAGTGAATTATAGCTATTCATGTTCAGTGATTCCACCTGTTTATTTTCGTTTATCCCTGCCGACACAATTATGGTCATGGTTAACAATAGAATTATGCTGCCTACAAATATCTTTTTTATTCCTTTCATAATTTTCTGCCTCCTTTTTATTCCTCCCTCTGAAAATCAGGGTCAAAGATGTATGAATTAACTGTTATTTATATATTATGTTTTTTTTAAAAGTGATATCTCTTTTTTTTTAATTTTTGGTTTAAGAATTTCTACAATACCGGTTTTTTTAAATTTTTTGACTAATGATACATACATCCAAAATAGTGTTTTAATATTGAAAGAGTTCTTAATACCTCAGAAAAATTTCCATACTGTGATACTTGTAGGATATTGGTTCTTAAACGCATCACTAACGACTGCTGTTATCACTTTTTTTCCAAACTTTCGGTCATTCCACCGACAGGTATACGGCGGAGTCGTATCGGTTCCTTTATACACACCGTCGATGTAAAAATCCACATGCGTAGTCATCTCATTATGAGTGATAACCTCGATGTCGATGCCCCCAAAGAGTACTGTGTGATTGAATGTGACTGCGATTTTTTTATTGCCAACATAGATACCTTTGTATGGTTTGATGAATTCTGTGCTATCATAGACTTCTGAGTAGATCACTTCGATATCGTCATCATAAAGAATGTCATTACCCGTGACCCACCAAGGCATCATCCATCCGTTTCGATCAATGTCTATTCCTTGTTTATAATATGCTGCCCAAGGCAGCTCCATGCAGTACAGTTGATTTGCTGTAGGAAACGAAAGATTTGTATTCGCTATCTTAAGACCAAACCATGGAAAATAAAAAAACACCTGATATGCCACCCCAATCTGACTCCTTGCCCAGTTAACTGCTGCCTGTCTTTGTGATTCATTTGCGGTTTTAACTCGTACAAAAACAAGGTTTTTTTGCCAATTATAATAAAAATGAGAATACGCTTTCGCACGAACGACCTTAGCGGTGGCATCAACCAGTGTGTTATTTCCTATGTAGATAGCGCAATGTTCATTATACAGTCCAGGTCGTTTCCATGGATTTGATTCATCACACCCTAAATCAAGCAACAGTAGGTCTCCTACGTTCACACAATCAGGGACCATCTTATCCTTATCATCAATTATTGTTAAAGAAGACGGAACAGACGGTTTATCTGCAAGACTGCTCACAATAGGTATGTTGGTACCACACACAAGTAAGAAAAGAATTCCGAAAAGCAATGTGTATCGTAGGAGAATCTTTTTTTGTATTTGCTCGTCCCCCTGTAATACAGGAGATATGTTACCATCTTTTGTATTCATTTAAAACTTTCGAAAAAATAATTTACTATTTTATATTTTATTATCCTTAATATATGACTGAGACTGTCATTTTATAGGGATACGTATTCTAATAAAATTTCCTTACCGTTATTGTGGAAGAATATTGATTCCCAACATCATCAGAAGCGAGTGCGGTTATCACTTTTTTTCCGGAACACCGTTCATTCCATCTCCAGCCAAAAGGGAACGTTTCATCCGTGGCTCTCTGGATACCATCGATATAAAAATCTACACGAGTGATTCTCATGTTATACGTAAAAACCTGTATATCGACATTTCCAAAGATATAGGTTCTATTCATGGCATTAAACGAGGTTGTTAATTTTTTATTTGCAACATATACCCCTTTGTATGGTTTGATAAATTCTGTGCTATCATAGACTTCTACGTAGATAACTTCGATATCGTCATCATAAATAATATCATTGCCCGTGACCCAGCAGGGCGATCTCCATCCATTTCTATCAATATCGATTCCTTGAAGATAATACGCAGCCCATAAAAACTCCATGCAGTATAACTTATTTGCTGAAGGGAACGGGAAGTTTACACGAGCGATTTTTAGACCTAACGACCAAAAAAAATTTTGGTAGGGTCTATTAATTTTGCTTATTGCCCAATCTACAGCTGCTTGTCTCTGAGATTCGTTAGCGGTTTTCACCCGTACAAACACGAGGTTTTTTTGCCAATTATAGTAATGAGAGTAATTTTTTGCACGAACACCTTTTGGGCATGCATCAATAAAAATATTATTGCCTATGTAGAGAGCACCATGCTCATTATGAGGTCCAGGTCTTTTCCACCGATTTGATTCATCCCAACTGACATCAAATAATAATAGGTCTCCTATCTTAATACAATCAGGAACCGTTGTATCATCGGTCATATCAATGGAGGTTTGAAAGACCGTCATTTCCATATGGCCGGTTACATTTGAGTGGATATTTACTACCACAAGAAATATGATAATAACAAAAATTACGATATATCGTAATAAGATTTTTTTCGTGTTTTTAATCCCCCATGCAAACAGGTTAGATTTTGTTATCTTGTCTATCGATTTAAATGTTTGGTGACAATAAAAATCACTTTCAAAGGTGGGTGGAAACGCAGTGACACGGTGTTAAAACAATAATTATACTGATTTTCGTGTGAAAAAAAAAGAAGAAAAATTTGGAGTATTATTCTTTAAATACAATCACAAGAGGTCCGATAATAAACCCTGATCGGGTGTTTTCTACGACACCGACAGTTACTGTGATCGCAACGGGACCGAAACCGAAAAATACCCCCGAAGAAACGCGTTGTACGTCGCCTGCTGGTACTGTAATCGTTCCAACCGCAGTTTTCTTTACCATCCCAAGAAATCCACCTTGTACGGTTATCCCCCATTTTGCATCCTCTGCATTGCCATAGCCATCATTGGTAATGGTTGCTTTCACGCCAAGGCCACCAAAGACATCGATAGTGATTTTTGGCAATGGCGCAATCTCCATAATCAGACCAGAACAATCCGAAGAGCTTAAATGACCTGTTCTTCCTGCGACAATGAATCCATGATCATCGATTTGTTGTATGGCTTGCATCCATTGTACGCCATTTTCAAATAATTCGAACTCCCATATTTTGTCTCCCTCCTCATTTGTCTGGACTATCAATAAATTTTCCTTCGGCTCGGTCGTTTTCCAAGCATCCTTTATCACCACAAAGACATATCCGCCATCGACAGCATCCAAAGCTAAGCAATAATCATCGTATTCTCCCCCATAGGTTTTATTCCATGTCACATTGCCAAAGGCATCGGTTTTTACAATCCAGAGATCTTGTTTCGTATCACCCCATGAACCTGAATTTCCAGCCATGATGTACCCGCCATTACTTGTTTGCCTGCAACCATGCACCCCAAGAGTGTCCCATTGTAGTCCATCAAAGATCTTATCCCATTCTTTCGTTCCATTCATATTGGTTTTCACTATATAGCCGGCTCCATTATCTATTAAGGGATTTGGTTCTTCAGTGGCGCCTACCAGGAAATATCCATCATCACAGATCCATAAAGAGCGTGTCCAATCAAACCCACCTGCATCGTAATGGTGAACCCAGGATTCATTCAGATTTCCATGTAGATCTGTCTTAAATAACGCGGCATTTAAATTAATATCTGGAGGTGTCGTCACCTGCCACATCCAACCAGTACAGATGATTTCATCACCTACTTGCTTCATATCCATTGGACAGACCGACCATTCTTCAGTTTCATTTCTAAAGACTCTTGTCCATTGCGTTTCTCCAGTATGGTTTACTTTCCATAAATGTCCTACAACAGTATGATCAGTGTCGTTATAAAACCCATATCCACCAGCAAGAAAACCATCCTCTACTGGTAAAACGCATTGAACTGCTATTTCATTGTTCACGGGGTTAAGACCAAACCATAAATCGTTCACCGTGCCCCATTCTTCGGTACCATTTTTATCGATTTTCAACATCCAAGCACACATTCTATTTTGATATTCAAGGACCCCTCCAGCTATATACCCATCAACAGTTGTTTTGATATCAAATAACCAATTGAACTCTTCTCCCCCATAGGTTTTCATCCAGTCAACCCCGGGTGGCAAGAACATCGCGGTTTTCTTTTCAGTATCTGTGTCTATTGTCCCTACCGCAGGTAGAGCGGTCGCCATCACTAGCATACAAATACATATTCCTATTATTTTTCTCTTCATTTTCCTTTCTTCCTCCTTTCCTCTTTTTTTTCCTTTTTTCGTATGGTTTGAAGAAGGGAGTGGTAGTGTTTTGAAGTAGAGATAAGGGGGAAATATGAATTCATAAACATCCTACCAGCCTCCCTTCCCATTCCATCTTTTTTTCCTCCTTTCCTTCCTTGTCCTTTAATAATCAATATCTTTTCGTTTTCCCTGTTCACTGGAAATCATGATTCGTTGTATTTGGTCACGGGGAATGAACCCGTGATCTTCAAAGACCACCCCTTCCTCGTTTGTTATGATGATACGTCCGGTGTAGACTCCTTTTTTTGTAATGTGTATCGCGTCATAGGATTGTTTTACTCCGTTTTTGTACAGTATTGTAACATTTTCAACGATCTTTTTCATCAATCCTCCCTTTTTGTAGATTGATTTCAGTATCTATGAGATATTACTTCTGTTCATTGATAGCAAATCCGTGGATTATGAAACTATCGATGAGATTTTTTAACAAAACATTAAAATAGATTAATATATTGTTTTTTTGTGAAAAAACTATGATTGAACTCGACAAGAAGGACCGATTGATACTATATCATCTCATCCACGATTCGAGACAATCATTTCTATCTATTGGAAAAAAAGTTGGGATCTCAAAAGAGTCAACACACTATCGAATCAAACGATTAATCGAAAAAGGGGTGATAAAAAATTTTTCGATTTTTGTGAATTTCCAAAGTTTTGGCTATAGCGCGATGATGACGCATTATAAATTTGCCAATATCAATCCCAGAAAAAAAAAAGAAATTATCGATTTTTTTGTAAAAAATAACTCTGTATTTTATGTAAGTGTTTTAGAAGGACCGTATGATTTACAAGTGGATTTCTTATTAGGAGATCCATATAAATTAGAAGCATTATTAGACAAGACCAGAGAAAAATATCATTACTATTTATCACATCAACCATCAAAATTTTATATGCGGGGAGAATTCTTTCACTACTCGTTTTTGTTAGATGATGCACGTAAGGACACCACATGGATTATTTGGGAATCGGGAGCCGGACTTGTCGATATCGATGAATTTGATTACAAGATACTCTCTGAATTAGCAAAAGATACCAGGATTCCGACAAAAACGATCGCGAATACGCTTCATTCAACCATTACAAAAGTAAATTACAGAATAGACAAATTGGAAAATAAATTATTTCCTTCAGCATTGAGAAAAAAAACGGGGTTCACGATCTATACGATTAATGTGGATTGGGCGAAAATCGGGTATCGCTGGTTTCATTTACAGATTAGTATGAGTGATTATTCAAAGAGGAACCTCATTTTGTCATATTTACGAAAAAATCCCAATTTAATCAGATATTTTAAATTCATAAACCTTGATATGGATTTACATTTCACCTTTTTATTACAGAATATGGAGCAATTACGGAATATCATCGAAGACATCACCATAAAATTCCCTGATGCAATCACTGATTATCAGTTTTATAGCACCTTTCAGGTGTATAAACATACCTTTTTAGTCCCGGAAGTATTGCCAACAAAAAATCCAATGAATCGAGAAGTTTAACCACTCAAGTCCCAGCGTATTTTCTCAATATCCTTTATCATGGTGAACACCAGTAAGGCAATGATAACGATAAGTGCAGAGAGAACAAAAGTACTATTAAAACCAAAAAGCACTACTAATGTCCCGGTTGCAGAACCAATAACGATTCCCCCAAAATTAACAACCGAGCAAATGATTTCGTGTTGAGACGCACTAATTTTTGGATTAATGATATCCATAACCATCGCCCAATTCGCTGCGATGACTCCATTCATAAAAAAAAGACCGATGCTAAACGCAAGGATGATAAGATAAAAATCAGAAACAAATAGGGGAATGATGGAGGCAATTGATAGTGCTATTAAAAATGCATATAACGGTGTTTTTCTGCCATATCTATCTGCTAGCACACCCCCAGTGATGGATCCTGGTATTACTACAAGTAACCAAAAGACGTATAAAAACCCGATGAACGTATTATCTAACTCTAACACGATTTTTAAATACGCAAGAATGACGGTGCTATACAGAGCATGGTGAAGGACAATGATGAAGAAATAGGTGGTCGTTACTTGCGTTATCCGTTTCTTGAATTCCTGTTTTAGTAACGACCATACCTGTAGCTTCCCGATTTTTCTCTCATATTTCACCGTCAACGGGATGATAATTAAGAATAAAATGATTATGCCTGTCAACAGAAAGGAAATACTATACCCAAATACAGTGCCAATAATAATGATGAGTAACGCACCTGCGTATTGACCTACCCACTTTCCAATATTCATGGCGCTATTAATCTTTCCTCGTTCCTCTTTTTTCGAGATGTCAATAGCCCACGCATCGGTTGCTGAATCCAAAAAACCAACACCAGTGTATCCCATAAATAGAAAGACAGCAAACCAAATAAGTGAAAAAAATTGATCGATAACCGAGAGTAAAAGAAATCCGATGGCTCCGAAAACCGTTCCAGCTATCGCAAATTTTTTTCTGCCGTATTTATTGAAGAAATCGATTATCCCACCCCAGACAAATTTTAATCCCCACGGTAGATACCCAAGCCCTCCAATGAAAGTAACCAATGGAAGAGGAACTCCTTTGTCAAGTAAATATAATGGGGTCACAATAAGTATCAATCCTTGATACAAACCTTCAGAAAAATACAGAGAACTGAACAACACATATCGAAATTTTTGATTGGTCGCGAGATCAAACACGCGCTTTCCTCTTTTAAATGGCCTTTTTTATGAAATAATTATTTAAATAATTTCCTATGTTGAAAGAAATAAATTCTATTTGAAATTAACTGTTAAAATATCGTATTATTTGAAATATAACACTTTTATTTCTCATTAATTAGCAACATTACTTTGATTTTCTGTTATTTTTATTTCCGGAAAAATGCCCTCGTTGTATTTTTAAAAAAATCAACCCATAATTCTCTATCTAACTAGTTTTCATTTTTTAATCATCATAAGCACGCAAGAAGAAAGATTTGGAGAGGACGAATATAAATATAGACGAAACAAGAAATAAGATAAAATTAAAATTACTATATATCTCATCTTCCGCACTTCGTTCGTAAATAATTCCAATTAATACATTTTATGCATCGTCCCCCCCCCCGGCT
>Ga0209164_1003351_pt1 | contig 15309 bp, 7 predicted proteins | sample MTBNYHSulfiMetaG_FD_187458 | JGI IMG/M metagenome (GOLD analysis project Ga0209164, IMG submission 187458) | Enrichment culture microbial communities from rom New York Harbor, USA that are MTBE-degrading - MTBE-NYH (New York Harbor Sulfidogenic)... | ecosystem: Environmental > Aquatic > Marine >...
AAGGCAGAAGCCGCTGCACTCCGTGCGTCTCTTCGGGGCGAGTTGAACCGGTTCTGCCAGCAGAACTTCGTCAACGTGAGACCTGAGAAACTTGCGGATCTCTACGAGGACATTCTCGCTCACAACAGCCAGTACCGTCTACCGCTCCATGAATTCGCTAACCGCGTTGGCCAACCTCGTCCGAACGTACTGAAGGGCGCTCCCGCTCACGCCACAGTTCAGCTCTCGCTGTGGGGGCTCCAAACGGAGTTTCCGGAAATGCACTTGGCACGAGACCTCGCGCTCTCGTACAATGACGCGTTTGATGCAGAAGCGGAGCGAGTCAGGCACGGCATCGTCTCTTGGAGCAAGGCCAAAGAGGCGGAATTCAGACGTCCCCTCGCCGCAACGTTGAGTCGCGGCAAGTACTCCATGCGAATGTGCTTGCTGTCTTGCTTCAACCTTACCGAAGCGTTCATCAACGGAATCGCCTGGGAGTTCGTCCAGAACGTGGGCGTCGAACAGCTCTCCAAGAACCAACAGGACCTGCTGACGAAGGGGCAGGCGAGCCTTCTGGATAAGCTCGCGAAGGTTCCCGCGATCGTGAAGGATCGAGAATTCGGACCATTAACGAAAGACCAAGACCCGCTCTCGACCTTCCGCGACCTGGTGAAGCCGTTCAGGGATTCCATAGTTCACGCTTCGCCGTTCAGCGCCCCCGAACGCTTCGGTGGATATGATAAGCTTGAGCGCGTCTACGAGCTGGAGATGCCAACCGTCACAGGTGCCGTCGACCTGACTCTGAGGATCATCGGTGCGATTCACGAGTTCGTGGGAGGCGGGCCTGGGCTGCCGGCGTGGATGCCCAGCCGTGGGGCAGACGGACGGTTCATCGTAGAGTAGCAGTCATGGCCAGTCAGAGACGCCACATAACCGGTTGCAGTGGACGGTCCGTTGCGCAGCCCGCCGATGAACCGGAGCGTTTCGCCTGCAAATCATTGCCAAATGGATCGCATAAACTTAAATTCACTAATGGAGGGTAAAGATGGATTTCATTGACAAGATCCGTGAACTGTCGGCTCGCATCCCAAAGCAGCTTGACAACATCCATACAGAAGAAGCTACAAAGCACTCCATGGTAATGCCCTTCATCAGTGCTCTTGGATACAACGTCTTTGATCCCACAGACGTAACTCCTGAGTTATGCGCCGACGTGGGGATCAAGAAGGGCGAAAAAGTTGATTACGCCATTTTACGGGATGGTAAACCTATCGTTCTCTTCGAGTGCAAACACCACTCTGCCAACCTGGCAAACACCCATGCTTCTCAGTTGTACCGCTATTTCAGCGTCACAGGATGAGGGCATGGGGTCAAGTCTGCTCTTGACTCATTTGGGAATCTGCAATGGACCAGGTCGACCTGACGAGGTAGTGCGGAGGGCTCTATCGGCAGCAACTTAAACTTAAGATGAGTCAAGAGCAGACTTGACCTACAGCCTTTTAATGGGTGACCCTTAATTCACAAGAGCAGATTTAACTCCTTTGCATCGGACGTCTACCGCAAAATCGTACAGGCCATGCGCGAGTGCCCTGCACCGCACTAGAGCGCCCAGTATACTGCGCTTTCGCCGGTAGGGAATGCTTACGGGAAAAAGATTGTAGAGCTTGAGCATTGCGGCTCTTCTCGCCCCGGGCATACCACGCCACGAACTCCGAGCCGTCGCGGCTCGAGTCCGCGGACGTGGGCAATCTTTATACCAGAAACTTGATGCAAGTGTTCGATACTCAATTTTCAAGCAACAGCAGCAAAGCGGCCGAATTGTTAGGCGGAGGCGCTTTCAGGGTTCTGTAAAGGGACCACGCACCCCAGCCGGCACTGTTCCCGGCGCAAACCGCCCAATAGTACGTCTTGCCATCCCTGGGAAGCTTGAGTGTGTAAGACGTTGCCGCGCCGACGCTCCCATAAAATACCCTGGTATCCTCGCTAAAGGAAGAACTGCTACTTACGGCCAGCCAGTACTTGGTGGCCCAGGCAGAGGCATTCCACTTGAAGGTCACGGAAGTGTCGGACAATTTGGCGTTGTTGGCCGGCGAGCTGAGCGTGGGGGCAGCAGGAACGCCTCCGTTGATGAAGCTACGGGTGCCGGACCAGGCTCCCCAGCCGGCGCTGTTGTACGCCCTGACCCGCCAGTAGTAAGTGGAACCGGTGTTTGGGAAACCGTTTCCGGTTATGGACGTGCCGCTGACATTGTCACTGCTGGCAAAGGTTGTTGCGAAGGTCGAGCTGGTGCTGAGCTGAATGTGGTATTTACTCGGGCTGCCGGTTGGTACGTTCCAGGAGAATGTGATAGATGTCCCGGAAACCGTCGCCCCGTTGGGCGGCGAGCTGAGGGTGGGGGCGGCAGGAACGCCTCCGTTGACGAAGCTGCGAATACCGGACCAGGACCCCCAGCCCACGCTGTTGCCGGCCCTCACCCGCCAGTAGTACGTGCTTCCGTTGTTGGGAAAACCGCTTCCGGTTATGGACGTGCCGGTAACGTTGTCATTGCTGGCAACGGTCGTTACGAAGGTCGAGCTGGTGCTGAGTTGAATATGGTATTTGGTGGGATTGCCGGTTGGTACGTTCCAGGAGAATGTGATAGATGTCCCGGAAACCGTCGCCCCGTTGGGCGGCGAGCTGAGCGTGGGGGTGCCGGGCACGCTAGCTGTGCTGCCGTTGACGAAGTATCGGGTGCTGGACCAAAGCCCCCAGCCGGCGCTATTGTAGGCCCTGACCCGCCAGTAGTACGTGGTTCCGTTGTTGGGAAAGCTAGTCAGTGGCCGCGAGGTGTCGGTTATGTTATTGTTGTCGTAGGCAAGGGAAGCGAATTCGGAATTGGTGCTGAGCTGGAGATGATACTGAGTGGGACTCCCGGTTGGCGCGTTCCAGTAGAAAGTGATAGAGGTTGCCGCAATCGTCGCCCCGTCGGCCGGCGATGAGAGCGTCGGTGCACCGGGTACGGTGCCGGTGCTGCCGTTGACGAAATATCGTGTGCTGGACCAGGGCCCCCAGCCCACGCTGTTGTAGGCACAAACCCGCCAGTAGTAGGTGGTTCCGTTGTTGGGAAAACTGCTCAGCGCTTGCGAGGTGCCGGTTATGGTATCGCTCGACCAGGCTAGAGGAGAAAATGTGGAGCTGGTGGCGATCTGGAAATGATACTTGGTGGGACTCCCGGTTGGCGTATCCCAGTAGAAGGTGATAGAGGTTGCGGAAACCGTGGCTCCGTCGGCCGGCGAGCTGAGGGTGGGCGCACCGGGCACGGTAGCTATGCTGCCGTTGACGAAGCTGCGGGTGCCGGACCAGGATCCCCAGCCGGTGCTGTTGAAAGCCCTCACCCGCCAATAGTAGGTGGTGCCGTTATTGGGAAAGCCGCTTACGGTTATGGAGGTGCCGACGACGTTCTCATTGTTGGAAAAGGTGGTAGCGAAGGTCGAGCTGGTGCTGACTTGAATGTGATACTTGGTGGGGCTGCCGGTTGGCGTACTCCAGGAGAAGGTGATAGAGGTCCCGGAAACCGTGGCCCCGTTGGCCGGCGAGGAGAGCGAGGGCGCACCGGGCACACCGCTAAGAGGGAACACATTTGCCGCATACTGGCCGATAACGTTGCCGGCGGGATAGTATTGACAAACGCAGATGCTCTGATACGTGCCCGAGCATCCAGTCGCACACCCGCATCCTATTTGTGTGGTGCTCATCCACACAACCTGTGTAAAATGACCTATCGCTTTGGTCGGGTCTAAACTAAATCCGGGATTGTTGTAGTCGTAATACTGCTCTTCCGCGTACCAACGATCCACCACATTTTGCGGGGTTTGAGTGTAAGTGGCAAAGGCTATATTCTCTCCGTACCCCGATCCGGAATGGCCGGACGGGCAGGTGTTGGCATATGCCTGAGCGCTTGCTTCTACGGTAGTGTTCCATGTCACGTCCGGTGATCCATGCAGAGCCCGGTAATCGTTGTGTGCCTGTAGCCACTGCTCGATCTCAGCAGGAGTAGCGCAGCATGCTTTTTCGGTCAACACCCCGAATATATTAGCAAAAACTAACATAATCAGTGCAATCAAAATATGCTTTTGTTGCTTTTCCATCTTATCCACCTCCTTTTTCATCAAGAAAGCTCGTCGAATAGAATAGAAAAGAGCCACATATAATCATATAGTTAAATATTTGGCGTATGTATAAATGAGGGGCGTTTTTGGGACAGAAAGCTCTTAAAGCATACAGAGCATTCCAATACAACAGCAGAGTATCAAACGGTTGCTGACAATGCAATTAAAAGAAAGATATTCAGACATGTCACCGACGATCTGAACTGCAACCTTATATCATATCATATGCCGGGGAATCGAGCGAAGAGAGATATTCGTGCATGGGGTCAGCCCTTGACAGCCCTTGACATGAGACATTTTCTTCTAACTTCCGCTTCTACCGGATCGCGCGGGGCCGGTTTTTGTTTTATTGAGTATTTTAGGCGCGCGGCCGGTGAAGCTCATGTTACAAATACTAACTCAGAATCCCCACCAGCTGCTTCTCGACCGCAGTGAGCAGTGTCCCGCGCCATCACATCGGGCAAGAAAGATGATTAAGGCAACCATACACACCGCAACAACCACCACCGACGCGGCAGCGCTCGACGACCTCCTTTGGCACGTCCTTTGGCAGCCGCTCAACCTTCCCCGCGACGTGCGGCATGCGTTCAGCATCGACGGGGAGGAGCTGGAGCTGGTCGCCAAAGAAAGCGGACAGCTCGTCGGCGGATTGGTCGCGGTGTGGAGATCCGGCTCCGAGGTGGAACTGCGGCACCTGGCGGTGGCCACGGAGCGGCAGCATCGCGGCATCGGCCGGAGCCTCGTCGCCGAGTTCGTCCGCATCGTCGCATCGAGGGGAGGTGGCAGGATTCATACCATCGCCCGGAACACATCCGCCGAGTTTTTCCGGCGGCTCGGGTTCCGGACCGCTCCCGGCGAAGTGCCTGAACATCCGGTTTTCGTGAAGCACGGCATCAGTTTCGAGCTGATGGAAAGGGCCGTTGAACCCGCAGGTGCGAGCGCCTGGCGATGACAGGAAGGCGTGCAGAGCTGCAGATAGCCTCTCGCCATCCCGACCTACTGCTTGCCGGCCACGCCAAAGGGACCTTCACAAGCAAAAAACACTGGTACTTCGATCTGATTTCCTCTATCATTCTGCCATTCTACTGATTCTGACAGCTCCTTTTCCTTTTCGGTAGCTACCGCAGGTTAATAGGCTGCTCGCCCCATACATGAGATTTGAAAGACTCAACTGCTCCAAGGGGGCAGCACCAGTGGGATTGAGAGCTTTAACTTCATCCCTCACTCATGAGTGCGTGTTTGGCGGTTGCTTTGTGACAGAGTCACTCCCCGGTGGATCGGCTCAGTCATTGTGCTGAAAGGAGGGATCGACAATGATCATTCTCGATGACAGAAAACTGATCGAAACTAAGTTCGTGCTTAACAAGGTCCTCAGCACACCTCGCACTTGGATCTAGTCTGCTTGGTGGCTAGCTTGATTCGGATATCATGTTTCCATTTGCCCTTAGGGGGAAGCACATGACCATAGGAGATCGATCTGAATCACCTGATGTGCCTGCCTCGCTTGTCGATGAAATGAGACGCTATATTCTCTCCATAGCCAGGGAGTTTCACCTGGCTGTAGGGCACGGCCTCTCTCGCAAACTCTTATCGACACGGGTTTAAGGTATCCAGTGAGCCTCGCGGCTGCTCTTTTTCCACCCCAGAGCCCGCCGTCCGCACGGATTGTCCGCATCTCGCCACCGCTCGATCTCATTGAAGGTACATTTGGGGTCATCTTAAAGTTCAGCCCAAAGCTCGATAAGGCTGCAGGAGACGCGGCTTATGATCTTCACCGGATGGGCATGCAATAGTGGGGACGGCATCCCCACTGTTCGTGTCTGAGCAAGTCCGGGGGGGAGGAGCTTTCTCAATTGTGAGGACATTCTGTTCACAATTTCCGGGCAGAGGCGGTAGACGCGCAGATACCGACAGAGTTGAGGTCCGTTGCTGATGGTGACCTTGAGAGTGGTGACATGCACTATCAGTTGTGAACGGAGCGCTTGACCCTGCAGGGCTTTATCTGCTCCACGGAGGGCCCGCCATTTGCCTCAAATGACCACATGTGAAATGTGGCGCCCTTATAGTGCAGGAGGGAAGCAGTAACTGCTCGCACGAATGGTGTTGTTTTCCATTGAAGCCTCGGGATCTGAATTTTATAATGAGCAACCAGCGCATCTTGAATTATCATCCAGAGTCGGCTATCCAGGTGAAATGAAGGCCTATTGATCTGAGAAGGCCTGAGGAGGTTCTTCAGTCGTCCTGAACACCTTGCACGGACGCGGCGTGCCCAGGAGTTGCTTCATCCCGGAGGGCACTGGGAATTTGCGCCAGGGATTGCATTCCGAGCAACCATGTTGAAGACGGTATCCGAGGTTCCATTGCGATATTCTCAGTACTCTCGGCGTTGAAAACCGAGCAGCCCGGGGCGGTGGATCGGAATATGAGGGGACGGAATCACTCTTTGAAGGAACCGCCCTGAGGTGGATCTCTCCCCAAAGGATTGGTGACTTCTCAAGTCTAAAATGCCGACATGCCTTTTCCCGGCATTGGGAAACGGCATCACTGGTGGTCTGGTTTTCAATATTCTGATTCATGAAAGGAGACCCAGCATGAACGACCAGAGAGAGGAAGCCGATAAGGGGTTCACACAAGAGCTCTTTCCGGAATGCCATCACCTGTGTTTGATCTATGATGTTGAGGAGCAGCGTCGCAAAATCGTCTCTGAATATCTGGCCGCCGGACTTAAACGGGGAGAACTGGTCCGCTATTTCGCCGACACGACTGCTCCGGAAGAGGTCCGCGCCTGGCTTCTGGAAAAAGGGGTAGAGCTCCAGCAGGCCGAGGAAGAAGGAGCTTTCGGTATAGCCAAGGCCGAAAGTGCCTACTGTCCAAGTGGACGATTCGTGCCGCGGGAAGTGATCGAGAATATGTTGTCCCGCTACGCTCTGGCCAAGAAAGCCGGCTATCGAGGTTCACGCGCCTGCGGTGAAATGAGCTGGGCGCTTCGCGACATTCCCGGCTCTGACCGCGTGCTGGAGTATGAAGCTAGAATCAATATGATCACCGAGACTTTTCCCTACTTCGGAATGTGCCAATATGACGCTCGTCTTTTTGACGGCGCCACATTGTTCAGAGTGCTCCAAGTGCACCCTTACATGATCGCGCAGGGCCAGATCGTCGTAAATCCGTTCTACATTAAGCCGGAGGAATTCCTGGCGGGGCTCGAAGCGAATGCTTGATGCATTTGGGATCGGGCCGGTCGCGTTTTCGCGAGACCAACCTGACCGATCTTGAGCATAAGACATGCGCTGCAGCAATATGTAATCAGGTAAATGAATAGGGGAAGTCATGAGTGAAGGGGAACGTCCGCGGAACGATCCGAGTCAGGGTTGGCAAAAGGCTGATGTGCGCGTTCTGGGGCAAATCCTGGCGGCGCAAAACATCCTATTTAGTTTGCCCGACATAACCCGTATCGCTGAATTCTATGCTCAGACAGTGATTTCAATACCAGGCGTCACCGCCTGCCGAGTCTGTCTGGGGGGCAGGTCAGTGCAGGCGGGAGAGATGGAAGCCAGCATTTGCGCTGAGTGCGAAACATTGCGCCGCCCAGCCCGGGAAGACGACGCGCTCATTGCGCCCAACTCTAGTTTCAAGTGCAACCTGGCCGACCAGCCTGGCATGCGGGTCATCGCCATCGATTCCTATCAGCATCATTTCGGTTTTTTTGTCTTCAAGATCGAACAGGACTCTGTTGGTAACGTTTATCAGCCCTTTATCAGCAATCTCTCCAACTACGTCGCCCTCATACTTGAAAATCGCCGGCAGAAAGCATTGCTGCAAAATGCACACGACGAATTGGAGCGTAAGGTAGAAGAGCGCACTCAGGAACTGACGGCCGCCAACCAAGCTCTTACGGCCTCCCGCCTGGCTGCGCTGGATATGATGAATGAGGCCGTAGAAGCGCGCCGGCAAGCGGAACAAGCAAGCGCCGACCTACAACTTGAAGTCGCCGAACGCAAACTGGCTGAGCAGTTGTTAGCAAAGGATCATCATGAGTTACAAGAGGCGGCCAGGCGGCTCGATCAATCCAGGAACATGCTGCAATTGATCATGGAATCGATACCCGTCAGGGTTTTCTGGAAAGACAGGGACTCCCATTATTTGGGCTGCAATACCCTTTTCGCTTGCGATGCGGGCTTTAGCCGGCCGGAGCAGCTTCTGGGCAAGGACGACTTTGCAATGGGCTGGAGGGAACAAGCGGAGCCCTACCAGGCGGATGACCGCCAGGTCATGGAGTCCGGCCTTCCCAAGATGAACATGGTGGAGCCTCAAACCACGCCGTCAGGCGCCAAGATCTGGCTGAGCACCAGCAAGGTCCCGCTACGCATGCCAAACGGTGAGATATTTGGGGTTCTCGGAGTGTATGAAGATATCACCGAACGCAGACGAGCTGAGAACATTATGGAGGCGCGCCTTCGTCTGTTGGAATTCTCCAACTCGCACTCGATGGATGAACTGCTCACCGCAACGCTCGATGAAATCGAAGCACTAACTGGCAGCACAATCGGCTTTTACCATTTTGTAGAAGCAGACCAGAAGACCCTCTCCTTGCAGAACTGGTCGACGAATACTCTCAAAACCATGTGCATAGCCGCGGGAAAGGGCAGCCATTATGATATTTCCCGGGCGGGGGTGTGGGTCGATTGTGTTCATGAACGTCGCCCCGTCATCCACAACGATTATGCTTCTTTACCTCACCGCAAAGGATTCCCGGAGGGGCATGCGCCAGTGATAAGAGAAGCCGTTGTCCCGATCTTCAGAGGCAACCTGATAAGGGCGATCATCGGGGTTGGGAACAAACCTGCTGAATATGACGAAAGCGACATCCGGATACTATCCCTGTTGGGAGACCTTTCATTGGACATCGCCGAGCGTAAGCAGGCGGAAGAGGCTTTGGTCGAGAAGAGCCAGTTCATTGCTTCACTCCTGCGGGCCATACCCGTGGCGGTTTTTTACAAGGATAAGGAGGGCAGGTACCTGGGGTGTAACGATGCCTTTTCCGAAACCATGGGTGTCACCGCCGAGGAAATCATAGGCAAAACAGTTTATGAGCTTTGGCCGGCTGAGCTCTCGCAAAAGTATCACGACATGGACATGGAGCTTATTCGGAGGCAGGAGCACCAGGTGTATGAATTCCAGGTGAAGGCCAAAGACGGCCAGCTGCACCCCGTTATCTTTGCCAAAGATGTCTACCTGGACAGGAACGGGGAAGTGGCGGGTCTGGTCGGAGCCTTTCTCGATATAACCGAGCATAAGCGGGCAGAGGAAGCCCTGCATCAGAAGAACGAGACTCTAAGGGCGATGCTGGACGCTGCTCCGGTCGGCATCTTCGACCTGGATCTGGAAGGAAGGGTAAAAAACATCTGGAATCCCACAGCCGAGCAAATGCTGGGCTGGCGCCGCGACGAGGTGCTGGGGCAATTCCTGCCGTCGGTGCCGGAAGCTAGTAAGGAGGAGTTCGCTCGTTTTCGCGAATGGGTCCGTTCCGGGAAGGCAATCATTGGAAAGGACCTGGTGCGGTGTCGGAAGGACGGCTCTCTGATTGAATACAGCCTCTACGCAGCCCCGGAATACGACGACACCGGCAAGGTGGTTGGAAACATCGCGGTGATTGTGGATATCACCGAGCGAAAACAGGCTGAAGAAGCTTTGCGGCGTTCGGAGCAAAAGAAAACCATCCTGAACCAGATTGCGAATATCTTCCTGACCGTCCCCAACGACAAGATGTACGCCGAGATCTTGGAAATTGTTCTTCGGATTTCCAGGAGCGAGTTTGGCCTTTTCGGATTTATTGCCGAAAATGGCGATCTGGTGATTCCGAGTTTGACAAAAGGTATCTGGAACGAGTGTCAGGTCTCCGCCAAGTCGACCATTTTCCCCTGCGCCACTTGGGGTGAAAGTCTGTGGGGGAATGCAATTCGAGAAAAAAGGTCATTTCGTTCCGACGGACCTTTCCGCACACCAAAGGGACACCTCCTCATCCACACGTTTCTCACCGTACCGATTGTCTTCGGAGACGAGACCATCGGGCTGATTTCAGTGGCCAATGGGGAACACAGCTTTACCGAGGAGGACGAAGATTTACTCGAGAGCATAGCCATGAGCATTTCGCCCATCCTCAAGGCCAGGCTGCAAAGAGACTGGCAGGAAAAGGAACGTGTCGAGGCGGAAGCGAAGCTTAAGGAATACCGCGATCACCTTGAGGATCTGGTCATCCGGCGCACCGATGAGCTGGTCGTAGCAAAGGAGCATGCTGAAGCGGCCAATCAGGCGAAAAGCGTTTTTCTCGCCAACATGAGCCATGAGTTGCGTTCACCTCTTAGCATCATCCTCGGTTTCACCCAGTTGATGGAGAGAGACCCTGTGATCAGCAAGGCAAACCGTGAAACTCTATCTATGATCAGCCGCAGCGGAGAGCATCTGCTCACACTCATCAATGATGTTCTGGAGATGTCCAGAATCGAGGCCGGTCATAGTGCGTTGAGAAAGGAAGGCTTCGATCTCCACAGGACTCTCCTCGGCATTGAGGAAATGAAGCGCGGTCGGGCTATAGGAAAAGGATTGCAGTTCACGACTGAAGTTGCTTCCGATGTTCCCCGGTTCATCTCAACGGATGAAGCGAAGCTGCGCCAGGTGCTCCTCAATCTTATCGGCAATGCCATCAAGTTTACCACCAAAGGCAGCGTGATTCTTCGGGTTTCGAATGCAACGGGAGATGAAAGGCAGCGGAAAGCTGAGCTTTCGACAGCCCGCTTGCTCTTTGAGGTGGAAGATACCGGTATCGGGATCTCACCTGAGCAGGCTCGCACCATCTTCGATCCGTTCGTGCAAGCCAGGGAAGGTCAACCGGTCAAAGAAGGCACCGGCTTGGGGTTGGCCATCAGCCACAGGTATGTGCAGCTCATGGGCGGCGATATCCGTATTGAGAGTGCGCTTAACAGGGGATCTGTCTTCCGGTTTGATATACAGGCCGATTTGGTCGGACCCGCTAATGCCGTCGAAACATGGCAGTCCGTGCACAGGGTGATCGGCCTTGCACCCGGTACTCCCCCGTACCGTATCCTGGTTGTAGAGGATATGGAGGAAAGCCGCTTATTGCTGCGCAAGCTGCTCGAGTCCGTGGGTTTTGAAGTGCGAGAAGCCGGAAACGGGCTGGAAGGAATCAGAGAGTTCGAGCGGTGGAATCCACACCTGATCTGGATGGATATGCGCATGCCGGTTATGGATGGATACGACGCTACCCGCAGAATCAAATCATCCGACCAGAAAGGGCGAGCCAAAATCATCTGCATCTCTGCCAGCTCTTTTGAAGAACAAAAGGAACTGGCTTTATCCTCCGGGTGCGACGAGTTCGTTCGCAAACCCTTCCAAGAAGCGGATATTTTCGATGCCATTAGCAGACAGCTGGGGGTTCAGTACGTGTATGACGTGGAAGGCAGCCCTCCTTCAAAGGAAGACTTTGGCAAGGCAAAGCAAGCCCATGTGACGCCGGAGGATCTTGCAGGATTGCCTTCGGATTTGTTGGCTTCCCTCGAACGTGCTGCCGGGAGTCTAAACATCAGTGAGACTCAGGCTATTATCGGGCAGATCCGGGAGGTGGACCGGAATATAGGCAACAGGCTGGCCGATCTTGCAAGTGAGTTCCGCTACGATCTCATCCTCGCCGGCATCCGCCAGGCACTTCTGAAATCCGATAAAGAGGGCTGAGTTAACTCTATTGGCTCATCGCGGATTACCGTGATTTACACACTCGGTTCGTGCTGAGGTATCGAAGCACGAACTGATGGGCTGCCCTTCGATACCTCAGGGCAAACGGCTGCAGAGCGACACGATCACGCTAATCCGCGATGAGCCACTCTATTCAGCTGAACCTCTGCAACTTTCGTCCTCTCCCCGGCACCGGGTCCACCGCAAAAGTTCCTCCCTGGCTGTCATTATGCTCGACTTGGACCACTTCAAGAGGTTTAACGACACCTACGGGCACCCGGCCGGCGATGCCCTGCTCAGTGAGTTGGGTCGGACTTTGCTTGCCCATGTGCGAAAGGAGGATGTAGCTTGCCGGTATGGTGGGGAGGAGCTCACTCTGATCCTGCCGGAGACTTCCATGGAGACTGCATGCAGTCGAGCCGAAGAGCTGCGTCAACTGGTCCATGGCCTCCACCTCGAGTATCAGGGGCAGGGCCTGGGAGCAATTACCATTTCCCTGGGAGTGGCTGTTTATCCCCAACATGGTGAAGACCCGGAAACCCTCCTGAAGGCCGCCGCTTCGGCCCTCTACCCGGCCAAGCGTGCGGGCCGTGACCGGCTGGTAGCGGCAAGCGTCAATGCTGTTGAATTAAGCTTTGCGAACGTCAAACTGTAGGGCTCGTTCTCTGAACGAGCCGTTGCCGGCGTGCTCGGAGAGCCCGCCCTACATCTGATGTCAGCTTACTTCAACAACATTAGCGGCAAGCGTGGCGAGCCATTGATATCAATGGCTCAGGGACGTCAAGGCCGCCCTGAGCCGACACGTCTCAGAAGTCCGAGAGCTCTTCAAGTTGGAGGTGGGCCACTTCGCCCGACGGCACTCGTTTGCGACCAGGAGGGATCGGCGGTTCATCGTTGTCACGTCCCGGGAGGGATACGGTTTCCTTTTTGGAGCTCGCTGCCATATTGCGAGCCCTCATTCCGAACCAGGAGGAGCTCGATACCCCGCCCTCGACTCGCACCTCTTGCGCTCCACCTACGAGAGTTACCAAATCCCCAACAAACATCTGCATCTGTCCGGCCTGGGCGTTCATCTGCTCGGAGGCGGCAGCCGATTCCTCCGCATTGGCCGCATTCTGCTGAACCACCTTGTCCATTTCAGCCACTGCTTTGTTGATCTGATCAATGCCCTGAGCCTGCTCACCTGAAGCCGCTGCGATCTCACCAAGCAGTTCACCGACCTTGGAGGTGCTAACGGCAACCTGGGAGAATGCCTGATTGGTCCGCTCCACCACTCCCGAGCCATCTTTGACCTTCTCGACCGTCGCCTCGATCAGGTTTGCCGTGTTCTTGGCCGCATCCGCCGCGCGCATGGCAAGGTTCCTCACTTCATCGGCAACTACGGCGAAGCCTGCGCCGGCATCTCCCGCTCTGGCCGCTTCCACCGCTGCGTTGAGAGCCAGCAGATTGGTCTGGAACGCAATTTCATCGATGGTTTTGATGATCTTGGATGTCTCTTCGCTCGCTCTCGATATCTCCTGCATGGAGGTCGTGAGCTCCACCATCGAGCTGTTAGAGTGCTCGACGACCTGGTGGGCCTGCTTCATGAGGTTATCCGCCTGGGTTGCGCTCTGAGCATTTTGCCTTGTCATGGAGGCAATCTCCTCAAGGGAGGCGGAAGTCTCTTCGATGGATGCGGCCTGTTCGGAAGCACCCTCGGCCAGTTGTTGCGAGGTGGAGGCTACCTGGCCCGAGGCGCCGGCTACCTGCTCAGCGCCTTCGCTCAAACCTTCAACGACACGATTGATGGGCCGTGTGATGGAGCGAGCTATGAACAGGGCAAGCGCTACGATAACAACCATACCGATCCCTGCAAGAATCGCCATCATAATCTTGAGATTGTGTACCGCGGAGAAGGCTTCGGCTTCATCTATCTCGGCGATAAGCGCCCAAGTGGCATCTCCGATTTTTATGGGTGTGAAGGCCGAGAGTACGGGGTTGCCGTTATAATCGATAAGGATCTCCTCTCCTGTATTGCCGGCGGCTGCTTCCTGGCTTGCCTTGGTGTCCACCCTCCCTTTTCCGGGGTTTGCGAATGAGGCCTTGACGGAATGATTTACAGGGTCAAGGTATGAGTCGGACCGCATCAGCTTGTCCGGTCCCACCAGATATGTTTCGCCGGTTCTTCCCATGCCCGCGCGCTGCTGCATGACCCGGTTTATGGCGTCAAGAGAAAGCTGGAGTGCGACAATGAGCTGCACCTCTCCATTCTGCATGATGGGCTCGGCGACAAAGGCCGCAGGCTCGTTATTGCTGGGAGCGTACGGAGCAAAATCGGCAACGCCGTATTGCTTGGTTTCCAGGACTCTTCTGACCAGTTGACCGAGTCCGGAGCCGGCATATTTACCATCGACCATATTTGTGCCATAATCCGACTCATGGGTCACCGAGTAGAATACGTTTCCCTTGGGGTGGATCAAAAACAAGTCGTAGTAACCGTATCTCTCCACGTACCGGGCATAATAGTCTTCTTTGCCGCCATCACTCCCGGGAGCAATGGCCTCCTCCAGGTTTATTTTCGAAATGCAGGCCCATGTGAAGCCTTCGATTTTGAGCGGATCGTAGGCGACCATGACCAGGTTGCCGGCTGAGTCCGTGTAGACACCTTGAGCCTCTTTTCCCCCAAGGGCCTCTTCAATGTATGGGGTCTTGATGTCATGACCGATCACAAACTTGCCCTCACCAATGGTCTTCATATCACTTCGAAGAGCAATCTTGTCCCCGTGCTTCCCCACAAGGTATGTTTCACCCGTTTTTCCCATGCCGTCACGCTTCTGAACGATTCTATTGATTGGTTCTGTGGGAAGCTGCAGTGCCACCACCCCCACGAGCGCACCTGATTGATCATGAATGGGAGCCCCAATGAACGCCGCCTGCTGCCCCTTGCTGGGGCTGTATGGGGAGAAGTCCTCGATTGCCAGCGCTTTCGTTTTGACTACTTTCTTCCAAAGGTTCGCCAGCGCTTCATTCTTGTATGGACCATCGGCAAGATTGGAGCCCAAATCCGGCTCCCTGGCCACCGTATACATCACATGGCCATGGGAAGCACAAATGACGAATAAATCGTAGTAACCATGGATGTTAACGAAGTTGTCAAGATGGGCCCCGTGAGTTTCGGAGAGTCTTCCGTACTCATCCGACGTGGTGTCGTATGGATCAGAAGGGCCCGTCTGCATCATATCATGATATTTCCATAGCTCGGCGTACATGCGATAAACATCGTCGCTTTTCGACAGGGCAAGGACATCTGCCCGCACCTTGGCGAAATAATCCTCGACCTGAGCTTTCTTCAGCTCCTGCACGGTTTCGAGCTTTTCGAAAGCCGCCCCTCTGAGTGCCTCCACCGTTTCTTTGAGGACATCCATGTCGGCCCTTCGGTCAACGAAGGACTGCT
>Ga0209164_1003352_pt1 | contig 15307 bp, 13 predicted proteins | sample MTBNYHSulfiMetaG_FD_187458 | JGI IMG/M metagenome (GOLD analysis project Ga0209164, IMG submission 187458) | Enrichment culture microbial communities from rom New York Harbor, USA that are MTBE-degrading - MTBE-NYH (New York Harbor Sulfidogenic)... | ecosystem: Environmental > Aquatic > Marine >...
TTGCAGCACGCCGACCACGCGGTCGAGTTCGACCACCACCGGCGCCAGCAGATGGGGGATGCCGTTGTAGCCGGTCAACTCAACGCGCTTGGGGTCGATCATCACCAAGCGCAGGGTCTCGGGGGTATTGTGCAACAGCAGGCAGCAGATCAAGGCGTTGACGCACACCGACTTGCCCGAGCCGGTGGCCCCGGCAATCAGCATGTGGGGCATGGCAGCCAAATCAGCGGCCACGGCGTTGCCGGCCACATCCTGCCCCAGGGCGAAGCGCAGCGGCGAGCGCAAGCGCTGGAAGGCCTGGCTTTCAATCACGTCGCGCAGGGCGACCACGGCGATCTGCTCGTTGGGCACCTCGATGCCCACGTAGCCCTTGCCGGGCACCGGCGCCTGGACGCGAATGCGCGAGGCCGCCAGCGCCAGCGCCAGGTCATCTGCCAGGGAGGCGATCTTACCCACCCGCACCCGTGTGCGCCCGCCGCGCGACTCAATAAACAGCGGCTCGACGCCAAATTGGGTGATCACCGGGCCGCGGTTGATCTCGACCACCTTGGCGGGCGCGCCAAAGGAGGCCAGCGTCTCCTCAATCACCTGGGCACGCTGCTGGTCGAACTGCTCATCGGGGGCCAACGCCATGCCCACATCCAGCATTTCATTCACCTGCGGCAGTTCCCAAGCCGCGGCTTCGCTCTCGACGGCGGCCGAAAAGGCGGCGTTGGGTGCCGGTTGAACGGGGGCGAAGCGTTCTGCCAGGGGGGAGGTTTGAGTCACCGGTGGGGTGGAGGGAGAGGGGGTATGGGCAGCATGGCGAGCGGCGGCCTCCCGTCGGGCGGCGCGGCGCTCGTCCCACCAATCCACCAGCCGCAGCCGCAAAGGCCGCACCCAGCGGAAGAGGTCGAGCACGGCGACGTCGAAGGTCAGCGCCAGGGCGATCAGCAGCCAGGCAGCCAGCACCACCGCCATGCCCCAGTTTCCCAGCCCGGCGCGCAAGCCCACCACCAGCACCGCGCCCAGATAGCCGCCCCCCTCCCCCTGGGAGGCCAGCTCGTAGGCCATCTCTTTGGTCTCCGGCCCCGCCAGCCAGTGCAGCCAGGTCAGCAAATTGAAGAACAGCAGCAGCAGACCCAGCAGGCGCTCCACGCCCATAGGGGGAAGCTGCTGGTAATTGCGCAGCAGCAGCCCAATGCCGATGAGCAGCAAGGTCAAGGGAAAGAGATAGGCCCCCCAGCCGAAGGCGCGCCCCAGAAAGCCGATCCAGCTAGCCACCACCGCGCTGCGGTTGGCGGAAAGCAGGCTGAGCGCCGTCAGCAGGCCGATCAAGAGCAGGGCGATGCCCAGCAGGTCGAGCCGGCGCTCTGGGGAAATGCGGCTGGCCGCTGGTTGGCGCTTGCGGGGAGTGCTTTTGCGCCCGCTCTTCGCCTTGCGACGGGTGGAGGATTTGCGTTTGGCCAAGGTCACATCCTGATAACAGGTCGAGATTCGATTATAGCACGCATGGTCTGCTTGGGCCGTGCTGCGAATGAGTGATTCGTCCAAGCGGCGCACCGCCTCCCCTTGGGGTAAAATAACAGACCAGACGCCAAATCACAAGGATTGCCATTGTTCGAAATCGTTTTCCTGGGAACTTCCGCTTCGGCCCCCTCGGTGCGTCGCGGGCTTTCCGCCCAAATCATCAAGCACGACGAGCACCGCTTCCTGGTGGACTGCGGCGAAGGCACCCAACGCCAGATCCTGCGCTCCGGGCTGGGCTTCAAACGCCTGAACCGCATCCTGATCACCCACGGCCACCTCGACCACATCCTGGGTCTGGCCGGGCTGTTCTCGACCTTCTCGCGCTGGGAGACTATCGACGCGGTTGAGATCATCGGCGGTCGCTGGGCGCTGGAGCGCATCCACAAGCTGCTCTTCGGGGTGCGGGTGGTGCCCGCCGCCAAGCAGGGCACGATGGACATTCAGATGCGCGAGGTCGAACCGGGGGTGATCATCGAGGAGCAGGACTTCACCGTTACCGCTTTCCCGGTGGAGCACCGCGGCCCGGATTGCTACGGCTACCTGTTCGAAGAGAAAACCCGCCGCCCCTTCCTGCCCGAGAAGGCCGAGGCTTTGGGCGTCCCGCCGGGACCAGTGCGCCGCGAGCTGGTGAATGGGAAAGCCATCACCCTGGACGACGGCACCAAAGTGACCCCGGAGCAGGTGCTCGGCCCTGAAGTGCCCGGCACGCGCCTGGCCCACACCGGCGACCTCGGCGACACCACCGGCCTGGCTTCCATCCTGCACGGGGTGGATACCCTGGTGACTGAAGCCACCTACCTGGACGAAGAGGCCGAGATGGCCCGCCGCTTCGCCCACCTGACCGCCCGGCAGGCCGCCGAGCTGGCCCGCGACGCCCAGGTAGGGCAACTGATCTTGACCCACCTCTCGCGCCGCTACTGGGAGCGCGACGTGCTGGCCGAGGCCCAGGCCGTGTTCCCCAATTCGGTCGTGGCGCGCGATTTCGATCACTTCCAGGTCAAGCGTGGCGAGTGCCTCAAGGTCGCCGACGAGGACTGAGCGAGCATGAAAGATTGGACCATCCGCCCCTGCAATGCCGATGACAAGGCCTGGATCAAGGATTTCCTCGCCGAGCAATGGGGCTCCGAGATCGTCATCGTCCACGGGACGGTTTTCCACCCCCACGAGCTGCCTGGCTTCGTCGCCGTGCAAACTGACGAGAGGCTGGGCTTGGCGACTTATCACATCACCGAGGGGGAATGCGAGATCGTCACCCTCAACAGCACCCACTCCGGTCTAGGCATCGGCGGCGCCTTGATCGAGGCGGTGAAGGAGCAGGCCCAGGAGGCTGGCTGCCGCCGCCTGTGGCTGATCACCACCAACGACAACCTGGATGCCCTGGGCTTCTACCAGCGACGCGGCTTCGAGCTGGTGAAGATCAATCGCCACGCCGTCGACGAATCCCGTAAGCTCAAGCCGCAGATCCCGGCTGTCGGGGAGCACGGCATTCCCCTCCGCGACGAGATCGAGCTAGAGATCACCCTGTGACCATCCCCACCAGCGAAGAAACGTGCTAATCGCCCCCCACATCCACCAAATCCCGCTGCTCATGTCCAATGCCTATCTGATCGTCGAGGCCGATGGACTGACCTTGATCGACGCCGGTATGGCCCGCCAGGGCCGCGGTATCCGCCGCTACCTCCGCCGCCTCGGGCATCAGCCAGAGCAGGTCAAGCGCATCCTGGTCACCCACGCCGACATCGACCACGCCGGTGCGGTGAGCGCTTTGAAAGCGCTGAGCGGCGCACGCGTGTACGCCAGCGCCGTCGAGGCCCGCGCCTTGCGAGCCGGGCGCTCCTCACGTCCGTTGCAGCTCAACGGGATCGGCCGCCTGGCCTTTGAATCCTTCGAGGCCACGTTCGGCTATGGTGAGATCGAGGTCGATGAGATCGTCAAAGATGGTGACCGGCTGCCCATCCTGAGCGGCTTGCAGGTCATCGAGACCTCCGGCCACACCCCAGGCCACCTGGCCTTCTACGCCCAAGAGGCCGGCGTGCTCTTCGCCGGGGATGCCCTGCGCGCCCGCCAAGACGAACTGCGCCTCAACCGCCACCCGATCAACACCTGGGACGCCCAGCAAGTGCTCGCCTCCACCCGCAAGCTGGCCGCCCTCCAGCCCCAGATCGTTTGCGCCGGCCATGGCCGAGCCGTGTATCAGGCCCAGGGCAAGTTTCCGCTCTAGCGTCCACGGTTATCTGCCAAATTTGACAAGCGTTATCCCTTATGGTAGACTTGGCAGACGTAGCCAAATAGAACGAATACTCGTTCACTCATCCAGAGAGGCGGAGGGACCGGCCCTGTGAAGCCTCGGCAACCACCCGCAAAAGGGCAGGTGCCAATTCCGGCAGAGTGATCTGGAAGATGAGGAAAGCGTATGCAGCTCATACCGCCTCTCGCCAGAGAGGCGTTTTCGTTGTCCAGTCTAACCCATCCGACCAGTCAGACTAGTTAGACCAGTCAGACCAGTTAGACTAATAACCAAGGAGTGTTTTTGTTGAGCAACCCCCGCCACTACACCAACCGCCGCTATCTCGACGCGCTAGAGAAGCGCGTCCTGGTCTATGACGGGGCCATGGGCACCAACCTGCAAGCCATGAAGCTGAGCGCCGAACAGTTCGGCGGTCAGCAGTACGAGGGCTGCAACGACTATCTGGTGATCTCTTATCCCCAGGCGGTCGAGCAGGTGCACCGCTCCTTCCTGGAGGTCGGTGTGGATGTGATCGAGACCGATACCTTCCGCTCCAACCGCCTCACCCTGGGCGAGTACGGGCTGGGCGATCAGGTCTACGAGGTCAACCACGCTGCCGCTGCCCTGGCGCGCCGCCTGGCGGACGAATACAGCACCCCCGAGCAGCCTCGCTTCGTGGCTGGCTCGATCGGACCTTCCGGCAAGCTGCCCTCCGCCGACGACCCCACCCTCTCCGATGTGGGCTACGACGATCTGGTCGAGGTCTTCCGCGAGCAAGCCGTCGGGCTGATCGAGGGCGGCGCTGACGTGCTGCTGATCGAGACCGCTCAAGATATCTTGGAAGTCAAAGCCACCATCCAGGGCATTCAGAAAGCCTTCGAGCAAACCAGCCAGGTCATCCCGCTGCAAGCCCAGGTCACCCTGGATACCAGCGGGCGCATGCTGCTGGGCACCGACATCGACGCCGCCCTCACCATACTAGAAGGGCTGCCCATCGACGTGATCGGGCTGAACTGCTCGACCGGCCCAGAGCACATGCGCGGCCCGATCCAATACCTCGGCGAGCACGCCGCCCTGCCGGTCTCGGCCATCCCCAACGCTGGCCTGCCGCTCAATGTGGACGGCGAGGCCGTCTACCCTCTGGAGCCGCAGCCCTTCGCCGAGGCCATGCTCGAGTTCGTCGAGAAGCACAACATCAGCATCGTGGGCGGCTGCTGCGGCACCACCCCTGAGCACCTCAAATTGCTGGTGGAGGGCATTCACCAACGCCCGCGCCCACCTCGCCCGCAGGAGAGCGACGCCCGCCTGTCCTCCTCCATCCGTGCCATCGCCATGTCCCAGGAGCCGCCGCCCTTGCTGATCGGCGAGCGCCTGAACGCCACCGGCAGCCGCAAGTTCAAGCGCCTGCTGCTGGACGAGCAGTTCGACGCCATCCTGGAGATGGGGCGCGAGCAAATCGAAGGCGGGGCCCACGCCCTGGACGTTTCCGTGGCCGTCACCGAGCGCCCCGACGAGGCCTACTTGATGTCCAAGGTGGTCAAGAAGCTGGCTATGGGCGTGGAGGCCCCCCTGGTGATCGACACCACCGAGCCAGAGGTCATGGAAACCGCCCTCAAGCTGGCCCCCGGCCGCTGCCTGCTCAACTCCACCCATCTAGAGGCTGGCCGCCCCAAGCTCGAGCGGGTCTTGAAGCTCGCCAAAGAGCACAACGCCGCCCTCATCGTGCTCACCATCGACGAAGACGGCATGGCCAAGACCGTCGAGCGCAAGCTCGAGATCGCCAAGCGCATCCACCGCATCGCCGTAGAGGAATTCGGCTTCCGGCCAGAAGACCTGGCCTTCGACCTGCTCACCTTCCCGCTCTCCACCGGCGACGCCGAGTTCAACGATTCGGCCATCAACACCATCGAGGGCATCAAGCGCGTCAAGGCCGAACTGCCTGGCGTGTTCACCTCCTTGGGGGTGAGCAATGTCTCCTTCGGCCTCAACAAGGCCGCCCGCCTGGTGCTCAACAGCCTGATGCTGCATCACTGCGTGCAGGCCGGGCTGGATATGGCCATTGTACACGCCTCCAAGATCAAGCCCTACGCCGAGATCCCGGAGGCCGAGCGCACCCTGATGGATGACCTGATCTTCAACCGCCGCGACGATGCCTTGCAGCGGGTGATCGAGTTCTACGAGGACCGCCAGGCCGATGACGAGGAGGGCGCTACCGACCCCACCGAGGGCATGAGCGCCGAAGAACGCCTGTATTGGCGGGTTCTCCACCGCCACAAGGAGAACGTAGAGGCCGATATCGACGAGATCATCGGCCGCGAGGAATTCCCCAGCCAGCACGAAGCCGCCGTGAACGTGCTCAACAACACCCTGCTGCCCGCCATGAAAGAGGTCGGGGATCGCTTCGGTGCCGGGGAGCTAATCCTGCCCTTCGTGCTGCAATCGGCAGAGGTGATGAAAATCGCCGTCGCCCACCTGGATAACCACCTCGAGAAGGTGGAGGGCGTGAGTAAGGGCAAGGTGGTGCTGGCCACCGTCTACGGCGACGTGCACGACATCGGCAAGAACCTGGTCAAGACCATCCTGGCAAACAACGGCTTCGAAGTCTTCGACCTGGGCAAGCAGGTGCCCGCCGAGGAGATCATCAGCAAGGCCGTGGAGGTCAGCGCCGACGCCATCGGCCTGAGCGCCCTGCTGGTGAGCACCAGCAAGCAGATGCCCTTGATCGTCAACGAGCTGCACCGCCGCGACCTGCACTTCCCCGTGCTGATCGGTGGGGCGGCCATCAACCGCCGCTTCGGCTGGCGCATTGCCTATCTTGAAGAGGACGAAGCGCTCTACGACCCCGGCATCTTCTACTGCAGCGACGCCTTCGAGGGGCTGGAGACCATGGAACAGCTCATCCACCCCCAGAAACGCGAGCTGCTGCTCGATAAGACCACCCGCCAGGTGGAGCGGGAGATCGGGCGCGCCAGCCAGCCCAAGAAGAGGACGACTGCCAAGGCCGCGTCAAGCGTGCCGCCCGCCGAGTTCATCCCCCAGCCGCCCAGCTGGGGGCCGAAGGTGGTGCGCGACATGCCCCTTGAATTGGTCTTCCAGCACCTGTTCAAGAACGAGCTTTTCCGCCTGTCGTGGGGCGCCAAGAACGCTCACGGCGAGGAATGGGAGCGCTTGGAAGCCGAGTTCGAGGCCCGCTTGCAGCGCATGCAGAAAGATGCGCTGAAGGAGGGCTGGCTGAACCCGCAAGCCGTGTACGGATATTGGCCGGCGCAATCCGAAGGGGATGACCTGCTCGTGTACGATCCCAATTCACTGACCGGCGGCCAACTGGGGGAGCTGCAGCGCTTCACCTTCCCCCGACAGCCCAGCGGCGAGGGCCTGTGCCTGGCGGATTATTTCGCCCCGGTCGATTCGCAGCGCATGGACGTGGTCGCCTTCCAGGTGGTCACGGTGGGGCAGGCCGCCACAGAACGCTTCGATCGCCTGCAAGAGGCTGGCGATTACAGCGAAGCCTACTTCACCCACGGCCTGGCCGTGCAGACCGCCGAGGCCACCGCCGAATACCTGCACCGCCACCTGCGCCGCGAGCTCGATCTACCCGAAGGCCAGGGCAAGCGCTATTCATGGGGCTACCCCGCCATCCCTGATCTGGATGACCACCAGAAGGTCTTCGATCTGTTGCCCGCCGAAGGGGAACTGGGCATGAGCCTGACCAGCGCCTTTCAGCTGGTGCCGGAGCAGTCCACCGCCGCTATCATCCTGCACCACCCCGCCGCTAAGTATTACAGTGTGGGCGAGAGCCGCGTAGAACAGTTGATGAAAAGGTAACGATATGAGCGATGAAAAACTAGCTGATTGCCTGGTCTGCAAGAAACATCGTGGCGAAGTGAAAGTGCCGGGCGGCGCCATCTATGAAGACGACCTGCTCTACGCCAGCCACGCCCTCATACCCGAAGGGGAGCAGGAGACCTTCCTGGGAGCCTTGCTGGTGGAGCCCAAGCGCCACGCCGCTGCCCTGGAGGACCTGACCGATGAGGAGGCCCAGGCCGTTGGCTTGTTGCTGGCGCGCCTTAGCCGGGCGTTGAAGGCTGCCGTGGGAGCCGAGCACGTTTACCTCTTCCGTTTTGGCCACCACGTCGATCATTTGCACCTTTGGCTCCTGCCGCGTTATCCCGGCACACCGCGTGAATATTGGGGCATCAAGGTAGACGAATGGCCGGATGCGCCCCACGGCGGCCTCGCCGAGATCGAGGCCCTGTGCGAAAAGGTCAGGCAGGAATTGAAGCGTGTCATTGAAGGCCATTGATCGCACCCAAGCGCGGCATTCCACCCGCTCGCCGCATTATGAGTACGCCCAGCCCGGGGCATATTTCGTGACGGTGTGCGTGAAAGGCCGGAAGTGCGTCTTGTCCACAATCCATAACGAGGAAACCGAATTGACCTCAGAGGGCGAGATCGTTATGCAAGTGTGGCAAGATTTACCCGTGCATTACCTCCACATCGAATTGGACGAATTCGTGATTATGCCAAACCACGTTCATGAGATCATATGGATCACCGAAGATGAGCCTCCAACCGTAGGGGCGGGTTTGAAACCCGCCCCTACGAAAGATACGAAACGCCACGGCCTCTCGGAGATTGTGCGCAGCTTTAAAACCTTCTCGGCGCGGCGCATCAACGAACATCGCCAAACCACCGGCACCCCATTCTGGCAAAGAGGCTGTCACGATCACATCATCCGCGATGATCGCGATCTCCACCAACACCGCCAATACATCCGCCAAAACCCGCTGAAATGGCACCTGGACGAATATTATCGATAGGAAACAACTTACAAGGTACTATGATGGCAAAATCTAAATTCATCCAACGGCTCGACGAAAATGCTCCCCTCTTGGCCGACGGGGCTATGGGCACCATGCTGCACGGGCGCGGGGTGGGCTTCGATGTGTGCTTCGACAGCCTCAACCTCGACCAGCCCGAACTGGTGGCCCAGATCCACAGGGAATATATCCAGGCTGGCGCCGAGCTAATCAAGACCAATACCTTCAGCGCCAACCCCTATAAGCTCAGCGAGCACGGCTTGCGGGAACAGGTAGTCGAGATCAATTGCGCCGCCGTGCAATTGGCCAAAGAGGTGGTCGCCGAAAGCGGCAAAGAGGTGTTCATCGCTGGCGACGTCGGACCGTTGGGCGTGCGGCTGGCCCCCTTCGGCCGCGTGCAGCCCGAGCAAGCCCGCCAGGCCTTCGCCGAGCAGATCGCTGCTCTGGCCGATTGCGCCGTGGACTTGATCCTGATCGAGACCATGACCGACCTGTACGAGGTGCAGGAGGCCATCCAGGCCGCCCGCCAGGTTTGCGACCTGCCCGTTGTGGCCTCCATGACCTTCACCCGCGACCAGCGCACCTTATTGGGCGATAGCCCGGAGAAAGTCGCTCGCACCATCTGGGAGGCTGGTGCCGAGGTGATCGGCATCAACTGCTCCGGCGGCCCCGCACAACTCTTGCGCATCCTGCAAGCCATGATTGCCACCGTCCCCGAGGGGCGCTTCTCCGTGATGCCCAACGCCGGTTGGCCCGAGCAGGTCGGGGGGCGCATCATGTACCCCGCTGGCCCGGCCTACTTCAGCGATTATGCCCTGGCCTTCCGCAACGCTGGCGCACATCTGATCGGCGGCTGCTGCGGCACCACTCCCGAGCACATCGCCGCCATGCGCCAGGCGCTCGACAGCGTCCCGCCCGACGAATACCGCGAGACGCGCCACATCACCATCGAGCGGGAAGAAGAGCCCCCCGAATCCCCCCAGCGGCACTCCAAGCTCTCGGGGGCGCTGGCCAAGGGCGAGTTCGTGGTCAGCGTGGAGATGAGCCCGCCGCGCGGCCTTTCCACCCACAAGCTGATCGCTGGCAGCAGTCTGCTGGCCGAGGCCGGGGCCAATGTCATCAACGTGGCCGATAGCCCCATGGCGCGCATGCGCATGAGCCCCTGGGCGGTGTGCGAGGTCATCCAGCGTCAGGTGGGCGTCGAGACCACCCTGCACTTCCCCACGCGCGGCCGCAACCTGCTGCGCGTGCAGGGCGACCTGCTGGCCGCCCACGCCATCGGGGTGCGCAACGTCTTCGTGGTGATGGGCGACCCCACCGAGATCGGTGACTATCCCGACGCCATGGACGATTACGACCTGGTGCCCTCCGGCCTGATCAAGCTCATCAAGCAGGGCTTCAACCTGGGCGTGGATCACGCCGGGGTCGAGATCGGCGCACCCACCGCCTTCTTCGTCGGCGCGGCCCTCAACTTGCTGCCCCAGAATCCCGAGCAGGCCATCAAGGTGCTGCGCCGCAAGCTGGACGCCGGGGCCGATTTCTTCATCACCCAGCCGGTCTACGAGCCGGAGAAGGCGCGGACATTCCTGCAGCGCTACGAAGACCAGCACGGCGCGCTCGATAAGCCCTTGCTGGTGGGCGTGCTGCCGCTCTACGGCACGCGCCACGCCGCCTTCCTGCACAACGAGGTGCCCGGCATCGATATCCCCGAACCCGTGCGGGAACGCCTGGAGGCTGCCGATGAGGACTCGCCCCAGGAGGGCGTGCGCATCGCCATCGAGCTGGCCGAGCAGCTCAAGGACTGGGCGGCTGGCATCTACATCATGCCCGCCTTCAGCCGCTTCGACCTGGCCGCCGAGATCATCGAGGCGGTGAAGGGGTAAAAGTCTGAATTTGGGGGCATCCATCAAGTATTTCCCCCTCAACTTGTTGCCAGTTGACTGCCTCGGCAATTCCTGCTACTGTATAGCTGTATAGGCGAAAACATCAATGTAATTCAAGGAGTTATGCATGCATTACCGGCGTTTGGGAAAATCGGGTTTGAAAGTCAGCGAGATATCCTTCGGCACCTGGGTGACCTTCGGTGCCCAGATCGACGACAAGACCGCTTCCAAGCTGATCCACAGCGCTTATGAGGGCGGCGTCAACTTCTTCGATTGCGCCGACGTCTACGCCCAGGGCAAAGCCGAAGTGGCGCTGGGCAAGGCGATCAAAGACCTGCCCCGCCAGGCCCTGGTGCTCTCCAGCAAGGTGTTCTGGACGACCATGCCGGGGCCCAACGGGCGTGGCCTCTCCCGCAAGCACATCAGCGAGTCGATCAACGCTTCCCTCCAGAGGCTCGACCTGGACTACCTGGATTTATATTTCTGCCATCGCTACGACCCCGACACTCCCATCGAGGAAGTGGTCTACACCATGAACACCCTCATCCAGCAAGGCAAGGTCCTCTATTGGGGCACCTCGCAATGGCGCGCCTCCCAGATCGCTGAGGCCCATGGCATCGCCCGGAAGCACGGTTTGATCCCGCCCACCATGGAGCAGCCCCAGTACAACATGTTCAACCGCCAGCGGGTCGAGCTCGACCTGGCGCCGATCTGCAAAGACCTTGAGATTGGGTTGACGACCTTCAGCCCGCTGGCTTCGGGCATCCTGACCGGCAAATACAACCAGGGCGTGCCGGAAGGCAGCCGCGCCACGCTAGAGGGCATGGCCTGGGTCAAGGACGGCATCACCCCGGAGAACATCGAGAAGGTGCGCCACCTGAGCGAAATCGCCGAGGCGTTGGGGATCAGCATGGCGCAGTTGGCCATCGCCTGGCTGCTGCGGCGCAGCGAGGTGAGTACGGTGATCACCGGCGCCAGCAACCTGAAGCAGCTCGAGGACAACCTAGCCGCCCCGGGGGCCATCGACCATCTCGACGACGACCTGCTGGAGCGCATCGAGCAAATCTTGGATAACCACCCCGAGGAAGAATAATCCCCCACACGCACAGTTAAACGCCGAGGGCCTGGAAGATTCCAGGCCCTTTTGGATTGATTTCAGATGAAGGCAACCGGCATCCCGGCAATCGCAATTGCCGCCCCCAGATAACCAGGTACTAGACTACAACCAGATATCGAAACTAAATACCTCTGGCTGGCCGCCACGCAAGCGCCGCAACTAGATCTGCAAGCCGACCAACTCCAGGAGCTGATCGCCGAAGTACCAGGCGCCTACCGCTACCAAGCAGCAGCACAAGAGCACTACTGCCACCACCGCTATCACGATGTATGTATTGCGCTTGCGGTCTTTGGCTTCTTGATCGGGAACGAATGATTCATCTGACATAGCAAATTTCTCCAAATCCTCTCAAAGGCCAGCCCTAAAAACCAAACAACGGGGCAAGCAAAAAGCTGTAATTGCTGTTAGCGCCAAGGGTGCAGAAGGGGATGGTGAGGCCGAAAACGAACACCAGGATGGCGATGCACCCACCCACCAGGCCAAGCGCCAGGGAAGCGTAACCCAGTATCAGGCCGGCCGTGGCCAACCCTTCCCCGCCGAGCATACCCCCACTCTGGCGAATCTCTTTCTTGGCCATGTGACCGGTGATCACGGCTACCACCGACCCCAGCAGAGGCAGGATCGTCCAGCCAGCTATCCCGGCGATCAGGCTGATCACTGCCGAGGTGCTATTGGTCACCACGTGGGGATATTGTTGTTGACTCATAAGATTTCTCCTCAATGAAGATAGATTAATCGATGCCTTGCTGCCGTCGGCGATTCTCGCGGCGCCACACCCACCAGATCACCCACGAGGCGCTCAGCACCAGGATGACGGCGATCACGACGGGCACGACGACCGCTAAGATGGACAGCACGGTTGAAATGATATCCTCCAGGATGCTAGCCGCCACGTTACCCACACCCCCCGTCGTGGCCGTGACCGCCGGGCGCAGCGCACCAGATTTGGCGGCGTGCACCCCACCGGCCACCAGCAGGCCCAGCGCAAGGGAGAGCACCGGGTGCACATCGGTCACCACCTGGGCGCTGGCGGCGAACACGATCGCCCCGGCAGTGGGCCTCACGAAGGTCTGGATGGCGTCGTTGACGTGGTTGACGGCCGGGATCTTGTCGGCGAAGAATTCGACCAATGAGAGCAGCACCAGCAGGCCGATGATCCACCAGCTGGTCAGGGTATCCCACGGCGAACTCAGCTCCAGCAGGTCGGTGAAGCGCGCCAGCAAGGACACCACCAATAATGGGATATAGGCATTCAGCCCGGCGCTAGCCGAAAGGCCAAAGGCTGAAAAGATGGTCATCAGGACATCCATGGATTTGCTTACCTCTCGATTATTATCTTATCATCCCAGGAGCACGTGAAACCCCTCCCAGGTACCGGTGAGCGCGTAGCGGCCCACATCGATCAGGGCGATCTGAAGCAGGGCCAGGATGAAGCCGCCAGCGAAGGGCACGAGCAGTTGGCGCACCCGCTTGTAGCGGTTCTCCGTCCGCCACAGCATCAGCCATACCATAGTGTACACTATGGTGAGTAAAACCAAAACCCCCGCTGCACTGATCAGCGCCAGGGGGTAAAGGACGAGCGGGTTCTCGGTGAGCACCAGTAGAATCACCACGGCGCTCAACGCCAGCAGACCGGCCAACTGCTTGAAGTTCACCAACGTAGGGCGGAAGTCGAGCTCCTGCCAAACGGTCTGGTTGAAGGCCGGGTAGAGCATGGCGGCAATCGCCAGGCCCATGCCAGTACCGGTGATCAGCCGCAGGGTGTTGTGGGGCTCATAAAGAAACGGCGCGTCGCGCAGCAGGCTGATGTAGGAATTGATCCCGTCGAAGGCGAAGGCCAGCGCCAACACCACCAGCACGGCCGAGAGCCACCGGGAAGGCATACCGGCGCGTCGGCGTCCAACCACATGCTGGTAGCCCAGGCCGAGCAAGGCGCCGAGATACATGCCGGAGCAGCGAGCGCACAAGGATATCGGCCGCTCCCCCAGATGGAAGGAGTGCAGATCGATGCGATGGCAAACCGCGTAGGCAATGGCGTCAGCCTTGCCCAGCAGGCCCGGCGGGGTGCTAAGCAGCCAGGCTCCCAGCAAGACCCCGGCGACCACGAAGATCAGGATTTTGCCCGCCTTTTTGGCCTTGGCGCTGCGGCGAGAGGGGGAAATCGGGATCTCAGCTTCCATGTTCACAGAATACCATAAAAGCCACGGCTGGTACAATTGGCGGCAGTTTTGCCACGTCGAGGGCGTTTAGCGCCCTAGCTGCTTAACGATATACGATACGGATGGGCGAAAGTCGCACACGGATATGAACAAACGCATGTGGGCCCTGGCCCTTGCCATGATGCTGGTGTTGGCTTGTGTCCTGCTCTACGGCGTGCCTGAGATCAGGGTGGCAAACAACCCTGGATGGGGCCTGCCGGGAAGCATCACGCCCTCACCGAGCGCCACCATCCCGACGCCGCGCCCTAGCGAGACGCCACAACCCAGCCCCACGCCGACCATCACGCTCACCCCCACCGTCTCGCCCACCATCACCCCGACCCTCACCGACCCACCGGAGGGCGTCGGCCCAAGCAACTACCCCGCGGACGTCAACCCGCTCACCGGATTGCAGGTCGACGACCCCGCCCGGCTGGAACGGCGCCCGGTGGCGGTCAAGGTCAGCAATTACCCGCGCTCCAACCGGCCCCAGTGGGGGCTTTCGCTGGCCGACATCGTCTTCGAGTATTACCATAACAACGAACTGACCCGCTTCCACGCTATCTACTACGGCCAGGACGCACCCATGGTGGGGCCGATCCGTTCAGGCCGCCTGTTCGATATGGATTTGGTTGAGCTTTACAAGAGCATCCTGGTGTTCGGCTCGGCCGACCAACGTATCCTGGATCGCATGCTCGAGCAGGATTACGCCGACCGCCTGGTGTACCTGCTGGATGGCTACTGCCCGCCCAACCCGGTGTGCCGCTACGATCGCTACGGCCGCAACGTGCTAATCACCGACACTGCCCAAGTCGGCGAGTACATCGTGGAGACCGGTGGCGATAACGACCGGCCCGTGCTGACCGGCCTGCACTTCCGCGAGCGAGTGCCTGAAGACGGCGAAGCCGTCAACAGGATCTACATCCGCTACTCTTACGCCGCCTACAATTACTGGCGCTACGACCCCGACTCCGGCCGCTACATCCGCTATCAGGACACCCAGGAGGACGTCGGCGGGCGCGGGGAGGGCTACCACCTGCTGGTGGATGCCCTCAACAACCAGCCTATCCAGGCCGATAACGTCGTCGTGCTGATGATCCCGCACTTCTTCGAGGTCTACGTGCCGCCGGAGGGAGGCCAGGCGGCCACGGAGATCGTCGGCATGGCTTTCGAGGGCAGGCTCACCGCCTTCGCCTTCCGTGACGGCCAGGCTTACACGCTCCACTGGCTGCGCTCCGATGACGGCACCACCCTGCAGCTGCTCTACCCCGACGGCACCCCTTTCCCGCTCAAGCCCGGCACCACCTGGTTCCAGGTGGTCAACACCCACTCACCCATCGAGCAGGACGATGGCGTGTGGCGTTTCATCTTCGACCTCCCCAAACCGGAGGAGCCGGATGAGTAGAAAACCTCCCACCTGGGGGCTATGCTATAGTTAGCTTGGTAATGAACACAGCCCGAATCGCTTTTGCCTTGGTATTGCTGCTGGCCGCCGCCCTGGTCTGGGGGGTGGGGAGCGGTCAGGCGGCGCACGGCCTCCAGGCCACCGAAAC
>Ga0209164_1003354_pt1 | contig 15305 bp, 11 predicted proteins | sample MTBNYHSulfiMetaG_FD_187458 | JGI IMG/M metagenome (GOLD analysis project Ga0209164, IMG submission 187458) | Enrichment culture microbial communities from rom New York Harbor, USA that are MTBE-degrading - MTBE-NYH (New York Harbor Sulfidogenic)... | ecosystem: Environmental > Aquatic > Marine >...
GCTTCTCCCGGTGCAACGACGATGCCCTGTTCGGCCGGAATGCCGTTGATCAGCATGTCGAGCACTTCGGGTGCGCGGTTGGCCGGCCAGTTGCCGGTCCAGTTGTAGTGCATGGCGTCGACCGCGGGGCTGAACAGACCGGCCTGGGTGATGCCGGGCAGCTCTTCCAAAATCATGCTGTACCAGGTGGGGGTGCGTTCCTGTTTTTGCCCCCAGAGAAAGACGTAGGCGCCGATGCATCGGTCCCGGTTGGCCAGGATATCGCGTTCGTAGCCGGCCAGCTGGAAATCGGCCTTCCATGCGCTGGTCGGCTCAAGGGGTCGGCCCCATGCGGTGTGCTGGGCCTCCCAGTGGCCTTTGACGCCCCATTCGGTGATCAGGTAGGGCCCCGTGTAAGGGGAGCTGTCCACCATGGCACGGATATCGGCCAGGGTTCCGTAGGCGTTGATGCCCACGGCATCCAGGGCCGGTGCGAAAATGGCGATGTTTTCCAAGGTGTCGGGATTGCAGGCGATGACCGAAACGACCGGGTGGGCATCATCGTGCTGTTTGATGAGGCGGGCCAGGTCGTCGACGAAACGCCAGGCCGATTCGGTGTCGGCGCCCTCCAGATTGATTTCGTTGCCCAGGGCCCACGTGAGCAATGCCGGGTGGTTGCGATGCCGTTGCACCAGGCCTTTCACATGGTCGATTTTCATCTGGCGATAAGAGGGGTCGTCATAGTCCGCCGGGTCGTGGGAGAGCCAGATGCCAAGCATGACGGTTATGCCCAATGCGTGAGCCTGTTCCAGCAGGGTATCCGCATCGCCGGCGTCCCAGGTGCGCACCGAATTGGCGCCTGCGGCCGCGGCATTTTCCAGAAAGCGGCTGCCGCCGATGCCTTTGATGTAATAGGGTTCGCCGCCGCGATAGAGCGCGAAACCCTCATCCCGACGTTCGATGGCGACCCGGACCGCCTGCTGGACCGATTCCCCGGCTGTGGCCACCAGGCTTGGCCCCTCAATTACCGCCTGATCGGTCCCCTGGTGTAGCGCCTGACCGATCGACTGATCTGGGGGGATCGGTTGCGCATGGCACGTCACAACCCAAAACCCGGCTAAAAGCAGCATCAGGACGAATTCAACCCAGTGTCGCTTAATGGCAGAAAAGTCACTCAATACGGTAAACTCCCTTTCTAATCACTATAATCATTATCGCGCCGTCGTGAAAAAAACTTGAGCATCCTTCAAAATACAGATAATGAGCGGCTGGAAAGAAAAACCGATCCGTCATGTCACATCCATACAGGGTGCGTATCACGTCTATATTTATAGAGCCGCTCCATAAATGAAAACTTCGAGTGTCATCATTGCCATTGCCGTCGCCATATTGGCCGTGAGCCTCTGGGCCGTGGCCAACCGGCCGGAGCAGGAGCCGCCCTGGCCCACCCGCATACAGGGGTTTTCCTTTTCACCGTTTCAGGCCGGTCAGAGCCCCCTGGCGGCCCAATTTCCCTCGGAAGCCGAGATCGAAAGCGACCTGGCCCTGCTCAAGGGCAAGACCCACGCGGTGCGTACCTACAGCGTGGAGCACATCCAGGCCAAAGTGCCCGAACTTGCATTGAAATACAGGATCAATGTGGCCCTTGGGGTCTGGATCGGGGCCGACCTGGAAAAAAACGAGGCCGATATCGAGACCATGCTGCGCATCGCCAATACCAACCCCAACATCGTGCGCATCGTCATCGGCAACGAGTCGATCCTGCGGGCGGATCTGCCCGTCGAGACGCTCATCGGATACCTGGACTCGGCCCGCAGAAAACTGGGTATTCCGGTCAGCACGGCCGAGCCGTGGCATGTCTGGACCAAATATCCGGAGTTGGCCGATCACGTGGATTATCTGGCTGTTCACATGCTGCCCTATTGGGAAGGGGTGCATATCGACGCGGCTGTGGATTTTGTGGTCGAAAAGATTGAACTTTTAAAAGAGATGTTCCCCAACAAGCCGATCGTGATCGCCGAAGTGGGGTGGCCGAGCAACGGCAGAACCCGGCAGTCGGCCGTGGCATCGCCGGCCAACCAGGCCATTTTCCTGCGTCGGTTTTTGGACCGCGCCAGTGAAGAAAAATACGTCTACTATGTGATGGAAGCCTTCGATCAGCCTTGGAAAAAGGATACCGAAGGCTCGGTGGGGGCCTACTGGGGGGTTTACGATGTCAACCGCCAGGAAAAGTTCCCTTTCACCGAGCCCATCGTGCCCATCGCCAACTGGTACATATTGGCCGGCATCTCGGTGCTGATCGCCGCCGTGACCTTCGCCATCCTGCTGATCGACAGTCAGACCCTGGGCAACCGGGGGCGCGGTTTTCTGGCCGTGATGGTGTTCGCGATCGCTTCCGGTGCGGTATGGGTGGTCTACGACTACACCTCGCAATATTTGACGGTGGTCACCGTCCTGGTGGGTTTGGTGATGATTTGCGGCATGATCGGCGTGATCGCGGTGCTGCTCACCGAGGCCCACGAATGGGCCGAGGCGCGTTGGATCATCCGCTGGCGGCGCAGGTTGCAACCCGCGGCCATGGACGATGACCAACTGCCCATGGTGTCGCTTCACCTGCCCATTTACAACGAGCCACCCGACATGGTGATCGAGACCCTCGACAGCCTGGCGGCTCTCGACTATCCCCGTTTCGAGGTGATCGTGGTGGATAACAACACCAAGGATCCCCAAGTCTGGGAGCCGGTCCAGGCCCATTGTCGGAAGCTGGGGGATCGATTCCGCTTTTTCCATGTCGATCCGCTTTCGGGGTTTAAGGCCGGTGCCTTGAACTACGCCCTTGCCCGCACCCACGCCGACGCCTCGATCATCGCCGTCATCGACAGCGACTACATGGTCCATCCCCATTGGCTCAGGGAACTGGTGCCTCAGTTCCAATCTTTGCATATCGGAATCGTCCAGGCACCCCAGGATTACCGGGATTCGGCCTGGAGTGCATTCAAAGCCATGTGCTACGCCGAATACCGAGGCTTTTTCTTCATCGGCATGGTGACCCGCAACGAACGCAACGCCATCATCCAGCACGGCACCATGACCCTGATCCGGCGCCAGGCCTTGGAGGAGGTGGGCGGATGGGCGCCCTGGTGCATCACCGAAGATGCGGAACTCGGGTTGCGAATTTTCGAGGAGGGTTACGAGGCTTTTTATACGCCCACCTCTTATGGGCGCGGATTAATTCCCGATACCTTCACGGATTATAAAAAACAGCGTCACCGCTGGGCCTACGGCGCCATCCAGATTTTGCGCCGGCACGCATCGCATCTGCTTTCCGACAAGATGAAACGGTTGACGCGCGGGCAGCGGTACCACTTCATCGCTGGATGGCTGCCGTGGCTGGCCGATGGCGCCAATCTGCTGTTCAACCTGGCTGCCTTGTGCTGGGCCGTGGCCATGATCGCGGCGCCCCTGAAGGTCGACCCCCCCCTGGTCATCTTTTCGATCCTGCCGCTGGCCTTGTTCGCCTTCAAGATGGCCAAATCGTTTTATCTCTATCGCACCCGCGTCAACGCCACCATTTTCCAGACCCTGGCCGCGGCCATCGCCGGACTGGCCCTCTCCCACACCGTGGCCAGGGCCGTGCTGTCCGGATTTTTTACCAAAGAGAAGCCGTTCTTCCGCACCCCCAAAATGGTGGGCGGATCCCCCCTGCTCAAAGCGCTGTCGGTCTGCATGGAAGAGTTTCTGCTTTTCCTGGCCCTGAGCAGCGCCGCCGGCACCATCGCATATTTGCAAAAAATGGAGACCCTGGACATCAACCTCTGGGTCACCGTACTGGTCGTCCAATCCATTCCTTACGCCGCCACCCTGTTCGTCGCCCTGGTCAGCGCCTTTCCGGCAAGACGTCCGGGCAGCCCCGCTTCAAAAAAGAGCACGGCGTCCGTTTAAGCCTTGTTCGGCCAACGCCTGTGATAGCAGCGGACCGGGAGGCCGGCCGGTATCGCGGCCAGGCAGCGGTTGCAGGAGACGCAGGCCACCCTGTCGGTTTGTCCGGACTTGATCTTTTCCACCAGCGATGGCTCCCGGATGAAGGGGCGTGACATGGCGATCAGGTCTGCATGCCCCTCCTGCAGCACGGCTTCCATCTGTGCGACGGTTCGCAGACCGCCCACCAGGATCAGGGGCGTATGTTCGAGGACCGCTTTGATGGTTTCGGCGGCCTCGCGGTTGTAACCCTCTTCAAGATCGTAGCGGCCCTCCATTTTTGCGAGGATGCGGCGGGCCAACGGCCTTTTCCACCAGGGCATGCTGCCGAGCAGTTCGGGTGTGGGGACATCGCCGCGGCACATGTTCATGAAGGAGTAGTTGGCCGTGCCGCAACTGATCTCCACCGCGTCGATGTCCATGGCCCGCAACCAGGCGGCATATTTGGCCGTCAGGCCGGGGATGACGCCTTCACCGGGGGTGTGGTCATCGGCGTTGAGCTTCACCAGTACTGGAAAGTTGTCCGGCAGAACCGATTTGACCTCCTGGACGATCTCCTGCAGGAATCTGAAGCGGTTTTCGTCGCTGCCGCCCCAGGCGTCCTTGCGCACATTGAAATAGGGCGACAGGAATTCGCTGATCAGGTAGCCGTGGGCGCAGTGAAGCTGGATGCCGTCGGCATGGGCCGCCACCGCTCTGCCGGCCGCAGAGGCGAAAGATTCGATGATGAGGTCGATCTCTTCATCGGTCATGGCCCGCGGCTTGACGAAATTGACGGGGTCCCTTCCGATGGCGGACGGCGCCAAAGGCCGTTGCCCGGCCATCCCTTTCGTGGTCTGGCGGCCGCCGTGGGACAACTGGAAGACGATGCGGCCGCCAGCGTTGTGCACCGCCGCTGTCAGCCGTTTTAAGCCGGAAATCATGTCGTCCTGATGAATTCCCGTCTGAAATGGGTTGGCACGCCCGGAACCGTGGACGAACATGTGGCCGGTGATGGTCAGGCCCACGTCGCCCCGGGCCAGCTGCACATACCGTTGGATGAGGGCGTCGCTTACCCGGCCGGAGTCGTCGGCCATGCCCTCGTAGGTGGCCGAACAGACGAACCGGTTGGGGAGGGTCAGTTGGCCGATTTTCAGGGGAGAGAAGAGCAGAGACATTCAGCACCCTTTCTTGCAGAGTCGTCGGGCAGTATTGAATAGCGCCGCGTTTCAGATTTTCATGCGGGATTGCCCCATGAGATTGTTGGCAAGTTGATATAAGAGCCGTACGCCCCGCATCAGGAGATCCTCGTCCAAGTCGAACGTCTCGTTATGATGGCCGCCATAGGTCGGCGAGCAGAGGCCGATATAGGTGGCCAGGCCGCCGCTGCGAAGCACTTCATTCATGATGAAGGTGGCGTCTTCACTGCCGGACACGAGGAAGCGGTCGACGATCGCCTCTTCTTCGATCCCGATATGCAGGCCGCTTTTTTGACCTCTTGCATCAGCTCCGGGGAGTTGACGGCGGTTTCCGCGTCGGCCATAAACGTCATGCCCGCTTCGACCGCGTGCATCTGCGCGGCGCCCCGGAGGATCTCCCCGGCCCGGCGATCCAGGTAGTCGCAGATGGCGTTGGTCTCACCCCTCAGGTCCAGCTCGAATTGCGCTGTGTCGGCGATGATGTTGGCCGCATTGTCGGCGATTTTATCTTTCCACACGGAGAGCAATTCCGGCTCAGGAAAATCCCGGTACAAACCGTCGCCGTAAAACAGCGTACAATTCAATCGTGAGAGGTATTCGCAAATCCTGGCGGTCGTCCAGAATTCATGAAAACCGATCTCCGGCCGTTGGTGAAACATGCGCCGAGGGTTTTTCAATTCGGCGAGAATGGGGTGTTCATCTGATGGGGGCGTCGGGTTCATGTCGATCTTTTTTTTAGCTCCGTTACGAGTACATGAAACGCGAAACGACAGTTGAATTCTCAGACTGGATTTATAGCACAGGTGCGTTGGGCATGCCAATTGCGGCTCAAGGGCGGATGGCTGGAGGCAGGTCAATCTGCGTCGTCTTGTCGGTTAGAGCGGCGATCAAGAGGCTGGCCACCAAAGCTCGATTTTTACCAGAAGGCCGGCGGCCAACATGGCCAACGTAAGGAAGAAAAATACGGTCCGCTCCGTGTTTTTGCTGAAGCGGACGCGGCCGATAGTTTTGAACCGTTCGCTGGTCGAAGAGGGTTCAGGCGTGGTGCTGCTTTCCATGGCGATCTACCCTTTGCATGGATGAGATGATTGTTACCAAGTGGGTAAAGGCCCCCTCCTTACGATCAAGGAAGGGACCTTTCGGATTGCTTTAGAATGCCGGCAAACCGCCGAAGCCTCTCACGATCCAATATCCAAGTGTGAGGACCAGAAGAAACAGGTTGGCCACAATCCACATGATGACGCCGACGCGCAAAAAGTCCTTGGGTCCCAGGTACCCGCTGGCGTAAACGATGGCATTGGGGGGCGTGCCGATGATCATGCAATAGGCGAACGAGGAGGCGCAGGCCGTGCTCATGGCGATGAACGGTAGAAAAGTGGTGCCCGGATGCACCAGACCTGCCATGTTCAGGGAGATCGGTCCAACTGCCGCCGCGGCCGGGCCATCTGCCATAAGGTTGGTAAGTATGGAAGTCAACATATTGTTGACGATCATCAAGGGCGCACCGGCTTCCATGCCCAGGTGGGCTAACCCTTCGATAGCGCTTCTAGCCATCCAGTAGGCTGCCCCGGTGCTGTCTAAGGTCCGGCCGAAGATGATGGCGCCGGCGTAGAGCCAGATCACGCCCCAGTCGACCTTCTGCTGGTAATCCCGCCAGTTGACGATGCCGGCCAGAAGGTAGGCCACCGCACCGGCGATGGCGATGACGCCGATGCCCAGGCGAATGGGCAGAATGCCCATATCGTAGAAGACCTTTTCTGTGAACCAGCCGAACACCATGACCAGGAAAATGATCACCGAGATGATTTGCTGACGGTTCCAGCCGCCCATTCGGTCGATTTCACGTTTGAGCTGGTCCATGGCCGGCGCCAATGAGGTGATGCGGGGTTTGAACCGCCAGGTGGTGACGAACCAGGTGATGGGGATCATGCAGAGGACGAACGGCATGGCGTAGCTGACCCATTGGAAGTAGCCGATATCCATGCCGAACATGTCGTTGAGGTAGGTCATCATGATCACGTTGCGGGCCCCGCCTGACGGTGCGCCGAAACCTCCGATGTTGCAGGCCATGGCGATGGTGATCATCAGCATTTTGGCCAGTTCCATGTCCTCGGGGATCTCGTCGGTCAGGCTGTTTTGATATAGAAGGATGCCGATGGGGAGAAACATGGCGGCCAGGGCATGGTCGGAAATGAACGACGCCAGCGGTGCGATGATGATGAAAAAGACCAAAGTGATCCACCGTACGCTGGGTACGGCCATGCGTTTGAAAATGGCCAGGCAGACCCGTTTGTCCACGCCGGTTTTGACGAAGGCGGCGGCGAACATGAGGCTGCCCATGATGAACCAGACGGCGTCGTCCCAGTAGAGCATGGCCACTTCCTTTCGGCCGACCACGCCGGAAAAGACCAGGATCAGACCAATGCAAAATGCCACTCCGGGGAGGGGGATACACTCGGTCAGGAAGCAGAAGACAACGAAAACGACCATGGCGATGGCCACCTTGATGTGCCAGGCGCCGGTTTCGGCGGCCTTTTGATCACTTCCGGTGAGTTGGGCATAATCCAGCCGGTTTTTGCGCAAGTCGTTTGCATCCTGCATCAATTGTCTGAACTGATCGTCGCTCAGATGGGTATCTACAAACTGCCGCGCTTTTTCGAGATTCGATGCGTCGGCGCTGATATTATATTTCCTGCACCAGGAAAGATCACGTTTAAGGAATCGCGCCTTGCCGAAGGCGCCCATCTGCATGTTCTGCTCCATGATCTGTGCGGTGAGCCGCTGCCACTGCTCGGCGTCCGCCGGTTGAATATTGAAAAGGCTTTGGGTGATGTGTGCGATCACCGCCTTGGGACCGACTTTGTATTCGGCGCCGACATCTTTCATGCCGGATACGGTCGGCAGAAAAAGGATCAGAAAGAACAACACCACGGGAATGGCGAATAGCTTCCAATCCACATATTTGTCATAGCCGGTGGGCTTTGCTTTTTGAACCGCTGCCATAGTGATTTGCCTCCTGAACTGGATCGTCCGGTGTGTCATCGTTTTGTACGGAAGTTAAATGATGATGTTGGCGATTTCGAAGAAGATTTCCTGTTCGCGCACCACGCCGACGACCTTCTTGGTGAGATCGGTGACGATGAGGCGCCGGATTCTGGAGGTGAACATGAGATTGGCCACCTCCATCAGATTGCTGTCCTGGTCCACGGAAAGTGGCGTGTCCGACATGATCTCGCCCACTTTTTTGTTGGCCAGGGCCTTGGCCTGGGTGGTGAAGAGCCCTTCCCAGAACATGGCCGAATACTGCATACTGTCGGCCATGGAAGGTTTGGCGGCGGACAGGTAGGCCGGTCGCAGGGCCCGCATGAGATCGGTGATGCTGAGGATGCCGGCGAGTTTGCCTGAACGATCGTAAACCAACAGCGAGCGATGCCCGGTCTCCATGAGGCGACCACTGGAGATGAATTTGTTGAAGGAGGCCAAGAGGGTCGATACGGCGTCCTTGACCGTATCCTCCACCAATACCTTGGAGTAGTCCTCGACGTGAATCATGATGTCACGAACCTTTTTCTCTCGCCGGCCACCCTTTTTCCCTTCCCCCTTTTTCTCCAGGTAGGCCGCGTTGATCTTGGCCGTCAGAATGTCGATGTCGCACGGTTTGCTCAAGTAATCGAAGGCATCCTGGGTCAAGGCGGCGCGGGCCGAATTGGGTGTGCCGTGCCCGGTGAGCATGATCACCTGGGCATCGGGCTGCAAGTGCTTGATTTTCGACAAGGCCTGGTGTCCATCCATACCGGGCATCTTGATGTCCAAAACGACAACATCGTGAGATTTGTTTTGAATGATTTCAATCGCTTCCTCACCATTTGCGGCGATGGTGGTTTCAAAACCCCGGTTGGTCAGGAGCTTGGCGGTGGTTTCACGAAAGCGTTCTTCGTCGTCCACCATCAATACGCGAATTTTGTCTGCCATCTTATCCGGCCTCCTTTATCGATTATTCTTCTTTTGAAAAGACTTCCATGGGGTGACTGATGATGCGGTCGAACTTTGCGCGTTGAATTTTGTCCAACATGGCCGAGCGTTTGTCGTGGGCGGCCATGATCTTTTTTTTGAGCGTGGGGATGTCGCAGGGTTTGGTCAGGTAGTCGAATGCGCCCAACTTGAGGCCGTCGATGGCCGTCTCCATGGTGGCATGTCCTGTCAGCATAATGACTTCCACCAGGGGATGATCGGCCTTGATCCGTTTCAGCACTTCCACACCGTCCAAGCCAGGCATTTTGACATCCAGCACGACCACATCGACACGTTTGTCTTTCAGTGCTTCGAGTCCCTTATAGCCATCGGCCGCCGTAAAGACTTTGTAACCCTCCTTTTCCAAGAGTGTCTGGGTGGTTTTCAGGAATCGCTCTTCGTCGTCAACGATCAATACGTTCGTTAAGGGCATGATTACCTCCTCTATGACGCTGTATGATGAGATTGCGTGTTGGCGTTTTCTTGTGATTCGAGGGGCAGGCTAATTTGAAATTCCGATCCCTGCCCTTGCTCGCTGGTCAGTGTAATGTCGCCTCCCAGCCCCTTGATGATGCCGTAGACCGTGCTTAAGCCAAGCCCGGTGCCCTGGCCCACAGGTTTGGTGGTGAAAAAGGGGAGAAAGGCCTTCTCCATGGTTTCGGGAGAGAAGCCACAACCGTTATCAGAAATGGAGACGAGGATCTGTTGGTCATTCTTCGTAACACGAACACGAATTTCGGGAGAGGCGCGTCCCTTGAGCGCATAGATCGCGTTATTGAAAAGGTTCAAGAACACCTGCTGCAACTGGTTCGGGTCGCTGACGATTTTGGGGAGTTCCGACTCGATCTCCTGGACGATACGGATATTTTCCAGTCGTGCCCTTTGATCCACCATCTGCACCATTCTGGGAACAAATTGTTCCAAGAAGATCGGTTCACTGGAATTTTCACACTTGCGGGCGAAATTGAGCAGGCCTTGGGTAATGTGGCTGCAGCGGTCGATTTGATCGCCGATTTCCCGGACGCTATCCATGAGTTGGGCCAGTGTGTCAGGGGCTTTGTCCGCGACCGCCGGGCCGATATCATCGGTCAGGGACTGAATCATGGCCACCTCCGATTTCATGACTTGCAGGGGATTGTTGATTTCGTGGGCAATACCCGTGCTCATTTCGCCGACTTCAGCCAGTTTGCCGGCCAGAATCAGTTGGGTTTTCATTTCGCGCTTTTCCATGTCGGCCGATTTAAGCCGTGTAGCCACATTGGTGGCCATGAGAAAGCCCATCAGAACGACCAGGAGGCTTCCCCCCAGGAGCAGCAGCAGCGAAACCAGGATAGAAGAGAGCAATGGCCGATAGGCATCACCGATCGATTGCCGAACGATGAGCTGCCAGTTGGTTTGTTGAAATGGGGCAGAAGCATAGAGAAAACCATCCCGCCATCCGCCGGTGGAGAAAAATGCCGTTTTGCCCTGATCGCTGACGGCATACTTGACGAAATCACCATCGGATTCCATGAGGCGTCCACCGGAGCGCCTTTTGGTTTGCAGGATGCCGGAGCGGTTGACGATGTAAGCCTCTCCGGTTCGTCCGATGCGGATATTTTCCACCAGGTCATTGAAGTAATACGTGTCGATGGTGGCCCGCAGATACCAAGCGTTGCCGGCTTCTTCCTTTTTGACGGCGATGATGAAGTGAGGGATCTGGCGATAACCGAGAAATTCGTCCGAAATATACACAGGGGCGTTTTGGATTTCTTTAAACCAGTTGGCTTCCGCGTAACTTTTGCCCAGCAAGTCGAAAGGTCCGGCATAGGCCACATGGCGACCGTTCACATCAAAGACCCCCAGGTCAAAAAATGCTTTTGACTGGATTTGAAGATTCTTGAAGATCATTTCGAGATAATTTTTCTGGCGTAATTGATCGCGGCTGAAACTGGCCACAGTGAACTGAAGGATGGCGGCCTTTTCGGAAAGAAATTGATCGATGAGATTGCGATGGTCGGTGGCGATGCGAACCAGTTCGTTTTTCACCTGCCGGCTGGAATAGGCGCCGAAGAAATAGATCATCGTGCCGTAGACTACTAACAATACTGTAAAGGGCACCAGAAAGACGCGAATAACGAGCATGTTGCGGAGTGTGCGGGTGTAGTAGTCTTTCAAGTGTTCCTCCCGGGGTTTTGGTCGAAGCATAAAAAGTCTTCAGCAACGATGATGCCAAACCCCAAGGCATATCTAATTGTTTTCTATCTACTTGAATTATTGGTTAAAGAACGAAAACCCCGCGGGCAGATCGTTGGCAAGGGGCGCTCGATGGATGTCAGACAATTTTACGGACTGTCATTGGTTTTGCTTGGTATGCTGTCTTGTGGTATCCACGGTTGCTTTGATGTCGAAAATTTGCACATTATGTAAAAAATGCTGACATGCTGATAGGGCCGTGAACCGGTTTAAGTGTGTGTAATTATCTGAAAAGAATATATATTGTGTTATCCAAGCTGGCGTGAGGTTTGCATAATAGGCCTTTGTGGCTCGAGCGGCCGTAACGATGTGCGAGGTGGAGACAGGAAATGTGGCGGGCATTCAATTTAAAAACACGCATCTATTTGTTGTTGTCGGGTCTGGTGTTGATCGCCTTGTCCAGCGGTTCGGTGATGGTCTGGTACACTTACCGCATTCAAGGGCTTTTCAATGGAATCGTCGACCGCAGCATGGCTGCCTTCGAATCCGCAGCGGCACTTGAACTGGCCCTGGTCAACCAGAAGGGATTCGTGACCTACTACTTTCTGGACGGCGATCCCGGATGGCTGCAAAGTTTTGCACAGCAACATCGGGTGTTCCAGGAGAAATTGGGACAGGCCCAGCAACTGGCCGACACCCCTGCACAACAGGCCAAAATCCAGGAGATCGCCGATCGATACACCGATTATGCACGTCTGAAAGAGCGAGTGATCGAACATTACAAGCGCGGCGAACGGGAACAAGGCACCCAACTCCATCAGACCGTACGGCAACTGTTCGAGGAAATCATCGCCAAGTGCGAAGCCCATAAGCTTGAACACCTGACACATATTCACCAGGTCAGAAGTGATTTGACAGTAGGCGGCAACAAGCTGCGTTTTATCACGATCATTACCATAGCCATTCAAATGGTGCTGGCGATCGGGTTGGGTATGGTGTTGGTCCATCAGATTTTTTCACCCGTTTATGCCATGTTGAAGAGCACGACCAAGGGGGGGCCGTCTTTGCGTCCGGTTAATGTCGTCGCGGCTTTGGGACGCAGTATCGATAGCCTGCTGGTCGATGTGAATCAGGCCCATCAGGAACTCGAGAAAAGTCGTGAAAACCTGTTGCAGGCGGAAAAAATGGCCATGGTCGGACGTCTGGCGGCGGGTATGGCCCACAGCATCCGCAACCCTTTTACTTCCGTGAAGATGCGTTTGTTTTCCCTGGGCCGGTCCCTCGAGTTGGACGCCACTCAAAAGGAGGATTTCGAGGTGATCTCCCAGGAGATTCGCCACATCGATACCATCGTCCAGAATTTCCTTGAGTTTTCACGGCCGCCCAAACTGGTCATGCAGCCGATCAGCCCCTCGGTCATCGTGGACCATGTGCTTCAACTTCTGATGCACCGGCTGGATTCATATGGCGTCAAGGTCGATGTGGTGCGCACCGAAATGCTGCCCGAGGTCATGGCCGATCCGGAGCAGCTCAAGGAGGTCCTGGTCAACCTGATTGTCAATGCGTGCGAAGAGATGAAAAGCGGCGGCACGATGGTCATCGATGAGTGCGTGGAGCGTGACAATGGACAAAAAGCGGTCGTTCTCTACGTCTCCGATAGCGGCCCCGGCGTCTCTCCGGCCAATGCGGAGAAGATCTTTCAACCATTTTTCACGACCAAGGATGAAGGCACCGGCCTTGGCCTGAGTATCGCTAAGCGCATCGTTGCCGAGCATGGCGGTAGCCTGACCCTGGATCCATCCGATACGACTGGTGCGACCTTTATGATTCATCTGCCGTTAAAGGGGGTTTGAGATGAACACGATCCTGGTCATCGACGATGACGATCAATTGCGAAAAAGTTTCGAGAAGCTTCTCACCCAGGAGGGGTACCGCGTGCGTAGCGCCGCCTCGGGCGAGGCAGGCATTCAAGCCGTCGAAGAAGAGTGTCCCGATCTGGCGATACTCGATGTACGACTGCCGGGCATGAACGGCCTGGCCGCCTTCGAACACCTGCATGCCATGGAGCCCAAACTGCCGGTCATCATCATGACTGCCTACGGGACGACCGAAACCGCCATCCAGGCGACCAAGATGGGTGCCTTCGACTACATTCTCAAACCGTTCGACATTCCCGACATGCTCAGCATCATCCGACAGGCGCTCAATGCCGGCCGATTCATGCGCTCGCCGGTGCACATGAACAGTCTGCCCGATAAAGCCGACCGCGATGCCATGATCGGCAAAAGTCCGGCCATGCAGGAGGTCTACAAGGCCATCGGCCGTGTGGCCGCCACCGATGCCACCGTGTTGATTCGGGGCGATTCGGGTACGGGCAAGGAACTGGCCGCCAGGGCAATCTACCAGCACAGCCAGCGCGCCAATCGCCCGTTTATGGTGATCAACTGCGTGGCCATACCCGATACGTTGCTCGAAAGCGAGTTGTTCGGGTATGAAAAAGGCGCCTTTACCGGGGCCAACCATCGCCGTATCGGAAAAATCGAACAGGCCAACGGCGGCACCATTTTTTTGGATGAAATCGGCGACATGCCCATCAATTTACAGGCCAAGATTTTGAGGTTGCTTCAGGAGCGCTGCATCGAACGGCTGGGTGGACGCGAAACGATCGCGGTGGATGTGCGCATCATCGCCGCCACCAACCGCCATTTAGAGCAGATGATCACGGCCGGTCACTTTAGGGAAGATCTGTACTACCGCTTGAAGGTCATCACCATATGGCTACCGACCCTGAGTCAGCGGATCGAAGACATCGAGGCCCTGTCCAACTATCATCTTTCCAAGCACGCTGCTGAACTGGGGCTCGATGCCCCGCCGATCACCAAGGAGGCCCTGGGCGTGCTGAAGCAGTTGCCCTGGCCGGGCAATGTACGGGAACTATCCAACACATTGCAGAAGGCACTGATTTTCAACCGGGGGGCCCCCCTGCGCCAGGAGGATATTCTCAACGCGGTCCGGGAGGACCATGGACGGGAGAGATCGACCGGCCTGGAGAGCTACGAAGAGTGCCTGCGCCAGTGGATTCGTGAGGCGCTGCAAGATCAAGAAGATGACCATCTTTTCGAGTCGGCCACTGATCGCTTCGCGGCCTTGCTGATTCGCGAGGCGTTGACCTATACGGACGGTAACCGATCTCGCGCGGCCAAACTGCTGGGGATCACACGGCCGACCCTGCACGCCAAAATTGAAAAATACCATCTCTCCTTTAAAACTTCAGTGGAACAGCCCGATTGATTCGGACGGACACCGGCGGTCGCATTTGCAAAATCAAACGGCACTTGTCAGTTTTTTTTACATGGTGAAAAATTTGATCGCTCCTATCATGGGGTTTTTGGACCGGCCACCTTTTATAATGTTATATTATTGCACGATTTCAGTAAGATAATCGCGGCAGCATTATCTTCGAAGTGGCACGGCGGTTGCTCTATTCACCATTAAAGTCAAATGTCTTAGCGACTGCGCAAGTAACCTATTATACGAGGAGATGGCCATGCGAAAAATTGAAAGAATTATGGTGGCGGTCGATTTGTCGGACTATTCACTTCCGTCGGTACAATATGCCAAGCAACTGGCCCAGGCCCTGGGCGCCGAGATCATTCTGGTGAACGTATACAACCAGCGTGATATCAGTGCCATCCGAACGGCCACAGATGCCTATTATGATCCCGGCTTTTTCGACAAAGTGGTGGAAGAGAACAAGACTTTCAGGCGCAATCACCTGGATAATCTGGCGGAACAGGCCGGGGCTCAGGATCTCGTCAAACGCAAATTGGTGCGTATAGGCGTACCGCATCAGGAACTGCTCGCCGCGATCAAAGAGGAAAAAGCCGACATGCTGGTGATGGGAACCAAAGGACGATCCAATCTGGCCGATACCATCGTCGGGTCGGTTGCGCGCAAAATGGTTCACAGCAGCCCGATTCCACT